>WNGD01000625.1_pt1 | contig 38155 bp, 33 predicted proteins | sample 5400671 | NCBI WGS metagenome assembly WNGD01 (sample SAMN13153369, study PRJNA577476) | soil metagenome | isolation source: 40 cm soil or saprolite under grassland replicate 2 | place: USA:California | collected 2016-06-15 | reverse complement strand
GTCGAGCAGTTCATCGGGTTCCTACGTAATAACGTACTCAAGATAGAGCAGCAGCTTGCCCCGTTTGCTGATGTCGAAGCAGTAAGGACGCTAGAAAAACGTGTCGCTTCACTGGCATAGAGGAAGGGACGATTATGGATTTCGAGCAGGGTTATCGTTTGACCCGTCAGGCATGGATTGATGGTGTCAATGAGTTTCACCCAGCCCCAAAGGAAGCGTACGTATTGCCTTGGGAGAAAATGTCTTCATGGGAGCAGGAAGCAGTAAGATCTCTCTATCATCAGGTGCGAGATATTCTTCTGCTTGGCCTCAAACAGGGAATACAAATCCCTCGTGAACATGGTGGATATCTTGTCAGTGCCATCTGGAACGTGCTCATGTTTCAACTTTTGCGCGACCCGAAGCCGTCTTACGTGAAGCACTTCAACGATTTGGATGAATGGCAGCAGAAAACGGACATCAAAATGTTCGAGGCAATAGAATCAGCAGTGAGCCAAGAGATCGCCTAAGAAGCCAGGATAAGCTAGACGCAAATCATAAAACCTCCTGCTAGCAGGAGGTTTTTTTAGGCTGTCCAGCAGCAGGCTAGCATAATTAGCGACTGTTTAGAGTGACTTGGAGACTTGCTAAAAAGAAATTCACGTTCTTGATCGCCCACTCAAGTAAACTATGAATTGTGGTGGTTTAGAGCAACTGGTAGGAAGTTACTGCAACCTACCAGCCATGAGTAACCAGTTAGCGTTAATCCATCCTGGTCCTCGCTGCATTGTACCACGTACATAAGCATTGTATGTGTAGAGCTCTGCCTGTTATCGGCAGAACACATGCAGATGAGCACTGGGCTAGAGGCTGTGTGAAAAGGCTTCAGGGGCTCGCTCTGGCCAATCGGCGCGTCATCAAACGGATCATACATGTATAGATCCAGTTTTCACTACTTTGAGGCAGAAGCTCATAATCCTTGCATAATCGGCGACAAAAGGACATCCAGGCAAAAGTACGTTCGACGGCCCAACGGCGCGGAAGGACACCTCGGAAGCCAAACGGCGCGTTGGAAAAGCGTCACATCAATCTCTTGACCGGGAAGAACCCACATACCGCGAGGGCGCGGAGGATGGCGAACTACTTCAACTGTCCATTTGAGATGCTCTTCCATCCATTGCTTTCCTATTCCAGTATATCCTTGATCGACCCACGCATGCGAAACACGCGGAAATTGCTCGTTCATCCCTTCGAGCACCAATGGAACGGCTTCCCGGTCTTGCAGGTCAGCAGCATGCACTTTCACTCGTACAATCAATCCCAGCGTATCTGTCACGATATGTCGCTTTCGCCCGTTCACTTTTTTGCCGCCGTCATAGCCACGCTCCCCCCTTTTTGACTCGTTTTCACGGATTGGCTATCAATGATCACCGCGCTCGGCGTGGGTTCTCGCCCCAGACGGCTTCTCAGGCGCTCTCGCAAGCAGGTATGCATCTGTTCCCACACGCCCGTCTTACGCCAGATGCGAAAATAGCTCCAGACCGTGGACCAAGGCGGAAATTCATGAGGAATCATCCGCCATGGGCATCCCGTGCGTAACACATACCAAATCGCATTGATCACTTCTCGCATGTTGGTCGTCCGAGGCTTTCCACCTGGTTTTTCTGGTGGAATCAATGGTTCTAGGATGTTCCACTCTTCATCGCTAATATCGCTTGGATAGGATCTTCTTCTCATTGTATGCCTCTTTCTTCACCAATGATTCCTATTGCTCCTTCTTTTCTCTCGCTTTCTCCTCATTCTCTCACATTTCCCCGCGCTTCCCTGGCCTTTTCACACAGCCTCTAGCACTGCGTTCCTCAAATACGGTCATATTGTGGTGTTCGCACTCGTCTCACTCACAGGTACGTTATTACGAGTCCTGCTTACGTTCGGCCAGTTCCTTCACCTTCTGTTCGGCAGGAGTGATCACGTATTCTTGCAATAACTTGAGTAATTCACTCGTATCCTGGTAGCGATAGGTGGGCAACACCCAATGATAGCGCTGCTGCAAATCTCGAAACATCGCGTACTCGTATCGCATGTCGCCTTGAAGCAGGAGGGGTTGGACAGGAACAATGCAGTGAGGAATAATGGTTGCCGCTTCATGAGGTGCGCTGCCGGGATCAGTCAGATCGATGATGATGAATTCCGAGAGATGAGCAAGGGTGCTTATCGTTTCGGTCAGATCTTTGCTGCCTGGTTTCTCAAAGTCAAAGACGATGGGCAAGTAATCGTGGTGGCGTAGCTCCTCTCTCAGGCCATCCAGTATGACTTTTCGCTCTAAAGTGAAACGACCCAGAATGAGAGAGAATGGGGGAGAAATATACAAGCTCTCGCTGCTGTTGGGTCATAGTAGTGTGACGGTGACTGAGCGTTACTTGAAGGACTTTGTGAGTAGGAATGCTCGTCAAGATCAGTCGAAGCACTCGCCTGTTGTTTCCTTGAACTTGTCGAAGGTGAAAAAAGGCGGGTTTCGTAAGTCGTCTAAAGACAGTGTGGTGTGACATATTCTTGTCTTCGATGAGGCTTGAAGACATGCGGTTGTTTAAAAATCGGGCCATTTTGAGTGCTTTTGCTCTGTTCAGGTGAAGACGCTTGAAGTGGCTTCTCTGGCTTTTGGAGGGGTATTTTGAAGAATTGGAGCCGGTGAGGAGATTCGAACTCCTGGCCAGCGGTTTACAAAACCGCTGCTCTGCCACTGAGCTACACCGGCTTGACTCAGACTCACTTACACACTTTTAGGCGCTTCGCAATACACACTAACCGTTGCCCTGGATCCCTGGAACCATTGCTGTACGTGGTGATATTAGCATAAGCGTATAGCGGTGTCAATGGGCATAATGAAGGGTGGCTGCAGGAAGGCAAGCTCTTGCAAATATCTCCGCAAAGCTGATAATACAATGGTATTAGTTTTTGCGGGAGGAGTAGCTATGAGCATTCTGTTCGGCATCCTGGGCATTCTTTCGATCCTGGTCATTCTGCAGGACGCCTTTGAGTCTATCGTCCTGCCACGCAGGGTGGCGCGGAGATTTCGCTTTGCGCGCCTGTTTTATACCACATTGTGGGGACTCTGGTCGATGAGCGCGCGGAAGATGCGCTCGACGAACCGGCGCGAGTTCTTTTTAAGCATCTTTGGTCCTCTGTCGCTGATCGTTTTACTGGTGTGTTGGGGCGGCATCCTCGTCGTTGCCTTCGCGCTCGTTCAATGGGCCATTGGGCCGGATATCTTTACACCTGAGCGGACCGTAAACTTCGGCACGTATCTCTATTTCAGCGGCGTGACCTTTTTTACGCTCGGGTATGGGGATGTCGTACCAGTCACCGGACTGGCGAGGACGTTGGCAGTCGTAGAGACGGGGACCGGGTTCGGCTTCCTGGCGCTCGTTATCGGCTACGTACCGGTGATCTACCAGGCGTTTTCGCGCCGCGAGTCCGAGATCACGCTGCTGGATGCGCGCGCGGGCTCGCCACCTTCTGCGATCGAACTGCTGCGCCGCTATGCCTTGCACCGGCAGGACAAAAATGTAGAGGAGCTGCTCTACTACCTGCGTAATTGGGAGCACTGGTGTTCCGATATACTGGAGAGCCACCTCTCGTATTCGGTTTTGATGTACTACCGCTCTCAACATGATCGAGAGTCGTGGCTAGCGGCACTGACCGCGATGCTCGATCTCTGCGCGCTCTTGATGGTCGGGCTGGATAATGTGCCCGATCACGCCGCCCGCTTCACCTTTGCGATGGCCCGGCACGCCGCCGTCGACCTGGCGCAGGTCTTTGGCACGCCGCCGGAAACGCTCGGTACCAGTCGACTCTCCGCCGAAGATTTCGCGCTCTTGCGACGAAACCTCGCTGAGTTCGGACTCAACTTCCGCGATGGAGAGACCGCAGAGGCAAAACTGGCATCACTACGCGGTATGTACGAACCATACGTCAGTGCTCTGGCCGATCACCTGCTGATGCCGCTGCCCGAATGGATGCCGCGGAACCAGGTACTCGACGATTGGCAGACGAGCATCTGGGACCATTTCTCGCTTACCTCGCAGCGCCCCTTAAACAAAACGCGTTGATTGAGACGGTGGCGGCAGCATTGCAGTGTTATACTGTGGGAGTACACAAATATGAGATCCCGTATCTCACTGTCTGTTCCGGCGCCTCTCGGGAGGAGCACGAGTTAGTAGGAGAAACCCATGGTTGACCATTTGAAAGCAGAGATCGACGAACGTGTGCCGGACCTGGTTGCGATGCGCCGCGACCTGCACGAGCATCCTGAACTGGCCTTTGAAGAGGTGCGCACCTCCAACATCGTCGCGCAACGTCTGCAAGCTCTCGGGCTGGATGTGCGAACAAACGTGGCGAAGACCGGCGTGGTAGGTCTGCTGCGCGGTGGCGCGGGTGACGCCAAAACTATCGCCATCCGCGCCGACATGGATGCGTTGCCGATACACGAACTGAATGAGATCGACTATCGCTCCACGGTGGACGGAAAGATGCATGCCTGCGGACACGATGGGCACACCTCTATCCTGCTGACCGTAGCCGATATTTTGAGCAAGCGGCAGGATGAGCTCACGGGCAATGTCAAGTTTATCTTCCAGCCTGCCGAGGAGCAGATAGGCGGCGCGGAACCGATGGTCAAAGAGGGCGCGCTGGAGGGCGTAGATAGTATCATCGGCTTGCACCTGATAAGCACGTACCCGGTCGGACGGATCGGCGTGCGCGCGGGCGCGGTCTTTGCCAGCGCCAACCGCTTCGAGGTAAAGGTGCAGGGCAGAGGTGGGCACGCCGCTATGCCCCACGAAGCCGTCGATCCCATCGTCATCGCCGCCTACATCACAACGGCGCTGCAGACGCTGATCAGCCGCCAGACCTCGCCCTTCAGTCCAGCCGTCATCACCATTGGCACTATTCATGCCGGTTCAGCCTTCAATATCATTCCCGAACAGGCAATCCTGCAAGGGACCATGCGCGCCTTTAGCCAGGAGCACCGCGAGTTCCTGATACGCCGCATCGACGAGGTGGCGCAGGGCGTCTCCACGGCGATGGGTGGCTCGTGCACGGTCGAATGGTTCGAGGGTTGCCCACCCTGCGTCAACGATCTCGCGGTAACGGCGGTCGTGCACGGGGCCGCGATCGCGACCGTAGGCAAGCTGGCCGTCGACGATTCGGAGGAAGTTGACGACGGGCAGCGACGATATGGGCGTCTTCCTCGATACGGTGCCCGGCTGCTACTTTATTGTGGGAGCGAACAATCCAGGCAAAGGAGCGAGCTATCCTCATCATCACCCGCACTTCAACGTAGACGAGGATGCCCTGCCGATCGCCGTCGAGGTCCTCACGCGTGCCACGCTGGATCTTCTCGCCGGGTCGGAGGAGGAACTTTAAGAAGAGAGAGCCGGCTGCAACCGTTGATTGGACGCCGCCGGCTCTTTTGTAAGGCTTTTTCAGGCAAACGATTTAGCTTAAAACTGATAAAAAACTGATAAGTAGATGCACAGACTACGAGGCATATCACTACAAAGCCGACCTACCAGAACCGTACCACGGAGTACAACCTACATGTACGCTTCAAAGCCGAACTACGGGAGCCGCGTTACGAGAGACAATCTATTACGAGACGCACCTACAAAGCCGAAACTACAAGAACCGCGTTACAAGAAATTCGCTACGTGGAACGCCCTACATAAACAACGATTGGACTACCTCCTCAGTATACACAATCGTCAGGGGTGCTCCCCTCGCATAGGGCAAAGATACACCGGAAAGTACTGTTTTTTAGTAAAGGGCAGTAGTCCATCCTGGTATTCTCAGGCCGCTTTGTTTGAATACGCGTGGAACTGTGATATAACAGGCATATCTATTTTGACCCGCTTTTATCATTAAATAAAAAGAGAGAAAAGATGACCCATGATGCAATCACCAAATGCTTCTCATTCCATCTCTGACCACTTCACGCGCGCCTTTCATGCGCTCTGTGAGGTCGCGGAGGCGTACTACTACCTTGGCCGGCTGGGCGATGCGCTGGAAATTTTGCAGACGGCCTTACAGCTTGTGGCGGCGAAAGAGGTGCAGCCACGAGACCACGTAATGCTGTTACTTCAGTACGGCAAGATCCTGGTCGCGAATTATTTTCTCACCAACAAAGATTTTGGCCTGACGTTTATAAAGCTACAGGAGGCGAAGCGGCTTGCCGAGGAGATTCAGGACGAAAAGGGAATCGCAGACGCTCTGAGCCTGCTCGGACAGGTTTACTACAATAAGAAGCTAAACACAGGCGAGGGCGATTACGAGCAGGCGCTAGGCTATTTTCAACAGGCGCTGGAACTTCGGGAGCGGCTGCGCGACACCAGGGGGATCAGCGAAGCGCTCTTTTACAGCGGCCTTACCTACGAGCAGCGCAACCTCCACGACAGGGCGCTGGTATATTATACCGATGCGCTGCAATTCGCCGAACTTTACAATCACAAGCTTGAGAAATCATTTGCTCTGCGTCACCTTGCAGGCATAGCGTGGCACAAGGGCGATCTGGACGCGGCGCTCAACTACGCACTGACCTCGCTCGCCCTGCGCGAAGAGGTCGGCTTCAGGCGCTACCTGCCGTTCTCCCACCTGCTCGTGGGCGACATCTACCAGGCCAGGAACGACCAGGAGAGCGCGCTAAGCCACTATCAGAACGCCCAGGCATTGGCCGAGGAAATGAACATAAAGAGCGCACTGGTCTTCTCCTTACTTGCACTCGGCGATATACAGCTCGCGCAGCAGGATCTTACCCAGGCGCAGGAAAACTTCGAGCACGCCCAGGCGCTGGCCAAGGAGCTACAGATTACCTATGCGATCGACGCTGCTCACAAGCGATTGAGCGCTGAAGGAGTGCGCAAGCTCTAATTGTTACTGCCTGGCAGCTCCGCGCGTTTATCGCGCAGGAGTTGCGCAATATGCTCCGGAGCGTCCTGCTGCAAGGCTCTCTGCTTGAGCTCGGCCAGTAGCGCACTCCACTGCTCCTTAGCGGGCAGATAACGACTATCGCGCGCGACCAGTTCTTCAAAGATGCGGCGCTCCAACTCGTGCCACAGTGAGCGATCGCGTCCATCGAGTTCGCCATCGTCGGGCGCGTAGTCCTGGTCGTTCGTATTGTTGTCGATGCGCACGTACAGCGCCTGGAAATAGTTGCGCACCATCTCTTCCATGCGCGGCTGATCGAGCGCGCCCGCGTCGAAGCCCAGGGTCCCGACGAGCTGGATGAGTACAACCGGCTGCTCTTCGGGGTCCTGGCTGGGAGCGCTCTCGCGGCGGCAGTAGTCTTCGAGGCGCGCGTAAAGGTCCTCTGGATCAGTGAGGGCGTCCACGCGCAGATCGTGACGTACGAACGGGCGCCGCTTGCTCTTGATATGCTCGGCGTGGTGAACGCGTTCTTTGCGCAAAGGATCTATAATGCGCTCGGGTTCGTCGGTATCGACCTGAACATAATAGTAGCCCCGGTCCCACTGCGCCTCCTCCGCGCCGCAGGTCTCGGGCGAGCCGGGATTGTACATCCAGCCGTCGAACTCGTAGGGCTTGTGGACGTGGCCGAGCGCCAGGTAATCGACGCAAGTGTGCAGGGGCTGGAAATGCGTCATCGCGGGCAAGCCCTGAACGCGCGCAACGATCCCCTCAACGCCCGTATGCATCATCAGGACGCGATACTCGATCCCCTCCGCATCTTCCTCCGCGCGGGCCACCGTCAGCGCCTGGGCCATACCTTCCATGCTGCGCGTCGTCGCAGCCCCCTGCCAGGGCAGCCCGTAGACACGCAGACGACCGCCGACCAGATCCACATAAGCGCCGAGCATATTCTGCGGTTGCCAGGGGGTGATCTGCGGCACACCGTCGCGCATGATTGGCGTCAGGAGCGTGATAAAGCCCTCGTGACACAAAAATTGTAGCCAGGAGATGCCATCGCGGTAGTAGCTGCGATCGTGGTTCCCCTCGATAGCGAGCACCGGAATGTTGTGCTCTTTGAGCCTCCTCAGTCCTTCCGTAGCGTGGAGAAGCGTCTGTGCATCGATGGCGCGCTTATTAAATAGGTCGCCCGCGATGAGCACAAAATCGACCTCGCGCTGCCTGGCATCCTCGGCGATGCGCCAGAATGTCCGGCTGAAATCGTTGAAGCGCTCGCGCACACCGTACTGCTCGTAGCCGAGGTGGGTATCCGCAATATGGATAAAAGAGGCTCGCATAACACTCTCCGCTTCCAGCAGGGCCCGCGCAAGGCAGGCCCCTACATATTATGGTAGTAAAGTAAATACGGCTGGACCCGTCATCCAGGCGCGTACGGCAGCGGCGGTCAGGATCAGAGCAGCGATGCTGTAGATCAGGATATCGCGCCTCCGGTTCTTGCCGCCCGTCGCATAAGTTGTCGCGACGGGGATGACCAGCGCCACGATACCGCCGTAGACGAAGTGCAGGTAATAGAGACTGTCGCCCGGTCGTCCAGGTTTCAATCCCAACAGGACCATGGTCACGCCGAACAACCCCTGCAGCAGCGCCAGCACGATAGTAACGGTCAGGGCTACCCGCCAGGACCTGGCGCGCTCCTTCACCTCATCGTTGTTCACCGGCGTGCTGACCTTGTTGCTCTGTGTCTGCTGGTCGCCAGCCTCGCCTACGCTGGCCGCGCTCACGGTCGCCACGCCCTTCGTTCTGAAGAAGAGAATGAAGCCCCAGATGGCCGTCACGGCCCCCGATAGGATAACTAAGTAGACATTGTAAGAATGCAACGTAAGAATAAAGTCCGCCAAGGCAATGCTCCTTCATATCGCGCGCTATGTCTATGTAGAAAGTTCTTTCTTGCTGTCGGAATGGTGGAATGCTCCCAGCCCTACTATAGCGCGAGTGCCTGTGAATGGCAAGTGGGGGAACTTCTGGCATGCGCTAACGTCATTAGTCTGTGTCGGTAAAATGAAAATAGAGCCTGTTTTGAGCAGGCAAATGGTTAATAGCATGTTCATAAATAATGCCAATGCAAGAAAGGAGCTATACATGAGTAGTCATAAATCTCTGCCACTCTCGATCCTATTGAGTACGCTACTCTTGCTATTCGTAAGCGTATCCTGTGGCACGAGCGCCGGAGCCGCTGCACCATCATCCAGACCGCCGGCGACCACTGTGCAGAAATGTGGCACGATAGGCGTCCGTCCGGGCGGTAATGGGACCGTCAATCCGGCTGGCGATGCCAATAGCGTCGGAAACTGTTTCTGGCGTGCCTATCAGCGATGTCGCGCCGCCTCTCTAGTTGTCAGCTTTGGAGGTATCGACACTATTACCACGCATACCTTTAGCGTACAGCAGAGATATCCGAATTGTACAATCGCGGACGCTGTGCAGTTCCGCGTCGTTCCGCAACCTGCGCGGAACAACGGCACCTTTACCTGTCGCGGCCTCGTCAAAACGCCAGGCGAACTACGTTTCAGCGGCTGTGGGATGAATGGAGATATCGTGGTATCCATCGGGTGATAGGAAATGAGGGGTACGCTGGCCCCCATCCGGCTCTTCTCTCACCGACACATTTTTTCATCAATTCTGCGATCGGGGTAGGGACCAGCTTCTAGCGCGTCCGGATTGATCATGTTCCTTCCCTCTAACGACGAGAAAAACGTGCCCAACGGGTAGGAAATGATCAATCCGGACGCGCCGAGGCTGGTCCCTACCCCAAAAATCTCTTCACTGAAAAGTGTCAGTGAGAGAACCATCCGGCTCGGCCAGCGCGATCAGGCCGGGGAGCAGCGTTCTGGGGAACCCGGATGGGGGCAAGCCCCTTCCCTACTATTGTTGGAAGGGGCTGCAATAAACTATCCCTCTTGCAGGACCTCACGCATGTAGTCGCGCAATGCGGGCGCGATATCGGGGCGCTTCAGGGCATAGGCGATCGAGGTCGTCAGGAGGCCCAGGGGGTTGCCGGTATCGTAGCGTATGCCGGTGAAGCGCAGACCATAGCAGTGGCCCGCCAGCGCCTGCTGCTCGATAGCATCCGTAACCTGGATCTCGCCACCTCTTCCCGGCGGCGTCTTCTCCAGGATTGCAAAGATGTCCGGCGTCAGGATGTAGCGGCCCGCGACCGCCAGGTCGGAGGGGGCCTCGTTCAGCGGCGGCTTCTCGACGAGGTGCGTGACCTGCACCACATTGGGCTCAAGCTCATTGACCGACGCGATACCGTAGGATGAGATGAGTGCAGGCGGTGACGTGAAGAGCGAGAGGACGGAGCCGTGGTACTTTTCGTACACATCGATCATGAGCGGCAGGCACGGCGTCTCGGGAGCGACCAGCTCGTCGCCGAGCATAACGACAAAGGGCTCGTCGCCGACCAGCTCTTTGGCGCAAAGGACCGCGTGTCCCAGGCCAAGAGGCTCCGGCTGGCGTACGGAGGTATAGGTCGCTAACTTTTGCACGCGACGCAGCTCGTCCAGTTCTTTGCGCTTGCCCTTGCGCTCCAGCGCCTGCTCCAGCTCGGGAAACACATCGAAATGGTCCTCGATGCTGCGTTTACTGCGACTCGTCACAAAAATAATCTCTTCGATGCCCGACTCGACCGCTTCCTCGACGATATACTGCAACGTCGGCTTATCAACGAGAGGAAGTAACTCTTTGGGCACTATTTTGCTGGCTGGTAGCACGCGTGTTCCCAGACCAGCTACGGGTAACACCGCTTTGCGAATTCTCATTTTTCCTCCTTAATTATACTATTCAACAGTAGGAAGGGGCTTGCCCCCATCCGGCTCGGGGAGCGTGATCAGCCCGGGGCAACGTTCTCGAGGAACCGGATGGGGGCAAGCCCCATCCCTACTATGGGCTCCACCTGCGACTTTTGAATAGCCCTGCTTTCTACTGTTGGACTTAGACGTATTGTAGTGGATAGCGCACCATTGGTCAATCTGGATGGTTGTTTTCATATTAAGACGAGGATGGCTGGCATTTTTCCCTCTCCCTACCATATAGACGAGGATGGCTGGCGTTTTTCCCTCTCTGTCTATTTGTAGGGATCAGCTTCAGCGCGTCTGGATTTATCATGCCCCTCTTCTTTAACTCCATTGTCATCCATCTGCCATCAATATTCACTCTTTTTACGCCAACACGATCCTGCAACAGCCCTGCCACATCAAACAAAAAGGCATTGATATTTGATGGTGTCGAGGTGCTGGACATCTAACGAGATGCTACCGGGCTGCGGGCGATCGGTGACCGTGCCCATCACCGATCGCCACACGACTGACGGAAAAAAGGTTCGATTCTGGCAATACCTCAACCAAATCTTAACCACATTATAACTACATCGCCCTTCTCACACCCTGTATCGCCCGATTATTCTTGTATGAGTACATATTTCTAATTTTCACAAGATTTTTTTGACTTTATTAAAGCTTCCTGGCTGTGTCTGGAGAATTTGTATGATAGGACTCGCTGGTAGAACGCTTGATCACTATACGCTGGGGCAGCGCGTGGGCAAGGGTGGAATGGCCGACGTATATCTTGGGTACGATCCCCATTTCCAGCGTCCGGTTGCAGTTAAAATATTCAAGCAGGAAAGCGATGGGATGCTGCGGCGTTTTATGCGCGAGGCAAAAATCATGGCGGCCCTGCATCACCCGCATCTCATGCCCGTCTTCGATACAGGGGAGGGCGAGGTGGATGGCGTTACGCGCTATTATATCGTCATGCCCTTCATCGACGGCGGCACATTGGGCAAGCGTATACAGCACTCGATCCTCTCGCCAGACGAAGCTAGCAACTACCTGTTCGATATCGCCTCGGCCCTCGATTATCTGCACAGGCATGGCATTATTCATCGCGATATTAAATCTACGAATGTTCTCCTCAGTACTGATGATCTCTGCTACCTGTCAGATCTAGGCGTTGCGCGTATCATGGATGATACAAGCTCTCTCACCACCACGGGCAATGTATTGGGGACCGTCGATTATATAGCGCCCGAACTGTTCGTGAGCGACGGGAAGGCCGACGCGCGCAGCGACATCTACTCGCTGGGTGTGCTCCTCTACGAGATGATTACGGGTCGACGGCCCTTCGCCGCCGAGAATCAGGTTGCGCTTGCATCGATGCATGTTAATCAGCCGCCGCCGCTGCCTCGCCTCCTGGTCCCGAACATCTCTCCGCAGGTCGAGCACGTACTGTTGAAAGCGCTAGAGAAGGACCCCGAGCAGCGCTATCCTACGGCAAGTGCGCTGGCGATTGCATTCTATCAAGCCGCAAAGGCGCAATATATTATTACGACTGGCGCGCTGGTCAACCAGGAAGATAGCTACACCCAGATGCCGTTGCCTGCCGCCGCCCTGGCTCAAGACATGACGCAGCGGGCCAATGTGCCAGCAATGCCGCAGAATATGCGCCAGGGGAAGGGCAGACCCGGAGCGCTACCCTCTTCCCGACGCGCACGCAACTTAATCGCACTCTCCGTGTTCCTGATCCTGCTCGTCGTTATCGCAGTTCCCGGTGCGTACCTGCTACAAAAACACAACAGTAACAGGCAGACATATATACGGGTTGACACGCCCTCGCACCCGCTTGTAATCGCCTCTGCCACGGCTACCGTCGTAAGTAAGAAGAAGACCACACCGACGCCGGTGAAGCATATCACGGCGTCGCCGGTACACACAGCGACACCGACTCCGAAGTCAGCGCCCACACTGGTGCCCACTCTTGCTCCAACACCATCGCCCGTAGCTACGACGATGCCGCAGACGTTTCCTGGCGTCAACCTCGTACAGGACCCAGGCTACGAGATGCAGACCTCGAACCAGGTTCAGTCTCCCTGGATCGGGACGCAGGGAAGTACCGGCGTCGACCTGAGCGCGGGTAATGCGCATTCAGGCAATAATAACGCGTGGATCAATACCGGCCCCCGTGGTAATCATTCGTCGGATCTCGGCCAACATATTAATGTGACTCCCAATACTACTTATGTAGTGAGCGTGTATATACGTACTTCTAAGGGTATCGATCCATCTACGACGGTGTTCGGTGTGGAGGGGCAGGACGGCACGAAGCTACAGCAGATCAGCTATAATGCCAGCCCTGATACCTACATGCAGCTTACGCTTATCTTCAATTCGGGGTCAGAGAACTCTGTCTATATCCACATCGGCTTCGATAGTGGCTCGCTGAGCACGTGGGTCCGGGTCGATGACTGGTTTATGCATTCATAAGTTAAGGGTAATATCAGGTAAGCCCGACTACCCGTTATACTTATAAATGTGCACCCAATCAACCTCCATAGAAGCGGATGTCGCACTATCCGGCAGGCCTGTGAGCGCGTCCCCTGAACTGATTGCCAGACCGAACCACATGGGCCTGGTAAAGACGCTGCGTGTCACCGTGCCCTGCAAGACGCCATCGACCAGGAAACGTAGTAGGCCCGGCGTCCATTCGCAAGTGAAGACGTGGAAGGCAGTGGCGAAGCTTCCCGATGCCGTCAATCCAGTGCTTGAGCCATCTATACCATGGTTGGTGAACAGAACTTGGTTCTTTGTGGGCGAGGGCGACTCGAAGATATCGACCTGGGCCGCGTTGGGCGCGGTCGTTTTGGGCCATAGAATCGCATAGGGATCGAGTCCTTTCCCCAATGGCAGCATGGTGCGCACCTCGTACTTGCCGTAGGTCTGCGCCAGTCCAAAGGCCGCCAGCCCGCCGCTGGTATAGGGCTTGCCGTGCGTAGTTTTCCGCTCGATAGCAATGCGGAGCATGCCGTTCTGCACTCGCACCTCTTGCGGCGAGTAGTAGCTCTGGCCGCCCGTATAGGGTCCATTATACGTGTCCCACGTGGAACTGAGCCGGTTCCCATTAAAGTCATCACTATAAATAAGTGTCCAGTTGGCGTCGCCGGTCGAGACATGCGCTGACGCCGGACTCGTCCTCGTTGTCGGGGAGGGACGAACTGGAACAGGCATCGTCGGAAGCGAGGGGAATTGCATCTTCATGCCATTGGAGGAGAGCGGCGCATGACTCGTGCTGGAAGGCGTCATGCCCACCGTGTGGAGGGAGTCTGTTTTCGTGTTCGTGACCATAAATTTGAGGAGCGCCGTCGTCGCACCCGCTGCAATCAGTAGTATCATGGCAAAAATAAGCAAGCGAGACCAGTACTTACGCTGCATTGAGATATTTTCTCCTTATCAATTGGATGAGTCAAAGAAAATGGTATACTCGCCAATGAGTGCATATAATAATATTTTATACCTGTTAGAAATATGGCATTCTGTGCTACCCCTCGCTGATGTGAAAAGAGCCCCAGACAAGATATATGAACCCATAGACACGTTCTTGTCGGTGAAGCTCTCCTAGTCGTTCCTCAAGGAGCCGCCAGGGCTGATCATCGATGGGAGCTGTGGAGGATGGCAATAAATGATGAGTGATGAAGCTGAGGAGGGGATTGAATAGCATCCCGAGCTGCCTGGAGGAGCGTTTTGCACCGAATGCGACCACGTGGGCATCTTTTTGTAAGGAGGCAAGAAGATGATCGAGCGCATCTGGAGAGGTTAAGACTTCATGAGCGGCAAACAGCAATAACCCATCAAACTGGCCAACCAGTTGCACGGTTTGAGCAGTATCCTCAAGCACACGGACGTTACTCCATCGCTGGCTTTCAACCCGTTTTCTCGCCTGTGTCGCCATGTCTGAGCTGATTTCAACCCCGACCACTTCGCCACTGGTTCCAACTGCCTGCACTAAATAGGGGAAACTCGCTCCTGTTCCACACCCCACATCAAGAACCCGATCTCCTTTCTGTAATTCGAGATGCTCTACTGCAACTTTCCGCAGAGAGTGGGTCCATGAGGCCATGAAATTGGGGCGTCGGGAAAGCAGCCAGGTGTAGGGCGCAATGGAAGATTTTCTGCTTTCACGCATATTCATATGGCCTCCCTCAGAAAATGGCGAGAGTACTGTGCTCGTCAATAGTGTAGCGCAAGATGGAGTCGCTGTCCAGATGCATGGGGTTCCCTTTTACACAACTTTGGGATAGCATCCACAAAATGCTCCTGTGTAGGATCACGACATTATTTCTAAATTAAGCGTTTTACAATAGATAAGTATAAATTGTTTGGTATTAGATATCAAGCTATCTAAGGTGAAAGAATGCTTAGTACCCATTACATTACTGTCATGCAAATTGCCTCTCACCTTACGCTATGCTATACTGCTCCACAACAAGTGAGAAGGGAGAATTTATTTTGACACAGGATACATCGAATATGCAGAACCCGTTCATCGTGGGGGAGCGTATCTATTTGCGGCCACTGGAGCCCGCGCAGGACAACCATCTCTACTCCACGTGGCTCAACGATGAGGAGATCCGGCGCTTTTTCTCGATCTACCCGACCAGCGATACACGCGGCAAGGAGCGGCTGGAGAACCTTTACAAAGATTTCAGGCACATTATTTTCGGCGTTGTGCGCATAGACGACAACAGCCTGATCGGCCTGGTGGGCCTCAAAGATATCAACATCCTCAATCAGAGCGCGGAGTTCTACGTGATCATCGACCGCTCCGCACATGGGCGCGGCTACGGTACCGAAGCAACGAAATTGATGGTGCGCTACGGTTTTATGGAATTGAACCTGAATCGCATCCAGACGCAGGATATGGAGGATAACATCGGCGGCTGGCGCGCCGACGAGAAGGCAGGCTTCAAATACGAAGGCACGCTGCGCGAGGTGATTCCCCGCTTCGGCAGGTACCACAATGTGAAGGTCTATAGTCTGCTTAAAAGAGAATTTCTGGAGAATCAATAATCCATTATGAGTATTACGGTCCAGGAAATTACCGATCGGGAGCAGTGGGACGACTTTCTGACCAGTCAGCCGCGTGGGCACCTGCTCCAGTCATACGACTGGAGCGAGCTCAATCAATATCTGGGCGGGCGCGTCTATCGCCTGGGCGCGCTGGAGGATGGTCGTCTCGTAGGGGCGATGCTGCTCTCGGTCGCTCCAGTGCCCTTACCGGCAGCAGTACGGGGCGTGCATTTTCGCTGGTTGTACAGCGTGCGCGGACCCACCGTGGAGAATCCCGCTTCACCAGCCCTTGCAGCCTTGATCACATATGCGCATAAAGTAGCTAAAAAAGAACATGCGGTAGTCTTGCGCGTAGAGCCGAACATCGCCGATGACGATCCCTGCATGGATCTGTGGCTGGCGGCCTATCACAAGCTTGGCTTCCACTCTAATCCCGCCTCGGTCCACGGGCGGCGGAGCTGGGTGCTCGACATAACGCCCAGCGCCGAGGAACTGCTCGCTAACTGCAAGACGACGTGGCGGCAGAACATTCGCGTCGCCGAACGCAAGGGCGTGACTGTGCGCGAAGCGACGAGCGACGAGGATTTCGATAAGTACTACGAGCTGCTGACCGTTACCAGTGAGCGCGATGCATTCTTTATTCACAGCAAAGAGTATCATAAGGAGATTCTGCGCCACTTTGCCAGCAAGAGCGATGCCGTGCTGTACCTGGCGGAGCACGAGGGCGAGGCGCTTGCTGCCAGGATGCTGATCCGTTTTGGGGATTGGTGCTGGGATTTGTTCGGCGCCTCCTCCAACAGTAAGCGCAACCTGAAGGCGACCTACCTGCTGCAGTATCGCTGCTTCCTGTGGGCGAAGTCGCGCGGCTGCCACTATTTCGATTTTCGCACCATTCCAGAGATCCTGGAACCGGGCGAGGAGATGTGGGGTGTCTACGAATACAAGAAGGGCTTCGGCGGCTTCTCGCGCCTGAACATACCTACCCAGGATTATGTCTATCGTCCCTTCATCTACAACATCTGGCGTAGAATGGTAGAACTGCGTCGTGCCCAACGCCATAAAGAGCGCAAGAAGGTAGAACTGGAGCGCGCCGCGCGTGGCAAATCCGCGTAAAGGAATTGTTATGGAAGCTCAGATAATCACCGATCGCCAGCAATGGGATGATTTCGTAGGGGCGTCGGAATGTTGCAATATCACACAATCGTACGAGTGGGGAGAGCTCGCGCGCCATGTCGGCGCGCTCGAGCCGCTGCGCGTGGGGGTCGTCGATGCGGAGGGGAAACTGTGCGCCGTTATGCTCATCCTCGTCTCGCGCGCGCCCGTCCTGAACAGGATCTACTTCTACGCGCCGCGTGGACCTGTGATGGATGATCCCGGCTCGCCGGCAATGACGGTGCTGCTCAATTTCGTCAAAGCGGAGGCGCGCAAGCGTTCGGCCTTCATGCTGGAGGTCGAGCCGAGCGTTATGGATGGCGATGCGCGGTGGCTACGCTCGCTGCAGCGGCACGGTTTTCGCGTCAGTCCCTACGCCAGGCATGTACGCCACGAGTGGGTGCTGGATCTTCGTCCCGATGAGAAGGCGCTGCTCGCGGGAATGAAGGAGAAGTGGCGCTACAATATCCGCCTGGCCAGTCGGAAGGGAATCGTGGTGCGTCGCGGCGTGGGGCAGGCCGATCTTGACACTTTCTATCGTCTCTACGAAACGACCAGCGAGCGTGACCAGTTCTTCATCAACGACAAGGCGCACTACGAAGACATCTTACGCCTGTTCAGCGAGGACGATCGCGCCGCGATCTTCCTGGCGGAGTACGAGGGGCAGGCGATCGCCGGGACGATCGTGCTCTGGCTGGGTCATTGGAGCTGGTACATGTTTGGCGCCTCCTCCAACGAGCATCGCGAGCGCATGCCCAATCACCTCCTGCAATGGACTGGCATGCAGTGGGCGAAATCAAAGGGCTGCTGGTACTATAACTTCCGTGGCATCCCCGACGTGTTGGAAGAGGGGCAGGAGCTATGGGGGGTCTATGTTTTCAAGCGCGGCTTCGGCGGCTTCCCCATGCGCTCACTGGAGACTCACGATCTCGTCTACAATCCCTTTCTTTACGAAGCCTATCGTAAGCTGTTGGATATCAAGCGCTGGCGCGACGAACAGCGACGCAAAAAGATCCTGGCCGTGCATTCGTAATTCCTATTCGTAACTCGTAACTCTTCAGGTGGCCTCTTGACTCATCAGCGCCAAAGGCGCTTCGCAATCCGTTTGGTGTGGGTGACGGGCTGGCGGCGCAGGCCGCCAGCCCGTCACCCACACAGGAGTCGTGCGAGCCGCAAAGCGGCGAGGAGTCAGGACGAGGGGATCTGAACAGTTACCGTAAATCCTGTAGGGCCTCAGCGGGCAAGCGCCGGATGAGGCCCTACAGATTTGTTGGAGATAGGCTGAGAAAAAAATACGGCATTCACCCGATGACGAGTGGCAGATATCTGGTATAGTATTAAATAATGCCAGATGGAGGCACAGGATTATTGAACTATGGCATAGGAGAATATTCAATGCAAGCCATTGCGCCAGAGATAGTATCTATCGCTGATGCTTGCCTTGGTGGTCTGCGCGGACGTTCAGCGCTATTGGTGGGACCAGAAGAGCAACGTTATTCGTACATGAAGTCGTTAAATGTAATGAGAATGAAATATATCTATGAAGAGGATACCCCGGCCCGTATTCCGTATATTCTCCCTCATGTGCAACTGCTGATAAGCGCGCCTTCGCCCTATGGACTCGTGGACGCTCCATTATTGAGCGCGGCAAGAATCGCGAAGGGATGTGATGGACGGCACACGCCGCTCCTCATCTTCGATCTCGCGCCGTACCCGCATGCCTCCGTCGAGGAACTGGCCGGCTTGCTTCCCGCCGTCTGCCTGTACACGCCCGACGATCTGCGCCGCATCGTAGCAAAAGAGATGGCAAAAGCATCTTGATCGGTGTGATACACTAAATATAGCTACATGGATATCGAAATGTAGCACCTGTACTGTGCCCTTTTGTATAGGGTACTTCTTTCTTACTTGAAGAGCGACCTATGGAAGTCATAAAGATCTCTCCCCGTGGCTACTGCTACGGGGTTGTCGATGCATTGCAGATCGTGCGCCAGGCGGCGAAGAATCCGACATTGCCGCGACCCATATATGTGATTGGGCAAATCATCCATAATCGTCATGCCATTAATGAATTGACCGCACTGGGTATTGTGACGCTCGATGGTCCCGACAGAGCCTCTATTCTGGAGCAGGTAGAGGAGGGAACAGTGATATTCACCGCACACGGCGTCTCTCCCCATGTGAAGCAGCGCGCGCAGGAGCGTGGTCTGAATTGTATCGACGCAACCTGTCCCGATGTTACCGTAACGCACGATCTCGTTATCGATCTTGTGGCAAAGGGCTATTATATTCTTTACATAGGAAAAAAGGGCCATCCCGAGCCAGAAGGCGTAATGGGTGAGATACCCGGACACGTGAGCCTGGTCGAGACGGAGGCCGACGTTGATGCTCTGGTCCTGACGGCGGAACAGGAAGCGAAGATCGCGGTTTCGACGCAGACGACGCTCTCTATGTGGGATACGCGCCGCGTGATCCAGCGCATCAAAGATCGTTATCCGCAGGCCGAGGTCCACATCGATATCTGCCGTGCTACGCAGACGCGCCAGGAGGCCGTTGCGGCGCAGGCAAAGGGCGCAGACCTGACCGTCGTAGTCGGCGATCCGCGCAGCAATAACACCAATCGTCTGGTGCAGGTCTCGCAGGAACTGGCGGGCGTACCCGCTGTGCGCATCGACGACCTCTCGCAGTTGCAGGACGAATGGCTCAAGGGCAAGAAACGCGTTGCGGTCACCGCCGGTGCCTCGACGCCCAGCCAGTTGACGCGCGAGGTGATCCGCTATCTCGAACAATACCAGTCGGAGCAGGCAAACTGAAGTGAGGAGCTTGTCGTTTAAGGATGAATGTGATAGAGACCGATGATCTGGAAGAAGCGTTAGTAGCAGCCTCAGCTGAAGAGCGGACGCAGATCGCCCATCTCTGGGGCATGATGGGCGAGACGTACAATAATGTTGAGGAGTTTCTAGAGGGGGTGATGGAGCGTCTGGAGGTCCCTGTCTGCGCGCGCTTTGTGTGGGAGTATCTCTCGCCCGACGAGCGCCAGATCTTCTATCACACGATGTCTTACTCCGCGCGTGATGGCCTGCGCCGTGATGCTTTGCAAGTGAAGTCGCAGGTCCCCCCGGAACGCTTTGAGCCAGCCGTTGACCATCTCATTCAGTGCCGTCTTCTCTACCAGAAAACGGAGAAGATGGAGAAGGGCAGGCGTGGAAACTCTCGCCACCTCTCGCGCGATGCCTACACCGAGGAGAGCCGTGCTATCAAGGCGTTTCCCATTGTGTACCCATTCGAGGATTATCTTGATACTATCTACGCCATGGGCCGCGAGATGTTTACGCCGACCGGTGATCGCTCGACGAAACCCTTCGAAGAGATACTGCAAAGCGTCGATGAAGAGCTCCTGTACGATATCTATCAGACCTACAAAGTGAAATGGGGCCAATATCGCACACGCGCCGACTTTGTAATGATGATCGTCAATGGGCTGAACAAACTGGAAGAGCCGCTGGACTTTATACCAGAACTTGATGAGCGCGTACACGAACTCTATCTATGGCTGCGGCGGCAAGGTGGGCGAGCAACCATGCAGGACGTGCGCGCACATATGGGGCTGAGTGATAGCGACCTTTCTGACGTGCTGTATCTGATCGAAACCGCTGCCCTGGCCTTCGATACATTGACCCGGCAGGGCCGTGTGCTGTTCATCCCTTATGATGTCTTCGCGCGCCTCAAGCAGGTGGGGAAAGCTATGCCCGAGCCCGAAGTAGCGCTGGAGGTCGCTACCGTTCCTGAAGATTTCGTACCCGCGGCTAGCCGTCATAGCGAGACGGTCATCCTCTACGACATGGCGTTCGCCATAAGCGCTATTTATCAGCAAACGATCGAGCCGACGCAGGTAGGGAGGGTGCCCAAACGCATCGCCACGAAGATTCGCGCCAATATGCGCGGGCAGGTGCGCCCGGATTTCCAGTACGAGGACAACTATCTTGAGATGTTACTGGAGATTGCCAGAGAAAACAGGTTGCTGCGGCTCGCTAAAGACCCGTTTCCTGATGTCAAAGATCACTATGAGCCAGGCGAGCAGTTGTCCTGGTGGTCACAACTGGATAGCATCGGCCAGACCGCTCATCTGTTGCATCACTGGAAGGGTAGCTTCCGCTGGGAGGATCTGGAGGGTGCGCATTACCGCGCCTGGGATCCCTATTCCTGGCGACCTATGTTGGGACGCGCCATTCTATTGAGGCACCTTGCCCACCACAAACCCGGACGCTGGTATACGGTCGCCTCCCTGCTACAGGATATCTGGAACGACGATACTTTCGTCATGCACCCGCAGCAGCCCTATGCGCGCAAGGCCGAGCGGCGCAAGACCTCCGACATACATGAAAAGTGGGAGCGCTGCGATGGTGAGACCTACATCGGCATGCTCTCCTCCACGCTCCACGAACTGGGGATCGTCGATCTGGGCTACGACCGTTCCACGTCCCTTGACACGAAGACATGGCAGAATCCGCAGACATTTATGCTCACCGAGTTCGGTGCCTCCGTCCTGCCGCGTGTCGACGAGAAGCCATCCCTCATCATAGACACGGCGCGTACACTGATAGTGCAACCCAACTTTGAACTATTAATTATGCAGCCGGATATGCCCACACTCTACAGCCTCTTGCCCTTTGCCCAGTTGAACCAGATCGGCATCGTGAGCCGCCTGACCCTCAATCGCGCATCTCTCTTGCGCGCGCTGGAAGGGGGCAAGGACGTTGAGCAGGTGATCAGAGTTTTGGAGGAGCGCAGCCAGAAAGAACTGCCCCAGAACGTCGTCTATAGCCTGAACGACTGGGTCAGGCTCTACAAAGGCATCGGTATCTCGCAGGTCCTCCTCTTTGAAGTATCAAGCGAGGCCGTCGCCGCCGAACTCAATGCGTCCAGGTTCCAGGACCTGCATTTACGCCAGCTTGCACCTCGCGTCTTTGTAATGGGGGGCGAGGTCAATCTCAAACAAGTAAAGCAGCTTTTTGAGAAAGAAGGTATTGTCGTAAAGATAAGCGGGAATATCCTCCCTACGCAAAATCGTCATGCATCTACCTTCGACATGCTTCGATAAGCTGTAGTGCCTGCTCGCGCGCGCCCAACGTCTGCAGCGTCAAGACTTGCTGGAAGATCGCGTGCCGGAGCAGGTTGCAGCGGAACATATATTCCTCCTCATCGCCCACCAGTTCATGACGCTGTTCGAGTTTGCGCAGTTTCAAGGCAAAGAAGGCCAGCCGCAGGAGTTCGAAGCCGCGTATCTGTTCCATTGTCTCCAACTGACTACATCTGGGGAAGGTAGAAATCGTAATCTGGTCTGGCTCGGGCAACTGTGGGGACATCTTTTTGCTTGAACTGCGCGCCATTCTATATTTTCTCCTCTTGCTATTATAGAAGTGATTCTTAACGTCCATTACTATTCATCTATAAGAGATACTGTACTCGCTGCGCACTAAAACTAAGTTGAGAACAGGTAGGAGTCTGGTTAAGAATAGCTCTCTCGTCTTGAGCTTTTGTTCCTCATTGTTGAGAACACACCTGCACAAGAGTCAGGAAGTAGTACTTTTTGTGGGATATTGTAAAAATAAGGGCCTGTCATCCTCAGCAATGTATTATTATCTTCAAAGGATACATGGAATGTATCTAGATGTTTCACCGTATAGCAATGCTTCCCATTTTTAGGATTGCGGCGCCTGGTCGTCAGAAATAGGGAAGCCAGAAAGAGAATAGCAATGCAGACAGAGACTCCGTTACTGCCACAGATGCCTCATTTCCTTCCTGAACCAGAGAGAAAGTTCTCTTCTAAAAAGCGACGACGCTTTTCTCCGCTCGGACTGATTGGCGTGGCGGTGGCGTTGCTTGTGGTACTGGCAGCCGGACTATATTTCATCGTGCGTCCTGCGCTCTTTTCTCAGGCAGCGAACGCGCAGCCGAATATGGATTGTACCCTCATTGTACCTGCCAATCCACTCTCGGCAAAAGGGCTGGCGACGCCCTACCAGTTATTTGCGACCAATCCTAAGAATGGTCCCTGCAATGAAGCCAACGCTAATCAGAGCGCCTTTGTGCAGGGCGTGATCTACGATCCGAACTCGGGGACCTTCGCCGTATACAATCCACTGGTCATTGACAGGGGAACAAGGCCCGCTATTACGCCAGTTCCGCCCAGGCTGCCACAGGGTGCAGTGGTCGCGATCTGGTTCGGCTTTAATGCGACCAACCTGTTATTGCAGGGTGCCAATCACGAAACACTGGCGCGTGCCCATTGTGTAAACGGTCTCGGTCGGTCGCTTTTCGGCCAATTTGCCTACTGTAACGCACTGACCTTCTTTGCCTCGGTAAACCAGGGCATCGTCGCACACAAGGTACACATTCCGCCGCTGCAGACCGCTAAGGACGGCCAGGTATGCCCGACCGTGCGCGATTTCAGCGTAGTAGACCAGGACCAGAGCGACAACGTGCAGACGCAATACCTGGCTACGGCAAACGGACGGATTGCCCAGTTCTCGGCGGCCGCCGCATTGCACAATGCAACGCTCATCGCTAATCCGAGCGACAACGCGCTCCTGACGAACTTCATCAATCCCGCCCTGGGTTGCCACGCGTGGACGGTCCCTGATCTGGCGAACGATGGCAGCCCTGTAGCGGCCCTCGCGCTCGATGAATTGCAGGCATCCGCCTACCAACGCTCGCCCATCGCGCTGGTGCCGCTCAACGATCCCATGACCGTCATCACAAAGGGCAACGACACCGTAGGCAGCCTGCTAAAAACGAACCTCTACCGCCTCGGGGCCGATCAGATTCCGGCGGCGAATAATCATCAGGCAAGCGGTGCAACCTATTGTCGGAATTTACTGAACACTGGCATGCCGCGCCTGGTGCTGGATAAGCAGTTCACGATAAAGGCCACTACACCCGACGCCGCTGCTGCCAACAGCCTTTTCACCTTCCTGGCGCAGCGTTTCCAGGCATCCTATAATAACCTGAACTGCCCGCAATTGCTCAACATACCTGATCCAGTCAAGACGAAGACAGATAACAATGGAGTCGTAATCGCTGCCAGCTTTAACGGGCAGGCTGTTACTCCTCCCGTTGCCTCGAACGCGCCGAATTGCAATATCAACGGCCAGTTGGTCAATGGTTGTAAGGGCAGTGCGACCCTCAACGGGCAGACCTGCACACTTGCATTTGCGAACAACACGGTAAAGATCAACTGCCCTGTGAAGCCGCGATAGCGGGGCACTCAATAACGGGGAATGTAGAGGTGCTTGACGGGAGAGTTCTTGATCTGTTAAACTAGAACATAAATTCTATTTAAGGATTTGAGAATGGGTCAGCAGATTAAAGACTTTCCACTAAATCCTCTGTTGCCGGAGAAGAATCGTTTAATTCTGAACTACGATCAAGGAATACTCTCACTGGTCATGGAGAAGGAGATCCTTGAGCAGCAGTTGCTCAGTCCGAGCGAGATGTACGTGATCGAAGCGCTGCTCAAGAACTATCCTGAATACTGTCCCTACGAGGTCGTTCTCTCCGCGATGACGGGCAAGAGTATCGAACAGTGTCGCGAGAAGGTGCTCTGGGGGCTTGAAGAAGGGACGGTCGATGTGGTGATGCGCCCGGTAAGAAACCTGCTTGGGCGCTGCCGTATGAAGCTGCGTCCGTTCGGCATAGAGATCAAGTCGATTGTCCACATGGGCTATCTGCTCGTCCCGCTCAAGCGTAAATCGGGAGCGCGCGTCTCGGTCGGATAAGCGCTTTATGTATGTGCGGCCCTGCATCAAGCTATTGTGGACCAAGCAGAGTGTGACGAATGAGGGTCAGATGGATGAGCGGTCCCAGGCCACCGGGAACGGGCGTGATAAACGACGCCACCTCCCTTACGTTGGCGAAGTCCGTATCGCCCACAACTTTGCCGTCGACCGTATTGATGCCCGCGTCCAGCACCACCGCGCCCGGCTTCACCATCCCCGCCGTAATCATCGCTGGGCGCCCGATGCTGACGACCAGGATATCCGCGCTCCGCGTGATGCTCGCGAGGTCCTGAGTATGGGAGTGGCAGATCGTCACAGTCGCATCGCGCCGCATTAGAACGAGCGCGATCGGCTTGCCGCCGATATTGCTGCGACCCACGATAACCGCGTTGCGGCCCGCCACGGGGATACTGGCATCGTCTAAAATCTTCAGCACTGCATCAGCCGTCGAAGGGATGAAGCTGGGGAAGCCCAACAGCATATTCCCGGCATTGCGCGCGCCCAGTCCGTCGACATCCTTCTCGGGATGCAGCACATCGGTCACGATCCGCTGGCGTATATGCGCCGGCAGGGGCAGCAGCAGCACAACGCCGTCGTTGCCAACATCGTCGTTGAGCGCCGCCACCTCCGCGCGGAGCTCCTCTTCTTCGATCTCGAATGGATATGCCACCGTAGCGCAGCCGAGGCCGATAGTGCGGCAGGCGCGCACCAGTTGGCGGCTATATACCTCCGCCGCATCATCGTGTCCCACAACGACCTGCGCCAGGCGCGCGGGCCGCCGGTGCTGCTTGCGGAACGCGGCTGCCTCGTTTTTCAGTTCGGTGGTCATCTGTGCTACAAGCGGTTTGCCGTTATAAATAGTTGCTGGCATGGACTGGTCTGTCACCTTCCCTGTATTCTTCCCGCTCATAATATCACATCGTGTTCAAACAATAAGCGGCCAGCGGAAAGCCGGGAGGAGATCAACTTCCTGCCGGCTCAGCGAGCACCTCTTCACGGGAGCATTTTAGAGAGCCGTAGAAACAAGGTACCAGACATTGCCCATTCCACGTCCTGAAAACTGGCCAGGAGTCATATCCCCGGTATAGGTATAGAGGGGATGACCATCGTACTCCACCTGGTTGCCATTTGCCGTCATATAGACTGCCAGCTTGTGTGGAAGGGCCATGGAACTGGTAATCATACTCATGCCCTTAGCAAGAACCGGCGGCCAGCTCTGAGCACATGCGCCCGTACAGGCGGAGGCGGGTCGCGGATCATTGAGCTTGTAGTAGAGGATCATGCCCTTCGCATTGGTGAGCACCATCACAGCCTTTCCATTAAGTGTCACCTTTGTTATGTGAATGAACGCCGTGTTGCCCTGCATGTTTCCGCCCATATTTGCCGGCTGTGTGGGCTGCCTGGTAGGATAGTTCGACATCGTACCGCCAGTCGGTGTGCTCTTGCCCATAGAACTGGTCGCCGTACCGTCAGTCATCGTCGATCCCGTCTTGTTATTTGTACCTGACATCGTATTGTTTGCACCGCTGGTCGTAGCAGTGGAGGCTGAACCACAGGCAGCAACAAATACCATCAACAGTAGCCCAACGAGTAGTAAAGAGCGTTTGAAAAAGAACATGCGGTGTTTCTCCTCTCGCATCGATTAAAGAGTTTGTCACATTCGTCACTCCGGTACCGGAGGTTGTGAGTAACAAGGTAGTCATATATCTGGAAAACGTGCACCTGTGACTACCATACATTGTCTCTGCACTCGTCTTCACGTTGAGGATTGACAGCATATACAAACTAGACCTTTTTTCCTAGTTAGCGTCGAAGGTATTGCCTGAACTCGCCAATTGGGGGATGTCAGTGGAAATACAGCGCGAAATGCGTTACAATGCCCCCAAAGGGGAATGTTGTAGGTAGATATAGAAGTACAGGGACACCCGGTGGGCACTTACAGACAATTTGTAGACACCTGAGATATAGTAGCGAGGATTGGCGTGTTCTATGCTTAGCCAATTTGTACCAGGTAACAGAATAAAGAGGAGATTCTCATGGCAGGTGACTGTTCATTTGATATAGTATCGCAGTTTGACGAGCAAGAACTGGTCAATGCTATCGATCAGACGCGACGAGAAGTGCACACGCGGTTCGATCTGAAAGATACGAAGACCGAAATCACCCATAATAAGGATAATGTAACTATTCTTACTGACAGTACGCTCACGTTGAAGAACGTTCGTGATATCCTTGAGACAAAGGCGGTACGTCGCGGTTTGTCTTTGAAGATCTTCAAACCGGGCAAGGAGGAGCCAGCTGCTGGTAGCAAGGTGCGCCAGGCTATTGAATTGCAGCAAGGGCTCACACCAGAATTGGCAAAGGAGATTAGTAAATATATTCGTGATAACTACCCGAAGGTGCGGCCTCAGATTCAGGGCGACGCCGTACGCGTCGTCGCGAAGAGCCGCGATGAATTGCAGGCAGTGATCGCGTTGCTCAAGCAGAAAGATTATCCGGTCGCCTTGCAGTTCATTAACTACCGTGGGTAGCTCTGCCATAGATGGACCCTCCGACCTTGCACGAACAGGCGGCTAGCCCTTTTCGGCAAGAGGAAAAGGGGTACTTTGGTACCAAAGATGTGTCCATGGAGCAGAATTGTAGTACCCTGGTGCGTAATAGCAGACCATTGCGCTTTCCAGTTTACTTCAGGGATGCTGGAAGGGAGAAGCTTGTAAATGCAAGTGCAAACCGGTCTAGTTTCAGTACCCTCAAGCGGGTCGTAAAGGTGTACAGGCTCCTGCCGCCTCTCCCAAGGGAAAGTATACAGACGAAACCCGAAGAGGTCAAGTGAAATTGCACTAGGGATACTGCACTAGTTTTGACCAGACCAGGCCTGCTAGCGTCTTTGCCAGAGGTGTAGACATAGTTTTCTTGCGCCTCTAGAGGGTGTGATCATTCGAGAAAGTGAACCTTTCATGCCTGGGAACAGACAAGTTTTTACTACAGCGGTCAGTGCTGCTGACCGGTATCGTTGGGATAGTCAGTGGATGGAGGCGGGGCGAGAATATCAGAAGGCGCTCACAGAGTTCCCAGAAGATGCAACGGCACGTGGCGGTCTGGGCTTCTGCTACATGCAAACGAAGCAGTGGCAGTTGGCGTTGGAGGAGTACGCGACCATCCTCCGGCGAGATCCAGGTAATGTGATCGCCCTGAGTAAGACTGCGGAGCTGTATGGCATCCTGAACAGGCGCGAGGACGCCTACCGGGCATATCTGCACTTGGCTGATCTCTACTCGCAGGCCGGCCAGGGAGCGCGCGCTGAAGCGGCCTGGCAGAAGGCGGTTCAGTTATCGCCCGGCAATCCTGAGCCTCATGAGCGGCTGGCGAGTTACTATTTCGAGAAAAAAGATATCGCCGCAATGATATATGAGCGGCTAGCGGCAGCTCAAGGCTATCTTTTACGTAATCAGTCCGGCATGGCACGTGTGCAGTGCGAAGAAGTGTTACGTGCAGATGCAAATAACGTACAGGCACAACAACTGCTCTCGCAGATCTTCGGAACGTCGGAACGGGCCTCTGGTCCGCTTCCACCGGGAGCTGCGTTTTCAACAGGCGTCGGCACGGGATATCCAGGGAATGTAGCGCCGGGTGGCATGTCCCCAGGCCCCCAGGCTGGAAACCTTGTAGCCATGTCATCGGGAAATACAAGCGGAGGTAATACTAGCATCATGGGTAATATGGGTAGCGCGGGCAACTTCGGTGGAGCAGGCAATTCGGGACCATCCCTGGCCATGACCGGGCCTAACGGCGGTGGTATGAATTCTGCTACACGCAAACGGCTTACTGCCAGCCAGGTCACAGGGGTGTTGAAGCAGGCGCAGACGTTTCAGACCCAGGGTCGTTTTAATGATGCTATCGACCTCTGTGAGCAGATTCTGGAGAGCGGCTTTGATCGACCGGACGCCCGTTACTTTTTAGGTTGGCTCTACCAGGAGCAGCAGCGTTGGGATGAGGCGATTCGCCAGTTCCAGGTGCTCTTGAACGATCCCGACTATGCGCTCTCTTGCTACTACGCGTTGGGGCAGTGCTATCGTGCGCGCGGTGATCTGCGTACCGCGACCGTTCACTTCGACGAAGCCGTTGATCGTGTGAATCTGGATGCATTGACCGCCGAGGAATCCGATCAGCTCGTCCAACTGTGCCAGGAGGCGGCTGAAGCTCATCGTCTGCTTGGTGAACAGGAGCAGGCACTCACCGTTTACAATGCGCTGCTGGGTTTCTTGCGCAGTCGCGGTTGGGCCGACAAGGTTGCGCAGGTCGAGTTTATGCTGCAGCAGGCTCAGAATATGCCGGCTCCGGCTCGTCCTATGACACCTCCTGTTGAGAATCAAAGGGCTATGTCGTCTGACCAGATGGCACCAATGCCGCCTATGACGCAGCAACCACAATCGCTGCCCGATGCGGCGACGATGGCGTTCAATGCCACCAATATCGCTAACAACCCTCCGCCGGTGTCACCCGCGCAGCAATCGCCTGCGGCGGCGGGAAATGCTTCTGTGAATGAGCTGCCCGACTGGTTGACCGGTATTTTGAGCGATGCTGATAAGACGCAGATTGCCAACAAGCCCGCGTCACAGCCGTTGCCGCAACAACAGCAGCCAGCCGCGCAGGCCCCGATCGTGGAGCAGTCCGGCACCGAGCGGCGCAGTCCGTCCGCGCCCCTGGACCCTGCTAACCAGACCGCAGGACCGTCGTGGTTAACCGATGACGCGAAGCCTGCGAACGCGACGCGGGTGTTGCCGCCCGACCAGATGCCGCCCACGCCACCGGCACAGGCGTTTCCTGAGCCTGTCGCGCCACCAGCGCCCGTTCCGCTGACTCAATCGGCACCGCTACCAACCGTGCCGCCAGCGCGACCTGAGCCAACGGTGCAGACAACGCCCTCATCTGGACCATTGCAGTCGGTGGGGTCTACCTATCCAATGGCGCCTTCGGCCCCTGCAAAGCCAGCCGAGAGCAGGGCGGTCGCCGAAGACCTGTTAAGTCAGATGGCTGGCAGACCGGAAGAGAGCCTCAAGCGGGTCGCCGAAGCGGTCCTGGCAAGTACAGCCTCTCTGCCAGAGAATATTCGCCTGCAGGTCGTGCGCTCGATGCAGGACATACAGAATTATATTAATCACGGTCTGCTGACGTCGGCGACTGAGGAATGCCTGCGTGTCATTGATGTTGCGCCTCAATACCTGGATGTGCACCAGGTGCTCTGCGAGATCTATGTCCGCCAGGGCAAGATCGAACAGGCGATCACCAAGTACGCTATCCTGGTCGATACTTATGTAGTCAATGGGCGTATCGATGACGCGGTTACCACCTACCGCCGTATTCTGCAACTGGAGCCGAACAATCTGACCTATCGCATGCGTCTGATCAACCTGCTTTCCAATCAAGGGAACAAGGAGGATCTACTGCGCGAGCGCACGCTGGCCGCCGAGTCGTATCTGCGCCTGGGCTATATGGACCGCGCCCTGACTGAGCTTGAGCAGGCGCTGCAAGAGAGTCCGACCAGCGTTTCGACGCGCCTGAACTACGCCCTGGCCTTGCAGAAGTTGGGCAGGACGCAGCAGGCGGTTGCGGAGTACCAGCGTGTGCTACAGGTCGATCCGCGCAATATCACGGCGCTCGTCCGTTGGCATATCGCGATGATTACCAGCATAGGGTCGGCGCGCACGACGGCGCTGGAGGTGCTCTCGCGCATTCGCTGGCAACTGCGCGGCGAGGGGCAGAAGCACGCGGATGTGGTGATCCGTGAGTATACACAGAGCGTCGATATCTACCCGAATAACGCCGATGTCCATTTCGCGCTCGGGCAGGTCTATCACCAGTCGGGCCAGTTTGATAAAGCGATCGACTCGTATATCCTGGCGATGCGTGATAGCGCGGTTGAAGTGTTGGCACGCGTCAGCACCGCGCAGTCATTATTAACGCAGGGCAAGCCGGAAGCCGCGATCCAGCAACTGGAGCAGGCGCTACAAAGCGTGCGTCGTTCGCCAATGCTGATTGAGCCGGCGATCTGGGCCGCGCGTCCCCGTGAGGAGGGTGAGCAGCACCAGGCGCCAGAGGTCGAGATCTCGCTGCTGCTGGCAAAGGCATACGGGCGGACAGGGCGGCAGGAGCAGATGGAAGCTATCCTGCGCCAGGTCAAGCAGGTGCAGCCTGCGCAAGGTGAGGTTGCCTCTACGCTCGCTGAGATCTCGGCGCGACAGGGTGATATCCCCGGCGCCTTGCAGGAGTATGGCGACCTGGTGCGCCACTATCGTGGCAATCGGCAGACGGACAACGCGCTGAACGTCCTGAATGAGATGGTGCGCCTCGCTCCACAAGATCCACGCGCGCACGACGAGCTGGCTGATATCTACGTCAATCGTGGCCTGCTGGACGAGGGTGTGGCGGAACTGCGCCTGCTGGCTGATATCTATCTGCGTCGCAATGAGCTGGAGAAGGCCGGGACGGCGATTCAGCGCATCGGCAGCATCTACGCCGAGATGGGCAACAACGACGAGGCGTTATCCAATCTGCGCCGCGCCGCTGAACTCAATCCCGAGTCGATGGACCTGTTGCGCGAGGTGGTTAGCTTCTGCCTGCAGCTTGCACGACAGATCGAACGGCGCGACGAGCAGGAGTCCGAGCGCTACCAATCTATCGCGGCGCAATACCAGTTCATCATTGCCCGCTACTACTTCGAGACCCACCAGGTGAAGGAGTCGGTCGCGGCCCTACAGCAGTTGATCACCATCGATCGCGGCAACTTCGATGCCTACGATATGCTTGGCCAGACGTACCAGTCGGTCGGCGAATACGAGCAGGCCAGCCGCGTCTACCGCAACCTCGCCAAGGTCAATCCAGGTAGCTCCATTGCCCGCGAGCGCCTGGCGATGCTGCAGGAACTGCGCACGCGCTAGTTATCGTACTTCAATTGTATACATTACTGGTTCTCAGCGAGAAGAGGGAGGAGCCCGGCGTCCTCCCTCTTCTCGCTGCCTCGTTTGCCCGATTGACTGGAATTCTCGCCTTCTTTATGATATACTTCCTGGGCAACAGAGAGAAGACCCCAAGCACCGAATGGAGGTCAAACATGCGTGCGGATCGACTCCTCTCGATCTTAATGCTTCTACAAACAAAGGGTCGCATGACCGCTCATGACCTGGCTGATCATCTTGAAGTCTCCGAAAGAACGATCTATCGTGATCTGGAAGCGCTTGGTATGGCTGGCGTGCCTGTCTATACCGAACGCGGACCGAACGGCGGCTACTCGCTGATGGGTGGCTACCAGACGCGGCTCACCGGACTGAACGAGGCCGAGGTGCAAGCGCTGTTTCTGCTTAACGTCACCGATCTCCTGGCCGATCTTGGCTTGGCAGGGGCGCTGGGTGACGCGATGCTGAAGCTCGCGGCAGCCTTGCCAGCGCCCTTCCGTGAACATGCAGCGCTCGCGTGTAAACGTTTTCACATGGATACGACGTGGTGGTATCACACCGACGACGCCACGCCCTGGCTTCCGACGATCCAGGAGGCGCTGTGGCAGGACCGCAGGCTGCGCCTCTTCTATCACGAGGACGATGGGATATGGAGCGAGCGCCTGATCGAGCCGTACGGACTGGTCTCGAAGGCGCGCGACTGGTACCTGGTCGCTGGCTGCTACGACGAGAAGTGCGTCTTCCGCGTGTCGCGCATCCATACCGCGATGATCACAGAAGAGCGGTTTGTCCGTCAAGAAGACTTCGATCTGGCGGCTTACTGGACTGACTACTGCGTCCAGGTAGAGGCCAGTCATCCCGGCCTGCCGCTGCGCCTGGCGCCCGACGAGGCACAACGGCTCCCCCAACTCCTACAGGACTGCGGCTATATGCTCGTCGAGAACGAAGACACTCATGATGGAAGCGAGCGAACAACTCCCTTGACCGCTTGAAACGTACTAAAAAAGAATAGTACGTAGTGGAAAAGGTTAAGCACTACTTGTCTGAAAGGAGTACCTCTATGTGCGGTCGTTTCACACTTGCTGTTGACATAAATACAATTGCACGTACGTTCAATGCTGCGGTGCCGTCATCTCTGAGCACGGGGCCGCGCTACAATATCGCGCCCCAGCAGAACGTGCTGACCGTGATGCGCGATGAGACAACGCACCTCGATCTCTTGCGCTGGGGCCTGATCCCAGCGTGGGCGAAGGAAGAGAGCATCGGCTCGAAGATGATCAACGCGCGCGCCGAGACACTGGCGGAGAAGCCCAGTTTCAAGCGCCTGCTACACTCAAAACGCTGCCTGCTGGTGGCCGACGGTTTCTACGAGTGGAAGAAGGAGCAGGGGGGCAAGACGCCGATGTATATCACGCTGCGAGACGGAGAGCCGTTTGTCTTCGCGGGTCTGTGGGATACATGGAGGGATGCCGAGGGGCAGCAGATACGTACCTGCACGATTATCACAACGGAACCCAATGAACTGGTCGCCTCCATTCACAACCGCATGCCTGTCATTCTTCCACGGAAGGCGAGTGAAGAGTGGCTCGATCCGGCGCTGCACGACGAACATGTCCTCCTGCCCCTGCTGGCTCCCTACCCGGCTGAGGCGATGACCGCCCGCCCCGTATCACGATTAGTTAACAATCCTCGCTATGAAGGTGCCGAACTGATCGCATAAAGGGCACTAAGTTAGTAGGGATGGGGCTTGCCTCCATCCGGCTCGGGGAGCGCGTTCACCGCATGTGGTCACTAGATGGGGGCACCGGATGAGGGCAAGCTCCATCCCTACTGTTGGATAGAAAACTTCCATGAAACATGCTCTTTTGCTGTATAATGGTGTTATGGCTGTAGTTAGTGGAACGATATTCCTGGTTAGCAAAGGAGCAAGTTTTCATGGCTATCTCTCCCGGTTCAACGCTTATTGATTATGTAGTCCCTTCGTCACGTTCGTCTCGTAGTCTTAATCTGCTCAAAGATGTGCTATTCATTCTTGGCTTCAACCTGCTCTTAATTCTGAGTGCTCGTGTAAGCATACCTCTGTGGTTTACGCCTGTTCCCATCACGCTACAAACTTTTATGGTCATGCTCACAGCGGCAGCACTAGGAAGTCGACGCGGTGCCCTGGTCATGCTCCTCTATCTCGCAGAAGGCGCAATCGGCCTGCCCGTTTTCGCAAGAGGTGGTGGCTGGATCTACCTGGTCTCTCAGCCGACCGCTGGCTATCTCTGGTCTTATCCTATCGCGGCATTTGTAGTGGGTTTCCTCTGTGAGCGAGGACTGGATCGCAGTTTCCTGACCTCCGTATTTGCGATGCTCCCCGGTACGCTCATTATTTATGCCTTTGGTGTTTCCTGGCTTGCTTTCCTGCTGCATATCGGCCTGGATAAAGCCTTTATTCTTGGCATGCTGCCATTCATCCCTGGCGACATCATCAAGATTGTCTTCGCCGCATTGCTGCTGCCGACCGCCTGGTCGATCGTGCGAGCCGTGAAGCCGGAGCGCAGCGATAAATAACCTGCACACTCCAAGAAGAGTGCAGGCTTTCTAATGCATAAAAAGATGGGAGTGGCTGAACAATCAGTCACCCCATAGTGCTGTGTCAAGTGACGGCGACGAAAAAACGTGATGACAGCAGTAGGGAACCGATGTCACCTGGCGACGTTCGGCCATCGCTATTATGAGGAGTAAGGCGACCTCATAATAGTGGTGGCGGTGGAAAGAATAGCGCGCTAGTCCATCAAAAAGCGATTCGCCAGGGCGACCGGCTCCGTCTTATCGGCCATCTTGTAGGATGTCATCGTGCCACGGAACGAGTCACCGATGTAGAAGCGCTCAAAGAGTTCGCTGCGACCGCCGAGATCAGAGCCCACGAAGTCCCACGCCAGGCGGAAGATGCGAATTCTGCGCTCGGCGTCCGCGTTGCGCCCCTGGAAATATTTTTTAATATTCGCTGCCATGGGTCCGCTGATATCGGCCTCGCTCGGAGTGCACATCAGGCCGCCGCCACCGATCAATTGCAGCAGTTCGTTTGCGCGCGGCATCCACTTCGGCATCGAGTTGCGCAGCGCCACCAAGGGGCGGGCGTCCGGCGTCATAATGCCGTTCTGATCAAGGGTCGCGCACGACTCGGCGGCCATAACGCCCGAACGTGCCATCTCAGCCATTGTCCACATCTCGCCCAGCTTCTCCTGGATGTGATCGAAGGCATTCACGCCAGTCGTCTCCGCCAGCATGTGGCCCAGTCCGAAGCAGAACTCCAGCTTCGTCCATGCCCTCACCATTGCCTGGTGCGTGAAGTGAGCGCGCCAGTTTGTATCCTCGGTAACTTCCGAGTACGTGCGGGCGTCGCTATCCAGGAAGACGCGATCCTTTGGCACATGGACATCATCGAAGATAACGAAGGAGTCCATCTCATCGAAACGCGAGGACAGTGGATAATCGTACACGCTGCGCTCCTTGACGAAAGCGTCGCGGCATATGAACTTCAGGCCGGGCGTCGATATTGGTAAAGCGAAACATAGCGCGTACTTCGCATCCTGCACGCGAATCGGCGCGTTTGGATATATCACTAATTCGTCGGAAAAAGGCGCCAGGGTTGCCAGCATGCGTGCGCCGCGTACGATGATCGCGTCCTTCGTCTCTCCAACTTTATGTAAGGCGATTTCGCCTGTGCCCACCACCGTATCCTCGCGGGACCGGTCGACCTGTGGATTCACGATGGCGTGCGTGAGAATCAGATCATTCTCACGGATATAGCGATGATAGTTCAGGATATTTTCCGCGCCTCGTTCGTTCCCGCGCCGTGCCCATACGTCGGGGCGGCCTGCGAAACAGGCGATCGTAACATTCAAGTAGTCAGGACTGCGCCCAAGCATACCGACTGTCATCTCACTCCACAGCCGGATCGCTCTGCGCCTGCGCTGCAGATCGGCCAGGGTATGCGGTACAATATGCGTTACGCCTACGCAATCATTTGTATCTGGTGATTGCATCAACATAATATCAGGATATTCGTTTTGGGCGTCTAGCAAGGAGGCGATGGTATGTGCTACCCGGCTCAGTGCCGGATGCTCCATCACATCTTTGATCCGCTCGCCGTCAAACCAGACCTCACGATCATCCACAAGGCCCTCTAAGTACTGCCGACCTGTTCGTGCTGGCATGTGCTTCTCCCTCTTTTATTGCTCTTGTAAAAAGTATTGTGATGGACTATTCAACAATGCATAGAGTATTTCCATTGGAGTCATATTAGCGAAAATACTTTGCTAACTCGCTCACACAATGAAGTATGAGACCTCTGCATAGATGAAGACCATTATACTCCTTATAATTCATTTCTTTTTAATGTTGGGCAGGGAATAGTACCTTTATCGCTCTATCATGTAAAAAAGACTGCCAGTACGCGTGGGAGTCGCTGAGGAGTCCGAACAGGTGTTCTGGAGAGTTACCAGGATGTAACTCTTCAGGAGGGATCTGCTGACTTGTCAGCGCCAAAGGCGCTTCACAAGCCCTTTGGTGTGGATGGCGGGGGTGCCGGCCCCGGGCCGGCACCCCCGCCATCCACACCAACACAGGCGAGCCGCCGCAGGCGGCGAGGAGATCTGAACAGTTACTACCGGGATGACTCATGACCAGGAATGGCGCGAGTCGCGGCGAGAAATCCGGAAAGAGAGACCTGAAGAGTGACAATTTATCTTGTTATAGTCTCGACTGTACGCGCACGAGCCTGCGTTCGCGGCCCACGGGCACAAGTCCTGCCAGTTCACGAATAGCCTCGATCGTCTCCTGGGCGTTGCGCACAAATGCGATCTGTGCAGGGACGCCGGCTTTGAACTCCGCGACCGAAACATCGTCGAGGAAGCGTTGACCTCCGTTGTCCAGCATCACGCGTGGCAGCAGTACGAGGTCGCCGAGGTTGCCGTTCTCATGCAATGCCGCCAGTACATCCTGTCCGCAGAGGAGGCCCGCGACGGTGACTTCGGCGCCGAAGAATTTGTTAACAATGGGCAGTACCTGAACCTCGATACGCTCGACCTTGCGGATATCCTCGGCCAGTCCTTCAATGACGGGGTTGGCCATGGTGCTGGTGACGAGCGTGATGCGGCGCGGCTCACGCATGGCTGCTGGCAGACGGCGTTTTGTACGCGCCCACTGGTCGATGAGGAAGCGGGTCATGCCGACGCCGTTCTCGATCTGTGCGTATGAGCCATAGTGGCTGGCCGGCGGGAAATCGCGCTGTGTGAGGTAGTACCATTCGTCCGAGAGATAGACGAAGGGATCTCCGTCGGCATTGCTCATCTCGAACGCGCGCTGGTGTACCTCGACCTGCTCGATGACCGCAATGGCCTCTTCCCGCGTGTAGTGGCGCAGGGGTGGGAGGTCGCCGGTCTTGATCATATTGTTGTACTTTGTCAGGCCCACCGGCACGACCGAGATCGACTCGACGATGGGACGCAGTTCAGTAAGCTCACGGATGCTGCGCTCAAGATATGCGCCGTCGTTAATGCCTGGCAGCAGGACCAGTTGCGTGTGGCAGCCGATGCCCATGCTGCCCAGGCGCTTGATATGAGCGATGATATCGCCGGCCCTGGGACCATCCACCATCTTGCGGCGCAGGTCGGGATCGGTGGTGTGCACGGAGACGTAGAGCGGCGTGAGCTTCTGCTCGTCGAGGCGCTGCCAGTCGTGCTCCTTCAGATTAGTCAGGGTAATGAAATTGCCAAAGAGGAACGAATAGCGGTAGTCGTCGTCCTTGATATACAGTGAGGAACGCATCCCATGCTCAAGCCCTGGTATAGAAGCATAGCGCTCCGGCAGTCCCTTGATAAAGCAGAAGACGCATTTATTGGCGCACTGGCGAATAAAGGGCGCGGGTTCCTCACCGAAGAGCACGCCCAGGTTCTCATCGCTCGTCTTGGTCACGCGCACTTCGTGCTGCTCCTGTTGACGGTCAAACCCGATCACCAGCTCTTCGTCGGCGACATAAAATCGATAATCCACCAGGTCGCGAATGGCATGGCCATTAATTGTTCGAACAAGGTCCCCCGGCTGCAAACCGGCCCTATCAGCCGGACTTTCTTCTACGACCTCACGCACCCACCCATACATTTTTGGCATGAATTCATTCCTCGTTGATGCAGCGTTCCGTCTTGCTCTATCCCTCTCTCTACTCTATTCTGGACAGCAACAGACGAACCTGCCTGAAAGCAGATAGATATCTGAGTGATTATAAACGTTATAACGCTCCGCGTCAAATTTATTATTTCTTCCCATTCAGTAGCCTGACAATCGGCGGGACTTCTATCCCTTTCGGCAACCCGATCGTAAATGATGCTTTTTAGTGAAATATGACTCTCTCAGAGCCAGTTCTGATATTTTTCTCTTCCTCTTGACTTACCTCACTTTCACAGGATACTTAATAAGTATACCTCTTGCA
>WNGD01000804.1_pt1 | contig 38269 bp, 32 predicted proteins | sample 5400671 | NCBI WGS metagenome assembly WNGD01 (sample SAMN13153369, study PRJNA577476) | soil metagenome | isolation source: 40 cm soil or saprolite under grassland replicate 2 | place: USA:California | collected 2016-06-15 | reverse complement strand
CATCAGGTGTCACCTCCCTTGTGACCGGGCTAACCGTGGTGAGTGGCGTCGAGCAGGCGCCGGGGTATAGCTCTGCTCACGCGATCTTCGCCACCGCGCTCGGCGGTGGCCAGCAATTTCCCATCGAAATTTTCTGGGCGCTGGCGCTGGTGGTACTGGCAACATGGCTGCTTCTGAGCACCTCTTTCGGGAACTGGATCTTTGGCGTAGGTGGGGATGCCAACGCAGCGCGCAACATTGGCGTACCAGTCACCCGGGTGAAGATTCTCCTGTTCATAGGCACGGCCCTTGGTGCCTGCCTGCTGGCGATTATCCAGGTTGTGACCTTTAGCACCGCGGATGTCCTGCGTGGCCAGAACCAGGAGTTCTATGCGATCGTCGCGGCGGTCGTCGGAGGGGTCCTGCTCACGGGTGGCTACGGTTCAGCTATCGGTGCTATGTTCGGGGCACTGGCCTTTGGCATAGTACAAGAGGGCATCGTCTTTGCGGGCGTCAATGCTGAGTGGTACAAGGCGGTCATTGGAATCATCCTGTTGCTTGCTGTGCTACTCAACAGCTATGTACGCAGACTGGCAATGGAGGCGCGACGATGAGTACAACAAACACCGCTTTAATCGATGTGCAAAATGTTTCAAAGTACTTCGGCAGCGTGATTGCGCTGAAAGACATTTCGATGAGCGTGAATGCGGGTGAGGTGATGTGCCTGCTGGGTGACAACGGCGCGGGCAAATCCACGCTGATCAAAATCCTGTCCGGCGTGCACCAGCCCAGCGAAGGCCACTACCTGTTTGAGGGGAAAGAAGCGCATTTCTCCTCGCCGCGCGATGCGTTGAACGTGGGTATCGCTACCGTCTACCAGGACCTGGCGATGATCCCCCTGATGGGCATTTCGCGCAACTTCTTTCTCGGCTCGGAGCCAACACAGGGCTGGGGACCATTCAGCCGCTACAATGCGAAGTTTGCTGACGGCGTGACCCGCGAAGAACTGGCGCGGATCGGTATCCAGGTGCGCGATACAGCCCAGCCTGTCGGCACCCTGTCCGGCGGCGAGCGCCAGTCTGTTGCGATTGCGCGCGCGGTATACTTTGGCGCCAAAGTATTGATTCTTGACGAGCCAACAGCGGCTCTGGGCGTCAAAGAGGCGGGCATCGTCCTGCGCTACATCGCCCAGGCGCGCTCGCGTAACCTGGGGGTAATCTTTATCACGCACAACCCGCATCACGCCTATCCCATCGGCGACCGCTTCACGCTGCTCAATCGCGGGCGCAGCCTTGGCACGTTTGCCAAGTCTGAAATCAGCCGTGAAGAGCTCACCTCGATGATGGCGGGAGGCGAAGAACTGGAGACCTTGGGCCACGAACTGGCCGAGTTCGCACACACGGATGAGAAGGCCCGCGCAGCACTGGCGGAGGCGGCACGTGAATTTGAGGCGGAGGCACAAGGGCTGCACGTCGAGCAGCTTCCATCGAAATTTGTGGAGGCGAAGCAACAATATGTCGATCAGTTGCCGCCAACAGATGGAGAAGGTAAGCGATGATACGGGATGGACAACTCCTCAACTATATTGGTGGTAAGTGGCAGCGCTCGCGCTCCAGCGACTTTCTTGATGTACGTAACCCTGCGACCGCCGAGACAATCGTGCGTGTACCGCTCACGTCGCGCGACGAGGTAGGCGAAGCTGTGCAGGCAGCAGAGGCAGCCTTCGCTGACTGGCGGAGAACACCGCCAACGGAGCGTATCCAGTACCTCTTCAAACTCAAAAAATTGCTAGAGGATCACTTCGATGAAATTGCGCGTTTGACGACCCAGGAGTGTGGCAAGACGCTGTCCGAGTCGCAGGGCGAGCTGCAGCGTGGCCTTGAGAACGTCGAGGTCGCCACTGGCATCCCATCGTTGATGATGGGCTACAATGTCGAAGATATCGCGCGGGGCATTGACGAACATATGTTGCGGCAGCCAGTGGGAGTTGTCGCAGCGATCACACCGTTTAATTTTCCGGGCATGATCCCGCTCTGGTTCATGCCCTATGCTATTGCCTGCGGCAATTGTTTTATCCTCAAACCATCTGAGAAGGTGCCCATGACGATGAGCCGCGTTTTTGAGCTGATCGATCAGTTGGGCCTTCCTCCTGGCGTGCTCAGCCTGGTAAACGGCGCGAAAGAGACCGTCGATGCCCTGCTCGATCACCCTGATGTGCGCGCCATTTCCTTCGTTGGTTCTTCGCCGGTGGCGAAGTACATCTACAGCCGCGCCGCTGCCAATGGCAAACGCGCGCAGTGCCAGGGAGGTGCGAAGAACACGGTTGTAGTCTTGCCAGATGCTGATATGGAGATGGCGACACGTATTGTTGCCGACTCATCCTTTGGATGCGCCGGTCAGCGGTGCCTGGCAACAGCGGTGGCGATTACGGTAGGTGAGGCCCGCTCGCCCTTCACAGAGCAGATCGCCCATGTAGCGGCGGCACGCAAGGTCGGTTACGGGTTAGATAGCGGGGTCGAGATGGGGCCCGTGATCACCCCTGAAAGCCAACAGCGCATCGAGTCGTTAATCGGGAAGGGAGTGAGCGAAGGGGCAAAGGTACTTGTTGATGGGCGCAGTGCCTCGATTCCTGGCTATGAGCGAGGCTACTTTGTTCGCCCAACCATTCTGGACAATGTTGATCCGCACGGCGAGATTGCCCGCACTGAGATTTTCGGTCCAGTGCTCAGCCTGATGCACGCGCAGACAATCGATGAAGCCATTGAGCTGGTGAATGCCGCTTCCTACGGCAACATGGCTTGCCTGTTCACAAGCAGTGGTGCCGCGGCCAGAAAATTCCGCTATGAGGTGCAGGCGGGGAATATCGGCATTAATATTGGTGTGGCGGCGCCGATGGCGTTCTTCCCGTTTTCCGGCTGGAAGGAAAGCTTCTTCGGTGATATGCATGCCCAGGGGCGCGATGCCGTCGAATTCTACACGCAAAAGAAGGTTGTCGTTGAGCGTTGGCCCAGGGAGTGGTCGCGTAAGTTTTAGATAGCGTTAGGGTCACCGGGGAGCTTCTTGCCCTGACACATTTGCGCAACGGCGTAGGTCCCCGATTTATCGTGGGACCGCGATTATGTATTTTCACGATCAAGATCGGCACTCCTCGCCAATGGCATGTCCCGCCTGCTAAACGAGGGCAGCAGTGACTGGGCGGTATGACCGGTTTTGGCTGTGAAAACTCATTATCGCGCCAGGGCGGGGAGAGGGAAGCATCCTGCGCCGTCTGTCCCAGCAGTGGGCGCCATGAATGGCGCGGCTACGCCCGCACCTGGGGGTGGTCTAAAAACAGTCCGGGAGAGGGATTCGCTCCCTCGGGCAACAAGGCGAAAGGAACTGTATGACAGATATCCGTATTGCCAACGCACCCTGCTCCTGGGGAGCGCTCGAATTTGAAGGCCTGGAGGGTGAGGAGATCCCCTACGGGCAGATGCTCGACGAGTTACGTGATACCGGCTACACCGGTACCGAGCTTGGAGACCTGGGCTACCTGCCCACCGGGCCTGCGGCTCTCAGGCAGGAACTTGAGCGGAGAAATCTGGCGATGGTCGGCGCATTTGTGCCGGTGGCATTGAAGAACCCGGATGCACACGCCAGAGGAGAGGCTCACGCTTTGAAGGTTGCGCAACTGCTCGTTGGAGTAATGGATACCAGGAGCGAGAATCCGCCGCCTCTGGTCATTCTTGCCGATGATAATGGCACCGATCCGCTGCGCACACAACACGCCGGGCGTATCGCGCCAGAGATGGGCCTGAACCCGGCGCAATGGGATATCTTTGCTCGTGGAGCAGAGCGTATCGCGCGTGCTGTGCGCAGGGAAACCAGCTTGCAGGTGGCTTTTCATCACCATTGTGCCGGGTATGTAGAGACACCGGAAGAGATTGCTCGTTTCCTGGACATGACCGACCCGGACCTGCTGGGGTTGGTGTTCGATACCGGTCACTTCCTCTACGGCACCGGCAGCAATGATGGCTCGCACGTCGAGGATGGCCTGGAGCGTTTTGGCGAACGTGTCCAGCATGTCCATTTCAAAGATTGCCAGCCGCGGGTTGCAGAGGAAGCTCGCAATGCTGGCTGGGACTATTTTACGGCGCTGCGTCACGGGGTTTTTTGTGAACTGGGCAAGGGCAATGTGCCTTTTCCTGCCGTCGCAGATTGGTTGCGCATGCACAGCTATCGCGGGTGGATCGTCGTGGAGCAAGACATCCTGCCTGGCATGGGTAGTCCCAAAGCAAGTGCCCAGCGTAACCGGGACTATTTGAGAACCGTCGGACTGTAGCGCGTGGCATATATGCGTCTTGCAAAAGAGACTGGTACCTTGTAGGCATAAATCATCCTAAAGTTTGATACCGTTGGCGAACTCCTTTCTGCGATTGCTCGCCGCTGCGCGGCTCACGTGTTCTTGTCTGTGATGGCTGGGTGGACGGCCGTCGGCCGTCCACCCAGCCATCACAGAAACATACTGCTGCGAAGCGCCGCGGGCGCTGAGAAGTCAATGCGACAGGCTCGCCAATGGTATCAAACTTCGGGATGACTCAAGCCTACTCAGGCAAGACGCAAGGAAAAGGAAGGGAGACGAGATGCCTATACCTGCGCATCCACTGAAGATTGGCCTGATAGGTGCTGGCCGCATTGGTCACTTGCATGCTGAGCATCTAACTTCACGTATTCCATTAGCTGACCTGGTCATGGTGGCGGATGTGTTCGAGGAGGCGGCCAGGGAGTGCGCGGAGCGCTACGCGATTCCCTCCTTCACTAACGATTACCGGGTACTACTGGATCATCCAGGTATCCAGGCGGTGGTAATCTGTTCATCCACCGATACGCATGCAGAGATCATCAAGGAGGCTGCGCATGTTGGCAAACATATCTTTTGCGAAAAACCGATCGCCCTCGACCTGCCATCAATTGATGAGGCCCTGGCTGTCGTGAGACGGGCTGGTGTCAAATTGCAAATTGGCTTCAACCGGCGCTTTGATGCCAATTTTCGCCGCGTGCGACAGGCCGTGGAAGAAGGAGAAGTCGGCCAACCGCTGCTCATCCATATCATCAGCCGTGATCCCACTCCCCCACCGATCGAGTATATTCGCGTCTCCGGCGGCATCTTCCTCGATATGACAATCCATGACTTCGATATGACTCGTTTCTTGATTGGAAGCGAGGTAGAGGAGGTCTTTGCTCAGGCCGGCCCTACAAGCGACCCGGACATTGCAGCAGCCGGCGACGTGGACAACGCAGTTGTTATGTTGCAATTTGCCAACGGCGTCATTGGCACGATCAGCAACAGCCGCCATGCCGTCTATGGCTATGACCAGAGGGTTGAACTGCTGGGTAGTGCAGGAGCAGTCTGTAGCGGAAACAACTACCCGAACAGCGCCATCGTTAGTGATGCACATAGCGTGCGGCGCGATCTCCCACTCCATTTCTTCGTCGAACGTTATAGTGAGAGCTTTATTGCTGAGATAGCGGCCTTTGTGGATGCTGTACTCCATGAGGAACCTGTTCCCGTCACCGGAAATGATGGACGAATCCCGGTGGTCATGGCGCTGGCGGCGCATAAGTCTCTTGTCGAACATCGTCCAGTTCGTCTCAGCGAGATTGAGTAATGCTTTGTTACCTTTCGGAAGAAAAGCGGGGATGCAAGGGGTGCAACCCCTTGACTGGGGTCTGGGGCTGTGCCCCAGTCTCTCTCTTCCCTCGCCGCCGCAGGCGGCCTTTCAAATGAAGCATAACAGAGCAGTAGAGGATGTATTGATGAAAGTCAAGATAACACAGGGCAAATATGAAGGGATGAACGCCTGCGCAAATGAATTTGGTGTCATAGCAGCGCTGGCGGTGGATCATCGTGAGAATCTCATGCAGGCCATTGCCGAATCACGAGGCCTGAGTGGTCAGGCAACAGCGGCGGATATGCTCGCTTTCAAAACAGCGATCACGCGTGTTCTCACGCCTTATGCCAGTGCAATCCTTTTGGATCCAGAATATGGCCTCGCTGCGATTGCCAGCCGTGCGCCGGGCACAGGAGTGATGCTTGCTTATGAGAAGTCGGGCTACGATGTCAACACAAAAGGTCGCCTGCCCGATCTGCTGCCGGAACAAAGCGTTCGACGCCTGGTTGAGGCCGGTGCGCAGGCCATCAAAATTCTGCTGTACTATAACCCTTTTGACGATGTGCGGATCAACCAGGCCAAGCAGGCATATGTCGAACGTATCGGCGCCGAGTGTATCGCCCTGGACGTACCGTTTTTCCTTGAGCCGCTGGTGTATGACGACGCGCTTGGAGATGAGAAGGGGCTGGCGTTTGCCAGGAACAAACCTGAATATGTTTTTCATGCAATAGAAGAATTTTCCCGGGCGCGTTATGGTGTGGATGTGCTCAAGGTAGAAATGCCGGTCAACCCTGCGTTTGTGAGTGATGCCCGTGCATTTGCCGGTGGGGAAGCAGCCTATTCGCGTCAGGAGGCAATCGAGCACTTTCGCACCACAGCAAGTGCAGCTTCCAGGCCCTTGATTTATCTCAGCGCGGGCAATACAGACGAGGTTTTCTGTGAAATGCTGGAGGTAGCCGCTGAAGCCGGGGCAAAGTTCTCCGGGGTGCTGTGTGGTCGCGCAACCTGGCAAGGTGGCATCCCGGTCTTTGCGAATCAAGGGGTCACGGCTTTGACTCGCTGGCTCGAAGAGCGTGGTGTGCAAAATATCCAATCCATCAATAATGTGGTAACGCACTACGCGATACCCTGGTGGGATGTGTATGGTGGCAAGGACAACATAGAGGTCATCAAATGGGACATAGAGAAAAATCCTTGACCCTGCTGTCGATTCGCCACATCTCAATCGTTGTTCAATGTTGGAAGGGAACAACTGCTAGCCCATCCCCAGAATCTCACCTGAAGAGAAGAAAGGAAATCATCATGCATTACGTACTGTTGATCTACCAGGACGAAGTCGCCCATGCGCAGTGGAACCAGGAACAACTGGCGGCTGAGTTCCAGGCTTACAATGTGTATTCTGAAGAGATAGCGAAAAGTGGAGTGCTGCAGAACGGGAGCGCTCTCATGCCTACCAGCAGTGCGACGACCGTGCGTGTCCGCAATGGGCAGACCCTGACCACCGATGGTCCATTTGCCGAAACGAAAGAGCAGCTCGGCGGCTTTTACCTGATGGATTGCAAAGACCTCGACGAAGCGATTGCCCTGGCCGCGAGGATTCCTGCCGCTGCTGATGGTTCCATTGAGATTCGCCCGGTGCTGGAATTCGAGTAGAGCCGGCAAGCTTTTACCTGTACATGGCTATCCTGGGCCACTTCCTGGTCGATCCCTTACCCGAGGACCAGGCCCGGTTTGCACAGGTAGGTTTTTCTCAAGCAGGATGATTATCCGTAGGGGTGGGGGCCTTTATGGGACTCCTGCCTGGGGGGCAGGTATGCCCGGCGTGCCCTTTCGTGCCGCTTCCCATGTGGCTCACTGCAAGACCTACCCGTGAAAAACCAGGCCCGGAGGTCCCAGGCGGATGCGCTGGGACATTGCTTCTAGCGGCCACTCAGTCCAACTGCCCCATCGTTCGGGCACGATCTTTTCTATCCACCACGTGATACCCACGCGTGCGTAGGATGCTACCAGGTCAGCATCGCGTGAGGCATCCTGTCCTGTACTGATGCCGCCATGAACAATCTCGATGGAAGGAGTGTATCCAGGTTGTTCTTTAAGAAAGCGCAGCAGTGCCTCTACTTCTTGTGGGGAAAGCATGCCGGTGAGTGGTAGGTCGTAGCCTTGGGGAAAGACTCCATCCCAACGCACGGCCCGCCGGAAGGGGGATTTGAGTGGCCAGGTGGCTGCCACCCAGATGGGAATACGTGGAGTCTGCACCGGGCGTGGGAGAAACTGCGCTTCACGGATGTGGTAGTACGTCCCTTCAAAGTAGAATGGCTCTCCACTCCAGAAACCGGTAAGTACCTGGAGACCTTCATCCAGCATGCCAGCAAGCGTTTTGAGATCAGAGGCTTCCCCCAGCGCAGCGAAATCATAATAGCCTCCACCCAGGCCTGCGCCGAAGACCAGACGCCCGCCAGAGAGGTGATCGAGGGACACCGTCTCGCGAGCTACATTCCAGGGGTGGCGCCGAGGAAGTGGGGTGATGAGCGTGCCCAGGCGGATGCTGTTGGTACGCAGAGCGATCGCGGCAAGTGCAATCCAGGGGTCCACCATAGGGTCGATGCTCGGTGTCAGCGTGGTTTTGGCTACCTGATCCCAGAGAAAAAAGCCGTCCCATCCAGCTTCTTCGGCCTCGTGGGCAAGTTCAGCGAGGACATGGGCATCTCCGTAGGGGCCGAAATTGGGTATATGCAAGCCATAATGCATGCCTTGCTCCTCTCGACGTGCTCCCGCAAGCGGTGCTAAGCTCTCATGGAAGGGTCATGAAAATTCACGGGCTCTTTCAGACAATACAGCAGTCATCAATAAACCTCCTAGTACCGGTCGCGTCTCGTAAATGGTGTAGATCATCAATAGTGTCAATATCCAGTGCCAGGCCAATACTACTATATATAGCACTGCTCAGTTTTTGCTGGTTGGCCGCCTGCTGGTAGTGTTGTCGACTGTTCAAGCCAAACAGGTAAGGCAGTGCCAGTGGTGGGCGCATGAGAATAGCATTTGTGCCTGTGCCATCCTGTGATGGCGCGAGTACAACCGCGTGCTGCCTGGATCGCTCAACCATGGCCTGCACATCGTTTATGCACAACAAAGGAAGGTCGGCGGAGATAGTCAAAATTGCAGCGGCTCCTGCGGCCTGCTCTCTCACGGCTGCCGCGTGCAGTGCTGAGTTGTGGCTATGCTGCTCTTCCTTGAGCGATTGCGCGCCCCAACATCGGGCCTGTTCTAATACCCGCATATCCGGACTGACGACCGCTACGCGCTCAAATAAGCAACTGGCGAGTAGGACGTGCAACACGTGATGCAGCATATCCAAAACCAGCATTTCCCGCTCTTGCTGGGGTAGGTAGGCCGCAAGGCGACTTTTTGCTGCGTCGAGTGCCTTGACAGGCACAAGTGCTGTATATATCATTTTTTATAACAACCAGAGTTCTAGAAGTTTATGCCAGCCGCCTCTAAGACGCCCCGCGCCAGCGCGGCCTTTGCTGCATTATCTCGCATAATAGTATTTGTAGCCACAGTGGGAATACCTAAATCTTCGATCGCGCTGGCGAGGTAGGCATCCTGCTCGTCGACGACCATCACATCAAGAAAATCGCGATAACAGCGCGCCACGCCTACTGCCGAGACATCCATCCCTAGACCGCGCATAAGTTTATCCGCGGGACCCTTGATCGGCGCTCCACCTACGATAGGGCTGACTGCTACGACCATGCCGCTTGCTTCGTGAAGCATATCGTGGATGCCGGGAATGGCCAGAATACTGCCGATGCTGACGATGGGGTTGCTGGGTGCTATGAGAATGGCCTCAGCGCTTTTGATGGCATCGAGTACACCAGGTGCGGGCAGGGCCTCAGCAGCTCCGATAAAAACCACGTCTTGCACCTCATCGGCGCAGCGGCGCTTGACCATGTATTCCTGAAAGTGCAGCAGCCCCGCGGGTGTCTGGATGTGAGTGGCAACAGGCTGGTCGCTCATGGGTAGGATGCGCAGTTCCAGGCCGAATTGCCTGTGCAGGTCTTCGGTCACTTCGCTAAGCGTTTTCCCCTGGCGCAGCAGGTTGGTGCGATGGATATGGGTGGCGAGATCACGATCACCTAACAGAAACCAGTCTTCATTGCCATAGCGCGTCAGTTGCTGCATGGCAGCATAAGTATCGTTACGAATGCCCCAGCCATGTGTCTCATCGACCATCCCGACAAGCGTATACATTACGATATCGAGATCAGGCGAGACGTGCAGGCCATAAAAATCGCGGTCATCACCTGTGTTGACTATGGTGGTCAGTCGCTGTTGCGGGACCACCTGTACCAGCCCTTGTAGGAAACGTGCTGCGCCGACTCCTCCAGCAAGAACTACTATCATAGAGTACCTCAGTCAAAACGAACGATCAAAGATTCCAGGGGCAGGCGCTCGCGTCGCTGTGGATCGGCGGCAGCATAGCCCAGAGTAATCAGCGCCTGGGGGATGAGCCGTGTATCCAGTTTGAGCGTTTCACAGACGATCTCCGGGCAGAAGAGGGGCGCGCACATCCAGCCAGTATCCAGGCCCAGGTCAAAGGCCATGACCAGCATATTCTGGATGGCAGCCCCGATGCTCTGGATAGCCATAGTCGTTTCATCGGCTTGCCGTCTCTCATCAGGATAGCGGTCCAGGTCTTCAAGGTAGAGGCAGGAGATGATGATGACTGGAGCACCGAGTATACGCTGGCGCGATTTCTCCATACGTAGCGCTACAATCTCCTCGCTCTGCCCGTCCATTTGCAATTGCCGCCTCCAGGTATCACCCATGCTCTCAGCAAGTTGCTCTTTGACCGCCTGTCGTGTCAGCACGACAAAACGCCAGGGTTGTCGACCATGCGGGGAAGGTGCCCAGCGCGCGGCTTCCAGGACCTGCTCGATGAGTTCCCGTGAAACGGGACGCGCCTGGAATGCGCGCACACTGCGCCTGCTCTTCAACAGCGTTGCTAAATCACCTGAACGTGCAGGTAACGTTAGCATAGCATCTGGCCGTGTTCCAGCTTCGGTTGTTGTCACTTTTATTTGCATCCTTAGTAATCGGTCTATAAAAAGAAAGAGATACGGGAAATGCTCCCGCCCCTTTAGCGAAACAGGTCGGTAGCGGCATCGCGTAATAGTGATCGCCCGTCACCTGTGCTCGGGATATACGTGTAACCACGAATGAGCGCTGCGGGAACGCGTTCGATCTTTCCCATCACCAGCTCTGCCGCCGACGCCAGTTCGTCTGCTACAGCTATCGCGCTGGCCTGTAGTTGGTATCCATAGGGGTCGCGCTGCCCCCGGTAATCAACGATCGGCTCCATGCCTGCTACACCTATCGCCATATTGACCTGCCCATTGCGCCATGGCCGGCCCCAGGTATCTGTAATGATGATTGCAATATCAAAGGCGGCACCCTCGCCAGAAAGCTGTTGCATGCGTGTGCGCAGTTCCTGGGCCGAACGGTCGGGATCGACTGGCAGCAATGTGAGCTGGTGCTGACCGTTGACGTTAGACTCATCAACTCCAGCATTGGCACAGATGAAGCCATGCTTTGTCTCGGCAATCAAGACGCCAAGATCCATACGCACGATACGGCGACTCTCGCGCAGCACGACCTCCATGTGGCGGGCATCTTTCTTACTGCTCAATGCAGCCACGCGAGCGAAGTCAGAGGGGTGTATCCCTTCTGGGTTTACCAGGCGACCCTCCGCCTTAGAGACGATTTTTTGTGTCACCACAAGTATATCACCTTGCTGAAGTGTCAGTTGCTGCGCCTGCAATGCTGTGTAGATAGTGAGACCCAGGTCGCTCCCTGGTTCGACCTCGCCTATGCCTGTGATAGGTATGATGCGGAGTTCTGCGTTCATATACCTGCTTTTAAAGCACCTTCATAGTGTTTTGACTTCTACATACATCTGTAACCGAAGTCGTAGTAACTTCCTACATTATCACAGATACATGCAGTACACCGCAAGTAGTCTCGCTTCCCATAGTATGACGTCCATCATACAGGGCGACTATGGAGCCTTGGGAGACGAGTTGGCAATACTCGCACACCACTTTTCAATAAAAATAAATTTATATTCTATAAATAACAGATGAGATAATATAAATACTTGACATGGCAACCGCTACGCCATATACTTGGTGCCATAAATACAAGCTTGATAGTAACTCCTCAGGTGCCTGGTTCATCGCCGCCTCCGGCGGCTCGCTCCGTTTTTAGTGTGGGCTTGGCAGCCGCAGGCTGCCAAGCCCACACTAAAAACGGAGCGAACCACCGGAGGTGGTGAGGAGTCCCGAGGAGTTACGGTGGTTGCTGGAAACAGTGCGAACAATTGAGAGAGAAGGAAGAAAGGAAACGACAATGCAACCTGCAACTCAGCGGCCGGCTGAAGCTAGTGGGATACTTACCATTGGTGGAGACCTTAAGGTCTATCGTCTGGGTTTCGGTGCCATGCGCCTCACCGGTGAGGGCATCTGGGGGCCACCAGCGAACAGGCAAGAAGCCATCGCAGTACTGCGCCGCGCCCTTGAACTGGGTATCAACCTGATCGATACTGCTGACGCCTATGGACCAGAGGTGAGTGAGAACCTCATTGCAGAAGCCCTCTACCCCTATCCGAAAGATCTTGTCATTGCTACCAAAGGTGGCCTTGTGCGTCCTGGCCCATACCAATGGCTACCAGATGGGCGGCCCGAACACCTGCGTGAAGCTCTAGAGGGCAGTCTGCGACGCCTGCGCCTCGATCGCATCGACATCTATCAATTCCATCGCCCGGACCCTAAGGTTCCATTCGAAGTCTCCGTCGAGGCGTTCGCCGAGATGAGAGAGGAGGGGAAAATCCGCCATGTCGGGCTCTCCAATGTCACAATCGATCAACTTGCACGAGCGCAAAGGATCGTGCCCATTGTCAGCGTTCAGAACCACTATAATCTGGCTGATCGTGAATCCGAAAATATGACGGCTGCCCAGTCCGAAGAGATAATCGATATCTGTGCACACCAGGGTATTGGCTTTATCCCCTGGTCTCCTCTGGCAACGGGAGAGCTTGCTCGCCAGGGTGGGCCGCTCGACCAGATCGCCAGGCGGCATAATGCGAAACCCAGTCAGATCGCACTCGCCTGGCTCCTCCAGCGTTCCAGCACAATGCTCCCGATTCCAGGAACCTCCTCGGTGAAACACCTCGAAGAGAACGTGATGGGTGCAACGATCAAGCTGTCCCAGGAGGAGTTTGACGCCATCGATCAAAGCAGTAAGCGGTAACCGGATGGAGTAGCGCCTACGGGAAAATTAAAATCTGTAAGCAACAAGAACGTGAATGGAGGACTACAATGTCTCAAAACGCGTGGATGTCACCAACCAGGAACCCGCCGCGTCGTGGTCGAGGATGGCTGCGCGCCCTGCTAATTGGCCTGGGCCTCTTTATCGCCACGACGGTTGTATTGTTCGTGACCGGCAACCCCAACTTGTACCCGACAGTCATCCTGATTGGGAACTTCCTGGTGCCGGTCGTCTTTGTCGCATTCCTGTACGACCACCAGCACATCAGCTCGCTCTCTCTAGACACGGTTGCGACAAGTTTCTGCATCGGTGGCATCCTGGGTGTGCTTGGGGCATCGATACTCGAATCCCTATTGCTTCCCGTCCCATCGAACCCCACTCGTGGTCTGTCTCTGGGTGGCGCAATGGCTGTTGGACTGATCGAGGAAGGATGCAAGATCGCAGTAGTGGCCCTCCTGGCGCGGCGCATGCGTCACACCTCGCAAATGGACGGGCTGCTGTTGGGAGGAGCTGTTGGCATGGGATTTGCAGCCCTGGAAAGCACTGGCTATGCCTTTACGGCATTGCTGCTCAGCCATGGTTTTGTCAGCGCCTCGATTGTAGCGACGGTGATCCGGGGCCTATTTGCACCGTTTGGCCACGGGGTTTGGACGGGCATTCTTGGCGCCGTGTTGTTCCGCGAGAGTGCGCCAGATCGCTTTCGCATTACCCCTCTCGTGATCCTGACCTACCTCTTCGTCTCTCTCTTGCATGGTCTCTGGGATGGGCTGCCATACACCGTGTACATTATTGTCCCGCCGGGCATTCCTATCTCGGTAACATCGCTGCTACTCGGCATAATCGGCATTGTCATCCTCTCTGTCTTGTATCGGCGCGCGGTGACCCGGCAAATGCAGCAGCTACCATCGACACTTCCATAGGCATCTCCTGTTTGGCCCTTGCATTTACCAGCTATGCTGTGACATAATTATTCTAGAGACCTTCGGGGCAGGGTGTAATTCCCGACCGGCGGTATGGTGAGTGCCTGGACATTCGCCAAGCCCGCGAGTCTATATTCCTCCAGCTAACAGGTGGAAGATATATGACAGATTCGGTGTGATGCCGAAGCCGACGGTTACAGTCCGGATGGGAGAAGGTTTGGCATACGTGTAGCTTATCGTTCCTTGTTGCGCTGCAGCAACAGGGTTGTTAGTCTATCCGTAATGCTCTCCTCGCGTCTCCCTCATGCCTCCCCGGGTTAGTTGAATTGATGGTTTTCCTCAGTTTTTAGGATTGCTATCAGTCTAGTTATGACCGAGGGATGTCAATGAGCATAACGACCTCTATTCAGAAGCGCGTGTCTTTAAAGACGCGTAAGTACGAAGATGGCGCAGAAACGAAGGCGCCATCATTCCCAGGTCGACGTTCATCAGCGTCGCGTGGTGCTGTGGAGCGGACGCTAACGGCGTCACCACCTATTGTATTGGCGCTGCTCCTGCTAACCGGCTGGTATCTGGGGACCGCCTATGGACGCATTCCCAGCTTGTTCCTGCCCGCCCCCGCCGACGTCCTGACCAGCTTGTCCAATAGTTTCAGCTCTGGAATATTGTTGAATGCTGCACTGGTGACCGCCCAGGAAAGTATACTGGGTTTCCTGCTGGCTCTCGTAGTGGCATTGCCGCTGGGATATGGATTGGCAAAATCGCGCTTGCTTGCGGCTGCTGTGCAGCCATATCTTGCTGCAGGACAGGCTATTCCAGCTATCGTGATTGCTCCACTGCTTATCATCTGGCTTGGACCCGGGCTGCTGCCCAATCTCATCCTGTGCATGCTTATAGTGCTGTTCCCGATGGTAATTACTACCATCCTGGGGGTACAAATAATCGACCAGACACTGCTTGATGCAGCGCGGGTCGAGGGAGCTTCGGGTTGGTCTCTGCTGGCCTATATCGAATTTCCTCTCGCCTTACCCGCGGTGCTTGCGGGACTACGTACTGGTTTGACCCTATCGGTCATGGGAGCGGTAGTAGGTGAATTCGTCAGTGGGGGGGATCAAGGGTTGGGAGCCCTGGTGCAGATAGCCAGGGAACAGTATGATACACCTTCATTGTTTGCAGCACTGCTTATACTGGCTGTACTGGCTGCCCTCTACTATGCAGCCTCCTGGTTACTGGTAAAGCTGGCTGAGGCCGTCTATTAGACAAAACCATAAACCCAAATGGAGAATACTACATATGCGGATCCATCATCGCTTGTCTTTCTTGCTGCCTGTTTTATCGCTGTTTGTACTGCTAGCAATGCTGTTTTCAGCCTGCGGCAACTCGACTTCACCCTCTACAACATCGGGATCAGCGCTGAAAAAAGTTTCCATCGGCCTGGGCTACATTCCTGATATACAGTTCGCACCCTTCTACGTGGCGCAGAGCAAGGGATATTACAAAGCTGCTGGCCTGGATGTCACCTTCCATCATGGTGTTGTACCTGATCTGATCGGCTCAATGGTGCTAGGTCATGACACCTTCGTCTTTGCTGGCGGTGACGAAGCACTGGTGGCACGTAGCAAAAACTTGCAGGTCGTTGATGTGGCAACAATCTTCCAGCGCTACCCTGTGAGCCTGATTGTTCCGGCTAACTCGCCTATTCAGACGCTAGGGGAATTGAAAGGCCATTCTATCGGTGTGCCAGGACCCTTCGGTTCGACCTATACCGGGTTGCTGGCATTGTTATACCAGGCCCATCTATCGCTGTCTGACGTAAAAGTTCAGCCCATTGGTTTCACGCAGGTTGCGGCGCTGATCGCACATCGGGTAGACGCTGTGATGGGTTACTCGAACAATGAGCCGCTGCAATTGAAGAGCCAGGGTTTCTCAGTACGTACTTTCGATGTCTCTACTTACCAACCTCTCGTCTCTAACGGTATCATCACTACAGCAGGCACTTTGCATAGCCAACCTCAAATGGTACGGAATTTTGTGCAAGCGACGATCAAAGGACTGAAGGATGTGATTGCAGACCCATCGGGGGCGGTACAGATCAGCAAAGGTTATGTGCCGAATTTGAATCCCAGCAAGGCAATGGCCGTTTTGCAGGCCACGATCCCTATCTGGCAGGGCAATGGACAGGGCGCGCTCGGCTTAAACAATAGCGCTGCCTGGCAGTCAATGGAGCAGTTCCTCTTGGCGCAGAAGATCATTCCATCAGCGCAGGATGTTACTCAAGCGTATACCAATCAAAGCGTCTCATAGAGTGCCCCATTTTATTGCTCAGGTGGTTCTGTATGGATAACTACCGAGGCAAGATGCGGATAAGTCTGGCGCAGGGTGCGCTGGATCTCCTCAGCCAGGATATGTACACGGCTTATGGGGGCATGAGCGTCAAAGGTTGTATGCAACACGACGTCCAATCCTTCGCTTCCATCCTCTACAGGCGCCATGCGGTCTGTGTTGGACGAGCATGAACGATAGAGATGCACATCATGTGCGCTCCCAGCTCCGGCGATCTCATCGGCGATGGAACGAATATGTGCCGCTATTTCAGGATATTGCTGTGTCACATCCTGACGGTGTACAACGATGGTGTCGGGAGCTTCCAGGTGCGTGGTCACACGCCGCACCTGGCTGTTATTTTGCAAGATGGCCTGCTCTAAGCGTGTTGCAACGGCGTGCGCACCACTCAGGTCCATATCGGCATGGACCTCTACATCGAAATCGGCTTCTAACTTGCCATTGACCTCGCGCACGCGAATGTCATGGGCGTGCACCCCTTCTAACTCTGCCAGGTAATGTATCTGATCGATGACCGTCTCACCGGGGGCGGTGGTAGGCTCGACATGCACCACTACATCGACCTCTCCCAGTGGTGAGATGGAGCGTACGCCTGCCAGGGTGGCCGCCTCTATCCGCTGGGTGAGTTCGTGCGTCTGTTCAAAAGTGGAGATGCGGGGAGCAGCGATGACGACATCAGCGAAGAGTTTATTGCCGGCGCGTCGCACGCGCACACGGCGTACCTCGGTGATGCCTTCAACCTGTTTGATGGCTTCTTCCACCTGCGCTGCCAGCGCTCCAGGGGCACGATCAAGAAGTGCATCAATTGTTTCTCTCACCAGTCGCGAGCTTACCCAGATAACAATGGCGGAGACTCCCAGCGCGGCGACAGCATCGGCCTGCCCCAACCAGGCAGGAAGGTGAAAGCTGCTGGTGATGAGCACTACCAGCAGTCCGGCGATGACAACCGATGAACTCCAGATATCTGTTCTGAAGTGGAGCGCATCTGCTTCTAGCGCCTGACTGCCGAGTTTGCGTGCAACACGCAAAAGCGCGCGTGAACGGGTGTAGTCAACCAGGATCGAGAAACCCATCACGGCAATTGCCCATATGCTGGCGTCGACGTGCCCTTCGTGAAAGAGCAGGCGACGAATGGCCTCATAGATGATCCATACAGCAGTGAGTAATAGCAGACCTGCTTCAAGGAAAGCAGAAAGATTTTCTACCTTGCCATGTCCATAGTGATGCGTTGCATCCGCGGGACGATCAGCTACACGCACCGCAAAAAACGTCATGAGCGCTGCCACGAGATCTAAACCTGAGTGTGCAGCCTCCGCCAGAATGCCCAGGCTGCCAGTCAACAGGGCAACGATGATCTTGATGCTGGTGAGACCTATAGCCGCGCCCACAGACGAAAGTGCGACCATAGTCTTTTCGCGATGTGCGTCTTTTGCAGTTGACATCCTGTTCTTATGGCTCCTCCTAGCGGCTTTTTCTGTACCCCTATATTGTATGCAATGCTTCAAGGGAGGACAAGGACGTGGTTTCTGGCAGAGCTTTGCAAAAGTTTCCATGGTTCCCACCGTGATCGTTAATCCTGCTCCAAAACACTAAAAACGGCGGCACTAGTTCGCACAACTTATCCAGCCTGTTGAAAAAGTGTGCGAAAAAGACTGCTCGTTTGTTGCATTACTGGTGTTTCTCAGGTACACTCTTCCCTTGGAGACGTGTAGCTCTCTCCGCGCCTGTTATCGTATGGATGTTGGCCCCTTGTGTCTACCCTTTGTAAACATGTCTAGTTGAAAGGAGGACATCTCATGTCAACAGAAGAAAACAAGGCAATAGAGCGTCGTTTCACGGAAGAAGTCTGGAACCGGGGGAATTTAGCTGCTGTAGATGAACTGATGAGTGCCGACTACAACAGTCACGATCCGACCATGCCTCCTGGCTCAGCAGGCTTCAAACAATTTGTCCTGATGTACCGCAGTGCCTTCCCCGATGTGCACCTCACGATTGAGGACCAGATGGCTGAAGGAGACAAGGTGGTGAGCCGGTGGACGGCTCGTGGGACACATCAGGGTGAACTGATGGGCATTGCTCCAACGGGTAAACAGGTCACCGTGACGGGCATCAACATCGAGCGCATCGCCAACGGCAAGTTGGTAGAAGGCTGGAGCAACTACGATACACTGGGGATGTTGCAACAACTCGGCGTGATCCCCGCACCGGGACAGATGGGATAGTCACTGTTAGAGCAGCACTTACCTGGTAGACCCCAGGAGCTTGATAGTGTCACGCTATCAGGCTCCTTTGTTTTCTTTGTAACACAGGTGAGGTGAACTAATGTCCGACGAAACATTTCCTACTCAAGAACAGGCAGCCATACTCAAAGCTCGTGTCTTCGTCTTGGTCCAGGCGTGCCCGCCTGGCCGAGTCACAACCTATGGCTGGATCGGGAAAGCACTTGGATACCCGCGAGGCGCACGCATGATCGGCTGGATTATGAACGAAACACCGGAGGGAGTGCCTGCCCAGCGTGTCATCAATAGTAAGGGTGAGTTGTCAGGAAGCTGGGCGTTCGGCCAGCAGGGAAAGATGCGCCGTTTGTTAGAGGACGAGGGAATTGTCTTCTCAGCCGATGGGCGCGTAGACCTCAAACGCTATGGTTGGGACCCATCACGCGACCTTAGCGAGGAAGAACTCCGGCGTATCCTGGACAGTGCCACCAACGCTCACTATGAGGTCAGTGAACATCTGCTGGGCCTCATGCAAAATGACCCTGCTTCGCCACTTCGTGGTACGCCCCCTGCGGAATAAGCAAAGGTCGTAGGGGCAGATTATGGAAATTGGCAAAAAATGCCGGTGATCATGAGCGGCCGGCCGAAGAAAGCTTGCAGGACAAATGCATAAGTTGTTTGTTCGAAAAGCAAGTAGGTACGGATGGATGGTCCCCATGCAGCGCCATAACCAGTAAAGAGTGGTCACAATCCCTTCATCACAACGTGGTGAGGAAGATGCACTGTAGCAGGTGTAGCAGGTTATGACAAGACGGGTGGTACCACGGGAGCAAAAGTAAATACTCTCGTCCCTTCAATAATATAATGGGGACGAGAGTTTTTTTATTGCAGTTGATTTCGTTCAAAATCACCGGGGAGCAGATGCTATGAAAACTATCACTGTTTCGATTGTTAACGTGACCAGTTACACTGGATTAGAATTGCTGCGCCTGCTAGCCGCGCATCCTCGCTTCGCCATAACATCGGTCACGGCGCGCAGTGCCGCCGGGAAACGCTTGTGTGAAGTATTTCCACAGCTTGGCTATGTCGATAATATGAAAGTGAAGAGCGAAACACGCGCAGGGACTATCTCTGAACTCGTGATTACGGAAGAGCCGGATCAGACCGATCTCGCCTTTGTATGTTTGCCACACGCGGCAGCGGCAGAATCGGTGCTGAGCCTGCTCGAGCGCGGGATAAAAGTGGTGGATCTCTCGGCAGATTTTCGCCTGCATACTCCTGCTCTTTACGAGGAGTGGTATAAGCATACTCACCCGGCGCCTGCTTTGCTTGGAGAGGCTGTGTATGGATTATGTGAACGTTACCGCGAGCGCATCCAGGGAGCAGCGTTAGTGGCAAATCCAGGATGCCATGCCACCGCTGCCATCCTTGGCATGGCTCCAGCCCTGGCTATGGGCCTGATTACCCTGGATGTAATCATCGATGCCAAGTCGGGCGTAAGCGGCGCGGGACGCAGCCTCACGCTCGGTACGCACTATGCTGAAGCCAACGAAGACGTCAGCGCCTACAGTCTTTCAGGTCACCGTCACCTGCCTGAGATTGTGCAAGAGCTTGAGGCAGCGGCGCAAGCTGGCGGCCATCCCCTCGAGCATCCATTGCGGGTGACATTCGTACCGCATCTCGTGCCAATGACCCGTGGTATCCTGGCAACTTGCTACGCTGATTTGAACCAGCAAGGAGCGCGTTCTTCGCTGACAACAGAGGAGGTGCGCGCGCTCTATGCGCAGTACTATGCTGATGAGCCATTCGTGCATATTGTGGAGCAGCCTCCACATACTAAATGGACCTATGGCAGCAATCAATGCCTTATTTATCCAATGGTGGATATGCGTACCAGGCGTCTACTGGTGATTTCTTGCCTGGATAATCTCGTCAAAGGCGCCGCAGGTCAGGCAGTACAAAATGCAAATCGACTCTATAAATTAGCGGAAACGACCGGCCTACCTGCTGTAGCCCTGTATCCATAGCTGCACTGATCCGTGCTAGTTACTAAGAAGATATGTACCCGCACCTACACGGTATATTCATCAGGAGCCCTGTTTTATGGCTACTACCTATTCGACGCCGGAAGGCGAGCTGATCAAAGATTATTGTTTGCTAACGGAAGTGCTGGTGTTGTGGGAATCCTCTTGTCGATACATTTCCCTGTAGTGATTTTTTAAGCGGGAAGACGTTCGTGATAAAATTAGGTGGCAGTGCGCTGGAGTACCAGCAGAGTGTTCTGCAAGATATTGTCTGGCTGCGGGCGCTGGGTGCAAACCCTGTGCTGGCACATGGCGGCGGACCATACATCAATGCATGGCTGCATAAGCTTAATGTACCAACGCACTTTGAGAACGGCCCGCGTGTGACCGATGCCAGGACGTTGGATATTGTGCGTATGGTTTTGCTGGGCCAGGTGAATTCAAGCCTGGTGCTGACAATCACGCGGCTAGGTGGCGAGGCCGTTGGTAGGCAATCGGGAATATGAAAGTGAATAATGCACTCCTAATATTCTACCTGCGGCCGGGGCGCCGCAAGGCACGGATGGTTGCGACGGCAGAGGCTCTCCACTTACTGCGAGACCTGCAAGCCACCGCCCCTGCCGGTGGTCCGCTCTCCGAGGCGGGCGGACTCTTCTGGGTGAGCCTGCCCTGCGATGCGCTCGAAACAGCTTTACCTCGCCTGCCACGCCTGGGGTATACATATGCGGTTGATCTACTGGAGCCCATTTCAGAACACCCGTCGTCCTTTGACCGTGCCAGAGATGCCCAGGAACAACCGGTGAGGTGGCACCACAAACTGTACCGGCTGGTACATGTTTATAATGAAGACGCGGAAGCTATGCGAGAGCGTGCTCCAGACCGGCGCACATTCCTGTTTGAAACGAGCGAAGGAACAATCCGCCCGGTCCGCGGCTATCGTGGCGATGGCCGGCCATCGAGTAGACGTGGGCTGCCCGTTTGTGACGCACGCATGCTGGTCAATCTCGTGGCCGCTGGTCCCGGAATCTCGCTACTTGATCCATTCGCCGGGATCGGTGGAATCGTGATAGAGGCCCTTGCCAGCGGCTGCACAATCACCACTTCGGATTGCGATCCCGCTTTGCAAGTAGGGCTTACTCACCTCGGGGCGCAGCATTCCGTAGCCGATGCTCGCCATTTGCCGTGGGCCACGGGCACATTCGATGCCATTGCCACGGAGCCGCCATATCACGAGGAGGCGAAGCCCATGGTGATCGAGGCATTGCGCGAGATGTACCGCGTGCTCAAAACGGGCGGTCGGTTGGCGATTTTGTGCGTTCCCGGGCAGGCGGGCGATTTACGCCTGGAGGGTATGTCAATAGGATTGAGATGGTACCTGGACTCGCCCATTAATCGCAAGGGACTGGATGTTGTGGTGCTCGCGGGGAATAAGGTCTCATAATTCCCCCAACACAACCTCCACGGTATAACCCTCCAGCTTCTTCAGCGAGGTGGGTGAGACCTTTTCGCGATACACCTCGCTGAACTTGGGCACATTCTCTTCATCAATAGAGATCAGCAGGTAATCTGCGAGCGTCTCCGACTGTATCTCCTCACCGTTGTCGATGAGGATTGCCGCCAATTCTTCATCAGTGTACAGGACCAGCCCGATGTGATCCTCGATGTTGAAGCCAGCTTTCTTACGCATATCCTGCACATAATGCGTGAGGTCGCGTACCAGCCCCTCCTCGCGCAATTGCGGGGTGATGGTTGTTTCGAGAGCCACGATGTAACCACGCTCTTCTGCAGTTACGTAGCCAGGACGGGCCGTAGCAATGACCTCGACTTCCTCCCTGGTAAGCTCAATCTTTCCGCCTTCGATGGAGAGACTGAGCGCGCCTCCCTCGATGAGCTGCTTCGCCGCTTCGTTGGTTGCATGGGCATCAAGCGCCTTGAACGCCGCCAGTATCTTCTGTACCAGGGGTCCATGTTTGGGCCCGAGTATCTTTACCCGGGGTTTCAGCATGTAGCTCAACATATCGCTGTCATCGCTCATCAGTTCCAGGTGTTTAATGTTCAGCTCTTCAAGCACCTGCTCGCTCAAGCGGCTCAACGCCTCTTCTTCTAACTGGCTTGGCACGCGCACGTGTAAAGCGTTGAGCGGTTGGCGTACCTTGATCTGCGCTTTCTCGCGGGCAGAGCGGCCCAGACCGACAACGCGCATGACGAGGTGTGTCTCGCGTGTCAACTGCTCGTCGACCAATGCTTTGTTGACCTGTGGCCAGTCGCAGAGGTGAACGCTTACCGGCGCGTTCTGCTTAACGCTGCGCACCAGGTTCTGGTATAGCTCTTCCGTCACAAACGGTGTGAACGGAGCCATCAAGGTGATGAGTGTCGTCAGGCACTCGTAGAGCGTAAGATACGCTGCTACCTTGTCGTTGTCTAACTCGGACTTCCAGATGCGCTCGCGGCTGCGCCGCAGGTACCAGTTGGATAAGTCCTCCAGGAATGCCTGTAGTGCTGCTGCTGGCTCTACACTGTCGTACTGGTCCAGCCCATTGGTGACCTCGCGGATCGTTTCCTGTAATTCAGAGAGTATCCAGCGGTCCAGGTCGCTGCGTTGCGCTGCGGGCAGCTGGTATTTGGTGGGATCGAAGCCGTCGATATTCGCGTACGTGATAAAGAACCAGTACACGTTCCAGATTTTATCCAGTGTCCGGCGTACCAGCATCCACTTCTCGCTGAGGCGCACGGGCATCTGCACCTGTGCCGCTCTCTCCATATCCTCCTCTGTCGGGATGTGTGGGAAGTTGAGGTTTTGCTCGGGCACGTGGTTGGCGTAGAGCCAGCGCATCGTATCGGCGCCAACACGCTCAGCAGCGTCATCGAAGACGACCAGGTTTCCCTTCGACTTGTGCATAGGCGTGCCATCTTCGCCCATGAGTGTGGCGTAGCCAAAGAGTGTCTTAAAGGGCAGTGTATTCTCTAGCACCGTACTCATGACCAGCATCGAATAGAACCAGTTTCTAAACTGTCCTGGAAACGACTCCGAGACGAAGTCCGCCGGGAACCATTGTTGCCAGTATGAATGATTCGTACGGTAGTGCAGAGTAGAAAAGGGTACGATTCCAGCATCGAGCCATGGATTGCCAACGTCTTTGATGCGCGAGACCTCTGCACCGCACTTTTTGCAGGAGATTTTGACGGCGTCGATCCAGGGGCGGTGTGGTGTGTGGCCCTCGAACTCCTGCCAGCCTGAGACAGCTCGTTCCTTCAATTCTTCCTCGCTGCCGATCACCTCGAAGGTACCGCATTTCGGACAGTCGTAGATGGGCAGCGCCAGGCCCCAGTAGCGTTTCTTGGAGATCATCCAATCGTCCATGTTGCGCAGCCAGTCCAGTTCACGCTCCAGGCCAAAGGCAGGGATCCAGGTGATCTGGCGCACGATATCCATGATCTCGTGGCGCAGTTGGTCCATCGAGATGAACCACTCGTCCACCAGGCGGAAGATCAGCTCGGTCTTGCAGCGCCAGCACGTTGGGTAGCGGTGCCTGTAGTTCTGTGGGCGATAGAGCAGCCCTTTTTGTGCCAGGTTCTCCGCTATCTGCTCCCCCACATCGGCGGCGCTTTGCCCGGTCAACCAGTCATAGCCTGCTACATAGACGCCAAACTCATCTACCGGGGCGACGACCGCCAGGTTAAATTCTTTTGAGAGGGCGAAGTCTTCGCGACCACAGCCGGGAGCGATATGCACAATGCCCGTTCCTTCGCTGGCGCTGACCTCTTTCCACGGTATGACGGTATGCGCAACGCCCTGTTCCGCGGGGAGTTCATCGAAAGGGCCACGATAGCTCCATCCCACCATGTCGCTGCCCTTGAGCGCCTGCACCACATGATAATCGCCCTTGTCTCGTCCCCTGAGCGCTCGCAATACGGGCAGCAGCGCTTCCGCCAGGTAGTAGAATTCACCGTCCTGCTCGACCTTCACGTAAACCAGGTCGGGATGTACGGCTGCCGCAACGTTCGCCGCGAGCGTCCAGGGCGTCGTAGTCCAGACCAGCAGGTATTCTCCCGGACGATCCACCAGGGGGAGGCGTATATACAAGCTGAGGTGGCTGGTTTCCTTGTAGCCCTCGGACTCCATCTCCATATTAGAGATGCCGGTGGCACAGCGTGGACACCATGGCATTACGTCGCGTCCCTTGTAGATCAAGCCGCGTTCATTGCACTTTTTCAGGAAGAACCAGATGGTGTAGTTGTTCTCATCTGAAAGCGTGTAGTAGTCGTTGCCCCAGTCCATCCAGTAGCCTAAGCGGATCGACTGCTCGGTCTGCCTTTTAGCAAAAGTGAAGACGCGCTCTTTGCAGCGCTGCACGAATTCGTCGATGCCGTAAGCTTCTATATCACGCTTGTTTTTCAGGCCGAGTTCTTTTTCGACTTCCACCTCGACCCACAGGCCCTGGCAGTCAAAGCCATTCTGGTAACGCTGTTTGTAGCCCTGCATGGTCTTGTAGCGCTGGTACAGGTCCTTGTACGTGCGCCCCCAGGCATGATGAACCCCCATGGGGTTATTGGCCGTGATGGGGCCATCCAGAAACGAGTACTTCTTATCGCTGTGATCGTTGCGATGCAGGTATCGTACCAGTATACCTTGCTCGTCCCACCACTGCTGGGTAAAGCGCTCTAACATGGGATAATCAACCCGGTCGGCTGCCATAACGGGTCTGAATACACTCGATTTCACTGACACTCCATCCTCCTCCTGATTGACGATAGATTGGATAACCAGGCGGACCGGGGGATCGCCCCTACATGTCCAGATTAATCCGTGAGCCTGATTTCCAGGCGTTTATTGATTTTGCCTTTGTTCTCTGTTTTGACAATAGCGATGCCGCCGACTTCTTTGGTATGGTTCACGTGCGTCCCCCCGTCGGCCTGCAGGTCAAGCCCTACAATTTCTACAATACGCACCTCTTCGATCTCCGGTGGAAGCAAGTTAATCTTGGTGCGAATCAGATCTGGTATGGCAAACGCCTTCTCGCGCGGCAGGGTATAAATGCGGATAGGGTAGTCTGCATCTACTGCCTCGTTGATTTTCTGCTCAATGTAGGCAATGCGCTCTTTGTTCAGGTTCTCCATGGCAAAATCCATTCTTGCTCTATCTGGATACATCTGCCCGCCAGTCACCTGTACCCCAAACTCTTTCCAGATCGTCCCACAAAGGATATGCAACGCAGTATGAGTGCGCATCATGAGGTAGCGGAAGTCCCAGTCAATAGTTCCGGTGACCTCCGTTCCTACCGCAGGTGGGGTGCAATCCAGCGTGTGCCAGATAACATCGTCGCGCTTGTTAAGAGCAACAACATTGGCCAGGGCTTGCTGGTTATCCCATGAGATGATACCCTGGTCGGCCATCTGCCCTCCCCCCCCGGGATAGAACACGGTAGCATCAAGAGCAATCTCGTCACCCTCGACCGCTACAACCTTCGCACTGCATTCATAGGTATAGCTGTTTTGATGATAGAGCAGTTTTGTCTTCATAAGTGCTTGCTCCCTTGCAAACGCATAATCTCATAAAAAATCCCCTCATCCATCGTAGGGACGAGAGGAACTCCCGTGGTACCACCCCTGTTAGCCACGTTCAAATCAGTGACAACATGGCTCGCTCGGTTCGTCGCGTGTTTCTTAACATTGCAGAATGAAGTACACGCCTTCATGGTAACGGCAAGGCACCGGCTACGCTTACTGTATGTTCAGCTGGCAACTCGGGAGTGATTTTCGGTACGTTTCTTGTATCTGTTTGCACCTGTTCCAGACTCTCTGTGACAAGATACTACGACCTACTTGCTCCGTCTACGTGTTATGATATTTGTTGTACTAACGTGTCTGAGTATGCCATACTACTAGTATCATGTCAAGCAAATTTTGCGTTGGATTTTTTAGAGAAGCTTTATGAACGATCTACAAACATTTTATGGACCAAATGCAGGCTATGTCCTCGAACTATATGAGCGGTACCAGCGTGATCCTTCGTCTGTTGACCCGGCCACGCGTGCCATTTTCGATACCTGGTCCCCTGAGTCGCTCGCACGAAAACTGGTAGCCACGAGCGCGGAGGCAACTTTCCAGGTTTCACATATTATGGCGGCTTCGGCCCTTGCGCATGCTATTCGTGAGCGCGGGCACCTTGGAGCCCATCTCGACCCCCTGGGGGGCGCACCTCTAGGTGATCCGGCGCTTCTGACAGAAACGCATGGCATCAGTGATGAAGACCTGGCCCAGCTACCTCCGGGTGTTATCGGGGGGCATGCTGCTGAAGGCGTGAATAACGCGCTTGAGGCTATTACCGCCCTGCGTGCCATGTATTCTGGTACTATCAGCTACGAGTTCGACCAGGTCAAAAGCCCTGTTGAGCGCCGCTGGCTGCGTGACGCTGTTGGCCTGAACCTGTATCGCATGACTCCGGGCCCTGGCGCCAGCCGAAAACTGTTGCAGCGCTTGACGCAGGTTGAAGTCTTTGAACGCTACCTGCACCAGACCTACCCGGGGCAAAAGCGCTTCTCGCTTGAAGGGACTGACGTGCTGGTGCCAATGCTCGATGAGATCATTAGCGGTGCTATCGAGTCTGGCACCAGGGAAGTAATTATCGGTATGGCCCATCGCGGCCGTTTAAATGTACTGGCCCATGTGCTTGAGAAGCCTTACCAGGCAATCCTCACCGAATTTGGGCATCCAAAGCGCGAAGAGGGCGTTCCACTAACCGACAGTTTTGGCTTTGGCTGGACCGGTGATGTCAAGTATCACCTGGGCGCTGAACATATTCTGGGGGAGGGCAACTCCGTTGCGCTGAAGATTATCCTTTCCCCCAACCCGAGCCATCTTGAATTTGTCAACCCTGTCGTTGAAGGCATGGCACGGGCTTTGCAGGAAACGCGCAATAAGCCTGGCGAACCTGAACAGGATGTGGACCGGGCGTTGCCCATCCTGATTCATGGCGATGGTGCCTTTCCAGGTGAGGGCATTGTGGCCGAAACACTGAATCTATGGCACCTCCAGGGCTACTATGTGGGCGGCACCATTCATATCGTTGTAGATAACCAGCTCGGCTTCACTACTGAACCTCGGGATAGTCGCTCGACCCACTTTGCAAGTGACCTGGCCAAGGGATTTGAGATACCGATCATCCATGTGAATGCCGATGATCCCGATGCTGCACTGACAGCCGTGAAGTTGGCTCAGGCATACCGCGACCAGTTTCACAAGGATATCTTGATTGACCTGGTAGGCTACCGCCGCTGGGGACACAACGAAGGCGATGAACCCGCTTTTACGCAGCCGCAGATGTACGAGACCATCTCTTCGCATCCCACTGTGCGAGAACTCTATGCTCGCTTCCTCGAAAGTAGGGGTATTGTTTCGCGAGAAGAAGCAGACGCAATGGTGAAGGAAGCATTTGCTGTGCTGGATCAGGCGAAACGCGAAGCCGATGAGGCACTACAGCATGTTGAGCAAGAAGAACCGGACGCATTGAATGGATACTACGAAGAGGTTGAGTCGCCGCCTTCTGTAGCGGAGCAACAGTTGATGGCCTTCAACCAGGAACTACTCGCCTGGCCGGAAGGATTCACTCCCAATCGCAAATTGACGCGCCTGTTGCAGCGGCGTGCGACGACGCTGGGTCCTGAAGGAGGCATCGATTGGGGACAGGCCGAGGCGCTGGCTTTTGCCTCTATTCTCGCGGATGGGACGCCGATTCGCCTGACAGGACAGGATAGCGAACGAGGTACGTTCAGCCACCGTCACGCGGTGCTGCACGATCAGCAGAGCGGCGAGAAGTATATTCCCCTGCAGCACCTCTCAGCGGCCCGCGCGTCCTTTGCGATCTTCAATAGCCCGCTTTCTGAAGCGGCCGCGCTTGGCTTTGAGTATGGCTACAGTGTACAGGCGCCTGATGCACTCGTGCTGTGGGAGGCGCAATATGGCGACTTCGCTAATGTAGCCCAGGTGATCATTGACCAGTTTATCTCGTCTGCCCGCGCTAAATGGCGCCAACAATCATCCCTGGTGCTGCTGTTGCCGCATGGTTACGAAGGGCAGGGGCCTGAGCATTCTAGTGCCCGCCTGGAGCGCTATCTCCAACTCGCTGCTGACAACAACTGGCGTGTAGCCAATTGCTCTATTGCCGCCCAGTACTTTCACCTGTTGAGGCAACAGGCATTCTACTTGCAGCGCAACCCACGTCCACTGGTGATTATGTCACCGAAGAGCCTGCTGCGCCATCCTCTCTCTACGGCCAGATTGCAAGATCTGGTACAGGGAATCTTCCTACCTGTCGTCGATGACCAGGCTGCGCTTATCCGTGCCAACTCGATCCGGCGCCTTGTGTTGTGTACTGGTAAGGTAGCTATAGATTTGCTCTCACATGGAAGTCGGGCACGGGCTGAAGATGTAGCGATAGTGCGAGTGGAACTGCTCTATCCTTTCCCTGCTGATGAGCTGAAGAAGGTGCTTGCCAATTACCCACATGTGCGCCAGATTGCCTGGGTGCAGGAGGAGCCGCGTAACATGGGAGCATGGAATTACATTTCACCTCACCTGGCATCGCTTGTGGATAGCAGTATTGAAGTGGAGGTAATTAGCCGGCCTGAGCGCTCCAGCCCCGCTACAGGATTGTCTGATTTGTACCAGGCCGAGCAGGAGCAGATTATCGCAGAGGCGCTGCGTTCCCCTGTCGGCCAGAAGCCCGCCTCCTCACCTGTAAAACAATAGGTACACTTTTTGAAAGGTAGGCAAACATGTCCACCGAAATTCGTGTTCCAACACTGGGCGAATCCATAGTAGATGCCGTGATTGCAAAGTGGCTCAAACATGAAGGCGATGCTGTCCAGCAGGGTGATGTACTGGTGGAACTCGAAACAGATAAGGTTAACGTTGAAGTAAACGCGGAGCAGAGTGGCGTGCTGCAGCGGATTGATAAAAAAGAAGGAGACGTGGTTGCTGTAGATGACGTACTTGGGATAATTGGTGAAGCTACTGGGGCCTCCACAGCTAAGAGTGGCGCAGCAACAGCCACACAGCAGCCGGCACAAACTACCCGTGAGCAGCAGCGAGAACCTGTTCAGGCGCGTGCCAGTGGCACACTGCCCGCGCCTACGCCAATTGATGGACAGAGGCCTCCATCCCCGTTGGCGCGCAGGATCGCGGAGGAGCACAACATAGACATCTCACAGGTGAAGAGCGGCAGCCCACACGGACGGGTGACGAGGGATGACGTGATCAACTACCTGGAGCAGAATGCGAATGCTCAAAAAACTCCCGCGCCAGAGCCTCCAGCATCGCCTCCAATGGCTCCCCGGTCCTCCCCTGTCGCGCAAACTGCAAGTGTGCCCGTTGCAACTCCCACACCTGCTCCTCTGCCTCAGGTAGCCAGCGGCCGTGAGGAGAGAGTCCAGCTATCGCGCCGCCGGCAGACCATTGCCCAGCGCCTGGTCGAGGCTCAACATAGCGCGGCCATGCTCACGACCTTCAATGAGATTGATATGAGCGCAGTCATGGAGGTCCGCAGCAGGCGGAAAGAGTCTTTCAAAGAGCGCCATAACGTGTCCCTCGGTTTCATGTCGTTTTTTACCAGGGCCGTGGTCGGAGCATTGAAGGCATTTCCACGTCTGAATGCTGAGATCCAGGGCAACGAGATGATCTTGAAGCATTACTATGACATAGGTATCGCCGTCGGTGCCGAAGAGGGATTGGTAGTACCGGTGCTGCGTGATGCTGACCGCAAGAGTTTTGCCGAAATTGAACGGGAAATTGCGGACCTGGCGACACGGGCCAGAGAGAACAGGCTCTCGCTCACTGACCTTCAAGGTGGTACGTTCACGATTACCAATGGTGGGATTTTTGGCTCGCTCATGTCCACCCCGATCCTGAATGCGCCACAGGTGGGTATCCTTGGTATGCACAAGATTGGGCAGCGACCTGTAGCCATCAATGGTCAGGTTGTGATTCGACCGATGATGTACGTGGCTCTTTCCTATGATCACCGTATTGTGGATGGTCGCGAGGCCGTGCAGTTTCTCGTGCGCGTCAAAGAACTGGTAGAAGACCCGGAGACGCTATTGCTAGAGGGGTGACACTAACTCTCGACAGAGAAAGCTGCAACCTGTATAATCTAGATTGGCAGAAATGCCCAATTCACAAGAAGACTCGTCCTGGCCCACCCCTGCAAAGAGACAGGGTTCTACACGATTGGACTCGTGGCAGAAACAGAGGAGTCATTCCTTACGGACATACGGTGTCGAACGCGGGCTGAGCGAGCATACCTGTCCCCCTGGATAGGGTGCTCGTAGCGAATCATCGTGACTGTCCAGAGGTTTAGAGGAGCCGTCCAGGTATGCAAGCAATGAGCAATGATGACCTGAATATGTTGATTGGCAAGTCACTGGGGCAATTCCGCATCGTGGAGCGCATTGGCGTGGGCGGAATGGCCATGGTTTTCAAGGCCTATCAACCTACACTTGATCGCTACATTGCCATCAAAGTGCTCCCGGCATACCATGCGCGTGATCCGGTATTTCTGAAGCGTTTCGTGCAGGAAGCCAAGGCCGTTGCAAAGCTATCACATGCCAATATTGTCACCATTCATGAGTTTGGTGAGCAAGAGGGCATTACCTATATTGTCATGGAGTACGTCGAGGGCGGAACGCTGAAAGATCGCTTGAAGGGGGGGCGAGCGATACCTATAGCGGAAGCTGTGGACTTCATGATCCAGGCTGCCGACGGCCTGCATTGCGCACATATCAATGGTATCGTACATCGCGACGTGAAGCCCGCCAATATGTTGTTGCGCAAAGATGGGCATCTCTTGATCTCTGACTTTGGCATCGCCAAAATGCTCGAAGGAACCACTAATCTCACCCGCGTCGGAACAGGCATCGGTACGCCGCAGTACATGTCCCCTGAGCAGAGCACAGGTCAACCTGTGGACCGCCGTAGTGACATCTATTCACTGGGCATTGTATTGTTTCATTGCCTGACCGGTCGCGTACCCTTTAATGCCGATAGTCCGGTGAGCATCACGGTAAAACAATTGAACGAGCCATTACCGGTTCAGCAGTTACGCATGGTGGGTATACCGCCTCAGATCGAGCAGATTGTAGTAAAAATGACGGCGAAATCTCCACAGGATCGCTATCAAACGATGGATGCCTTGATGGTAGCCTTAAAGAGTGTGCTGCTGGATTCATCGCGCCCCATGTGGCCTGCTGTCCCCGCTACCCAGCCCGAACTGCCGCTTTCATCGGGGCCGCTGGCAGGACAGGGATCTTTTCCCGCTTCCAGGGATCTGAGTTCCCAGAATCAACTGGTGACGTTGACGTGTTTCCGTTGCGGTGCTGCCAATCCAAGCTCTCGCATGTTTTGTACCAGCTGTGGGTACGACCTGTCGGATAGAGCGGCCGCTTCTGATCTTTATGTGGGACCGAATGGGCGTCTCCTGCTGGCTCGTCTGACCATCCAGAATGGGCAGATGGCCGGTCGCTCCTACCTCTTTCACCAGTTAATGACAACTATCGGGCGAACGAACGGCAATGACTTGATCATCTCGGGGCGCACAGTTTCCCGCCGCCACGCGCGCCTCTGGTTCGACAATGGCCAGTGGTTCTTAATTGATTTGGGCAGCGCTAACGGTACGATGGTCAACAATGTACGGATTTACCAGCAAGTGGCATTGCGAGATGGTGATATTATTAATTTTGGCGATGAAGTAGTTCTCTTTAACATTGCCTACAGATAATTGTGATTTAGTGACACCCTTGCGTGGCAAGAGAGCCTCCAGTGCTCTGTCAAGCTCCATGTGAGAGAGAGATATGTAGTAGGCACCCTGCCTGGGGGGCAGGGATCCCGATGTATCGAGGGACCACCCCTTGTATGGCAGGAGAGCCTGAGTGCTCTCAGCCGGGTTAATCAATACTACTTCGCTAGTTTCTCACGGGGTGCAGGGGCAGAGCCCCTGCCGGAGCGCGAGGTGTCCTCGCAAACTCCTTTTTCTTCCATTTTGTGCTGCCTGCGGCGGCACAAAATGGAAACTAACAAAGTAGCTTTAACTATACATTAGGAAGGATAGTCCGGTGAGTTCCATTAATCCCTTGATACAGGTTGTACAACAGGTGTTGCTGGGTGGCGCGGTGAAGCAGAATCACGCGCTTGAGCACGCTACAATTGTCTTGTTGAGTAGGAAGTTTCCCGACGTGCGCCTGGCCGGGATCTCCTTTGCGGCTGGCTTCTTCGTCTTTGGAGATGTGCCGGCCGAAGCTATTCTCCCCGCTGCACAGGAAGCGTTGACACTGCTGCGTACGACTACGCCAGAACTGGCAATTCATGAACGCTGCGGTACAAATCTGGCGGTATCTGGTATGCTGACGGGTCTCTCCGCCATGGCGGTAGCCAGAATGCGCCGTCCGTATAATACTCTGAACAACGTGATCCTGGCATCGACTGCCGCGCTGATTCTTGCCCGTCCGCTGGGGTTGATGGCCCAGCGCTACGTGACGACCCAGACACCCAACGCGTCAATGACCATTGAGAAGGTGACGCCAATGAATCTGTTTGGTACGCCCGCTCATTTTGTCAGCACGGATAATCCAGAGGCGGCGGGATTGTTTTCGTGATCAGACTCGCACTGCTTTGACTCGAAAAGTAACTGTTCAGCAGGGGGTGCAGGGGGACTGCGTCCCCCTGCCAGAGCGCGAGGTGTCCTCGACTCCTTCTCTTTTTCCTCGCCTGCCGCCGCAGGCGGCACAAGAAAGGTACCTGAAGAGTTACCTCGAAAAAGATCAGTAGAAAGGTAAGTGTATGGAGCGCGATCAATTCCTGGTGGAAACACCCTGGCTGGCCGAGCACCTGCATGATCCGCGCGTTCGTGTGGTGGACATGCGTGGCTATGTGCGTACGGTAGAGCATGATGGCAGGCAGGAGGCTACATACATCGGGGCGCGTGATGAATACGAACAGGGCCATATTCCCGGCGCAGTCTATATCGACTGGAGCAGTGATATTGTTGACCCAGACGAGACGGTAAAAGCCCAGCTTGCCCCGCCCGATCGCTTTGCACGCTTGATGGAGCACCTGGGTATCGGCGATCAACATCTCGTTGTTGCCTACGATGCTCACCCGGCGTCGCAGTTTGCTACACGTCTGTGGTGGGCGCTCAACTACTATGGCCATGACCAGGTAGTGGTGTTGAATGGAGGTTTGCTCAAATGGCAGCGTGAGAACAGGCCAATGGTTGATACCATCCCTGCTTATCCTCCCGCTACTTTTACGCCTGTAGTACAGCCGCAGCTGCGCGCTACCGCCCAGGATGTGCTGGCAATGCTTGGTCAGCAAAGTATAAAGTTGGTCGATGCCCGCGATACCGGACAGTACACCGGCAAGATCGTACGCGATGATGGCCGCCCCGGCCACATCCCAGGCGCAATCAATATCCCGCGCGAGGAGGTGATCAACCCGGCAGATGGTACCTTCCGCAGCAACGAAGAACTATCCCAGGTATTCACCTCGGCAGGAGTGAAACCACAAGAACAAGTTGAGCCTATTGCAACGGCGGTGTCGCAGCGACAACAGTCCTCTTCAGCCTGGCACTGCTTGGCTATCCCAGGTTGACGAATTACGATGGCTCGTGGAACGAATGGGGCAGCCGCCAGGATTTGCCGGTAGAAGTATAGGGGCTATGACGGTTAGTGTGCGTTGACGTCAAATGAAGGTGCGTAGCCGCGACATTATGCATGATGATGGACAGTTAGAAGAGGGGCTGGGGAACCTGCTCGATCTAAACGAGATCATGCACGCCTTTGGCGTGGCCGAGTGGAGCAACCTGGGTCCTGTAGCATCACCGCACACCAGCTTGTTCAGTTTACTGGTGGAGATCGCGGGGCAGCGTTACATCCTCAAAGAACGCCCGGAAGGGCTGGCTGAAGAAGATAGCCAGCATCCCTACCGTTTCCAGAACTTTCTGAGACAGGCAGGTATTCCTGTACCACCGTTGTGGCTGACCCCGCAGGGCGAATCAATGGTATCAATCGGTGACGATTCCTTTGAACTGCAACAGTGGATTGATGGCGAGCACTTCAGCACGTCCAATCCGCATAGCCTGGAATGGGTCTCCGCAGCGGGATCGATGCTGGGCCAGATTCACCAGGCTTCGCGTGGTTATCCAGGACCAGAGCATCACTGGCCGGCAGAGGTACAGGCCGGAGGATTGGTACAGGGTTGGCTGAATCTGGCGCGTAGCAAATCCGAAGAAACCCGGGTAGAAGCCATTGCAGCAGCGCTCGTGCACTGGGTTGAACAGTGGGAAGCCGTGTTACCGGCAGCCATGATGGCGATTGGCTCAGTGCGGGGCCTGCCAGAGTTCCATATCCATGGCGACTATCACGCGCTGAACCTGCGCTTTGGTCCACGGGGCGTCAATGCAGTACTTGGCCTGGACGCCTCACGCTGGGAAAAACGCGTTATCGAATTGGCCTACGGTCTCTTCTACTTCAGTGCTCTAGAATGGCATCCCGATAGCAACCTTACACGCCCGCTGGTCAAACGCGGCTTAGAGCCTGAACGTGCCCGCACCTTCTTACAGGCGTATGGCGCCATCTATCCTCCTGTTCCCAGCGAAGCGGCAGTGCTTGTGGATGCTCTTATGTTGATAGCCCCGATTGCCATTATCAACGGTCCACTTGAAGACATCTTCTTCACACAGGAAGGGATGGAAGAATCGTTAATTGATGATGTGCTGGAACGCCTATCCTGGGCCTCGTCGCTGCCAGGGTGGTTGAATAGGGTGCGAAGATCACTGGCAGAAATGTGGGGTTGAAGCGTTATTTCATCAACTTACTCGCTTCGTTTCTTTCGCCTGCATTTAGTCACTCCTTTCAGTTTTCCACGCTTCGTATTTCAGTAGAGTGATTTTCCTTGACCTTGACCCAATTAGTAAGTCAATCCCAAGAATTTTGTCGATCTTCCTCCTGATCTTCCTCGTACCATTGTTGAATTCTTTCGCCCCAATACCTCGTCTTGAGGGCGTAAGCGAGAGTACCAACAATTAACACACCCAGAAAGTACAATAATACATACAGGTGAAAAACCAGAATTAATACTAAGGCCGCCAATGCACAAATCAGCAGGATTGCTACTCCTACAGTTTTCCATTGTACTAACTTCCTAATTGGCGCTAACCTTTCAGAACGGGGCGATTGTTTGGCTTCCATGAGTGCTCCTTTCTTGACCTTGGCCATACACCGACCTCGGGACCTAGAGTTCGATACCTGGAGGTTGCTTATCCTTAGCTATGAATACATATATAACTATATGCTATAATATTTTATAGCATATAGTTATAGCCTTGTCAAGACCGTTCATCTGAGATCTGCTCATAATTCTTTTAGCGGGCCTGTGGCTCGCTGAGAGGGAGGGAGTGTGGCGAGGACACCCCGCGCTCTGGCAAGGGACTTCATCCCCTGCACCCCTGCTTTATGAGTGGATGCCAGCATACGTATCTTGACAATCAAAACATGCACATGCTATACTTTCAAAAGAAATCCACATTTCAGAAAATATTCCAATATATGGAATATTGAGGAAATAAAAACCCATGGAACTACTAGAAGCGCGAGAGACCAGAGTTGGCGTCCATGGAACTACTAGAAGCGCGAGAGACCAGAGTTGGCGTCCTTGATAAGGCAATGTCTATCCTTTCCGCATATTCACGCGGCGATCTTGCCTTGTCACCGCTGGAAATAGCGACTCGCACGGGCCTGCCATTGCCAACGGTTTATCGCCTGGCACAGGCCTTGAGCGAGCATGGATTACTCATGAAGGATGGACAGCGTTTTCGTCTTGGCATGACCCTTCTACGCATGGGTATGCTGGTAGCCGAAGGCATCGACGTACGTCGACAGGCTCTTCAGCATCTGAAGTGGCTCAACGAGGAGACGGAAGAGAACGCGGAACTGCATATCCGTCACGAGTCAACGCGTTTGGTCATTGAGGTGGTCAGCAGCCCCCATAACCTGCGCCCGTTCGCTGACCTCGGTGCGCCGCTCCCGTTGCATCGTGGAGCAGCAGGCAAAGTGCTCCTTGCCTGGCTGCCCAGGGTGGAACGCGAAACCCTGGTAGCAGCAAGCATAGCTCATTTTGACGTCGATCAATCCTTTGATCCTCATCAATTCTATGCTGAACTGGAACACGTACGTACGGTTGGGTGGGCAGCCAGTGACGGTGAGCGTGTCTCCGGTGTCTCTGCCCTTGCAGCCCCGGTCTTCGATGCTGCAGGCCATGTTGCCGCAGCATTAACGTTAGTAGCCCCCCTGGCACGTTTAAGTGACGAACAACGTGCTCGCTATATGCCCCTGGTCTGTGAAGCAGCTCGGCGCACATCACGTGACCTGGGATACGTACAGCGCGATTAACTCTCGCGTTGGATTGGAGATTGATATGACCCAAGTGGAGCGGCTTGCAGACTTTGTAGTGCAGGCGAGATATGAAGACCTTTCACAGCAGGCCCGCCAGGAACTCAAAATCCGCGTCCTGGATGCCCTGGGTTGTGCCATCGGAGCGCTTGATGGGCCACCTGTTGCAATGCTACGAACCCACCTGCAGGACTTTGGGGGTAACCCTCTCACTACACTCATTGGTGGAGGCAAGACGGCTCCTGACCGGGCAGCTTTCTACAACTCTGCCCTGGTGCGCTACCTGGACTACAACGACAGCTTTCTCGCCAGGGGAGAGACCTGCCACCCCAGCGACAACCTGGGCGCGGTCCTGGCAGCGGGCGAATATGCTGGCAAGAGCGGCAAAGACTTCTTGACTGCTCTTGCAGTAGCCTACCAGGTGCAGTGCCGCCTCTCTGAGGTTGCCCCGGTGCGCTCTAGAGGCTTCGATCATACGACACAAGGAGCATATGCGGCCGCTGCAGGAGCAGCCAGAGCATTAAGCCTTGATAAAGATCAGGCTGCCAATGCTATCGCGATCAGTGGTACTGCTAACAATGCCTTGCGTATCACTCGCACAGGGCGGCTCTCCAACTGGAAAGGCCTGGCCTACCCCAATACAGTGTTTAGCGCCATTCACGCAACCTTCCTGGCAATGCGGGGAATTACCGGCCCGCTTGAAATCTTCGAGGGCAACAAAGGTTTTATGGATTCCATAGCCGGGCGTTTTGAGGTTGATTGGGAGCATGAGAACCTCGAGTTAGTCCGGCGCACAAGCGTCAAAAAGTACAACGCGGAGTTCCATTCACAATCTGCCCTTGAAGGCATACTGGAACTGAGGGAGTCTCACCAGCTGCGCCCAGAGCAGGTCGAGCATATCGAGATTGCCATCTTTGATGTGTCATATAACATCATTGGTGGAGGCGAGGAAGGAGACAAACACCAGGTACGTACCAAGGAAGAGGCCGATCACAGTCTCCCATACATGGCAGCGGTAGCCCTCATTGACGGGGAGGTAACCCCTGCGCAATACGCCCCAGAGCGCATTTTCCGCGAGGACGTGCAGTCCCTGCTGCGCAAGGTCACAATTCGACCCGACGAGGAATTCAGCAGGCGTTTCCCGCAGGAGATGCCTTGTCGTATCCAGGTATTCCTCGAGGACGATGCGGTGCTCACCATTGAGAAACACGATTACGAGGGATTCTATACTCGCCCTATGTCCTGGAAAAAGACAGTGTCGAAGTTTGAGCGCCTCGCATCCCCCTATAGCGACGAGAGACTGCGTCGTTCCATCGAAGAAACCGTGGAGCAATTGGAAAATAAAGCAGTGCGGCAATTGTCAGAGCTTTTAGC
>WNGD01001122.1_pt1 | contig 38270 bp, 36 predicted proteins | sample 5400671 | NCBI WGS metagenome assembly WNGD01 (sample SAMN13153369, study PRJNA577476) | soil metagenome | isolation source: 40 cm soil or saprolite under grassland replicate 2 | place: USA:California | collected 2016-06-15 | reverse complement strand
ATCCTCATGCACTGCGGGGGTGGTTGGCCATGCCTTTAACTCCGCACTCCCCTCGCCAAGAACATTGCCTATCCAGTCAATACGTCCCTCAATAATGATATGTTGCACCAGTTCACCCACCGAACGATGCTCTTGTGTGGGCCGCCAGGCTAGTTGCTCGTGTGTCAGTCTGGCAACGGTTCGCGCCAGGCTGATTTGATAGTTATCCCACCCGCTGTAACAAGTCATAAGCGAAAGCCTATCTGTGGTCATGGTTGTGCTCCCTTTTTGTTCCATCACTGAAATCATCATTGTTTCCCTCATTGTAGACGCAAAAGAGGTCAGTTTTGGCCCTGATTTTGCTGAATACCATGTTCTGGAGGCCAACAGGATCTGACTCGGGCACGAAACCGACTCAACATCCTCTTGACATATATGATTCATATCCGTTGGACGAAAAAGCTTGCACTCCTGAGCAGCGTGGCATACTATAAAGCGAGAGGATCTCGCTGCCCTGACGAAGGCGTTGGTTGAAGAACGTAATCACTTGGCAGAGCAAGCCCCAATCGACAGGAGATATCATGATGCCAGACAGGATAGCCGCCCTTGATCAGTATGTGGAGCAGCATGTTCAACAGGGCATGCAGGAGTTGGTCCGACTTTGTAATCAACCCAGCATCTCCTCTCAAGGGCTGGGAATGCAGGAGTGCGCGGCCCTGGTTGCAGAACTGCTTCGCTCGCGTGGCATTGCGGCCCAGGTGATGGAAACCGCAGGATACCCCGTGGTGTATGGTGAGTATGGGACTGGAGAGCGGACCCTCTTGCTCTATAACCACTACGATGTCCAGCCGCCAGAACCCCTGGAGCAGTGGGATTCTCCCCCCTTTGCAGCGGTGCAGCGCGACGGCAAGCTCTTTGCTCGTGGCGCCGAAGACGATAAAGGAGAACTCATCTCGCGGCTGGCCGCCTTCGATGCGGTGCGAGCGGTCTATGGAGACCTGCCTTACCGCGTCGTCTTTCTCATCGAGGGGGAAGAAGAGATCGGCAGCCCGTCGCTGAGTGACTTCATCCGTACGCACAAGGATCGGCTTGCGGCAGATGCCTGCATATGGGAAGGCGCACTAACGGACGACGAAGGCCGCTTCCACATGGAGCTCGGTTGCCGTGGCATAGTGGATGTCGAGCTGCGGGTACGGACGATCAAAGATGATGCGCACTCCGGTGTGTCTAGTTACCTGCCCAACGCCGCCTGGCGGCTCGTCTGGGCTCTGGGGACTCTCAAAGATCAGCAGGAGCGCATTCTGCTTCCCGGCTTCTATGATGCTGTCCGGCCACCGACCACCCGTCAGCGCGAACTGCTGGCGGCTCTCCCTTCCCAGGAGGAGCAAGAGAAGACACGGCATGGGATCACCCGCCTGGCAGGCGATCTCAGTGGACAGGCGTTGCAAGAAGCCGTGTTCTTGCCCACCTGTACGATCAATGGACTGTGGAGTGGCTACCAGGGGGAGGGGTCAAAGGCGATCATTCCGGCTGAAGCTGGCTGCAAAATAGATTTCCGCCTGGTGCCTGAGCAGGACCCGCAGCAAGTCGTGCGCCAATTGCGCGCACACCTGGACGCGCAAGGCTTCCAGGATATCGAGCTGCTGGCTCGCCCTGGTACACGTGCTGCGGTGACAGATCCCGATGATCCCTTTGTTCACCTGGCTCTGCAGGCAGCCCGTGCCGCCTATGGCAAGGAGCCGGTGGTCAGTCCTATCTCCGGCGGCAGTGGCCCGTATGATATCGTGCTGGAGCATCTGCACCTCCCGATCATCGATGTGGGTGTCGGCCATCCAGGATGCCTTGTTCATGCGCCCAACGAACATATTCGGATCGACTATTGGGTGCTAGGCACCAGGTACATGGCGCACATTTTCGCCGGGTTCAGCCAGGAGATGCCATCCCGCTGAAGAGCACGGAGACGCGGGAAGAGCACAGGTCGTGCGTCATGCCAGGGCAGAAAGGTGCGGCTACGCTCTCATCTGGCAACCGGCGCAAGACAGCACCCATTCCCAGAGACAGCATCGGCTTCGATGCCAAGAGCACGGTTGAAGCGCGCCACACACTGCTCCCAGGCAATCAGAAACGTGAACTCGACAAGCTGCTGGGAGGTTCTGTGTGCCTTTTTCGTCCAACGGATATGAATCACAGATGTCAAGAGGGTGTTGAGTCGGTTTCTCGGGCACAGGGTAAAGGCATTCGAGGAGCGAGAATCCTGCTTCTATCCCTGCTTGCTCATCTGGCTTCAAGGCTCGGATATACATGAGGCTTTCATGCCCTCATTGGAACAGGCTCTCCTTCTTTACACAAGAGCTTTCTCGAATCTGCAATAGCAAGGATAAACTCTTTGAGAGTATACTAGAAGGAATACTACCTAGCCGACTGCCTGACCGCAGGTAGAGCGTAGTTCATGCCTTCCCGACTGCCTGACCATAGGTAGAACGCAGTTCGTCTGGCAGTCTGGCAGTCGGAATATAAGGAATTATGCAAGGAGCAAAACTATGTTCCGGCGGATTTTAGTCCCCCTTGATGGATCAACCCGTGCGGAGCAAGCGCTACTCATTGCCGCACGCCTCGCGCGGGCATCGGGAGGATCACTTTTCTTAGTGCGTGTGGTACCCTCCCCCATCAAGATGACTCAGCAGACAGTCGCCTCCTCAACGCGTATGCGAGAAGCCTCAGATGCGGGTGTAGCCGGGGTACCAGCGGCTTCCGACTATCTTGCGCGTCTTGCCGCCTCCGCACTATTGGCGGGAATAGCTACGGAATCCGAGGTGATCACTGCAAGTCCGGCTTGTGTCGAGCCTGAACTTGCTCAACACGGCTCGCTTGTTAGGAATTTCTTCCAACCCTTCGAGAAGGGATTGAAAGCGTAGGGAGAGAAGTCTGCCAGGAACAAGGGAACGCATCATGAGTACCCCATAGAGGTCAAGTGAAGCCAGGAACGCAAGCCCCAGGCAAGAGATAGGTTTCAACAAAGAAAAGACAATGCCGAAGAGACACAGCAGAAGGAGATGCAGACGTGAAAGCTGAAGATGTCATGACCACCAAAGTGATTACAGTCACAGAACACTCGACCAAACAGCAAGCGGCACGCCTGCTAGCACAGCATCGCATTAGCGGTCTGCCCATCGTCAACGCAGACAACGTGGTGGTGGGGGTGGTCACCGAGTACGATGTCATTAGCAAAGAAGGGCAAACGGTTGGGGAAATTATGACCCGTGGCGTCATCAGCGTGACGCCAGATACCGACCTGGAAGAGGTGGGCCAGCTCCTCGTGCATGAGCGCATCAAGCGTTTACCTGTACTTGATCAAGGCCGGTTGGTCGGCATTGTCAGCCGCGCCGACCTCGTCAGAGAGGTAGCGATGCGTTGGGTGTGCCCTGTATGTGGGGAAGTGGTGCATAGCGAGGATCAGCCACAGCGTTGCCCGCGCTGCGGGGCAAAAAATGTGCCCGCTTCGTTTGAGCCGGTGCCTCCAGGATCATAAGCGGCAAATTCTCCCAACGTCCTTCTATCTTGCTCTCGTTGGAGGAGGCTGGCCTCGCAGTGGCGAAGCCCTTGATAAGAAAGGATCAGGTACACTGTGGACACGAAAAGCAACCCGCAAGCGGATGCGCAGGACACTGCCTCTGTCCGCGAGCAGGCGTTTCTCCCCATACCCAAGGGGGAAGACCGCGAGACGCTCCTCGACTATTATTTCCAGATGATGCTGATTCGCCGCTTTGAGGAAAAAACGGGGGAGATGTATCAAAAGGCTCGCATTGGCGGCTACTGCCATCTCAATCTGGGTGAGGAGGCCACTGTGGTCGGCTTCTGCGAAGGTCTGGAGCCGGCAGACTACGTCTATACGAACTACCGTGAGCATGGCTATGCCCTTGGTCGTGGCATCTCGCCCGGTGCAGTGATGGCCGAGCTGTTTGGCAAGGACACTGGCTGCTCGCATGGGCGCGGTGGGTCCATGCATCTCTTCGACCTCGAACGTCACTTTATGGGCGGCTACGCGATCGTCGGCGGGCAAATCCCCCTGGCGACCGGAGCTGCCTTTGCTGTCGCCTATCGCGGCTCCCATGAGGTCGTGGCCTGTCAAATGGGAGATGGCACGACCAATACCGGCGCCTTCCATGAATCGCTCAATCTCGCCAGGATCTATCATCTGCCCATCGTCTATTTCGTGGTGAACAATCTGTACGGGATGGGGCTGCGTGTCGAGCAGGGTTCTGCCGTGAGCGAACTGTACCGCAAGGCCTGCGCCTACGAGATGCAGAGCTGGCGCGTGGATGGCAACGATGTGCTAGCAGTGCGCGATGTGATGCGCACCGCAGCAACGCTTGCGCGCGAAAAGCACGAACCAAGCCTCGTGGAAGCTGTGAGTTTCCGCTTCCGCGGGCACTCGGTGGTGGATCCGGATCGCTACCGGGACAAAGAGGAGGTGCAGAAAGGGCGTGCATCTGATCCGATCACGGCGTTCGCGGCACGCCTCACGGCGGCTGGTCTCCTCGATGAGATTGGTGTCCGCGAGATCGAGGAACGGGTACAGCACGAGGTGGATGCGGCGATCACGTTTGCCGAGGGGAGTCCTTTTCCCTCGGTTGAGGCATTTATGAGTGACCTTAATGGGTATGTCTATGCGCCTAACGAAGCAGCGGTGAAAGGAAAATAAGCATGGCTGAGATCACCTATCGGCAGGCATTGCATGATACGCTGCGTGAAGAACTGCTACGCGATGAGAATGTCTTCCTCCTTGGAGAGGAGATCGCTGTTTTCGAGGGGTCGTATAAGATCACCGCGGGGCTGCTCAAGGAGTTCGGTCCCAAACGCGTGGTGGACACCCCAATTGTCGAAAATGGCTTTGTCGGCATGGCGACGGGTGCCGCCATGCTGGGGCTGCGGCCGATCGTCGAGATCATGACGATCAATTTTATCATTCTGGCCATGGATGAAATTGTCAATCATGCGGCCAAAATCTACGCCATGTTTGGGGGGCAGTGCCCGATCCCGCTGGTCATTCGCACCCCCGGCGGCGGTGGTCAGCAGCTTGCTGCCACCCATTCGCAGAACCTGGAAGTCTGGTTCGCGCATGTGCCTGGGCTCAAAGTGGTGGCCCCCTCGACGCCCGCTGATGCCAAGGGCTTGTTGCGGACCTCGGTGCGCGACAACAACCCGGTCATCTTTCTGGAGAACCTGGCCCTCTACAATACCAAGGGGGAGGTACCGGACGATGGGTATACCATCCCTATTGGGCAGGCGAAGGTAACCAAAGAGGGTACTGATCTGACGGTGATCAGCTACTCGCGCATGGCAGCGGTGGCGCTCAATGTGGCGCGCCGGTTGGAAGAGGAGCACACACTCAGTGTCGAAGTGGTAGATCTGCGTTCGCTGCGCCCGTTGGATCAGGAGACGATCCTCAGCTCGATCAAGAAAACCAATCGGGCGATTGTCTTTGAAGAGGATTGGCGCTCGTTCGGCATCGGCGCGGAAATTGCCGCGCTGGTGCAGGAAGAGGCATTCGATGACCTGGACGCGCCTGTCAAACGTGTGGCGAGCCTGGAAGTGCCGCTGCCGTACTCCAAACCGCTTGAACTGGTGACGCTGACAGGGGCCAAGCAATTGGAAGATGCGATCAATGAACTCGCACCGCGTCGCAGGAGGTCAGCATCATAGCCCTACGTGAACGACGCTGTCGCATCTAACCTTGCGGCTCACATGCATGAAAGGAGTGAAACAACCGATGGGTGAAGTATCCATGCCCCGGCTCAGCGATACCATGCAAGAGGGTACGATTGCCCAGTGGCTGAAGCAGCCAGGTGATGAGATCAAGAAGGGCGATATTCTGGCCGAGATTGAGACGGACAAGGCCACGATGGACCTGGAGGCCTACGAGGAAGGCACCTTGCAACAGATTCTGGTGCAGGAGGGGGAGACCGTGCCCATTGGTCAGGCCTTGGCGCTCATTGGCATGGGCGCGGTGGTCCAGTCGCCAGTGCCAGCAGCCGCCAGGAGCGGGACCGATGGAGCAGGTGCAGCGCCAGCTGTCGCGGCAAGCCCACCGAAAGCAGAGACGAATATCCAGAGTGCGCACCCGGAGACCGCCAGAGTCGGTGAGCTGGGCACGGTCAAAGCCTCCCCACTGGCCCGTCGGATGGCCGAAGAGCATAGGATCGACCTTCACCAGGTGCAAGGGACGGGCCCCGGTGGCCGCATTGTACGCGATGATATTGAGGATCTGCTTGAGCAACGCGCTGCGCCTCCTGCGCCCGCATCCACGCCAGCTGCCGCTCCACAGGCGATTCCTGCACCTGCTGCGCCACCGAGTGCACCACCTCCAGAGACAGAGGTCCGCAAGCTCTCTCGTGTACAAGTGCTCATCGCCCGTCGGCTGACCGAGTCGAAACAGTCGATCCCGCACTTTTATGTCAGCAGCGAGGTCGATATGACCGACGTCCTGCTGCTGCGCCAGACCCTCAACGCCAACCTTGACGAAGAGGGAGTGAAGGTTACCGTCAACGATTTGATCGTGAAGGCCTGTGCGCTGGCGCTGGAAAAATTCCCCGAGGCCAACAGTACGATCCAGGGGGAGCAGCTCATCCTGTATAAACATATCAATGTTGGCATCGCCGTCGATGCACCGACCGGGCTGGTGGTGCCGGTGATCCGCGATACCAACACCAAGGGAGTACGCTCAATTGCCCGCGAATCCAAAGCCCTCAGCGCGCGGGCGCGGGCGAACAAGCTCTCCCCGATCGATCTAGATGGTGGGACTTTCTCGGTTTCGAACCTGGGCATGATGGATGCCTCAAGCTTTATTGCGGTAATCAACCCACCGCAAGCCGCGATCCTGGCGGTGGCCTCCACCAGGAAGCAGTATGTGCCGGTCGAGGGGCAGCCAGTGCTCCGCGATCTGATGACGGTGACCCTCTCAGCCGATCATCGCATCCTCTATGGAGCAACGGTGGCACGTTTTCTGCAGGAGGTCAAGCGCTTGCTGCAGACCCCTTATAGCCTACTAGGCTAGTAGAAAGAGACTTTTAAGGAGCTACCACTATGGCAGATACAGTATCTAACGGTCAAAGTCCTCTTGAAGCCTGGAGCAAGCTCATTCAGAGTACAATGGAGGGATATTCAGCCGGGCAAGCGCTTACCCGGCCCTCACAGGAGAGCGAGAAAGATCCTTGGATTGCCCTGATTGACCAACTCTGGATGGCCAATCCTTACAGCAAATTGTTGCCCATCGACCCGGCTGAGATTACGCGTGCTTTCCAGCAGATCTGGCTTGATGCTGTACGCAATCCGGGTCGTGCCTGGACCACCTATCTTGATTTCGTTCAGCAGTCCACGCAGTCGATGACGACGGCTACTCTGAAGTTCTGGGGAGGTGATCAAGACGCCGAGTCAGTTGTTGAGCCAGAGAAAGGCGATAAACGCTTCAGCGCCCCAGACTGGCAGCAGAATCCCATCTTTGACACACTCAAACAGAGTTACCTGCTTGCAGCGACTACCTTACTCAAGACCGCTGCGGAGATCGAGGGTTTGGATGAGCGCCAGCAGCGCAAGTTGATGTTCTACCTACGCCAGTTCCTGGATGCGATTAGCCCCACGAACGTTCTGTTCACCAATCCGCAGGTGATCCACGAGACTATTACGAGCGGTGGGCAAAACCTGGTGAAAGGGATGGAACATCTGCTGCGCGATCTCAAAGCCGGGCAGATCAAGATGACCGACACCACTGCGTTTGCTCCCGGACGTAACCTTGCGCTGACAGCAGGCCAGGTGATCTATCGGAACAAGCTGATCGAGTTGATCCAGTATGCACCGACAACGGAGAAGGTCTACGCCATTCCCTTGCTCTTCATTCCGCCGTGGATCAATAAGTATTACATTCTCGATATGCAGCCACACAATAGCCTCATCAAGTTCCTGGTGGATTCCGGCTTCACGGTCTTTGTGATCAGTTGGAAGAACCCGGATGCTTCGATGGAAGATACCACCTTTGAGGACTATCTGACAGTGGGGCCGCTGTCCGCGCTGGATGTCGTCAAAGAGATCACCGGTTCGCAGAAGGTCAATGCCGTGGGCTATTGCATCGGTGGGACGCTGCTCTCGATGGCGTTGCCTTATCTGGCAGCTAAGGGGGATGGGACGGCTCATTCGGCGACATTCTTTGTGTCGTTGCAGGATTTTAGCGAGGTGGGAGACACGTCGGTCTTCATTGATGAGCCGCAGATCACGTATATCGAGGGGCAGATGCTGGAGCGGGGCTACCTGGATAGCCGCGCGATGTCGACGATGTTCAACATGCTACGCGCCAACGATTTGATTTGGAGCAACGTCGTCAATAACTATTTGTTGGGCAAGGAGCCACCTGCCTTCGACTTGCTTTACTGGAATGCTGATGGGACACGTATGGCTCGTGTGGCGCATTCGTTTTACCTACGCAATACCTACCTGGAGAACAATCTCGTCAAGCCGGGTAAGATTGTCCTGAACGGTGTCCCCACCGATCTAAAGCAGATCCGCCAGGATATCTATGCCGTTGGGACGCAGCAAGATCATATCGTCCCCTGGAAGTCGGCCTGGCGGATCTCTCAGCTTGCCAGTGGGAAGGTGCGCTTTGTTCTGGGGGGAAGCGGTCATATTGCTGGCATTATCAATCCACCGAGCAAAGGGAGGGGGGGATATTGGACGAATGATAAAGCTGTGAAGAGCGCTGACCGGTGGTTTGAGAGCGCCAGGCAACACGATGGCAGTTGGTGGACGGACTGGGTGGAGTGGCTGAAGCCGCGCTCTGGTGAACAAGGCGCCCTGCCATCAATGGGCAGCGAAGCCCATCCGCCGATCGCTCCGGCGCCAGGTATCTACGTGCTGGAGAAGTGACAGTGCCTCAGCGGAACGCCAATTACATTGTGAATTTGGGAGGGGCACAAGCTGCTGATGTAGCAGCATTGATCACGGAGGCCCATCAAGCCGTCCTCGTACAGCTTGGCGTGGACCTGGAATAGGATGTTGAGTTACATAGCGAATGGAAGGTATAATCACGAGGTACCGTTGCTAAGAAGTACGTCTGGGCTGATCGATCTGTAATGCTATTCTACTATCCGCACAAGCGAAGCATGGTGTCTGGTAGCAGTGCAGAATGGAGGGTGACAGACTTGATCCAGCCGTTGATATACCTCTTTCCTGAGGAGATCAGGCGGCCCCGAGGGGACGTTGGCGGCAACCGTAGCGCCAGCCCGGAACCCGTATAGGACTCCGAGTTGAGAGATTTCGTTTTCATAGTCGGACGCTTGCGAGGGATCTCGTGCTCTTGGTGCTCCATTTCCTGCAACAGAGAGGCGACGCCCAACAGGGCAATGTTGATCGCCGCGGCGTAGTCTCTGGCCCCATTCCAGCCACACGCGCAGCGGAGCCAGGGGCCTGCATCAAGCTCTTTGGCGTCCAGAGCAGGTGAGGCATAGGTATGAGCTGGCAGGCCGCACTTCGGACACGTGTGCGTCGTGCCTCTGGGGTGCTGCCAGAGCAGGCGCAGCCCACTCAGATGACACTTGTAGCGCAGCGTGCGCCAGAGCGCTCCTCGGATCTGCGAGTTATTGCGCCAATGCACCCACCTGCCCTTGACTCCCCGGCCCTCCGACTTGAGCGACTTGAGGGATTCACCCGCAATCAATTCTGCTCCCCACACGCTCGCCAGGAGGATCAGCATGTTCGCCGCCAGGTGGGACAAATCGTTGTTTCTGGCCTCATACTTGCGCCAGCAGCAGGCAATTTCTTGCCTAAGGACAGCAAGTTTCCTTTCCGAGGCTTCCCTCCTTGGGTCGCCGACCGGAAATCGGTCACGCCTGGCTTCCAGTTGAGCGACCTTCTTTTTGAGCCGATCAATGTGGCGGCGCGTGTGGGCTTGTCGTCCATCCAAGCCCCCAGTATTCAGGAACAACGGGGGAGAGAGCCGGTTCCTTGAAAGGTCCACCACCGTTGCCGTCACCAGCGTCCTGACTCCCCAGTCCCATCCCAGTACCCGTCGCACCTGCTTGGGGTCGGGAAGTGGAGCGACAGGAACCTCAACAATGAAGTCGAGGACGGCGTACCGTGTCCCGTCGGGCTCGGCAATCTCACGCAAGGTGGGGGCCAGGACCGCTCCCGTTTGCAGGTGTTCAACGATTGGATCAGGCAAGGGCAGCCGCATCTGTGGTTCGGTCCACTCTTTTGCCCAGACCCCCTGCTTGTCGGGGAAGCGAAACGCGAAATAGCAGCAGCGCCCTTCCAGATCGAGACGGAACCGATACGCCTGGCCATGCTCGCCGCCATCGTCCCCTGCGTAGGGCAAAATGCCCACCTTGAGCATGGGGATGGGCTGCATTTCCTCGTAGGTGTCGGGAAAACAGCCATGTTTGAGGTAGAAATTGCATGCCTGCTCGATGAGGCTTTGCAGTTCCACCGCACTGCCCCCATCGCTGTTCTCTTCCCGCAAGGAGGCCAGAGCGGCCTTGATCGCTGTGCGGTTCTTCCCTGCTGGTTTTTCCTGCGTTTTCGGCTGGATCATGCCCGCTTCCAGAAGGGGCAGCAGAAGGGCAAACTGCTTTTTGCGCTCGGCTTGTCCCCGTAAGATCCGCCCAGCTTGCTCAGCTTCACAGCGCCATTGCCGATCTCCATGGGGCTCCCTTGAGCCGATCATCGCTGTGACCTGTTTGTAGGCATACTTGGTCTCCCGTTCGCCAAAGTCGTCGAGCCGCTCCCACAGGGCAGCTACCGTGGCATTGATGACCTCGAGCGAGGAATCGAGCAAGCGCAGGGCAGCGGCTTGCACCGCATCAGGGAGGCGAAGCTCGTAGCTTAAAGGCTGAACAGTTCGGCCTGCGCGCATAGTTACTCCTCAGAGGAACATCTGTCCTTGTTGGCACAAGTATAGCATAGCTCATGGTTGCGGGCAACTGTCAGAAACCCTTCTTAAGAATGTGATTTTCCCGCGATTTCAGCGCCCGTTCCCGTAATAGTGATACTGAGGCTGTGTTCTTCATACCAGGAGACAGAACGCGGTTGGAAAGCTCACTCGATCTGAAGAGTGGCGCGACATCCGTCACAAGGAGACTGTTTGAGAACGGCACAGCCGAGGCTCCCGAGCCTGTGTCCGTTCATGCGTTCTGACTAGTTGGAGGTTCCAATGCCTATCCCGAGCTATGTCACCAATACGAAGCTCCGTGCCTGGGTCGAAGAGATGGTTACGCTGTGCAAGCCCGACCAGCTGCACTGGTGCGACGGCTCTCAGACGGAGTACGACCTCCTGTGCGAGCAGATGGTAGCCTCTGGCACCTTCATCCGGCTCAACCCCGAGAAACGCCCCAACAGCTTCCTGGCCCGCTCCGACCCCAGCGATGTCGCCCGTGTCGAAGACCGCACCTTCATTTGCTCTCTGAGCAAGACCGACGCTGGCCCAACCAACAACTGGGTTCACCCCAGGGAGATGAAGGAGACCCTCCGCGGCTTGTTCGACGGTTGCATGCGCGGGCGGACGTTGTACGTGATCCCCTTCAGTATGGGACCTCTCGGCTCGCCGATCGCGCACCTTGGCGTCGAATTGACCGATTCGCCCTATGTCGCGGTGAGTATGCGCATCATGACCCGTATGGGTCGTGTCGTCTACGACGTGCTGGGGAAAGACAGCGACTTCATCCCGTGCGCGCACTCCGTCGGCATGCCGCTTGCTCCAGGTCAACAGGACATCCCATGGCCATGTAACAAAGAGACCAAGTACATCGTACACTTCCCCGAGGAGCGCGCAATCTGGTCCTACAACGGGTGTGGGGTCCTCAATAGAGCGATGCAACCGATTATGTAAAGGGTGTCGTACGCCGTCTGCGTGTCAAACTGGAGCCCGATCCTGCTCATCCGCAGTACATCATCACCGAGCCTCATCTCGGTTATCGACTGAACGCTTCTCTGTGAGCAGTCGTTCAAACACCATACCCTCCACCAGGCTCAGGGAAGGGCGCATCGTGCTCTACTACATGAATAAGCGCTTCACCCGACAAAACTTCGTGTGGCCCCGTAAGAAGCGATCGCAGGTCCTGCTCTCGCGCCCATAGAACAAACGATTTGTTGGCCTCTTCCGCCGATGCTTTGTTGTCAAAAATAGTTATACCCATCACCACGTTATCCTCCAGACTCAAGATGTCGTAAGACACAAAGCCTGGTAGAGTCTTTAGTGCGGGTACCAGGCCCTCCCTGGCCCGTCGTGCTATCTCATCAGTACCGCCAAAATGCTTGCTGCGCCGTACTGTTACATACATAGGTCGCTCCTTTCTTTACTTCGTAATAGGTCTGTAGTCTATTCAATGGCACCCCTACAATGCTGTTTCCCGCAGCTCATGTATGAACTCTAATTTGGTCTGTATCTCGGCTCCTCCTGCAGGCGATTGAGAAACCGGCGAGCAGTATACTGGTCAACACGCTTACCAATACGTACCAGCAGGATGTTCCCAGGCTCCATGCTAATATCTGGCTCAGTTGTCGCATATTCCTCAAAGCCTTCTGACGCAAATAACTGCGCGATCAGTTTGCGATAGCGCGGGATTGAGATATGTAGCCCTTCAGTATCCCAGTGCCATGATAACCCCATCGCAAAAAGAATCATATCGTCTAATGCATCGAGTTCAAGCGCAAACGCTAACAGATGACGTGCGATCCCCAATCCTCGCCACTGCGAACTGACCTCGATGGTTACTTCGTAGACATTCTCGAAGCCCTCCCACCAATCGCTACCAGGGGCCAATGTTACCTGACCGACAATCTCCCCGCTATGCGTATGCGCCAGGGTCAATGCGCAATCTGGACTCTTCGCAATACTGAGCAGAAGTTGGTGCTCACGTTCTGGAATCCGGGCAAAAGCATGCAGGCCACTATCTGCTCTGAGACGCTCCACCAGGGATGGTGGACAAAAATCACGCAGTAAAAGTTGTCCTGCTGGCGTCTCAAGTGTTTCGGTACGTGAAGGCGTCTGACTGCCTTGCAGGTGGAGCAAGCCATACATGTCTGCCAGTGGTGACTGGCGTTGGGTTGAAGGAAAGGCGTGACGCACAGGGGGTGGCACCACTAGATGACGCACCAGTGCAACGGTACGCCGATTCGTGTGAGTAATTGTCCATCTTCGTGGCTGCGCGGGAAAATCCTCCGCTCGATCCTGAAACATGAGAGGGAAATAAGGAGAGGTAGGCGCTTTCCCCAGTGCCTGTTGGGCAGCCTCCTCCTGCTCCTCGGAAGCCTGCCAGGCGGGTCGCCAGTGTGTCACCCACTCTTGTGGCAGTTGTTCAGGTAGGAGTTGCTCTGACATCTCAGCCCAGAGCATACCCCAGGCACGCGGTACAACGCGATAAAGATCATAGCCTCCACCACCCAGAGCCACCCAACGACCGTGACAATAGCTATGTGCCAGTTGATGCGCCAATTGTATCTGCGCCTGGATACCTCGCATAGTCAGTTCCAGGTGCGTCAAAGGGTCCCAGGCATGCGTATCGCACCCATGCTGGCTGATAATGACACCGGGGGCAAACGACATGACGAGCGGAGGAAGGAGTGAGTTCATTGCCTCGATATACGAATCATCCTCGGTGAAAGGCTCCAGGGGGACATTGACGGAGTAGCCGCGGCCTGAGCCTTTGCCTAATTCAAGCACATCACCTGTACCGGGGAAGAGGTACCGCCCAGTTTCATGGAGTGAGACGGTCATGACACGCGGGTCATCGTAGAACGCACGCTGCACTCCATCACCATGATGTGCGTCAAAGTCGATATATACTACCTTGGCTTCGGTAGCACGGAGTACATGAGCTATAGCAACAGCAGCATCGTTGTAGACGCAGAAACCAGAAGCCTGCTCGGCCCAGGCATGATGCAACCCGCCAGCGGGATGAAATACATGTAGTGGCCGTTCGTTTTCTGAGTTGAATATTCCACCTTCTGGTAGACCCATCACAGCGCTCAACGCTACCAGCGTGCCACCTGCAATACCTGCAGACACCTCGTGCATTCCTGGCAGCGCCGGGGTATCTCCTTCAGCAAAGCCATATTGTTCTGCCAGGGCATTTTCATTGTGCCCTTCTGCTGTGCCCAGCCGTTGTACAGCAGCAATGTAATCGCTCGTATGAACCAGGCCTAATTCGTCCACTGAAGCGGCACGTAAGGATAGGCACTGTCGTTCATCACTGCTGTGCCACAATCCGCTGTTTTCCAGTAAATCCATAAGAGCGACGAGGCGGCGTGGCTGCATGGGATGCCCTGAGCCAAAGTCATAATCCAGTTCAACAGGGTCAAAGATAAGGCGGGCCCTGGCGTCAGTATGTGCGTTTGTCATGTGTACCACTTTCTAACTGGGGTCCACAAACGTAAACTGAATATGCTTCTCCTGTAATCGTAAGAGCAGGGGAGCAGGATGAATAGTGCCCAGGCGCACTGTTGCAATGCGTGGGAGGTTGCCCTCCAGGGGTGCGGCCAGTAAACTTTGCACCTTTATATGCAGTTCCGCAGCCAGAAGAAGCAGGTTGGCCAGGGGAGTCATATCTCCAGCAGGAAGCGATATTCTTAACTGCATCCCTGGCTGAAAGGCACCGAGAGCGCGAGCCATGGCCATAAGAATATCGCTGCGTGTAAGCAGTCCAACCAGAACTGCTGGTGGCTCACCTTCAGCGTTCTGCTCTCTACTTTCCGCATCATCATATTCCACAACCGGCAAGCAGTTCAAACCGCGCTCAACAAGTATCTGTGCCGCTGCCGCTACACTGGTCGTTGGAGTCACAGTAATAGAGGCGGAATGCATTACTTCAGCGACATGCCGCTCCTGCCAGGGTCGCTGCAGGACATCACCAGCACTCTGCGTCCCGATGGCTGCTGCCATATCGATATCTTGCGAAGTTAATAACCCTTCTAGCACAGCCTTCGACTTTTGCGTTTGTTGTTCCGTAACCCATGTCCTCTGTGTAGGTGAGGCCCTTACGACAGGCAGATGATGAAACTGGTACTGGCGTAACAGGTTTGCAGCATGGCTAAGCGTATCATCAGGTGTAACCGTTACCAATGTGGTAGTCATCACTTCGCTTACGATCATGGCTCACTTCCTTGGTTATATATGAGTTAGCCTGGCGAAGGTTAACGGTCGGGAAGCGCACCGCTCTGGGAGGCAGGTAAGGTCCTACGTCTCCAATGTGCTGACGTCACCGATTGGCTCACCGAGTTCCCTGGCTCGGACGAGACGCCGCATAATCTTGCCGGAGCGCGTTTTGGGCAGGCTCGGCACGAACTCAAGCTCGTCCGGTGTAGCTAACGCGCCAACAACCGCGCGAACGTGTTGTTTTAGCTCTTTTGCCAACCCGTCTGAAGGCTCGATACCATTTTTGAGGATAACAAACACTTTGACACGTTCGCCTTTTATCTCGTCTGGCTTGCCGATGGCCGCTGCTTCTGCCACAGCAGGGTGGCTCACCAGGCTCGATTCGATTTCCATCGAACCCAGGCGGTGGCCACTGACCTTGATCACATCATCCACGCGACCCTGAATGCGGGTATAGCCGTCACTGTCTATCGTCGCAGCATCACCGGCGAAGTACACATCCTCGATGGTGTTCCAATAGGTCTCGTAACGAGCTGGATCGCCAAAGATCGTGCGCATCTGAGCAGGCCATGGCTGGCGTACGATCAAAAATCCACCCTTGCCCTTGCCAACGCTGTTGCCGTTCTTGTCTACGACATCAGCCTCGATCGTCGGCAGCGGGCGGCTTGCGCTGCCTGGCTTGAGCGGCAGAACGGGGGTCGGGCTGATCATGATGGCCCCCGTCTCCGTCTGCCACCAGGTATCCATAATCGGCAGTTCGTTGCGCCCGATGTTCTTGTAATACCACATCCAGGCTTCAGGGTTGATCGGCTCGCCCACCGAACCGAGCAGGCGCAAGCTTGACAGGTCGTGCCTGCTGGGCAATTCCTCACCAAAGCGCATCAGGCTGCGAATCGCGGTCGGAGCCGTGTAGAGGATCGACACCTGGTACTTGTCTATAATACTCCACCACCTGTCTGCGGCAGGGTAGGTCGGAATGCCCTCGAACAGCACACTGGTCGCGGCGTTCATCAATGGGCCGTAAATGGCATAGCTATGGCCGGTCACCCAACCCACATCGGCGGTACACCAGAACACGTCGCTTGGTTTGATATCAAACACAAACTTGGTGGTGGCATAGGTTCCCACTGCGTAGCCGCCCTGGACGTGTACCACCCCCTTTGGTTTGCCCGTACTGCCGCTGGTATACAGGATGAAGAGCATATCCTCGCTGTCCATCGGCTCACAGGGCACGACGGTATTTCTGGGAATATCTTTCAGCAGGTCGTCCAGGTACACATCGCGTCCCTGCTTCATGGGTAAGTCCTTCCCGGTCCGTCGAACGACGATCATCTTTTCCACCGAGGGTGTCTCCGCGACTGCCTCGTCCGCCATTTGCTTGAGTTCGATGGTTCTGCCGCCGCGATAGCTGCCATCGGCTGTGATGACCACTTTGGCGTGACTGTCATTGATGCGATCACGCAGAGCACTGGCTGCAAAGCCGCCAAACACGACGGTATGCACCGCTCCCAGGCGGGCCACTGCCAATACCGCCGCCACGCTCTCGGGGATGAGGGGTAAATAGATGGCCACGCGGTCACCCTTCTTCACACCCAGGTTTTGCAGGCCCTTGGCCAGTCGGTTCGTCATCACGTACAACTCTTTGTACGTGATCAGGCGGATCGCGCCATCATCGCCCTCCCAGTAGTACGCGACTTTGGAGCGCGTGGGCGTTTGCACATGCCGGTCCAGGCAGTTGTAGACGATGTTAAACTTTCCACCCGTAAACCACTTGAAGAAGGGCTTGTTCGTCCACTCAAAGGTGGTCTGCCAGGGTTCAAACCAGTGCAGTTCCTTTGCTTGATCATCCCAATACTCAGAGCGATGCGCCAACGACCACTGGTAAAAGTCCTCGTAGTTATCGAAGCCTTTGGACTTCATGTATGCGGTAATATTGGCGTTGTTTACAACTTCGCTGGACGGTACAAACACACGATCTTCTACCAGAATAGTGTCGGTGTTCTCAAAAGCAAGATTGGAACTCATACCAGGTGATTCTCCTTCCAAATCACTACTCATGTTAGTCCCTTACCTTGGTCTGATGTAATCAATGGCGTTGTTCTCATCTTGTATTGTATAACAAAGATGGTTACAACCGGCAGGAAGGTTATGGACAACAAGCAAAAAAGACATTTCATCTCCCAGAGTGTAGCGCGAGGCAGGCGAAAGGGACGTGAAAATAGCAGTGATCTATGGTAAAAAAATGGTGAAAATATTTCATCGCCCTCACACATCGACCTCAATCAGTTGGAGCGTGAACCCAGCCAGCTCTCCACTTTCGGCCAGAGGCTTTTCCTGGCATCTGCCCCGGTCAGCAGGCCAACGTGCCCGGCATCCAGGACGTAAAATTCCTTATCCTCGCTCATGACGTGACGCATAATGGCTTCGGCCTGTGGCAGCGTGCAGATATGACTTTTTTCCCGGCAATACTGAGCAGCGGACAGGTTATCTGTGAGAGATCAACCCTGGATTGTCATCCTGCATCTTCTCCCTCGCAGAGTGCTGCAGGCCATGTCACACACACAAGAGAAGCGAGAGAGAAGGATCACCGTATACGCATTTTCTGACAGACTATGCCTTTTTGGGGCCCCGTAATTGCTTGTAAAGTATGCTGAAAGCGGGTTTTGCACGACAGACTATGCCGCGTGTCGCACACGCGGCTCTCCAGTGTTTTCATTCCAGGAGGTGGTGTCCATCTGCCCGACCTGCATGAATGTCGTTGTGACATGTTCGACAGGTGATCAGGGTCTTTCGCTGGCGTGCTGCCATGATCGAGACCCATCTAGGCTTTGCTGCTCGCCCACTCGGTTGGAGGTCTTGCAGCACTCGAATATGATGCACCTCGACCTGCTCGTGCGAACCGCACACGGAATTGTCAACTTAATGAATTTTGTTGATGTACTTTCGCTACTGACATCCTATTTGAACGTTAAAAAAGCGGAAATTGCAACGAGAAAAAGGGCTGAGTCCCCACTTTTGAGTGATTTTCATCTTGATTAACTCTACAATTTTTTCTAAGTTGACAATACCCATCCCTCTCCGTCTTTCCTCAGAGGCCGCGACGGGGTCCCGACAGGTTCCCCCACAGAATCCCACTCAACTGTAGAGAATGTGTGCAACAGGTGTCAGACAAGGAGCATCCATCGGATGCCTTGATCAAGTATGCCAAGATAGCCGCGGCTTGCGTAGCGATGGGCGGGTGGTGAGGCATACGCGGTGATGGGAGGCAGAGCAGCAGAGGCCACCTGGGGAGCGTCTGCTGCTGTCGAGCGCCGTGCCCTATGGCGGCACGATGTTCTTATTTGGCTCCTTTTTTGGCGGCGGGCTTGGACGCGGGAGCCTTTTTCGCAGGAGCGGGTGCTTTTGCAGCCTCTGCGAGCAGCGATCCGGTGCTAAAGCTGACCCGCTTGCCGGCAGGAAGGTGAAGGGGTGCCCCACCACGGATGGATTTGATGGTCCGTGCCGCGACCGCGGTCAACTTCCACGACCCAAAGCCCATGAGGCGCACCTGGTGCCCCCTGGCGACTTCTTCGCGGACAATGTCCGTCAAGGCGTCCAGCATGGCATCGGCCTGTTTCAGATCCACATGGGCCCTGGCTGCGATCAGATGGGCGAGGTCCTCTTTGCCAACGATTTTGGGAGTCTTGGAATCTGCTGTGGGCATCGTTTTGTCGATCCTTTCCATGTGTGTTGCAGGGAATGGAGGCGTGCAGGCCTGCCGCTTTGCTGTTGCAGCAGAGAACGGAGCACCGCACACTGGACCATTCCCGCTTCTTTATTTAGTCTACCGAGCTGTCCAAGCGGACAACTCTGATCCTGGAGTATACCTGAAGAATCGGTCACTGTAAAGGAGACTATTCCTGAGAAGGTCGCTTGAAAAGGGAATAATGCACGAAAAATTCACTTTCATCCCCTTCTCTGCCTGAGAGAGGTATGGTACTTCAATAGGAGGCAGAACGCGCCTGGATAGCGACATCACGCTGTACTAGACTCTGCTGTATCCACCCTCTACACAAGCCCCTGCTGAACAGCATAGACGACAGCAGCCGTTCGGCACGTGACCCCAAGTTTGTCATAGATATGTGCAACATGGTGCTCGACCGTTTTCTTGCTCATGCTCAGTGTTCGCGCGATCTGAGGAGTATTGTGTCCCTGGGCCAACAGGCACAACACCTCAGCCTCCCGCCCAGTCAGGTTGCCTACCTTCCGAGGTTTGCGCGGGATCCTCCCCAGGCTACCGGCACCTTTCACTGACGTGACCAGTGCATCGTAGCACGCTCGATCAAATTGTCTGCCGACCAGGGAATGCATGTCGCGCAACGCCTCTGCCGGGTCCTGCTGATCTCCCTGCTGCTGGACAAGCCTGGCATAGGTGTTTGCCACGGCCAGGATGCGGCCACACAAGGGAATCTGCTCCCCACACAGTTGCCGATGATGCAGACCGAGCTTCGGCCTGCTTGTGCGCTCCTCTCGCCTGGCGTGCAAACCTCATCAGCTTCTTTCCTGGTTTCGGCTGTCCTTTGGTGCAGGACTCGGTGGGAACGCATGTGCTGTTCCACCTCGGAGAGGACGCTTACGCGAGAATCGGCCTGGACATTGCGAGCCGCCAGGGTCCACTCGGACGTGCCGAGCCAGATACGGCCGCTCTGGTAGACAAAGTAGAGCGGATTGATGCTCGGTCGCCCGTTGCAGGAAAGGGTGGCGATGCGAGCGACCATGCATCGCCGCAGGATGTCGAGCATCGCAGGATCGTCAACGTTCATCTCTCACCTCTCGCAGCGTTCCGTAATCCCAGGCGACCGTCTTGAGCGGGACCACCTCGACCCACGTACAGTCGGCCTCGGGTGCCTCCCTGGGCGCCGAGGCCTGTTTGACCTGACCACGGATGTAGAGAGCGCGGAGGTCGAAGAAGTGGACTCCCTCGTCAATGAGGAGAACGACCTCCTGGTCAGGTTCTGGCTTGCGATCGGCCTTCTGAGGGATTCCTACCAGGTAGCGACCCTCATGCCACACCAGCACAACCGGCTTTGCCTGCGGCCCATGGTCGCAGGCAAAGCAGAGGCAGGCGCGAGGAACCCGCTCAAGGAGATCCCGCGCGCTAGCGGGATCGATGTTCCTGGTGACTTGCTTCATGAATGCTCCTTCCTGGTCCTGCTCGAAGGCATCTCAAATCGATCGAGAAGACAGGCTCTTTATTGAGAAGAGATGCCATGCTCACCTCCCAATGGCGTCACAAAGCAGAGGAGCAGCCTCACAACAGCGACACAAAGCAACAAGGGCTTCTCCGCATTTCACTCCCTCCCTCAGCAGTTAGTTCTTCCATAGCCTCGTTGCGCAATTTGTGGGAAACCGAATGTAAAGCGGGGCCTCGCTATCGTATCGGCTTGCACACTGCGATAGAGCCGAGGTCTTCCCGGACAGATTGGTCGCGAACAGCGATAGCCGCAATGGATGAGTCGTATGACTTGGCTCAGCGTGATGACGGTGCGTTGGGAGAGGGTACAACAGCGTTCTCACCGACACTGGCACTCCAGGCAGTACTTCAGTTCCGGATGAAAGATCCGCTTGACCCTTTGGGGAACGGCTCTCTTCGTTCGCATCGGCTCTTCCTTTCGTCTTTCCGCTCGTTTCGCTGTCGTTCCTTCATTCTATCACGTACGCGAGTTTTGCCCCACGGTTCACGAAGCCAGGTGGCTTTTTTGGAGGTGCGGTGTGTGATTGTGACACGTTTGTGTTAGTGAGGCGATCTTTCGTGATGGCGTTGTGAGGTACATACTCTATCCTCTAGCAGTAGGAGGTTGTCCGCCTATTTCCATTTCGGACCAGCAGAAGACCCAAAGATTGCTTATGAACATGATAATAGCACCTGGAAAACGACTCTTTTTATCTGGCGATGAGGCCGTCGCACGCGCCGCACTGGAAGCGGGTGTCAACGTTGCTACTGGTTATCCCGGCAACCCCGGCACAAAAACCATCACCGCCTTGATTCCCATCGCTCGACAGTACGGCGTAAGAGTAGAGTGGAGTGTCAACGAAAAAGTTGCCCTGGAGGTCGCTGCAGGTGCGGCCTGGGCAGGGCGACGCAGCCTCGTGGCAATGAAGATGTCCGGGGTCAATGTGATGGCAGACTCGCTGCTCTCCATTGCCCATAGCGGCGTGACGGGGGCTCTTGTCATCTACACAGCTGATGATGTCGGCACGTACTTTGGCATGGTTGAACAGGATACGCGCCACTATGCCCAGCTCTCCTCCCTCCCTTTATTGATGCCAGCCAGCCCGGAAGAGGCCTATAGCATGACACGCCAGGCGTTCATCGTCTCCGAACAGACAGGAGCGCCTGTTTTCATCCTCTCCACCACGGCGGTCTCCAATGCGATTACAGCTATGAAGGTGGGCAACATTGGGCGCGATGCGCAAGCACGCCACGCTACTTTCCAGCGCAACCTCGCAAAATTTACCAAGGCCGTTCCCCAATGGTGCCGCGACCAGCATGCCGATGCCATCTCGCGCTTGCAGCGGGCCGGGGAACTCTTGAAACAGACCGGGGGAATAAACCTCGTCTGTACTCCCGACCGTCGTGAACACGTCAAAGAGCACAAGCGCCTTGGCGTCATCGTTGCAGGGGTGAGCTACACCTACCTACGAGAACAGCGGCTGCGTTCACCTGAGGATTTTACAGACGTGGCAATCTTCAAATTGGGAGTTGTACACCCCTTGCCACAGCAAGAGCTAGGCGAATTCCTCAAGGAACTCGATGTCGTGCTGGTCCTCGAAGAACTAGAGCCGATCATAGAAACACAGGTCCTGGCCTTGATTGCAGAGGCAGGCCTCTCTGTCAAGGTGTTGGGCAAACGCACTGGCCTGCTGCCACGGATAGGCGACTACTCCCTGGAACTGGTACAGCAGGCAATTGCAACATTGACCGGGCGACCCTATATAGGGGCACCCTTTGCGGATGCAAGGAACTCACAAACGATGGTCCAACCGACGGAACACGGCCATGTGATCCCACCGCCTCGTTCACTGGAGTTCTGCCCTGGCTGCCCGCACAGAATGACGTATTATGCGCTTAACCGCGCCATTGAACGGCTCGGCTTCACACATGATGAAGTCATTACCACCGGAGACGCTGGCTGCACGATTATCGGCATGAACGCTCCATTGGATACCTGCTGGACAGAGGTTTCAATGGGCGCCAGCATCGGCATTGCCCAGGGGTTGAAGTATGCGGGTATCGAGCGCCCGGTGCTGGCGGCGATGGGCGACGGCACGTTTTACCATAATGGGATTGCCGGTCTGCTGAACGCTGTACAATCGGGTGTCAACCTGACGCTGATCGTGCTGGATAACGGCCGCACCGCTATGACCGGCATGCAGCCCAACCCTGGAACGGGACGACACGCAGACGGCGAACCAGCTATACGCGCAGATATTGCCTTGATAGCGCGAGGTTGCGGCGTCGAGTACGTGCGCCGACTCAACCCCTATCACCTGTCGAAGATGATCCAGGCCTTGCAACAGGCGATGAAATATCCCGGCGTCTCCGTGCTCATCGCCCAAGCTCCTTGCACAACACAGGGCGTGCTGATCAATGAGCGGCTAGTACAGGTAGATCAGAATGCATGCATGGCCGGGCGCGGTTGCGAGGATACTCCTTGCTATCAGAAAGTTGGTTGTCCTTCCATATTGCTCTCACTGGACGAGGTGCGGCCGCGGCTTACCATCGACACAGCCACCTGCGTAAGCTGTGGTTTGTGCACGGATGCCTGCCCATTTGATGCCATCAAACCCGTGCCGAACATCGAACAAGAACAACAGGATAGTCGCAGTACAATGGCAGTCACGACTGTTCTGCGCAGCTGCATTGAGGATTAGCAAAGCCAAGCATGGGTGAAGGACTGGCCTGGATAAGCATCGTCAAACCCTTTCGGCGGCGATAAGTGGTGCTGCCAGACGTGAGAATCTGTGATGCGTTTGTGGTACCTCTCTCTATATTCACGATGTTATACAATGTGTAGTGGGCGACCGCAAGGGTCGCCCCTACAAATCAATATGTAGGGGCGACCCTTGCCCCCACCCTGCGAAGGGGAGAATAGCGACATGGATGATCGAGAAGAGGTCCTCGAGGATGGCGTCTGGGCGGCACTGGAGCGGCGCAATATCTCACGACGGGACTTCTTGAAATTCTGTTCCGTCATGACCGGCGCGCTGGCTTTGCCTGGCAGGTACACCTCTCAGATTGTCAAAGCCCTCGAACAGACAAAACGACCAGCCCTCGTCTGGCTGGAGTTCCAGGATTGCGCGGGCAACTCCGAATCCGCGCTGCGCGCCAGTCACCCCAGCTTTGCTGATATCGTGCTCGACCTGCTCTCGTGGAACTACCACGAACTCGTCATGGTCCCTTCTGGTAAGGCAGCCGAGAAATCGCTGCAGGACACAATCACCTCCGAGCGCGGCAGTTACATCGCCGTCGTTGAAGGCTCGATCCCCCTGGCCGAAAATGGCGTCTACTGCACTATCGGCGGGCGCGCAGCCATCGACATCGCTAAAGAGGTCTGCACAAATGCCTATGCGACGATCGCGGTCGGCACCTGCGCTTCCTTCGGCGGCATTCCGGCCGCGGCTGGCGGCGTCACCGGCGCTGTCGGCGTGAGCGTGGCCATTCCGGGGCTGCGGCTGGTCAATTTAAGCGCCTGTCCGATGAACGGCGCGAACCTGGCCGCCACCATTGTCCACTGGCTGACCTTCAAGGAACTGCCGGCCACCGATAGCCTGGGGCGGCCACTGTTTGCGCATGGCGACCGCATTCACGACAATTGCCCGCGGCGCGCGCACTACGATGCCGGGCAGTTCGTGCAGGAATGGGGTGATGAGGGGCACCGCCAGGGCTGGTGTCTCTACAAGATGGGCTGCAAGGGTCCCGCGACCGATTACAACTGCCCGCGCATCCAGTGGAACGATGGTACCAACTGGCCGATCGGCGTCGGGCATGGCTGCGTTGGCTGCGCACAACCGGCATTCTGGGATACGATGTCGCCCTTCTACCGGGCGCTGCCGAATGTGGGAGGCTTTGGCATCGAAGCGACGGCGGAGGAAATCGGTATTGGCGTGGTAGCTACCGTAGCAACGCTCACGGCGGCGCATGCTGTTGGCTCTATCATGAAGAAACAGGCCGCGAAAAACCGTGTCGATGGCGCCGAAGCGGCAGGCTCTTCGCCGGGTGGTAGCGTTCCTGCTGGCCGCGTAGAAACTCCACCGGCTATCACACCATCGTCAGACGATCAGGCTGGACCAGAGCAGCAATCCAGTGAGTAGAAAGGAACTCCAGCGTGACACGTATTGCTATCGATCCCATCACCCGCATCGAGGGGCATCTGCGCATTGAAGTAGAGGTGCAGGATGGACAGGTGACCGATGCCTGGAGTTCGGGCACGATGTTCCGTGGCATCGAGTTAATCCTGCGCAACCGCGATCCCCGTGATGCCTGGGTCTTCGCCCAGCGCATCTGCGGCGTCTGCACGACCGTTCACGCGCTGGCCTCGGTGCGTTCCGTCGAAAACGCCCTGGGCATCACCATCCCCGATAATGCCCGCCTGATTCGCGATGTGATCGCGGGCGCCCAGCTCGTGCAGGACCACGTCGTCCACTTCTACCACCTGCACGCGCTGGACTGGGTGGATATCACGCTGGCGCTCATGGCCGACCCCGGCACCACGTCTACGCTGGCGCAGTCCATCTCGACCTATCCCAAGTCCAGCCGTACCTACTTCAAGGGCGTGCAGGATCGCCTGAAGGCGTTTGTGAATGCTGGCCAGCTGGGCCTGTTCGCCAACGGCTACTGGGGGCATCCTGCCTACAAACTGCCGCCGGAGGCGAACCTGCTCGCCGTCGCGCACTACCTTGAAGCACTGGACTGGCAGCGCGATTTCATCCGCGTCCATGCCATCCTGGGCGGCAAGAATCCACACCCGCAGTCCTACCTGGTGGGCGGCATGGCAACCGCGCTCAACCTGGAGAACGAATCCACCATCAACGCGGATCGCCTCTCTCTGCTCGCGCAATTGTTCCAGCGTGGGCAAGACTTCGTGTCGCAGGTCTACCTTCCCGATGTGATCGCCATCGCCTCCTTCTACAAGGACTGGGCGGCGCACGGCGCGGGCCTGGGCAACTACTTCGCCTATGGCGACTACGCGACCGACGTGCAGAACCGGCCTGAGACGTTTTTCTTCCCCGGCGGGCTGATCCTGGGGAAAGACCTCTCGACCGTCCAGCCGATTGAGCAGCAGAAAGTCGCCGAGTACGTGACGCACTCCTGGTATCGCTATGACGAGGGCGACGGGGTCGGCTTGCATCCCTGGAAGGGCGAGACACAGCCCAATTACACGGGTCCACAGCCGCCCTATGAGTTCCTCACGACAGATGGGAAGTATAGCTGGCTGAAGTCGCCGCGCTACGACGGGCACGCTGTGGAGGTCGGCCCGCTGGCGCGCATGCTGCTCGCCTATGCGCAGGGCAAACCCTATGTCAAGCAGCCGGTCGATAGCGTGCTGGGGCAGTTGAAGGTCGATGCTTCGGCGCTGTTCTCGACCCTGGGGCGGATAGCTGCCCGCGCCATCGAAGCGCAGGTCATGGTCAGCCAGCTTCCCAACTGGCTCGCGCAACTTGAAGAGAACATGGGCCGTGGCGATGTGACCATTCACGATACGGTCCACTGGGACCCCAGCACGTGGCCGGAGGAAGGCCTCGGCGTTGGCTTCCACGAGGCGCCGCGCGGCTCGCTCGCCCACTGGGTGCATGTGAAAGATGGGACCATTGTCAACTACCAGGCGGTGGTGCCATCCACCTGGAATGCGGGGCCGCGAGATGCGCAGGGAAAGCCTGGAGCCTACGAAGCGGCGCTGCTGGGTACGCCTGTCGCCAATCCCGAGCAGCCGGTCGAAATCCTGCGCACGGTCCATTCCTTCGACCCGTGCATGGCCTGCGCCGTGCATGTGATGGACCCCAAGGGCCGCGAGTACGCTAACATCCGCGTACTGTAGGGAGGTAGCGTTATGCAAGCATCACAACCAGCACATGATATCACGATTCCACGCGCGGATGAGCACGGCGCAGCGACGGTCGCCCAGTCCGAGCCCAGGCAAGATGTCTACGTGTGGGAACTGCCTGTGCGCATCACGCACTGGGTGAATGTGATCACCATCGGCATCCTGGTGGTGACGGGCTTCTACATCGCCAGTCCCTTTATCACTACGAGTGGCCCGGCGACCGACCAGTACCTGATGGGCACAGTGCGCTTCATCCACTTTGTGGCAGCGTTCGTGTTTACGGTCAGCGTGCTCTTCCGCATCTACTGGGCGTTCGTCGGCAACAAGTATGCGAACTGGAGACAGATCGTGCCAACGAAGCGAGCGCGGCGGCGAGGTATCCGGCGCATGCTGGGCTTTTATCTGTTCCTGCGGCGCGAGGCACCGGCTGTTGTCGGACATAACCCGCTGGCGGGGTCCGCCTACCTGGTCGTGTTCATCCTGTTTATACTCCAGGTCATCACGGGCTTTGCGCTGTATGCGCTTCCGTTCGAGCACGGCACGTTCTGGCCGACCGCGTTTGGCTGGGTCATCGTGGTCTTTGGGGAACAGCCTGTGCGGCTCGTCCATGATATCATCATGTGGTTGATCCTGGCATTTGTGATCCACCACGTGTACACGGCCATCCTGATCGATATCCAGGAGCGCAGCGGGCTGGTGTCAAGCATCATCACCGGTTTTAAGTCGCTGACGCGCCACCAGCTTGAAGCTGCACAGGCTGAAGAAACGATGAACGACAGGCCCAGGCCCTTCTGGGCGCGTTCTTCTCAGAAAGCGGAGCAGGACCATGCCTGAGACGGGTCGTGTCGTCGTATTGGGGCTGGGCAACCTGCTCCGCCGTGACGAGGGGCTGGGTATTCGTGCCCTGGAGCGTCTCCAGGCACGCTATGCCTTGCCCGACTCGGTGCAACTGGTCGATGGGGGGACGCTGGGCTTGGACCTGCTGTCCTACCTGGAAGAGGCTGAACGGGTGCTGATCCTGGACGCCGTCCTGACCGATGGCCCGCCCGGCACGCTTTTGCGTGCTGCTGGGGACGAGGTACCGGCCTTCTTCGGCATGCGCACTTCGCCCCACGAGATCGCTTTAGCCGACCTGCTGGCGGTGACCAAACTGCGCGGCACGGAGCCGGACGAAGTCGTCGTATGGGGCATGCAGCCCGCAGCCCTGGAACTCGGCTGGGAGCTTTCAGAAGCAGCGGCTGCGCACCTGGATGCACTCGTTGATGCTGCAGCTGCCGAGTTGCAGCGCTGGGTGCTGGATGTTACATTGCGGGACGCGCAGATAGAATGATAGTAAGGAGTCTGTTTTATGCACGAAGTAGCAGCTATGCAGGGCGTGGTACGGACGGTCCTCGAAACGATGGAACAGGCAGGTGGGTCCCGTGTGACCAGTGCGCACCTGGTGTTAAGGACATCCGGGCATTTCTCAGAGGAAGCCGCTCGCCAGCATTTCGAAGCGCTCACAGCGGGGACGCCAGCCGAGCGAGCTTTGCTAACCATTGCATGGGTACCGGCAACGTTCCGGTGCTTCTCATGCCTGCATTGCTCCGAGAGCTGCCAGCCAGCCGAACAGGTGACCTGCCCGCTGTGTGGAGACCCGGCGCTGGAAATCGGCCACCAGGATACCTGCTACGTCAGCGCTATCGAGGTCGCTGTTGAGGAAAGCTCATCCGAAGCGGCCTCTCCGTGCGTTGAGGCATGACCCTGGCGGGGAGAGCGGCAGCATGGCTGCAATGAAGGTACGGCATCAATGCAGATGCCTTCTACTGATACTCCCCGCCATGAATGGCTGACAATTATACACAAATATTCAATCTCGCGCTGTCGGGCTTAGCCAGAGGGCTGGATGCTCGCTCACACGCCCGTATTGCTTGTCTTGCCGCCTACGGCGGCGACAAAAAAGGAGAGAAACTGGGGAGACCCCAGGCCCCCCAAAGGGGCTTGCCGCCCCTTGGAATCCCGCTCTCGGGGCAGATCGCAAAAATGTGTATAATTGTCAGCCATGAATGGACGGGGGTTCTGGCTTGGCTTCCACGCTCACCATCTCTCGATGGAGCCTTGTGGAAGATCCACCAGCCTTTTGAGCCGATGGACTCTGGCCCTCATACAAATCTGGGCTTCGGAGACGGAGGTCTCTTCATTCGTCCATTGTCCTGTCTCCTGAGCGGAGAGGGGGTTCTCTCTCACGGCTCCCGCCCGCATCCAGACGGTGTCGGGTTGTCCCGACTGAGAGAGCGTCGTGCCTTCTGGCAAGTTAGAACAAGTGTATCACAAACAGAGGTCACTGTCAAGCTTAGGGAAGCAATCGAGGGTTGCTTCACCACCCAAGCCCAAACAAGGAACGGCTTTTCATCCCCCGGATGGAATCGCGGGGGCTTTCAAGCCCGACTTATTGTAAGGAGGATGACGGATGTGTCTTGGTATTCCGGGGCAGATCGTTGAGATCGTCGATGCGACCTTCCAGTTCGCCAAGGTCGATGTCTCTGGCGTCAAGCGCGGCGTGAACATCGCGCTGCTGGCGGAGGAGGGCATCGCGCCGGGCGACTGGGTGCTGATCAATGCGGGGCTGGCGCTCCGTCGGCTGGAAGCGGATGAGGCATCGCAGATCCTGCAACTTATCAAGGAATTGGAACAACACTTCGAGGAGGAGCAAACGTGAAACTGTCTCAGCAGCGAGGAATCATGCTGGCACTCGGGGCGGCCATCGTCAGTGGCATCTCGATCTACGTCAACAAATTTGGCGTGGCCCAGATCAGCAATCCCTTCATTTACACAACGGTCAAGAACAGCGTCGTCGTGATAGGCTTGCTGGCGGCTGTGGGATTACTCACCAGTTGGAAGGAACTGCGCGGCTTGACCCCGACCCAGTGGCTGGCCTGGATCGGCCTGGGAGTGATCGGCGGGGGTATCCCGTTCCTCCTGTTCTTCCAGGGTCTGTCTACTGCTTCGGCGGCGAGCGCGGCCCTTGTGCAAAAGTCGCTCTTTCTCTGGTTGGCTCTGCTCGCGGTGCCGCGGCCTGTGGCAGGTACTGGGGCTGGCCGTGCTCGCGCTAGGTCAATTCTTGCTTCAGCCGCTCACCCACTGGAGCGGTTGGGGTACCGGCGAAACGCTGATTCTGATCGCGACCTTGTTGTGGGCGGTCGAGACCATTCTCGCCAAAAAAGTCTTGGGATGGATGAGTTCACACACCGCCGCGCTAGGTCGTATGGGCATTGGCGCCCTGGTGATGTGGGTCTTCCTGACCACCACCGGACGGGCGGGAATAGCGTTCACGCTCTCCGGCACGCAGTGGCTCTGGATCGTGGTCACAGCGGTCTTCCTCATGGCATATGTGTGGACGTGGTACGGTGCGCTCAAAGCGGCGCCGGCGACGCTGGTGACGAGCGTGCTCACCATCGGTGCCATCATCACGATCCTGCTCTCCGCTGTGCTTGATCAGCATACGGCTACCGTTCCGCAAATCATCGCGATGGCGTTGCTGGTGTTGGGCGCGGCACTGTTTGCGCTCCCACGGAGAGTCTGGCGGCGCCAGCTAGCGGAGGCTGCGTGATGTCGGAACAGCCCTTTGCTGTGCCTGCGGATGGGGATGCCGAAACAGCAGATGCCCAACCGTCGACAACTGCAAGTCCGCTCCTGGACGGTCCGCAAATTTTTGCACGTTATGCGTTTATGCCAAATCGGCTTGCGTACTGTGGCGGTGATGACCATCGCGCGTTGTTCGACTACTGTGTGACGGGTGTCACGGATGCCGGCTTGCGTGGCTTGCTCCGCAAGTTTACCGGCGCTATGCCGTACCTGCGCTTGATCGCCGAGTGCAACGCGATCCTTGATCCGTTTGACGAGCGGGTGGTCGAAGCCTACTGGCTGGGAAATGAACTATTGCAGGGGGTTGAGGCGCGCGCGTTGTACGACTCACTGCGCGCACGATTTGGTCGCCAGATGCGCGCCCGCGACCTCGAGCTCGTGTTAGGCAAAGCGCCTGTGGGTGCGCACCCGCATCACAGCTTTCATGTGCTGGAAGTTTGTCCGCGCATTGGATGGCCGCAGGCGCTCTCGTTCATGGACAATTGTCGCATCAGTTGGGGCAAGGTGGTCTCACTGGATGGGAGTGCGCTGATCGTCGAAATGATGCCGCTGGTGATCACTGGCCACCGTCTCGCGTTAGGCTCGCCAGAGCGTCGCACTGTCAACCGGCAGTTCGATGGGAATGGATTCGTCAGCACAGCCCGGATCGGTGATTGGGTTTCTATCCACTGGGACTGGGCATGCCAGGTGCTCTCGCTGCGACAGGTAGCCAATCTCGAACGCTGGACGCACTATCATCTCAACATTGTCAATGAGACGTTGTAACGGGTGACGACTCCCTACGGCTCCCGCGCCGAGGGCTTCTGGAATGACTCAGCTGTATCGTCCCACGGCACTCGTTCGATTCATCCACAGAGGCGGACGTGACTCACAGACCTCTGTATCGGATGGCACGATGTGAAAACGGTAGTGCTTTTACCCACGGGACCTTACCGTGGAACTCGACTTTAAGACTATGAGATTCTTAACGTGCAAAAGAACTGATGACAGTATAGCATAGGATAGAACAGATGTCTGGTGTTTCTCCGCCTGCGGGCGGCGCACCATTCATCCCCGTGGCGAAGCCAGGGGCCTTCTGGTGCGGAAAGGGTAAATCAGCATTTGTCGCGACCGGCTTGATGAACGAGAAGGAGCAAGGATGCCATGCTAACGAAAGTCAATGATGATGGACTCAACAAGGATGTGCTCGAGGTGTCTCTCAGAGGCCTGGTGCTTCTCCATGATCCTCTTTTGAACAAAGGAAGCGCCTTTCCAGAAGATGAACGGCGCGAGTTCGGCTTATCAGGACTGTTACCGCCACATATCGCCTCGATGGGGGAACAGGTAAATCGCACCTATTGGGAACTACCTGCACAAAGATGACGACCTGGAACGCTACATCTTCCTGGCCTCCCTCCAGGACCGGAATGAAGTGCTCTTCTATCGCTTACTGTCTGAACACATCCACGAGATGAGCCCGATTGTCTATACGCCGGTGGTGGGTCTCGCCTGCCAGTACTACAGTCATATTTATCGCCGACCTCGCGGGCTGTACATCTCTTATTCGCAGTGGGATGAGATCGACGCCATCTTGCACAATGCGCCATCGCGGGCTGTGCGTGTGATTGTAGTGACGGATGGCGAGCGCATTCTGGGTTCATCCTCTTTCAGCGACTAGCTGTACGAAGAAGTACCTCTCTCGTCCAGAGACGTGATGACCTTGCGGCTGGGGGTGACCAGAATATGCCCTCTCGTTCAGCAACATGAGGCGAGCACATCCGGGCAGAAGATGGTAGTGGCCAGGCTCTTGAGGCATTTCAGCACTCGTGCCAGCTTGCCGTCTCACCCCGATCTGCACACGATCGTATCCGGGCCTGCCAGGCACGAGCGTCCCAACTGTGTCAGCTTCACGCATGGTAGGCCTCTTCATCGAGGATCCAGACACCTGTGACGGTTTGAGTCGAGCGCACTTCCATCACGAAGCCACCGCTTGCCGGAACAGTGGGTACACGGCGCGAAAGAACTTGCCGAGCTCCCGAACCAGGCGAAGCAGTGGCAGCTTCCCTTTGACCGGGTCCAGATGCTGGAACAGCATCTCGGTGTAATGCACCCCGACGTGTCCGGCGAGAGCGGAGCGCAGGCGCCTCGACTCGCCAACGGGGATCACCTGATCCCCACGATCGTGCAACAGGACGATGAGCGGGGCATGAATATCCTTCAGGTAATTCAGCGGAGACAGAGCGGCGAGGCGCTCTTGCATGATGGGAGGCAAGCGATGCAGCGCTGTCTCCGTATCGTCTGCGTCGGGCGCCGTGAGCAGTACATACACGGCTCGGCCATCCGCTGACAGGCCGCGACTGTCGAGATGTCCACCCTCATTGGCGAACGCGCTTTGAAACTGTTCTGCTTCGCCTGGTTCCAGCCAAGCGGTCAGGGAATGGACGAAGACCTTGCGGGTCAGCGGATCGACCCGCCACGGCTCACGCCCATCTCCGCAGGAGCGCGTGGCACTGGCGATGTCCCGCGCGAACGTCCACATGGAGGAATAGGGAGCGTAGGCCCCAATGAAGCCGACGCGGTCTCGTATGAGGGGACTGGCAGCCGCCATCAGGGCGAAGGCGCCTCCCACACACGTGCCGAGCAGGCCGCTTCTCGCAGGATCCACAGACGGTTGCTCAATGAACCAGCGATACGCCAAAGCGATATTCTCGATGTCCTCGGGATCGAGCCGGAAGTCCCGCATCGCGGGCGACCAGTAGAGCAGAGCCACAAAGCCTGCACGAGCCAGCGCATTCCCCAGGCGCGGCACCTGCGGGTGATCGACGCCGAAAGGAACGACACCGAGGCACACCACGATGCCAGGATGTGGACCGCAGGCCCTCGGCCGGTAGAGATCGCCTTCGGCCTGGCCAAAACGCGTCGGATACCTTACCTTCTCAATCACCGGTGGCTTTGTCACCCAATCAACAGGTCGGGATGGCAGCATCGGAAAGACTTTGAGGAAGAAGATCGCGGCCTTGGCCACTGTGCGGATCGGCCGCGTCGCACGGGTGAAGACCTGAAGCCTGTTTGGCATCCGGTGATCAATCCTGGCGGATGAAACGTTCGGTGAAGATGTAGATGTAGTCATAGGTGACCTCCTTGTTCCTGCGTGGTGGATAGATTCCTCTAGTGAGAGCGTAGCATCGGGCTCTCACACTGCCATCACAATCGTGAGTTCCACCATCACATATCGATCACAAGTGCTGGAAGACCTCAGTACACCAGGGCGTAGAAAAAGGTCGAAAGTTATGCAGCCGCAACCAAGGTGGCTTGAGTACCTACCTTCGCCATAACCCTGGCTGCGGACTTGCTCGACCAGTTGAACGGGTGTGCTTGCGCATTCCATTCCAAGACAAAGGCCATGATCCGCTGTGCCAGATGATCCAGATCAGAGAAGGAGCTTCTGCGCAAGCGCTTTCTTTGCAAGATGCTGAACCACTGCTCGAGTCTTTTTCATCCGAGGCGGTAATGCGACTTCCAAGAAGTGGCAGATGAAGCGGGGATGAGTCGCGAACCAGGCTTGAACTTGTTTGCCCTTCTGGATGCTGGTGTTCTCGAGCACGAGAAAGATGCGCTTCCCCCCGGCAGGAGTCTCCTGATCGAGCGAAGGTCTCGCAAGGTGATGAATGCTGCCTGGCGTTTGCGTCGCGCGGTGAGAGCCGTGACCTTCCCCGTCCGCGTATCAAAAGCGGCGAACAGGTGCAAGGCACCAGCGCGCTGGTACTCCTGCTCCACACGTGTCGGCAGCCCTGGCGCGCGAGGGGAGTGTTGGAGCTAAACGAGGCCGTGGGCTCTCGATTCGTCTTCTTGTCAAGACAGAGAACGCGCGCGCCTGCTCGAAGCCGGGCGGGTACACAGCTCAACCAGCAGTTGCACCTGCGAGGCCTCCCGCTGATCCTGAGGCACCTTTGGGGAAAGCCACAGGTGAGAACGCCAGGGTGTGAGCTTGTGGGAGTGTAGGATGTGCCGGATCGTTTTTGGAGAAATGCTCTCGACAAGCCCATCTGCTCTCAATTGGCGCGCCAATGCGGCGCCATCCCGACTTCCGAAAGGGAGCGGCCAACCCGATCCGGTCGTTCACACGCACGTTTCACGACATGCAAGGCAATCTCTGGAGAGAAAACGGGAAGGCGGCCTGGTCGTAGCTGCTCGAAGAGGCCCGCAGGCCCTTGCCGACTCCACCGCTTCACCCACGCGGCGACCGGTTGCGTTCTGTGAGGCCTACCTGCCTGGCTGTAGAGACATAGGACAGGCTTTGTTCGAGCAGCAACAAAGATCGGGCACACCTGGCTAAGCCCAGCGATGTTTTCTGCTGACGCAACCATCTCTGATGGGTGGCACGAGTGTGTCAATCTATCCGAATGACCCACTTAGCAGAAATGTTCTTTAGAGAAAACGCCGTTGACCCCTCTTCACATGAGGGACGATGGTTGTTGCTGTAATTTGCCCAGTAACCTTGCCACTTCACCATCAATGATGGGATATGGAAGGGGTGGCGAGTGGTCAGTCCGCCTGGCTTTTTTGATCAGATACCGCTATCGGTCCCACATGCATGCTGTGACGGCTTTGTGAGAGGGAAGCCTCCGCATGTGACCTCTCTGTGATGTCCATCCAGTATGCTGTGGATAGCGCATTCTAGGAAGACCGATACTCCACGCGAATAGGTCTTCTCCCTCACCCCTCTCGGAATAGTGTGGTGCATTTTTCCCGCTTTCGCCATTCTCCTCGCTGTGTCCTTTCGGAGGGCGGGGGACCCAGTGCGTTCGGCCCAGATGCCTCACAAGAGGTGGGTCATCAGATGGCAAGCTGGGACGACAGACAGCAAGGTGACTGAGTGTGTGCGTGCGGGCCCCTTTGGGGATGGCGATGTGATGTCCATCCAGTCTACTGGTGCGTGGAGGAGTGTATGTAGGAGTTCGTGCCGCTCTCAGGATGGCCAACACCTCCTGTTCAATCGGCGACACAGGTATGAGCACAGGAGGTGTTCTATGTTCGGTATAGGAGTAGCAGCCCTTGGAGTCGTTTTGTTGGGAGTGTACCTGCGCTTCATCCGTCCCTGGCAACTGAGATGGGGGGCGACCGACGAAGAGGTTGGGCGCGCCATGCCCGGCGATGAAGTGGTCAAGCATCCCACGTTTAACGCCACACGGGCTGTCACCATCCAGGCGCGACCGGAGGAGATCTGGCCCTGGCTGGTGCAAATTGGCATCACACGAGCTGGCTGGTACAGCTACGATTGGTTGGATAATCTTGGCAAGCCCAGTGCCCAGCGCATCCTCCCCCAATTCCAGCAGGTGGCAGTCGGCGACGTGGTACCGATCAGTCCAGATGGAAAACAGGGCATGCGGGTCAAGGCGTTCGAACCGAATCAGTGGATACTCTGGTGGGATAAGAAAGGTGAGGCTACCTGGTACTGGGGGCTTTACCCACAGGATGACAGCCAGACACGCCTGATTACGCGCGTGCGCATGCACTACCGCTGGCTCAGGCCTTCGATCCTGTTTAGCCTGCTTGTGGAGTTCACCGACATCGCGATGATGCGCAAATGTATGCTGGGCATCAAGCAGCGGGCAGAGCGTGCGAGCAGCCAGACCCCTGAACCCATCGGAGCAACAGGACACCGTCAGCCTCGAGCGAACGAGCCAGGTATCCAGGGCACAGAGGCGCGAGATCAACGCCACACCGTAGCGCACGAAGAAGGAGAACAACCATGACACAGACAGCTCCACATACCCCGTCTGCCGGACAGCAACCAGAATATCGCGAAGAATTCCAGGTGATGGGTGAGCAGTTGCTCACGACCGTGGAACAGCTGCTTCACGAAGGCAACGTCCGTCGCATCAGCATCAAACACGAGGGCCACACCGTGCTGGAGATTCCCTTGACTATCGGCGTCGTCGGCGTGCTGGTCGCACCCATGCTGGCGGCGGTCGGCGCTATTGGCGCAGCGGTCACCAACTGCACCATTGAAGTGGTCCGTACCGAGCCGCCAGAACAATCGGGTGGGCTGCCCCTTGCGCAAGGGACAAGCCAACCTCCTTTCTCAGCCTTGAGCGGCCAATCGTACTCGATTGCGCACAGCGGCATGCGGTTGTTTCAACAGGGCGCGATCAAGACACTGATGGGTGGGACGGTGATCGACCTGGTGAGTGCGCCCATCGAGCCAGGAGAGTATCGCCTGGACATCACGGTCACGATGGGCGGCGTCGAGATTTTCCTGCCCCGCTGCGTCCAATTTACCCTGGAGGGAAGCGCCATAGCGGGCGGGAGAAATGTGCATGAGGGGCCTGAGGTCTGGGAGACCATGAAGCAGAAGCTGCGCGACCTCGTCACTCTGCCAGATCAGCCGCCCGATTTCGCGCTCGCCCCATCCAATCCGGAGCGACCGGTTCGCATCCACTTTGTGACGCATATTACGATGGGTGGCATCGACATCTATCGCTTGTAATACGTTCTACGCGCACCAAGAGCGGGAATGTCACCATGTTCAAGTGCAGGACTGACAACCCTGCGGCGTCGTCGGCACACGGCTTGCTCCGTGGCTGGCCGCAGTAGGAGCCATGGGGGCGAGGCTTCCCCATTGCACCATTGAGGTCGTGCGCGCGGAGCGTCCCGGCGAACCACCTGTGGTGCAAGGCGAAGGAGGGATGATCCATGTCTACTGATATCACATCAACTGGCAACGAGGAGATCGTGCCGGCGTCCCCCAACCCGACACCACCCCACAAGAAGCTGAGCCGGAGGAAAGTGCTCGCTCTTGCAGGTAGCGGGACGCTCGTGCTGGTCGTTGGCGGTGGGGTCTGGCGCGCTGCCGATCAAGGAGTGTTCAGCACGGGTGAAGGACCCGCCTACGAGCCATGGGATGACTGGCGTACCGCGACCAAAGGGGCGCTCGATCTCGTGCGTGCAGCCATCCTGGCAGCCGATCCGCATAACAGCCAACCGTGGCTCTTCCAGGTCACCCCCTCGCAGATCAACCTGTATGCCGACCGCCTGCGCAACCTCGGGGCCATTGATCCCTTCCTGCGCGAGATGCACATCGGCCTGGGTTGCGCCCTGGAGAACCTGTTCTTGGCAGCCGCGGCGAACGGCTACACCACACAGGTCAGCTTGTTGCCGGACGCGTCAGATAAGACCTGGGTTGCGCGCGTTGACCTGGCGCCGGGACCAACCGTGATCCCAGACCTCTACCCCATGATCCCGAACCGACACACCAATCGCTACCCCTATGGCTCGGGGCGTTCGGTGACCAGCGCGACGCTGGATGCCCTGAGCGCACTGAACGACGATCCAGACGTACGCGTCTTCTGGTTCGCCAACGCGCCGCTGCGCAAGCAGGTGGGCGACCTCCTGGTGGAAGCGGCCCATGCGCTCGTAGCGGACACAACACAGATTGGGGAGAGCGATGGCTGGTATCGCGCCACCTGGCAAGACCTCCAGCAGCACCGCGATGGCATCACCATCGATGCGGCGGGTCTGCCAGATTGGAAACGCGCCCTCGGCAAGATGCTGCCCCCGCAATCGCAGGGGCAGCAGGATTCGACCTTCCTGCAGAACACAGCCGACCAGGCACAGACAGCTGGAGCCTTTGGCCTGCTGGCGGTACGTGATGGGCAGGACCGGGCACAACAACTGCGGGCGGGCCGGCTGCTGGAGCGCATGTACTTGTGGGCGACGAAGGTGGGACTGGCCATGCAGCCGCTCAACGCGGTCGTGGAGCGGGCAGCCAGAGAAGTGGTCCTGGGGAGTACGCCACATTTTGGTACGGCGCTCGCAGGGTTGGTGGGTGATCCTGCCTGGCAGACGGGGCTTTCCTTCCGCATCGGCTACTCGACCAACGAAGGGCTGCGTAGCCCGCGCCGGGGAGTGGACGAGGTGGTGAAACCGTGAGGGTCGGGAGGGAGAGGGCAGGTCTGGTGGTGCATCACGAGTGCGGGTCATCGCCTTGCACGAAAAGCGGCGGTTTCGACGCCAGGACAGCTCGCGCCCCCTGACGCATCACACCAGGAGAACTCTGGTATAATGGGTCAAGCAGGTGTTCTCAACGTGGGTGATGTTCGGAGGACAGAAAAACCGGGACGCGGCATGCACCATCTGGCTCGACACGTTGTTTTTCCTTCTCGGAAGCAGGTCTTTTTTGACCGTGAGCACAGCCTTTATACATCAAGCATCATCTGTCGTAATGAGGGAGGTAAAGCATGAGAATCTCGAAGACAGCTCTTTGGTTATCAATTCTCAGTGCCCTCTTGGTGCTGATTGCAAGCAGTGCAGGTCTCTTTCTCACGAGTATCTACGCCAGGGAAACGATGTCCTGGACAGTACAGGCATATGGCCAGGACATCGCTAATATTGTCGCTGCCGCTACGCTTTTCATTGCGGTCTTTTTTGTCAACAAAGAATCAGTCAAGGCATTCTTGGTATGGATTGGG
>WNGD01000622.1_pt1 | contig 38270 bp, 33 predicted proteins | sample 5400671 | NCBI WGS metagenome assembly WNGD01 (sample SAMN13153369, study PRJNA577476) | soil metagenome | isolation source: 40 cm soil or saprolite under grassland replicate 2 | place: USA:California | collected 2016-06-15 | reverse complement strand
CCATCTCGCTGTGTCATCCTGAGCGCGAGCTTTGGAGCTGCACGCTGCCCGGCGAGAGATCCTTCGCTGCGCTCAGGATGACACTCCTGCATCGGCTTCATTTGACTCGCAACACGTCTTCTTTGAAATGTATTGGGGGCAAGCCCCGCCCCTACAAGTCATAACCTCTTCGCTACTTTATCCAGGATGTAGATGACCCCTTTTCTGTTGTTCGAGGGCGGAGCAAGCCCCGCCCCTACAAGTCATAACCTCTTTGCTGCTTTATCGAGGATGTAGATGACGCCTTTTTCGTAGTGTGTCACTTCTTGAGCGGAAAAGGTTTTGCCTGCGGCTAACTGGAAAGCTGCAATACGCAAGGCTACGGGTGGATAGGTGGCAAGTAGTATATTCCCAACTGTTCCTTTGGAAGTGCCGCTTTCACTGAGGACTTTGTAGAATAGCAAATTGTTGCCCAGGGGTAGGTCTGTTAAATCGCCACCATTGCTCTCGTCAATCAACATTTCTTCGCTTGCGACGGTGACTGCATCGCGTGCGATTGTGCTGATCGCGCTCGCCGCAAGTGCTTTGAAGCCTGCTAAGCCGGTTTTAACACGCAATGCATAGATAGCATTCGTGCCAACTTTGTAGTAAAAGTCATCCACTGTGCCTACGCTGCGTCCGTCGCCAGGGATAGTTACCGGAAGTCCGCGCAGTTCAAACCAGCTTCGTATGGAGTTGTAGCTATCCAATGTGTTTGCTCCTTATGGAGTTGTAATCAACATTAACTGATAGAAGCTATCTGGTGCGTGCCAACGATTGCTTTGGCGGGATATGGATTGGTCGATCCTCCGCTGTGAGCATCGCTTCGCGCAGGCCCTCACTGAGCGTGGGATGTGGATGGATGGTCTCGATGATCTCATCGGCTGTAAGTTCGCCGCGCATAGCTACCGAGTACTCACTGATCAGGTTAGTAGCATCTGGCCCGATGATGTGCGCACCCAGGATTTCGTCGTACTTGCCCAGGATGACCTTGGTGAAACCATCTGTTTCACTCATCGCGACAGCTTTTCCATTGGCTGACCAGGGGAAGCGCTCGACACGAGTTTCCGGATATTTCTCTTTGGCTTCTGCCTCGGTCAAGCCGATAAATGCAACTTCGGGGAACGTATAGATGGGGTTTGGCACTACATGGTAATCCATTTTAGCTTCGTGTCCCAGAGCATTATCAGCCGCGACTTCACCTTCCATAGATGCGACATGAGCCAGCCCTGCTCCGTGGATGAGATCGCCAATAGCATAGATACCAGGAAGGTTCGTCTCCATTTTTTCATTAACGCGAACACGTCCCCGGTCGTTATCCAGTCCCTGCTCCATCAGTTGTTCCAGGCCGCTGGTATTGGCGCGACGGCTGACTGCCATCAACACATATTCGCCGGTGAAGCTTTGCTCACCTTTCTCCGAACTGGCGATCACTTTTTTCAAATTTTCTTCATCAGCAATGGATTCAACCTTTGCGCCAGTTACGATCTCAATGCCACGTCTGCTGAGTATTCGTACGAGCAGGCGGCGTACTTCATCATCGACGGGCGCCAGGATGTTGGGCAGCATTTCAACAATTGTAACCTTTGAACCAAGCGCCTGGAACATGCAGGCCAGTTCAACGCCGATCACTCCTCCGCCAACACAAATGATGCTTTCAGGAGTTTTGGGTAAATTCCAGCAGGTATCGCTATTGATGACATTGTTTCCATCGATGCCAGGGAATGGTGGCATAAGCGGAAGTGAACCGGTGGCCAGGATGATCTTATCGGCGCTGAACTGCTCCTGTGCTCCATCACTCTTTGCCACAGTTATGTTGCGCGAGGCGTCAACTGTGCCCAGTCCATCAAAAACATCGACATTATTGCCTTTCATTAACGTGCCAACACCGTTCGTCATGCGCTTGACGACCTTGTCTTTATAAGCTACAGCTTTGCGCATGTCAAAAGTAGGCGGCTGTGGTAAATGGATGCCCATATCCTCAAACGACTCCATGTTATGCATAACCTCGGCAATATGCAACATTGCCTTGGAGGGGATACAGCCAACGTTGAGACAGGTGCCGCCGAGATATTGCTTCTCAACGATCGCGACCTTTGCGCCAAGTTGCGCGGCGCGGATGGCGGCGACATAGCCACCAGGGCCCGCGCCAATCACTACTACGTCATAGTGTGTGCTTGCCATAATTATTCTCCTGTCATTTGAAAATAGACCTTCAAAGCTGCTCGTTCGCGCATCAGCATTACGCCTTCGGAAAACTGTGATAACGGTAAGCGGTGACTGATCAGGCGGTCGACGAGCACTTTTCGACTGCTGAGCAGGTCAAGAGCGATGCGCAACTCTTCTGGCGATGATGAATAGGTGCTGGTGATACTCAGTTCCTGCTGGTAAATCGTCTCCAGGTTAATGGGAACTGTTCCTGTGTGTGCCGCAAAGATATTGATCGTACCACCTTTGCGAACGCCTGTCAGCGCTTGCGTGAACGGGCGAACACCCGGGGTCGTGATGATGACGGCATCAGCGTCACGCCCAGCGGTGTGCGGTTCAAGCATCTTGTGCAGGCCGTGCTCACCGGATGAAGCCAGGAATGCGCCATCCGCGCCAAGGTCATGTGCGAGTTGCAGGCGTTCTGGTAACAAGTCTACACCATAGACGCGAAGCTTGCCACCCTTGCCTGCCCCTAGCGCTTTTACTGCCTGTGTCATCAGCAAACCAATTGAACCTAATCCCATTACAACGACGCTATCGCCCGAGAGCAATGGTGTGCGTTTCACGGCACGTACGCAACAGGCGAGTGGTTCAACAAACGAGCCTTCTTCTGCGCTGAGCGCATCTGGTAGGAGCAGCGTAGTTTGTTGTACATGTTGTGCAGGAACGCGAATATATTCAGCAAAGCCGCAAGGGTCTATATTCGATGCTTTAAAATCGGCGCACATCGAGTAGTTTTGATGCCGGCAGTAATGACATTTGCCACAAGGAACATGGTGAGCGACGATTACACGTTGTCCAACTTCAAACTTGGAGACAGCTTTGCCACGCTCTACAATCGTTCCGGTTAATTCGTGTCCCAACACGACAGGGGGCGATGCCTGCTGCGTTATTTTAATAATATCGGATCCGCATAGCCCGCACCCATGCACCTGCACCAGTAATTCGGTGTCCGAAATAGATGGAATGGACCTGTTTTCTAAGCGAATATCATCATAAGAGTGGTAGATAACTGCCTTCACTGCACGTTCTCGTAAGCCTTCTTCGTATGTTTTGTTGCTGTCAGTATAGCACGTACGGAGGGAGTACGTGTAGGGCGGGGGCACAACAGCAACAAACGGTAGATGGGTACGAGGCACGTATTAAGACGTATAGAGGGAGTACGTGTAGGGCGGGGGCACAACAGGGCGAGGGCGGGGGCACAGCAGGGCGAGGGCGGGGGCAAGCCCCGCCCCTACTATATACGAGGGTGGGGCTTATTCCTGCCTTATGACCAATTTGGACTACTGTAGCAAGAATGAAAGATAAAAACGTAACGTTAAACGTATGTATAAGTGTAGAGCTTATGAGCTGGTAACAGTGCTCTATCTATGGATGACATTATTAATGAAAAAAACATCCTGCACAGCGTTTACCTGGAGGGTGCTCGATGTATAGATGGAAGTGGGTCGGACTCAATTCAATTTTATAATAAGCAAGGAGAAATTATTATGGCAACAACCGGAGAATTGCGGGCCATTATTGAGGAACTGCAACTGGTTGACATCGGCGACGCTGCCAGTTACCTGGGGGAAGAAATTATAGTGGGAGAGGACTCAATTGTTACTGTACAACAAGCAGCTTTGCCTTGTATCATCTCAGTGCACCAAACCACCTGTACCGCTCCCCTTTGTAATTGCGCGATATAGCAATAAATGCGTTGCCTGCGTGGGGTAGTTCGTAAAATTGAATTGCCCCGCGTTTCTTTTTTTCTCTAATATTTTGCCTCTAAAAGAGTCTTTATGCGTTTCTCCACATTCGGCATGCCACTCGTTTTAATTTGCTTCACAACCGCCTGGACATCATAGGCTACGCGGCGAATTTCGGCCATCCAGCTATTAGCCTGCCAGCTAAGAAGGGCGTAAGAGGCGCGAAGGTCTTCATCGCGTGGGAGTCCACAACTGCCAACATCGACAAGAAAGAGGCGCCTCCATCTTCGTGTATAGGCAATGTGCAGGTGTCCGAAAGCCATGGCACCAATACCATTATCCAGACCACCCAGGAGACGTTCTAATTCGCTATCGGATGCATTCGGGAAAATAGCATCTTCCAGGTTCAGCGGGTTGGCATGCACGATGAGAAGGTCATTTCCATGTGAGTTGACAATGCGATGTGAATGCGGTAGCGATGCGAGGTAGTCGATGCCTTCCTGTCCAATCTGCTCGCGAGTCCAGGCGGCTGTATTACGCTTCTTCTCGCCTTTCTCGGGCGCCATAGTGACCACTTCAAAGTCAACGTTACCCTGGAGGACTGGACAGTGAAGTCCTCGCACAGTTTCGAGAACTTCCCGTGGACATGGGCCGTTTAAACAAAGATCACCTGCGACGATCAGGTGATCTACGTCAGGTTGTCGCTTAAGGTCTTGCAATACTGCTTCAAGCGCAACCTGGTTTCCGTGAATGTCAGATATGATAGCGATACGCATGTGATATCCTTGTAACAAGCAACGATGGAACAGTAATTGCTATATGTAATATACCGCAAAAACGAGGATGTATACCAGGATGCAGCATCGCATAGGAGTTATCTCGGATACACATATACCGCATTTCAAACGACTACCTGATGTCATCTGGGAACATTTTGCAGCGGTTGAATTGATAATTCATGCTGGCGATCTCTCTACCCTTCGCGTCATTGATGAGCTAGAAACGATTGCGCCGGTGATGGCGGTGCAGGGCAATATCGAGGAAGAAGAAGTGGTACGTAAATTGCCAATTAAGCGCGAGATTGTGGTGGGACATTGTAGAATCGGCATTGTTCACATACTGGGGGATGCGCATAATCGTGAGCGAGTCGCACACCAGGAGTTTCCCAATGCCCGTTGTGTTGTATTTGGGCATAGCCACATTCCCTGGAATCAGGAACATAACGGGCAATTGCTGTTTAATCCGGGGAGCGCGACGGATCGGCGGAGGCAGCCGAGGTGTAGTATTGGGATGTTGTATGTGGATGATGGGAAGAAGAGTGTAAGGGGGGAGATTATCGGTCTCTCCTTGAAGTTATGAATGACCAATATGTCCTACTGCTTGAACCGGATACGTTCATAAATTTCATCCATGAGAAATTCGGCGTTGAGACTTTCGATTCTCACAGTGTCTCCAGGGCTATAGATTCTGGTAATCCAGTAGTTTTGCTTGCGATCTCGGTGGTGAACTTCAACCGCCTGCCGCTCAGAACTCACAAGCACATAGTCCTCTACGCTTGGCAACTCACGATACGATTCCAGTTTTTCGGTACTGTCAATCACTTCGGTGCTTGGAGAAAGAACTTCAAATACGACACGCGGAGAATTCAATGCATTCTCTGCCTCGTTTTCATCGCAGCTGACCGTGACATCGGGGTAGTAATAGCGGTCTATGGCTACCTGGACGCGCATATCAGAGGTGTAGGCTGCGCATGGAGTTCCACGCAAGTAGTTGTGGAGTAAACCGTGAAGGTTATGCGCGATTAACGCATGGTTTCGACTCCCACCGGCAAGCATACGAAGTTGACCATGGACATATTCAAAACGCACATCACTGGCATTGTCAATAGCCAGGTATTCCTCAACGCTTACCCATCGGTATTCAGGAAGTGCCATAACCTACTCCTTTATTCTACTCCTACCCGGTTGTCTGTTTGTTTTTGTGAGTCAGTAGTGTTGCTATCACTATTACCCATAAGAGCGGAAAAGTCAAGTAACATAAAAACCTTTCGTGCTACATTCAGCATGAAGCAGTACACGAATAGCCTTCACGATATCTTTCTGTTGAACCGAAACTACCTCTCTACTTTAACTCCTTCACGTGGCTTGATATACTCCTGGCCACCCATAAACGGGCGTAGCGCTTCTGGAATACGCACACTGCCATCGGGCTGCTGGTGAACCTCGAAGAGGGGTAGCAGGATGCGCGGCGAGGCTATGGCTGTATTGTTAAGCGTATGGACGAACTTTACTTTGCCGTCTTCGTCGCGGTAGCGGACGTTCACGCGGCGGGCCTGCCATTCGTGGAAGTACGAACACGAGTGGGTCTCGCGGTACCTGCCCTCGCTAGGTATCCAGCACTCAAGGTCGTACATGCCGACTTTACCATCGCCCATATCCCCGGTGCAAACATTTACGACGCGATAGGGCAATTCTAGCGCCTGTACCAGTTCTTCCGAGTTTGCCAGCAACTGCTCGTGCCAGCGTACCGATTCTTTATGATCAGCTATGGTGATCACATACTGCTCGACCTTGTTGAACTGGTGGATGCGAAAGACACCGCGGGTATCTTTGCCGTAGGTGCCTGCCTCTTTACGGAAGCAAGGGCAGAAGCCGACGAAGGTCAGGGGCAGGTCCTCGTAGCTGAGAATCTCGTCTTTGTACATGCCGGTGATCGAGACCTCAGCGGTGCCTACCAGGAAGGTATCTTCTCCTTCAATGGCATAAACCTGGTCGCGCCCTTTGGGGAATTGGCCGTTGCCGATGAAGCAGAATTCGCGGGCCATCGCAGGTACAATCAGTGGCGTGAAACCTTTGCGTGCGATGCGATCCATGGCGAAATTCATTAAAGCCAGCTCGAGGCGAGCGGCATCTCCCTTGAGGACGTAGCTGCGCGCGCCGGCGATCTTGACGGCGCGCGCGATATCTACTACGTCCAGTTTTTGCATCAGGGCATAATGGTCGAGCGGTTCGAAGTCGAACCTGGGTTTCTGGCCCCAGTAGCGGATGGGTACGTTATCGCTCTCGTCCTTACCAATGGGGGCGCTGGGATCAGGGATGTTAGGCACGAGGTAGAGCAACTGCTGGCGTTCTTCCTCTAACCGGTTCAATTTCGGCTCCAAAGCTCTGATGCGCTCGGCGAGTCCTTTTCCCTCGGCGATTAGTGCGTCGCGCTGCGCTTTGTCTTTGCCTGCCTGCTGGACGCGTTTCGAGATTTTGTTTTGCTCGGCGCGCGCTTCTTCCACTTCGTGTTGCAGGTCAAGCACCCGTCGATCAACTTCTAAGAGGTAGTCGATATCAATAGGGTTGTATTTGACCCGCGCCGCTTCTTTTACAATGTCTGGGTGGTTGCGTATAAATGCGAGATCTAGCATGATAGTCATTTCTCCTGGCGGGGAAAGCCCCGAATTCACCTGACGGGGCAAGCCCCGAATTCGCTTGGCGGGGAAAGCCCCGAATTCTCCTGGCAGGGGCAAGCCCCGCCACTACATTTCTCCTGGTGTGGCAAGCCTCGCCAGGTTCCTACAAATGAACAATAAAAAAAGCGCCGTCATCCATTGCGAAGGACGACGACGCGCAATGCGTGTGAGCCGTGGTGCCACCTTGATTCTTTCGATCCCTTAGCGGGGAGTTGAAACTTACTGTTGCCTGATAACGGGGGCGACCGTTGGCGCTTGTCGCGCTGGCTCGCGGGTGGATTTCACTTCTACTGGCTGCTGCGTTGCACTGTCCCGCAGCTCGCTGTTGCCAGGCAAAAAGGTACTTGTCCCGTTCATTGCCTGTTCTATTGTAATAACAGATTACCAGTGGTTTTGTTATTTGTCAATAGCAATTTATAGTTGCCAGACGTGGGCGTTGCTGAATGCAACATCCGTTGAGTTGGTGTTGCTCTCTGCAAACACTCCGATCTTGCCGGAGGCGAACGTACTGTTATTTACGTTATCAAGATATTGCCCATTAATAAAGAAGTAGATGGCGCCACCGCGAGCAACAACCGCAATGGTATTGGTCTGATTCAGACCCCGTTTGAAAAGCGTGGTTGAGTTGCTTAACAGGTTCTTGGCGTGTGTACCCTGATTATCAATATAGAGAAAGAGATCGTAAGCTCCGCTCTGGCTAATACGGAAGAGGTAGAACTTTGAGTTTGTGGGATCGGCGCGGAAAAGAATACCTCCCTCATCTCCTTGGGTGATGGTCATATCTACCTGGTAGGCGAAGTTGCTAAACATCGGGGCCTGGGCATAGCATGGTTGAAAGAAGCCTTTCGTGGGCATGTTTGAGTGATAGGCTCCCCCTGTGTAGCCGCAACTCCCGCTTGCAGTCGAATTTGACGCAGGTAGTTGATCCCAGTTGTTATTGCTCGGAGCGATTAACGAATCATTGAGTGTAGGGTTACTACTCGTTGCCTGGCTAAGGATGGCTTGAAACGCTGTGGCAGTGGCAGAGGCTGCCGCAGTGGCGGAAGCCTGGGCTGTAGCAGTCGCGTTAGCCTCGGCTTGTGAAGTTGCCAATGCGTTCGCGGTTGCTTGTGTATTGGCCTGGGCAGTTCCCGTTATCTGGGCATTCACGGTGGCAGTTGCATCAGCATGCATTTTTTGGGGCTGATAGATGCCGACATAGAAAATGAGGCCACTACCTCCAAGCAGGAAGAGTACCATAACGATGAGCAAGATAGTGACAGTCAATGAAATTCTTCGCCGTTTGGGAGGTGGTGGTGTGACTTTTTGTTGAATTTGCTGACCTGGCTGAGGATATCCGGCATATTGCGAAGCCCCTGAATAGGGCGGCTGGTTTTGGTAAAGATAGAGTTGTTCCTGAGTCGGGGGTATAGCCTGGTCTGGGTAATTAGGATAGTTCCCACCAGATCCTGACGGTGGGTAGTTAGGAGATGATGAGCCATATTGTCCGCCTTGATTGTGATCAGGAACTGATACAGTGGGTGGATAGTTAGGAGTTGGTGGCAAATATGGTCCCTGTATAAAATCTGTGGGAGAAGATGGGTCATCGATAAAATTTGGCTGATTATAGTATTGCTCTGAAGGGGCTATGGATATTGTCAGGATCAGGTCACCGGCCGGGCCACCAGACCAGGCAGGCTCACCCTGACCTTTGAGACGAATCTCTTCTCCATTGCGAATGCCTGCGCGAACAGGCACAGTGATGCGGCGTCCTCCTGGAAGGGTGAGAGTACGGCTGCTCCCCGCCTGGGCCTCAGCCAGGCTGAGCGCTAACGTTGCCCGAATATCACCACTTTGTGGTCCTTCAAATGCCATATTTTTCACTTGCCCCCTATGTGACCATTTGTATTAAGGTCTGTTGTGTGGGTGTGCACGTGACTCAGTATAGCATATCGGAGCTCAGCCTGGAAAGGGGAAATTTGCAGGATTAACATTCAATGGGGGAATGGCGGGCGACCATAAAGGCCCACCCAGCCCTACGTCATCCACCCTCGCCCCTACGGAGTTGCGAAGAAAAGAGGATTGAAAAGAGGCAGTAAACCCCAGTCCTAGGTCATCCACCCTCGCCCCTACGGAGTTGCGAAGAAAAGGGGCAGTAAACCCCAGTCCTAGGTCATCCACTCTCGCCCCTACGGAGAGGGACAGATTTGTGAATGGTATTTGTCAGGGGGACGGCGGGAGAGTGTTTATGTTTAGACCATGCCAAGTTCCCACCTGGCATCTTCTGTCATTCTATCGGGCGACCAGGGTGGATCAAAGGTCAGGATGGCTTTGCAAGATTGGACATTCTCAACCTCACCTACACGCATTTCCACTTCGCTGAGGACTTCTTCGGCCATAGGACATCCCAATGCGGTGAGGGTCATTGTAACCTCAACGTGGCCTGTCTCATTATTGATATCAACATTATAAACAAGACCCAGGTCAACGATGTTGACGGGAATCTCCGGGTCGTAGCATTCATGTAACGCATCCATGATTTCAGCTTCGTTAATCTCTACCATGGTTTCTGGCTCCTTTGTATGGTAAACCAACTAAATTAGTAGGAATTGTACTTCTTTACTATAGCTCATACAATTGAGGCTTGTCAAAGTCGAAAGGTAGGCTGAATGCTCCTGCATTGGGCTTTTTTATTCTTGCAGGGATTTTTGTAGGATTTCAAAAAACCGTTCGTGTGAGGCAGAAAGAACAACATCAGCGTTTGGTTGTTGTTTGGTAAAGCCAAGGTGATCGACAACCGTTTGCCCTCGACTTATGGCGCTTACAGTTTCAATATCTACAAAAAGCCGCTTAATTTCAGTGGCTACACTTCGATCAAGCGCAATTGCCATAGCAATAGGATCAGCAATAACAAATCCTGTATCGTTCATATGGGAAGCCTGGATATCAATACAAAACTTTGCAAGAGGAGTACCAATGCTTCGAAGTGTTTTTGCCTCATCGGGGCTAATCGTAGCATAAGCTGTTGAGGTATACCAGTCTACCATTGTTATTGGCATTGTTGACGAAAACACTATTTTTGCAGCTTCCGGGTCTACCCATATGTTAAACTCAGCGACAGGGTTTGTATTTCCTACTCCTTGCGCCGTTCCACCCATAATGATACATTCCTTGACCTTGAGAGCTAGTGTGGGGTCAAGAAGAAGTGCCAGGGCAATATTTGTTAAGGGGCCAAGAGCCACGAGGGTAATTTCACCTGGATAGGAGTTTATAGTCTCTCTGATTGCGTCTACTGCGTGCTCTGGTGCTGGTATACCTCCAGAAAGAAGCAAACCAATGTCCCCCATCCCATCTTGTCCATGAGTATCCTGTGCAGTCTCAAGTGGTCGTAAAATAGGAGCCGCTAACCCACGATATACCGGCACTTGTTTTTGACATAACCCGACTGTATACAGCGCATTTTGTAACCCCTGTTCTAAAGGAACGTTACCAGCAACTACTGTAATGGCTTCAACTTGTACATCGGGGTAACGCAGTGCCATCACAAGTGCAACGGCATCATCTGAGGCTGTATCGGTGTCTATTAAAAAGTGGCGCAAGGAAGTTTCCCCTTTTTGAATGTTTTTTGCTAGCATATCGAAAAAAGTTTATTGTTCTGCTTGCTCGCTCCGCTGGGAACCTGGAGAACTGACAATCAACTCCGTTCATTTGCTACAGAAAACATACAACATAATGTCAAGGGGAAATGCTTCTTTCATTGGGTTTGAAATGCCTCAACTTCTGCTCGTGTGGGCAGACCTGATTGTGCGCCGAATTTTGTCACTTTTAATGCGCTGGCATATACTGCGAATCGTAAAGCGTCCTCAGAGTTCTGCCCTTCTGTTAAGGCCACGGTGAATGCGCCTACAAAGCAATCTCCGGCAGCAGTTGTATCGATGGCGCGTACTCTGGGAGCGGGTTGGTAGATGGTCTTTGAGTTGCTTATCCCGTCGTCGCTGGCCAGAATAGCTCCCTGCGCTCCGAGGGTTACAATGACGATGGGTATCCCTTGTTTGTGAAGCTTTAGAGCCACGGCCTGGGCATCTTCATGATTGTTGACCTGTGTACCTGTAAGAAGGCTGGCCTCAATCTCATTGACAATCAATACATGCAGTTGCCTGAGTACCTCCCATGCCAGTGGTTGAGCGGGCGCAAGGTTCAGCACGACAGGGATGCCAGCGTTGTGTCCGGCGGCGATCAACGTTTTTACCGTTTCTAGTGGGATTTCCAGTTGTAATACAAGCGCTCGCGCCTGGGCAATAGCTTCAAAAATGTTCGTGAGTTGTTCTCGATCCTGGCCTACACGCATATTAGCACCGGAAGCCACAATGATTGCATTATCGCCATCAGGAGAAAGAAAGATAAAAGCGACACCGCTGGCCTCTTGCTGGTCGATAGCAATGAGTCCTGTCTCGACCTTATCAGTAAGGAGCGCTTTGATAAGTTGCTCACCAAAGGGGTCTGTACCCACACGACCTGCCATTGCGACCGGTGCACCCAGACGTGCCATAGCAACCGCCTGATTTGCTCCTTTCCCGCCTGGAACGAGCTTGAGCGAACCTGCCCCGAGCAGAGTTTCTCCCAACGCTGGGAGACGTGGAATTTGTACAATCTGGTCCATGTTGAGGCTGCCAACGACGAGGATCATGTTATTGGACATGGTGCTCTCCTGATTAAACAAAAGAATCTATGCAATTGTCTTGCCAGGAAGCATACGATATCTACAAACAGACATGCAAATCCAGGTCAAAAGCCCAAACGTATCAGGCAGATTCATACCTTCATAGCAGGATATCCTGGATAATACATAGGTTAAACAAACCGATAGGTTAAGAACTCTTCGCTAGAATCGGCAAATCTTAACCTCTCTCACAGTCCTCTCTCAATGAAAGATTAACGGAAAAACCTTATATATGAGAGATAAGTACCTCAATTAGGCCGCAGTGGAGGTTGAATAGCAGTGACCAAAGAAATAATGTGGCAAGCAGGCAGGTAGAAAGAATACAAAACCATGCTCAATGTCCTTGACTCCCCAGCCACTCGCTTTGCGCAGGAAAGTGAGCGACGTCGTATCGCGCGTGAGTTACACGATGGTGTTGTGCAGTCTCTGACCGCGCTTGTTACTGACCTGGAGTACTTTCGAACGCGATGTCTTCCTACAATTGATCAGACCAGTCGTGAAGTTGCTGAAAAAGTAGCAATATGGCAGGAGCTTGCGCGTGATAGTCTGACTTCTATGCGCCGGGCGCTTGATGGATTACACAACCCTGCCGAATTAGAGCTGGGTTTAAAATATGCCATTCAGGTTATCCTGGCGGAACTGCAAGAGGAGGGTTATAGCGTGGTGTTCGAATGTGAAGAATGGCCGGCTCTATTGCCTTTAGAGTATACATCGAATATCTACTACATCCTTCGCGAAGCGCTCACGAATGTACGTAAACATGCGCAGGCGTCTTCTATCAAAATATGTATATGTTGTTTTGATGAGCATCTGCATGTCAGTATTGATGATGATGGTGTGGGAATGCCAAAACAAGGCGTTTCATTATGTACGAATTGTGGCTATCACCAGGGATTGATTGGTATGCGAGAGCGGGCAACCTTGCTAAATGGCCGACTTACTATAGAAAGTGCTCAAGGTAGGGGTACTCGTGTTGATGTGGATATACCCTATTTACTGGAAAAGCAAAATACTGATAAGGGGCAGCGTTATGATGGCTTAACGGCCCGTGAATTGGAAATGTTAGTCCTGATTGCCAGGGGAATGCTGGCCAAAGAGATTTCGCGAACACTTGCTATAAGTGAAAAAACCGTGCGCAATCATATCAGCAGTATTTATCGCAAATTGAATATTTATGATCGCTCTCAGCTAACTATCTACGCGGTGAGACAAGGCCTCATTGCTATTGATGATAGGAAATGAAGGCGATCTTGACCGGGTGATCTCGCTCAGATTCTTATAGAGTACAGAGAGTATTCAAGATTGATTACTTTAACGGGGGGTGCTGGTGTCTACAATTTTTCTGGATCGAGATGGGGTTATCAATGAAAATCGTGAGGATTATGTCAAAAGCTGGAGTGAATTCCGCTTTTTACCGGGATCACGTGAAGCAATTGCAAAGCTAACAAAGGCTGGCCATCGTATTGTTGTGTGTACTAATCAGGCAGGTATAGCACGCGGAAGCGTCTCGATGAAAACGGTTGATGAGATTAATTTCAGAATGATGACCAGTATTAGTGAAGTAGGAGGCAGGATAGAGAAAGTATATTATTGCCCACATGGCAAAAATGAGGATTGCGCGTGTCGCAAGCCTCGTCCTGGTATGCTCCTACGAGCACGTGATGAACTGGATCTCGATATGCTTGACGCGGTCTTTATTGGCGATAGTATTACCGATGTACGCGCGGGACTTGCTGCCGGTATCCATACTGTATTAGTCTTATCTGGTCTCGGTTTGGAACAATTTCGCGAGCATTATCACGAGGTGAATGGTCCATTTCGTATTAGTATGAACTTGAAGCATGCTGCTGAACTTGTATTGAAAGGACTGCATGTCCCTACAGAAATACAAAGCTCACTAGAGTGCACTTGTTATTCATTCCTCGGCTTAAATGAGCGTGTGGATTCTCAGAAATTGCTAGAAGAGTATGATTTGGCTGAGGCATAATTTCCAGGCTCATAGGGGATAAGCGTGTTCAATCCCTGGCAATAGGTAAGCAAGCGTTGGAAAACAGGTAATTTAGCAAGCGCAGAAGCATTCCCGACCAGAATGAGTTTGCGTTGGGCACGGGTTAGAGCCACATTGAGGCGGTTAGGGTCGGTAAGATGATCTCTCAATTGACTCTCGACTTCTGGTGTTGTCGTGGTAGCAAACGACATGATAATCACCGGTCGCTCTCCCCCCTGGAAACGGTCGACAGTATCAACACTTAAAGGTGTGTCAAATGAAAGCGCCTGCCAGCCAATCGTCGCGTCATCGCTAAAAAGATGTCTGCGCAGGTTGGCAACCTGGGCACGGTATGGCGCAATAATGCCTATCTCATGTTCAGAAATTCCTCGCACCAATAGCCCGGCTACGATTTCGCGCACTGTACGAGCTTCAGCATCGCTAATTTTCGCTTTTTCATACTCACCCCGGACATCCAGAAAAAACATCGGAGAAAGTGGATCGAGCGCGGATACAATTGAAGGTGTTTCTGCAAGCAGCATAGGCCTGGATATAGTCACTTCCAGCAGACGGTTTGCTACCGACATGTGTGGAATTAATTGGCCATCATAAAACAGCCTGGAAGCGAAATGTGAGATCCATTTATTCATGCGGTATTGGATCTTTAAAGGCACACACGCGTTCACCGCCTGGTCATGCTCTTTCGTATAGTCGATATCTATACGTTTCAGGATACTGAAAAGTGACTCAGCAAGCCCTGCACCAGCAGCCTCTTTACTCAACACCAATGGAGGTAGTTGCTTTTCGTCACCAACGAGTATAAAGCGTTTTGCAAAGCGGAGCGCACCTAGAATAGCAGGGATAGTGAGTTGCCCAGCTTCATCGATAATGGCAACATCAAACTGCAATGGAGAGTTTTCGTGATTTGCTCCTGCTCCATTGAGTGATGCGGGAACATACTTGTCGGAAGACCATGTTGCGGTAGTTGAAGCCAGGACAGGAGTGCTACGGAGCAAGTCCTGGACAGCTTCTAGAGTATCAGAAGTTTCGAGGGTGCTCATGGTTTGGAGGGTGCCCATGGTTTGGAGGGTGTCCACAAGGGGCACCCCTACTATGGACGATTGTACTTGTTCAGGGCTCTTTGACTTGTGGGTATCCTGTTGAGTTTGCAGGGGATGAGTGTCATTACCCCTCCGTTTTTGCTCCACAAGTTTTTTCAGAAGGCGGTTGCTTATTGCGTTATCGACGCTGCGCTCGTTTCCGAGACGCACGAAGTCATGGAAGCCTTCGGCATCGAGCCGTTTGAGCATATTATCAACGGCCTGATTGGTAAAAGCAGCTAGCATGATACGCTGACCTCGCTGATTGAGCCGTTTAACGATCTCGACGATGACGCTGGTTTTGCCTGTGCCAGGGGGGCCGTGAATAAGCAAATAGTCTTGCATCTGCATGGCACGCTCGATTGCCAGGTTCTGTTCAGCATTGAAGTCTGCTCGCGGTGGAACGACGATTGTGGTGTCAAATTGCGGTCGTATTGTACCGGATACGAGATCACGCAGATGTGGATCAGCCTCTAGCCAGCGCAACAGATTTTGTAGTGTGCGCACATGCACAATGTTGATGTCATAGCGATCGATCAATGTTGGATGTGCGATAAGCTCGGGACTCCAGACGGTGACTTCTTCGGAACTGATGCTGAGAATGGAGCCTGTTACGACTTCTCCGGTGATCGGATTCCCATCGCTGAGCAGAATTTCGTCCCCCACACGTAATTCTGAGGTGTTCGTGCAACGGAAGGTTTGTTGCCATTCTCCCTGACCCGTAGGCACAGGTTTGTGCAGCAGCACAAGATCGCAGATCGCCGTTCCATGTTCAACCCGCTCCTTGAGCGATGTTTGCCAGAGCAGAGCCTGCTGCTTCTCGCCTTCAAGCCCTTCCAGTTGCAGCAGGTTGTAATATCTGGCAAAAAACTCGCGGTCCTGCGGTGAGAAAGTGTAGTGGGGCAATCCATTTCCGTCTTTTATTTCTATTTCAGGTAGTTCAGGTTCAGGGGGTTGCCAATCGAGCAACGAGGAGACCTGTTCACAGCGATCAAGCATTGCGCACTTTGTGCAGCGGGATGATCCAGGAGGAACGGGAGGAATGCCTGTTACATGGCTGAGAACAAGAAGATTACGCTTCTCAATGACACGCTGAAGTTGAGTTTCGGTGAAACGGATGTCACAAGCCTGTGCTTCCCCTGGTGTACCGCTATAGAGTAGGAGAGCAAGAGCCTTCTTCATTTTATGATCACGACGCACCGTCAAAAGGGCATGATATCCCTGTACCTGCCACCTGTGGGCTTGTTTTGGTAAATCGCCCGTTGCTTTACCCGTTTTCAATTCCAGCAAGCGTTGGCGACCCGTTTGCCGCCAGAGAAGGTCGAGCCGTCCTCGCAGCCCAATTTCAGGAGCTAGAAGGAAAGTCTCAGCACGCACCATATTTTTACTGCTATGATCCTCTGCCGGGTCTGTTCGATCTTCTTCGGAAGTGGCTGTTGCAGGCATATCCCATAGAGTAGCATGCTGATTCTGAAACCAGGATGCCAGGCTTTCCAGGTGGGATATCGATTCAGCTCGTATCGCTTCGGCTGATGTGTTGATGAGCGCCAGATCGATACCATTGCGCTCCAGCGCTCGCTCAAAGTGACGATGCAGGGTTGCAAGCGGCGTTTCCTTTCCATTGGCTATGTAGCCTGTCATCAATTCGCCACGGTCATACTCCTTGAGCAGTTCTTTGAAGCTACTATGCACCAGGTTACCTCGAATAGCAGCGGCTGATTGTGGCGAGGAGGCGAGCCTTTTGAGCAAATATTGGCGGGGGCAGTATTCAGCATCGTTCAGGTCTGTGATGTTGAGAATGGTGTCAGGTTCCAGAATAGCCAATGTGTAGTCATTAGCTCTGTAACGATGGATAGTGCGGCCCCTTTGTTCTGTTATGCCAAAAGCAGGAGGCAGGTGAAAAACGCGCAGTTTGAGCTTGCGTTTATGCAAGTTGTCTCCCAGGTCAGTTAATCCTTTTACCAGGCTTCGGTAGTGGTGTGTAAGACTCAGGGAAGCCAGTTCTGTTCCTAAATTGATGGTGATGGAAGGGACAATTCCGCCATCCAATTTAAATTCGTAGGCATGTATGATGTGTCCTTCGAGCTTTGGTACTTTACAGGGCTGTAGATCGAGTGCGCAGAGAAAGCATTCAGTTGAGTTAATAGTATCAAGCTGCTGTCCTACACGATCTGCCATCCTCAAGTCTCCCCAGAAGAGAAATAGCTCCAATTGTCTTATTCAGTAGGCTCATTGTAGATGAGTACGTTTAGCCTGTCAAGCATGATAATCATATAGACTATGTCTATGCTATAGCTTTGCATATGATCGAAATTGGAGAACTAATATTGTCTGCTCAATTTCTTCTTTTTACCAGGAAAGCGAATTATGGATAACGACAAGCGGAGAAGTCGAAAGAGGTGAACAACCAGGAGCGGCTTCGCTCTATGATGTTTTTCCCTTATTTTAGAATTGAATCTTAGCATACAGGTTAATAGTAGTCCTATCTTTCTTGTTCAGGTGACTCATCTCCGCTGAGATACGTTGATAGAATAACACTGAGAATACCCCTGATGAGTCTCTCAAGACTGAGAGGATGAAACACGGAGCGCATCCATTTTCCTGGATTGAAGGAGTTGCTATGATCCCGCAGCAGTTACACTGGTGGCAGTCAGGCACCATTTACCAGATTTACCCCCGGAGTTTCAAAGACAGCAATGGCGATGGCATCGGCGATTTGCAAGGGATCATTACTCAACTCGACTACCTGACCTGGCTTGGGGTGGATGCTATTTGGATCTCCCCTTTTTATCCCTCACCAATGGCTGATTTTGGCTACGACGTTGCGGATTACTGCAATGTTGACCCGATCTTTGGTGACCTGGAAACATTTGAGAGACTGCTGGAACAGGCCCATCGTCGTGATCTGAAAGTCATTATCGATTTTGTCCCGAACCATTCCTCGGATTCGCATCCCTGGTTCGTTGAGGCACGCTCCAGTCAAACCAGCAGTAAGCGCCAGTGGTATATCTGGCACGATCCAGCTCCAGATGGAGGACCTCCAAACAATTGGGAGAGCTATTTCGGTGGTTCGTCCTGGACTTTTGAACAGCAGACGGGGCAATATTATTTGCGCCAATTCGGTGCCAGGCAGCCTGAGTTGAATTGGCGCAATCCCGAGCTGCGTGCCGTCATGTACGACGTGATGCGCTTCTGGCTTGACCGAGGGGTAGACGGCCTGCGCGTCGATGTGCTCTGGATGCTCATCAAGGACGATCAGTTCCGCGACAACCCCATCAATCCTGACTGGAAAGAGGGGGACTTGCCATGGGCACATCAAATACGGCTCTTCAGCGAGGATCGACCGGAGATGCACGAGGTGATACGTGAAATGCGAGCAATCGTGGATAGCTATGGCGAACGCGTGCTGATTGGAGAAATTTATTTGCCGCTTCCACAGCTGATGCGCTATTATGGCGACACCATAAATGGTGCCCAACTTCCATTTAACTTCCAACTCATCCTGCTCTCAGCGTGGAATGCTGAGATGATACGTCAGTTGGTAGATACCTACGAAGCGATATTGCCCGCGGGAGCATGGCCGAACTGGGTCCTGGGCAATCATGATAAGCCACGCATTGCCAGTCGTATTGGACGGCTGGCTGCCCGAGTCGCCGCTATGCTCCTTCTGACATTGCGGGGAACTCCCACCTGGTATTATGGCGATGAGATTAGCATGCAGGACGTCACAATCCCACCCCATCTGGCCCATGATCCACAAGGCAAACGCCAACCTGGCTATGGACGTGATCCCGTACGGACGCCGATGCACTGGGATAGCGGACCCAACGCGGGCTTCTGCCCGGCCAACGTGGATCCGTGGCTTCCCATTGCTGCTGATTACCAACAGAACAATGTCGCCGTGGAGCGCGAAGATGCTCGCTCAATGTTGACGCTCACGCGTGCTCTGCTTACCTTTCGCCGCATAAAACCAGCGCTCAACAGAGGGAGCTATCATGCCGTCGAAAGCAGATCCGAGAACTGTTTTGTCTATCTTCGAGAACATGGAAAGCAGCGCCTGTTGATTACCCTGAACTTTTCAGTGGAGGCACAAGTAGTGAGGTTGCCTGAGTTTGGCCAGGGCCGCATCCTCATTTCGACCTGTCTCGATCGAGAGGAGCAGATGAATCTAGCCTCTCTTTCTCTGCGTAGCCATGAAGGTTGCATCATTGAAATCACGGAATCTGAGTGAAGAAGAGATGGCAAGCTTTCAGGACTACAAAGGGCTCTACCGGGTCTACGTATTCAACATCCTCTTCTTCATACATGTATTTAGATCGCAACCTGGTAAAAAAATATACGTATAAGGAAAAAAGGTGAAGCATTTGCACACTCCCCCGATTCGCACAATCACCCTTGGCCTCGCCGATCCACACCCTCTCACTGCAGAAGTCATCCAACGAGCCGCTGCAATCTTAAAGAGGGCTAATGAGCGCTATACAGAAGCAGGCTATGAGGTGCAGACGGTAAGGCTCTCAACACGTCCTGTGTTTGATGACCTGCCTGACTGGTCATCCACCGCACTTATTGATTATGTTCAGGAACTGCAGCACATGCTTGATGATGTTGGTGTGGGCTTCTGCTCCCTTGGGAGCGCGCAGGCGGCTCGCTCCGATTTCCAGTTGGAGCGAATCGGGCTAATTGCTGATATGCTTGCTTCGACAAGCGTGCTCAATGCTACTGTACAGGTTGCGACAAGGGAAGATGGTATGCGAGCAGAGGCAGCATTAGCAGCCTCCAGGGTGATGAGACGATTGGCGCATGAGACGGAGGAGGGCTTTGGTAATTTCCGCTTCGCAATGCTGGCGTGTGTTGAACAGGGAAGCCCTTTCTTTCCCTCTGCTTACCATGAAGGCCCGGCTAGCCTCTCTCTTGGCCTGCAAGGGGCGGGCATCGTAGCTGAAGCCTTGCTTCCCCAGTACGAAAGCAACATGGCGCCAATAGATGTTAAGAAGATCAGCGAAGTTGTGAGAGCGATGCTGATTGAACGCGCATCTCCGGTTATCGCGTTAGGACAGACGCTTGCAAGCGAATCCGGCCTGGCCTTTGGCGGCATTGATCTTTCACCTGCGCCATTAGGGGAGGATAGCATTGTATCGGCTATGGAACTTTGTGGATATGGGCCAATCGGTAGCTCTGGCACCGTGGCGGTAGCCGCTGCGATTACCTCCGCGCTTAAGAGTACGGGATTGCCTACTTGTGGCTACTGTGGCTTGATGCTGCCTGTACTGGAGGATGCGGTACTAGGAGAGCGATGGGAAGAAGGTCTCATCAACACTCATCAATTGTTGCTATATTCGGCAGTCTGCGGTACAGGGCTAGATACGGTGCCGCTAGCAGGGAATACTGATACAGGGGTAATTGCCCACCTGCTACTTGACGTAGCTACACTGGCGCTGCGCTTGAATAAACCGCTCTCTGCCCGCCTTTTCCCTGTTCCAGGCAAGAAGGCGGGTGAACGAACGGAATTTACGTCACCGTATTTAACGAATACACTGGTGAGATGAAAACGCATACAGGTTAGCCAGTTTCCGAATAGGTTAAGCTGCTTCCCCACAGCACATCCATGACACCATCGTAGGAGTTTTTCAGGCTCTCATAGAGATTGGCGTTTTCAATAGCCAGCGCTGCAAGGCTCGCCAGGACTGAGAGGAACTGAATGTCGTCTTCGTGAAAGATGCACGGTTCATTAGTGTAGACACGCAGCACGCCGATAGCTTCGCCGCGCACCTCCAGTGGCACGCAAAGCACGGAAACGATGCCTTCGCGTCTGGCTGCTTCTACATACTGAAAACGCGTATCGGCGCACACATCATGAATAATCACAGGTTTGCCGCTAAGCGCCTCGCTGTCGATTGGGCTATGTTCTACATCGACAGGACCTTTTGCAAGATACCCACTGCTTAGTCCATAAACAGCGCTTAATTGTAATTGACCGGTACGGGGATCGAGCAGGCGTAATACGCACGCTTTTACCTGCATCGCCTCTGTAATGCTCTTAACGACGCTATGCAAGACCTCCGCCAGTTCAAGGCTGGATGAGATAGTCAAAGCAGCCTGGTAGAGGGCGGTATAGTAATCTTTATGAGAACGTGTAGATGTCCTAGCAGGATCTGAACCGATTGTCATCGAAATGTCCCTCCCAAAGTTGGCGATACAACACCAGGGTAATAAGAAACATAAAAACCGATGGTAGTATGTTTAATTATAACATATGGGGCTGTTTTGAGAGTAAATCGCCCTTCACCTCAACGGCAGGTAACCGTTGATTGTGTGTGAGCAAGCTTGAGCGTTGTTACATTATAGGATCCTGAACAACCCATACCCTGCACGGGGCATGTGCCAGGACAAAAGGTATTGTCTTGCCTAGATTGTTGCCTGTGCTTTGCCCTTTGTGCATATCACGTACCAGGCCAAGCATGATTAGGGCGCAGGAATGGTCTTTTGCTTCATCAACAATAGCCGGCCCGGCGTCGCGTGTCTGAACAACTTCGGCAACCGCTTCACATCCCGCATCGTCCGCTATAGCCATGGCCTCATTAAGTAACTTATCGGCATATTCCGATTCTTTGGTGAGAGAAGCTTTCAGAGGCAATGTGCGGGGAACTTCGATAATGTGGACCAGGTGAACTTTACGCTTTGCCCGTTTCGCCATCAGGCAGGCCAGGCGTACCAACTCGTTATCAAGTTTTTTGCCGTCTACAATGACTGCTATATCGCCAGTGGCTCCAACCCCTGGAGCGGATTTACTCGTTTCAGTCTCTTCTTTGGCTTTACGCCATAAGTGAACCATTGTGTCTCTCCTCCTGTAGGAACATGATAAACAGCATCATTTCTTGCTTACAGTATCCATAAAACGGATCATCTTCAATGAGTTCCTTCAGGTTATACTTGATTCTAATCCCTAACGATGCCTTCGTCAATGGTGGAAATGCACAGCGAAAGCACAGTTTTGTGATGTGGATGTTATTAATCAGGTTCAATGGTTGCAGTGAGACCGTAGCCGAGTAATTGTTCCTGATAATATTCGGCAATTTCTTTGGGACAGACAACGACAACCGCGCTACCCGTGAGGTGCGCGGTTAACATAATGTGTTCGGCTTCTTGTTGAGAAAGGTTATTAATTGTGTGAAGCAGTACGGCAACAACATAATCCATGTCATTGTAATCATCGTTAAAGAGGATAACTTTGTATGGAGGTAGCAGCCTGGTACGTTGGCGTACCGATTCCTCCGTTTCCGTCTCAAAGCGAGGTCGTGTTAAGAGATCAATGGGCATGGTAAGTTATCTCCGATAACAGTGCAGATTGATGGTGATCCGGCTAAATCTATTGTAACTAATAGCCTCAAATATTACCAGTCCTGTGGAAAGAGAGTACCAGTCTTCTCAAGGGCTATCTCGTCCAACGCTTCTGTCGATCTTGCCTTTGTTATTTATCAGGATGGCTCTTGCTTTCGATTTGCGGCTGATGTTCTCAGGGTCGAACAAACGGACCGCAATGACTGTGCGTGCCTCCTGGTCAGGCTTTTTGGGGGGGGCGCTGACATTCGATAAGTCCTGACCAATCGCTCCACGCACAGGCCCTTTCCGCAGCAGTCCCAGAATGGCACCCAGAATAATGCCGACTACAACACCCGCCAGCACAGCAAGTGGTATTGATATTGTTTTAATCGCAAATTCTACTACACCAAACATCACTCCACCAAGTATCAGGCCGAATATAATGGCGAGTAGTATGACTGTAACTGGATTTGGGCCCTGGCGAGTTGTTTGGAGGAAGACGGAACTGCGCTCGCGGTCGGGGCCGTGTTCACGAAACTGACCGCCTGTGACAGTGCCAGCAGTGAGGCGAAAGACTTCATCATCCCCAAATTTTTCTTTATGAAGTTTGGCATCTGCTGCATCCGCGTCACTTTCATTGTTGAAAACTGCCAGCAGATCATAGTCCATTTCTTGTTGTTGCTGCATAGCGATGACTCCTGAAATAGCATTGTGTTGTTTTTCCTGATGTATTATAGCCAATAGCAGGGAGGATGTATAGATTATGAAGATGAATGATGTTGTGAAAGCTCATTATCAGTCTATGGAGCTTCCTGTCACTGCGGCGAAGTGACTATGATATACTAGTTCATGAAAATGCGCATGTGGCTAGAGCAGCCTCCTTTACCAGGAGATTTATGGAAACAAGCAATAAAGATCGTCCACGTATTTCCAGGGGCAGAGCAACGCTACTCATCGGACTTGCAATCCTGATCGTGACTGGAGGCGTTGTCTTTTTCTCTAAATGGAGATCTATACATTCTCAACCTCGTGTCAATATTCCTGCCAACTCAAACGCAGCGATGTTCGGCTTTGATTTGCAACGCACACATTTCATTTCGTCTGAGCGTATCCTCAGCAAAGCAAACGTCTCACATCTAGAACCCTACTGGACAGCATCTACCGGGGCCTACATCAACTCCTCGCCAGCGGTCGCCAATGGTATTGTCTACATTGGCTCTAATGACAAGATCATGTATGCATTGGATGAAAAGACTGGGACAATCTTATGGGCACACGATGCTAATGATGGTGTTGGCTCTTCGCCGGCCGTCGCCAAAGGCATCGTGTATGTTGGATCAGATGACTACTCTGTGTATGCCTTTAATGCTAGAACGGGAGCGACTGTATGGATCTATGGCACAGGCGGCCCGGTCTGGTCTTCACCGGCAGTGGCGAATGACGTTGTTTATATCGGTTCTAATGATAATTTGCTTTATGCTCTGCATGCTACGACAGGAAAGGTTTTATGGACCCATACGACCGACAACTTCGTCTCCTCCTCGCCTGCCGTAGTCAATGGTGTAGTCTATGTTGGCTCCGAGGATGACAAACTGTATGCATTGGACGCGAGGAATGGGAAGACGCTCTGGATTGCCACCGTCAAACTACCGTTTCGCGTCTCCTCGCCAGCGGTCGCCAATGGCATGATCTATATTGGCTCGGAAGATCGTAATGTGTATGCATTCAGTGCTACAACCGGTGAACTCCTATGGAAAGCTGCAACCGGCGATTTGATCCACTCCTCGCCGGCGGTGGCTAACGGTATGGTCTATATTGGTTCAACCGATGGCAAACTTTATGCTTTCGATGCTATGACAGGGAAACCTCGATGGACTTTAACTACAGGAGACAGGATCTATTCCTCGCCGACCGTCGCGAATGGCATCATCTACCTTAGTTCGCAAGACCACAAGCTGTATGCACTAGATGCCATAAGCGGTGCGATTCTCTGGTCCTATACTACGGGGGATGCAATCGACTCCTCGCCAGCGGTCGTTGATGGGGTAGTCTACGTTGGCTCGTTTGATGGAAAGGTCTATGCGTTCCACTTGTAATAAAATGAGGACTTCTCTCTTACCATGCCCGAACAAGAACAGCGCGCCGAAAAAGACGCACCATTGCGCCACGATATTCATACACTGGGAGATGCACTTGGCCGTGCTATCTTGCAGTATGGCGGAACTCGAGTCTTTGACACCGAAGAGCGGCTGAGACTTAGCTGCAAACGACTTCGAGAGTGCACTGAGCTTCTCGCTGATGCTCCTGAACCAGAATGCGTGCAACTCCGGGCAGAAGTTGCCGCGGTAGACCAGGAAATCAGGGACATAGTAGAGAATTGTGACCTGGATACAGCAATCGATGTAATTCGTGCGTTTACCGTTTATTTTTACCTCGTCAACACTGCCGAGCAGTATCATCGCATCCGCCGGCGCCATGTTTATGAAACAGCCGAAACGCCTATTGCTCAACGCGGCTCGCTCGCTGCTTTATTCGAGTTTTTCCAGCAAAATAACCTGGATGCTTCGACCATCCAGAAACTTTTGCATCAGCTTTCGATAGAGCTTGTCTTTACTGCCCATCCAACTGAGGCTACGCGCCGCAGCCTGATTATCAAATCCCGGCGGCTGGCTGAACTGCTTGAAGTGCACGATCATGAAAATGAACTGTCACAACGCCAGCGAGCCGAGTGGAAACGTGAACTCGAAAGTACGGTTGCCCTCTTGTGGCGCACCGACTCCGTGCTGCATGTACGCCTGGAACCACTGGATGAAATCAAAATGGGCCTCTACTACCTCGAGGAAATCCTTTACCGTGTTGTACCCGAACTCTATGACGAATTAGAACAACTTTTGTATGCACATTACCCTGAAGATAAACTCACTGTCCCAGCGTTTCTACGTCCAGGCTCATGGATTGGCGGTGACCAGGATGGGAATCCCAATGTAGGACCAGAAACGTTGCTGCAGGCGCTTCGTCTGCAACGAAGGCGTGTGATTGAGCATTACCGTTCATCTATCGAGGCCCTGGCACAAGAATATTCGCAGTCCCTTAAGTATTGTTCGGTTACTGAGGCCTTAGAACAATCGATAGCTTATGATGCAGGCTGCATGCCTGACTATGATCAAGAGCTTGGCACGCAAACTGCACAGGAGCCGTACAGGCGCAAACTCTCCTTCATGTGGAAGCGGCTGGGGGCAACATTGTCTACTCGCGATGGACATAGTGATGGAAAAGGGTTATCCGCTTCCTACAGCCATGCAGATGAGCTACTGGCTGATCTTAAACTGGTACAAGAGAGCTTGTTGGCAGATGGAGAGCAAGATGTGACGCCAGGAAGACTAGCGGCTCTCATTCGACAGGTGCAGGTCTTTGGCTTTCACTTTGCCGCGCTGGACGTGCGACAGCATAGCGAGCGCCACGCAAGCGCTCTCGCCGAGTTACTGCGTGTAACAGGTTTGCTCCAGGTTGATTATCGATCATTAGACGAGGCTAAGCGGATACATCTACTGGAAGACCTGCTGCGTGATCCACGCGTTTTGCCACGGCATGAACTGAAGCTGAGCACGGAGACTTCTCATATCCTTGCAACGTTCGATGTGATTCATAGGGTACGTGAAGAGTTTGGCATTAAAGCTATAACATGCTACATCATCAGCATGGCACACTTCTTAAGTGATCTGTTAGAAGTGCAGTTCTTTTGTAAAGAAGCAGGTATCGTTGGTCTGCCAATCGTGCCGCTCTTTGAGACTATCGAAGACCTGCGTTCTTGCACATCGGTATTGGAGGGCGCATTTACTCATCCTATCTATCGTGCGCATTTGGAAACGTGCCAAAATCAGCAACAGGTGATGCTTGGATACTCCGATAGTAGTAAAGATGGGGGTATTTTGACCTCCAGTTGGGAACTGTACCAGTCACAGAGAAGACTAGCCAACCTTGGATCGTGCTATGCTATCGGTATTACGATCTTTCATGGGCGCGGCGGAGCAATTGGGCGCGGCGGTGGTCCTATCTACGAAGCCATTCTGGGTCAACCTACAGGTTCAGTGAATGGGCGTATTCGCATAACTGAACAGGGTGAAATGCTTTCATTCAAATATGGGCTGCCCGCGATTGCGCTGCGTAACCTGGAACTGGTTATTTCTGGTGTAGCACAAGCCAGCTTACCGGTTGAGAAGCTCAAGGAGGCTGAACTACCGGTTCATGCTCCTGAGCATTGGTCGGCAGTGATGGAACAACTATCGGCAAGCGCCTATACCCACTATCGGCGCTTGATCTACGACGATCCCGATTTTTTGCACTTTTTTGAGCAGGCCACTCCAATTTTAGAACTTGGCTGGCTCAATATCGGTTCGCGGCCAGTGCGCAGGTCGCAGGGACGTAGTATCGAAGAATTACGGGCGATTCCCTGGGTTTTTGCCTGGATGCAAAGCCGGTATGTGCTGCCGAGCTGGTATGGTGTTGGCAGTGCACTCGAGGAATATGTGGGAGAGGATATAGGACGTTTGGAAGAATTGCAACAGATGTATCGCGGCTGGCCTTTCTTACGCGCATTTTTGGACAATTTGCAGATGACGCTCTCAAAGGCTGATATGCATATCGCGCAGCATTATACGTTGCTTGTTGATGATGAGAAACTGCGCCAGCGTCTTTCACATGACATTCTGGATGAATACGAGAGAACGCGGCGTATATTGCTAAAGATTGTAGGCGGAAAAGCCTTGCTAGATGCCACTCCTGTCCTTCAACGCTCAATTCGCCTGCGAAATCCTTATGTCGATCCTTTAAGCTACTTTCAGGTGATGTTGCTGCGTCGATTGCGTGCGCTCGGTGGTCCCCTCGTACTGGATGAGACAACGCGACAAAGGGCCGGTGAACAAGAGCAAGAACGTGCTCGCCTGACATATGCCGTCCTTTTGACAATAAATGGGATTGCTGCGGGTTTGAGAAATACAGGATAGATTCGCTTCTTGACTTGATTTGCTATCATCGATTATATGAAATGCACTCGAAGGAACGTATGTACGTATTTGACTTAATAAAGCGACGGCGTAGTATTGGTAAGATGACCGGCGAAAGGCCGACTCGCGAGCAGATTGAGCAATTGTTAGAAGCTGCCACTCATGCGCCCAATCACCACAAGGTGCAACCCTGGAGATTTATCGTGCTGGCTGGCAATGCCCGAGAGGAGCTCGGCGCGGTGATGGCCAAATCGCTGGCTGATCGCTTAGAAGAAACGGGCAGTGACAAAGCACAGGCTGTGCTAAATAAAGAGCGCAGTAAGCTGTTGCGCTCGCCTGTTGTAATTGTGGTGGTGGCTGAGCCTCCCTACCAGCCAAAAGTGCTAGAGATTGAGAACATCGAGGCTACGGCTGCCGCTGTCCAGAATATGCTCCTGGCCGCTGAGGAGATGGGGCTGGCGTGCATGTGGCGAACTGGCGACGCTGCATACGACCCGCATATCAAGCAGTGGCTTGGGATGGCCTCAGGCGAGCATATTGTTGCATTTCTCTTTGTTGGCTACCCGGCAATTCCTCGCCTCGAGCGCGTTCCGATTTCTTTCGAGGAGAAGACGACCTGGTTAGGGTGGGAAGAATACTAATACTTTATCAGTGCGAACACATCGTGGCCTTTAAATCGATCACGACCTTTCAGGAAGGTTAGTTCAACTAAAAAGGCGATACCTGCGATGTGCCCACCCAATTTTTCTACCAGTTCCATCGTTGCGGAAACAGTTCCACCGGTAGCCAGGAGATCATCAACAATCAAGACGCGCTGACCAGGTAGAATCGCATCGGTATGGACTTCTACGATATTCGTGCCGTATTCCAACTCATACTCGACCGTTACTGTCTCATGTGGTAGTTTGCCGAATTTGCGCACTGGCACAAATCCACAGTTCAGTAAGTAGGCGAGAACCGATCCGAAAATAAAGCCACGGGACTCCACACCAACGACAACTTGAATGCCGGCTCCGGCGTAATGAGCCGCGAGACGATCTAAAGCGGAGTGAAATGCTACCTTATCTTGTAATAGTGGTGTAATATCTTTGAAATGAATCCCCTTCTGTGGAAAATCAGGGATATCTCGTATCCAGTCTTCAAGGCGTATAGACTCAGGTGTTGACGACATCTGTAACGCTCTCCTCTACATGTAAATAAGCTATAACATAGGGTCACCAGGTCGCTGACCCCATTTGATACACTCCTAGTCGTCATGAGTTCATCAGGGCTGTTTTGAATCCTGAAAGGCTAGAGCAGGCTGATACTCATTAGTGCCCTTTGAAGTATACCTCAACGTACCTGCTCATGCAAGATTGAGGACTACCTTCTCATTTGCTCATATTGTGGTATTGTTGGTTGTTGAGGGGGCGGCAAAGGAGAAGTACAATGTCCACAGCGGGTTGCCATGAGTGGAATGCTGTTCAAGCAGTACGGACAATCACGAGTGGCTGGAGGAGCCTCTACGTCTTTAGGCTTGTAGCGAGCCATGAACGCGTTCATTGGACGCACAACAAAGAAGTAGATCACGAATGCCATGATGAAGAATGTGATAAGTACGTTGATGAAAGCGCCTACATTGAGGACAGCCTTGGGGTTAGGGTTATAGGGAGGGTGCCATGTCAGGGTTGATAGGCTTCCACTAGGAAGAGGTATAAGAGGGGTAATAATGTCGCTAACCAGCCCATTAACGACAGCAGTAAAGGCTGCGCCTATAATGATGCCCACCGCTAAGTCTATGACATTCCCACGCAAGATGAATGTTCTAAAACCACTCACCCAATTTTGGGCGCGATGCTCTACTTCTGATACAGTATGATTATTCCTGATATCCATCAAGATTTTCCTCCAGTTACTTTGGTGAAATAAGAACGAAGCTCAATAAGTATTCAATATGAAACACGTATTGAGCTGTGTAATTTGGGTTAAGCAGGTACTATTTCGTCAGAGGAATGATGGCGTTGGTGGGTATAATAGCAAGTATGATGGCGTCGGCGGAATTTTCCGGGCGGCCGCGAGGGCCGCCCCTACATTTTAGGGGGCTTTGTGCGTGAATTGTGGAGCGGCCGCCCGGTGTATTAAGTTGGGGTCCAGAGTAACTATGTATTCACTGGCAGGTATATAATAATACTATCACGTTGTCGAAAGGAGGCAATGACCATGGCATTCAATATTCATCAGAAAGTTGTCGACAGGTATGGCGAACTTGATGAAAAGAAGGCAGCAGCATACCGGGAGCAACTAATCAACTTGTTCGTAGAGTCGCCAGAAGCACAGGCGCTCTTTGACGAGGACATCAGCCTTAGCTGGGCCGATATGATGATGGATTACAGTTTTGGCTATATAGGCGTCACTCCAGCGCAAATGACACCTGATAATTTACGCGAAATCCTGTTCGATATCTTCCCACGCAAGGTATCGGCTGAACCAGACGAAGCGCCAGATATCATTCGCGAGTTGCAGGCATTCTGGAAATTTTTACAGCGTGAGTACCAGCTTGAGAACGCTGCAGCCTGCCTGAAAGTACTGGATGACAGGGCAGTTCGTAGGCTAAAAGAGGAAATGAGTAATCCGGCTAATTTCGGTATGGCCAAGTCGTTCTTCATGATGGGTAAAGCACGCGGATTCGATATGTACACTGAGGAGGGATTAAACGAGTGGATGGAAACCTATAATGCTGAATTAGCGGCAGGAATAGGTCAACGCGTCCCTTCGCCCTTTCCTCCGCCCATCACGCCGACTTTCTCTGCCACATTTGAAGGGAGTGCCAGGAAAAGTCAGGGTCAGTCCAGGCAAAAGATGGCAAGGGTTAGTCGTAAGAGGAATCGCAAGAGAAAATCGTAGGCTCATTAGTTGTGATAATTGAATGCGTCGCCCATGATGCAGTTGGTTCCGTTGGCCAGGGCGACGCAAGCGTCCCTACACAGTTGGTTGGTTGCTCCGACAGGGCGGCGCAAGCGCCCCCACTCAACCTTTCACAACCCCCGCCCCTACGAGGTTAATTTCACAATGGTCACTCCATCTCCACCTTCTTGTGGGGGGGCAGATGTGTAGGATTTCACAAGGGGATGGTGCGCCAACTGTTCGCGTATGGCTGAACGTAGGGCGCCTGTGCCCTTTCCATGCACGATGCGCACTGAGGACATGCCGGACATCATGGCATCATTCAGGTAGGTATCCAGTTCCTCCAGGGCTTGCTCGACACGCCAGCCGCGTATGTCTAGTTGTGATGCGACCTCGGGCCGATCCTCGTAGCGTGGAAGAACTACTGAAGGTTGAGCCTGTATACGCTCTTGCGTTGTTGCCTGGCGCTTGCTGAGTCGCTCGATGTTATCTACACCTACGCGGAAACGCATCGAACCCATTTGTACCTCGGCCTCGCTGCGGTCGGGAGAAAGTCCGACCAACTCCGCATTTTGCCCAAAACTGAGGACACGGACAGTATCGCCGATCTGTAGTGGCCCTTCCTGGGTACCCGCAAGGGATGCTCCTTCATCTTCTGATCCTGGTTTTTTAGCCGGACGGCGTGGAGCGGAGATTGGTGTAACTTGCTCTGCGAGATCGCGTACCTGCTGACGTGCTTCTGTCAGCCGTTCGCGGGTCATACCGGCTTGACTCACATCAAGCTTGACCTTTGCCAGCATGCGTTGCGCTTCTTCGAGTTCTCTTTGAGCCTGCGCTCGTGCTTCGTTGAGAATCTGCGCGCGTTGCTCCTCAAGCTTATAGCGGTCCTGTTCGAGTTGCTTACGCTGGTACTCTGCCTCGGCATGTTCCATGCTCAGGTGGAAGCGCTCATCCTCGAGCGCTTTGCGTTCGGATTGCAGCCCCTCGAGCAGGTTCTCCATGCGCACGCCAGCGCTGCCGAGAAATTCGCGAGCGCGCTCAATAATACGCTCGTCAAGTCCCAGGCGATTTGCAATCGCCAGCGCGTTACTGCGCCCGGGCAGTCCTATGCTCAGTCGATAGGTTGGGGAGAGCGTCTCGATGTCGAACTCGACCGATGCATTGACCACGCCGGGCTGTTCGTGCGCAAAGGCTTTCAGTTCTGAATAGTGTGTGGTCGCGACAGTCGTCACATGGCGCTCCAGCAGAAATGTGAGAATAGCGCGTGCCAGGGCAGAACCCTCGCTCGGATCGGTACCTGCACCCAGTTCGTCGAGCAATACCAGAGCTCGCAGGCGTCGGCTCTCAGGCGAGCCTACCAATGTTGCCGACATCTTGCCGCGTATGTCGGGCGCCTCGCGATGTATCTCTTGCTCAATGCGTCGCAAAATTTCGATGATACGACTCAGATGAGAGGAGAATGTGCTGAGGCTTTGTTCGATGCTCTGTTCATCACCAATATCGGCAAAAACCTCCTCAAAGACCGCTATCTCAGAATGCTCATCCGCAGGAATGTGCAGGCCAGCCTGTGCCATCAGTGTCAGCAAGCCTACGGTCTTGAGCGCCACTGTTTTACCACCTGTATTGGGGCCGGTTATCACTACCATGGAAAATTCGTGTCCCAGGTGAAAGTCGATCGGGACGACTTTTCCTGTCAGCAGTGGATGGCGTGCATTACGCAGGTTTATAATTCCAGCGTTGTTCAGGCGTGGTTCGGTGCAGCGCATTATGCGCCCGTAGCGCGCTTTGGCAAGATGAAGGTCAAACTGGGCCAGTAGTTCGACGTCTAACTTCAGCGCGTCTGCCTCACGACCAATCTCAAGTGAGAGCTGGCGTAGAATACGCTCGATCTCCTGGTGTTCCTCGATCTGTAACTGGCGTAGTTTGTTATTCAGTTCCACTATCACCATTGGCTCGATGAAAACCGTTGCGCCACTGGCTGATTGATCGTGTACGATGCCACGCACCTGTCCACGGCTCTCGGCTCTGACGGGGACAACGTAGCGATCACTGCGTATGGTAACAATCGGCTCTTGCAGCGCGTTGCCAAATTCACGCACCAGGGTGCGCAGGCGATCTTGCAAACGCTGGTTTGCCCCACGAATGTCGAAGCGCAGTTTCCGCAGTGCCGGGCTGGCAGTGTCCAGCACCTCGCCCTCCTGGCTGATGGTTTCCTCGATACGGCGTGCCAAATGAGGTCGCTGTGGGATGTCCGCGCCCAATTGATGCAGCAGGGGGAAACTCTCGGGGTCAAGCTTTTCAGTCAGTCGAGATATATATGTAGCGCTTTGGATGGTTGAGAGCACCTCAAGCAGATCGCTCGGATTTAGCACGCCTTCACGGGATGCACGAGTCACTTGCGGACGGATATCATGCGCTCCCTGCACTCCTGCGTCAGCGCGAAGTTCGATCAGGCGGTAAGCCTCGGTTGTGAAGGCCTGACGATGACGTGCCTCCTCCAGGTTTGGGGTAGGCTGTAACTCTTTCACCAGTTCTTTACTGGCCGAGAAGGCTGCTTCCCTGGCCACCTTCTCCATTATCTTGGGATACTCCAGCGTAAGTATACTTTTCTCATGCATGATAGCTCACCTGGCGGGGGATAGCCTGGCGGGGGCAAGCCCCGCCACTACATTTCAGCCCCTACCAACAATATGATAGCTCACCTGGCGGGGGCAAGCCCCGCCACTACATTTCTACATTTCAGCCCCTATCGAAGACCATCGATAGGGGGTCTAGCATAGGCAAGAAAATAATTTCGTTAAGAATTCGTCGATGTCTTTGTAAGATATCACATCCGTGGGTAGATTGGTATTGGCTGGAGATGGTGTGGATAGTGGGCACAGGCCGATGAATCGGCGGTGTGCGCGATAAATCGGCACCTACGGTAGGTTGGATGATAGTGGCTATTTACATTTATTGGAACATGGCTTTCTTTTCCTCGTATACTATAGTGTGGCTTTGTAAACGCAGAAGAATTGGAGAAATGAGCTTTATGATCCTCCATCTTGGGGAGCGAGTCTATTGGGGAGCGCCTGAAGTGATCTACCTGGAGGGAACGATAAAGAGTCTGGACGAGGAGAGCCAGGGAGTACTTGTGCATATTGATCGCGCTACCCCTAATTCCGCGCACCTGGTCGGTATGGATGTGTCATTTGCCGCAGATGGGTTGGCTCCACTGCAAGGTGAAAGTCCGGCAGGTATTACAACTGAGCGCAACGTGGATCATCAACTGGCAAGCCGGATGAGCGATGATGAGAAGGTTCGTTGTGCTGCTGCTGTGGCTGTGTATCAAAAATATGGAAACAAAATCCCAACACAACAAAAAGAAGCTATGATTGAACAGGTAATGCAAGTAATTAATAGCGATGCAGATATGCGGTCGCGTATCATCGCTTCAATGGACCAGGTGCTTTTGCGTGAAAGGTGAGTTGTGAGCGGATAGCGGATGACCTGGCCTCACCCCAGCCCTCTCCACTTCGTGGAGAGGGAGCAGAGGGCGAGGCCGGAGTGTTTCTCGAGAAGGATGGGGTGAATTGTGAACTACTGCATAGGCGCGTACCCAAAAGTTGTATATACTAAACGTTAACACGAAGAGACTGCTCTTAATGGTTGAAAGGTGAGTGTTATGAACTGTACACGCTGTAATACACCGATAGAACCCGAAGCCCGTTATTGTCGATACTGTGGTTTGGAAGTTTCGAATGGTGCTTCCCAACCTGCCGGTGCCAACACTGCGCAAGCAAATCAACCTGGTATAGGAGATTCTCCGACGGTTTCAACTTCTCCCTGGCAGGCACAGCAACCAGGGCAGTTTCAGCCACAATATATGCCATCTCAATCGATACCGCCAGGGGCTTATCAGCCAACGGTAGCTATCTCACAGAGTCCGGGCAGTTTGCCGAGCACTGGCGCCCAGCCTTACTCTCCTCCAATTCCCACGCGCCGTAAGAATCGTTCGGGACAAGTCTTGCTCATTGTGGTGATCGCCTTGCTTGTAATCGTGCTTGTGGTAGTGGCAGGCTGGTTTCTTGCTCTCCGACCTATCCTGCATGGTTTAGCGCAAAATCAGATTGACAGTGTTTTGAGCAGTGCCGTTAATCAGATTACTCCTGCTGAATTGGCGCTGATACCCTCTGGTCGAGCTTCGGTGCCTTTAACTGAGGCGGATATGAACAATTTCATTGCTTCTAATACGAGCTCTTCTGATCCTGTGCAGCAAATACATATGACAATTACACCGAAAGTGGTGCGACTGGATTTTCAGACCTATGGGTTAACATCTACTGTTACGGGAGTCCCTCAAGCTGTGAATGGCCAGATTGTGATTACTGGTGTAAAGGTTCAAGGTGTCGCTTCGCTGCTGCTGTCGCCGGAGGAGTTAACTGCGACGTTGAATTCGCATTTACGTGATGCTGGTTTAAAGTTACATCGTGTGGCGACCGAGGTGGTACTCAAAAATCATGAGATGGATATTCTATTGCGTTAGTCGGTTTGGGGGATGGTAAATGAGGTGAGGAGCAGGGCCGATGAATCGGCGGTGGGCGCGATAAATCGGCCCCTACAGAGGGATGGAGGAAGGTGTGAAATAGCGCTCAATTATCGCTCATTTTGAGCGGTAGTTTATTGAAGAGGTTTGTTAGTATGGGTGTGTGGTGTTTGTAGTGAGTTAGACCCTTCGCTTCGCTCAGGGTGACAAGCAGTTGAGCGATATTTTATTGATGAGCTTGATTTTTCGGGTGTGTAGGGTATTTGGGATGAGTCAGACCCTTCGCTTCGCTCAGGGTGACAATCGGGGGATGCTGTGTGCGTGTTCGTCTTCTCCTCGATGCAGCGGTAGGAGCAGAAGAAGCGGTGCTGCAACTGATGAGATCCTTCGCTGCGCTCAGGATGACAGCGAAGCGAGGGATGATGGCAAGTCGTGCAGGATGACAGCGAAGCGAGGGATGACAACAAGTTGCTCAGGATGACAGTAATTCGCTCAAGATGACAACATGTCGCGCAGGATGACAGCGAAGCGAGGGATGACGGTGAAGCGAGGGATGACGGCAAGACGTATGAGTAGGAGTAGAAGAAGCGGTGCTGCCAGTGGGAAAATTGGGCTTGCGATTACGATAACTCCATTGCTCAGGAGAGTCATAGCGCTACCCGCCTGGTGAATGCTGGCAAATACTGAGGAAACATTGGGCAAGAAACCATCATTGTCTTGCTGCAATGGCCAGTAGACGAGAGCAGCACGACCAATAATATTCTGTTTGGGCACAAAGCCCCAATCTCTCGAATCAGAACTTCCCTTGCGATTGTCACCCAGCACGAAATAGTCGTTGGGAGGTACGACCATGTTGTGGATATATTTAAAGTTATACATGTTCCCTTGATTGTTTGGATCAATGTAGGTCTCTTTTAAGGTTACGCCATCTACTATCACCGTGGTGTCTTGAATGGTGATGGTGTCCCCTGGTAGTCCAATAACGCGCTTGATATAGTCTTGAGAGGGTTGCGGGGGAGCTTTAAAGACAATCACGTCACCCCGAGAGGGTGGACGGAAAAGATAGGTCCATTTATCGACGAGGATAAGTTCCTGGTTATGCAGGTTGGGTTCCATACTTGTGCCTTCGATATTGAAGTTCTGCACGGCAAAGCGGATTATCAAAAACATGAGGATGGTGAGTACTATTGTTTCAATGACCTCACGTACAAGCCGGTAGCGCTTTTCAAAATCAAGTTGTGGATTCATGCTCTCTCTTTCCCCTGGCATGCATGCGGCAGGTGGATACCCATGGGTGTTACTGTTTATACGAAATGTACCAGAAATAGGTTAGAGAAAGCAAGTTTTTGGGTATAATAAACTGGGAGCAGGTATCTGCAAGAGGATGCCTTCATCGGCCTATCTCACAGTGAACACAACTAGAAGGAGCAAGCACCTTGACCAAAGAACCCCCAATTGTAATCGAAGATCGCGAAGAGCTCATCTTCATGCTCTCCGAAGCAGCGGCGCTGGAGCATATGATCATGTGCGAATATCTGTTCGCGGCTTTCAGTCTGAAGCGTGACGTGAGCGAGGGCGTGACGGCGGCTCAGCTCGAAGCGATCAAACGGTGGGAGAGCGTTGTTTCTCACATTGCCACCCAGGAGATGCTGCATCTCGCCCTGGTGAGCAACTTGCTGACCGCTATCGGGTCCAATCCATTCTTTCGCCATCCCAACTTTCCCCAACGCGCGAAGTACTATCCGCCAGGGATCCAACTGGCCTTGCTGCCTTTTGGCGAACATGCCTTGCAGCATTTTCTCTACCTGGAGCGGCCCGAAGGAATGGAGCTGGAAGATGCCCCGGAATTTGCCGTGCTGGCCATTCCCAAACCCAGTCTCACCCTCGACGATGACCAGATCGTTCCCCAGGACCAGGATTTTGCCACGATCGGCCATCTCTACCGTGGCATTGAGCAGGGATTCCGTCACCTGGTTGAGAAGTACGGCGAACAGCGCGTCTTTATCGGTCCACCCCGCGCGCAAGCCACCCAGCAGTACTTCGGTTGGCCCGAACTGATCGCGGTCACCGATCTGGCTTCGGCATGTCAAGCCATCGAGACAGTTATCGAACAGGGGGAGGGAGCACGGGGTGATTGGCGCCAGGCGCACTACGGTAGATTCCTGCAGATCATGCAAGAATACCGCGACTTGAAACAGCAGGATCCAGGCTTTGAGCCAGCACGACCGGTGGTAGCGGCTTACATGCGACCGCCAAGCGATACGAACGAGGTCCCCCTCATCTCCGATCCAGTGACTGCTGGCGTCTCCGAACTTTTCAACGCCAGCTACGAAGTCTTGCTGCAGATGCTCATGCGCTATTTTATTCATGGCAAAGAAACCGAAGACGAGTTGCAGACGCTCAGCAGCACTGCTGTAAATGCCATGTTCATGGCTATCAAGCCACTAGGCCAACTGCTCACAACCCTCCCGATCGGTCCTGACCTCCCTGGCAAGATGGCGGGGCCGACCTTCGAGATCTATCGAACAGGCTACATCCTGCCACATCATGATGCTGCCTGGATCGTCTTGCACGAGCGACTCATTGAGCTGGCAGCGTATTGTGGTAAGTTGAGCGACCAGCAGTCGGCACCCCAAGCAGACTTACAGGCCGTCGGGGAAAACTTTCGCAGGCTGGCGGCGGTACTGGAACCACACGTCAAAACGAGTCAAGCCTGGAAGACCTGATCGCAAGATCAGCCATCCTAGAAGTCGCGTTATTTCGTGCGGTAAACCGAAATGTGGGGGTGGGGTTAGCCTTAAGTGCACTACGCAGGCATCCCGGCTTCGACCCACCTGCGAAATTGAGCGATCTGCTCCTCGGGCCACTTCCCGTCGCACGGCATCGTACCGCTTGAGAGGCGCTCAAGGATGGCCTGAGCATGCTTGCTGACATCGTGGTAGTTCCAGAGGTCGAAGGCCCAACTCATTGAGGCTCGGTCGCGGGCACGAAACAACGGCTGGATGTCTCGTGCATAAGTGGGTGTGCTTTCCTGAGCTGTCATGATCGCGCTCCTTTCCCGACTGTATGAACTACTGCATGAGAGCGAGGCCATCGCCTCAGCTAGGCGTCTTGTAACGCCTCAGTAATGGCTTGCTCCTGCGTCATCGTCTGCCCCGCGCTCCATCCGGCCTCGAATGTCGCTGCATCGAGATTCGCACGAGCTTCAGCAATATGTCTGTTCACGTCCTCGCGGTACACGCTGTCGGATGGGAGCAAGCTATCGGCGGCCCCAAATAGCCGTCCCGCTCGCTCTGCTCGCCCTTGGGCCGCTGCCACCTCGGCCAGTCCAGCAAGCGCCTTGACGATGCCGATCCCTTGCTCCACACGTTGCAGGTTCCGC
>WNGD01000620.1_pt1 | contig 38332 bp, 28 predicted proteins | sample 5400671 | NCBI WGS metagenome assembly WNGD01 (sample SAMN13153369, study PRJNA577476) | soil metagenome | isolation source: 40 cm soil or saprolite under grassland replicate 2 | place: USA:California | collected 2016-06-15 | reverse complement strand
GGTTGGCGGTGCGCGCCAGCTTGGTCGAGAGATTGGCCTGCCGCTCCTCGAGCGTGACGCAGGTGCGCATCGCCGGCGCCATGCGCCGGGCCAGGAACGACGACCAGGTCGGAAATCCTTTGACCGGCCGCTCGCCGAGAGTCTGCAGCCGCAGCTGTACGATCTCGTTGTAGGCGCGGCTCGCGCCGAACCGGAACAGCGACGCCGCCGCGCCCGCCTCGAGCTCGGCCGCGAGCGCGGTGAGCTCGTCGAGCAGCTTGTGATTGGCGGTGAGCCCTTCGGTGCTGCGCATCTGCTCGGTGACCTCGCCCAGCCGCCGCTCGATGCGGTTGATAGAGGGCGCGAGCCGCTGCGCCTCCGGCAGTCCGAGCAAGGCGAGCGTGCGGTAGGTCTCGAGTTCCAGCACGCGCTGCACCACAGCGCCGGCGCGTTCCGGATCGAGCCCGCGGTCGAGCACCAGGATGCGGATGAAGCCGGTCGGATCGCACTGGAAATCGCTGGCCATCAGCGCGGTGCCGTCGGCGACCTCGGCCATCGCCAGGCTCGAGCGCTCGAACACGCGCTCCGGCGCGAGCTTGTCATTGCCGTTGGCGAGCAGATGCAGATCGAGCGCGACCAGCAGCGGCCCCGGCTGCGGCACCAGGCCCATCGGGGCGGCGAGCGCGCTCGCGGCGGGATGGAACGGCGCCGTGCCGGGGTCGAGGCGTTCGGACGCGAGTTCCCAGGTGTAGGTCGTGAACTCCGAATGCTGCTCCCAGCGCAGCACGCTGCCGCTGAACGGGAGCCGATGGTGCTTGTCGCCGGGCTTGGGCGCCACGAGGCCGCGCCGGATGCAGAAATCGACCAGCGCCGCGCGATCGGCCTCGCCGCGCTCGCCCGCGGTGTCGAAGGCGAAATGCAGCACGCGGTGCGGGATCTCGATCGGCGTGAACGGCCGAGCGTGGACTTCGCCGATCACGGCCGCACGCAGCCGGTGCGGCTCGAGCCGCTTGCCTTCTCCGATCATCACCTCGGCGCTCATGGCGAACCCCGTGGCATGCGCAGGTTGCTTTGACAAGATCGCGGCTCGGACGGAACTTGCGCACCTGCTGAGCAAAAATTGAGCAAATGCCCGAGCAAAGGGCGAGGCCGGCTGTGTTCGGCATCGAGTGCTGACGGAATCCCTGCAAATGCGCCCGGAATTGCCGATCCGGCTGGCATGCCGGTTGCGAGGGTGCGGCGATCGTTCGCGCCCATAATCTGGAACAGAAGGAGACGACCATGCAACGCGCGGAGCTGACCGAAAAGATCCTCGACATCAAGCGCGAGAAGGGCTGGAGCTGGAAATACATTTGCGGTGAGATCGGCGGCTTCTCCCCGATGCTGATCACCGCGGCGCTGCTCGGCCAGATGAAACTGACGAAGCCGCAGGCGCAATCGGCTGCGAAGCTGTTCGGCTTGAGCAAGGCCGAGGCGGCGATGCTCAACGAAGTACCGTACCGCGGTTCGCTGCCGAGCGCCGTGCCGACCGACCCGCTGATCTACCGCTTCTACGAACTGGTGATGGTGTACGGCACCACCTGGAAGGAGTTGATCCAGGAGGAGTTCGGCGACGGCATCATGTCGGCGATCGATTTCGACATCGCGCTCGAGCGCCTGCCGAATCCCAAGGGCGATCGCGTCAAGATCACCATGTCGGGCAAGTTCCTGCCGTACAAATATTACGGCAACACCGGCAACATCCCGGAGTACGGCTACAAGGAAGAATAAGCGGCCGGACGCGGCCTTGCGCGGCCTCATCCTTTCCGCCAATGTCGCCGTGAGCGCGCGCACGGCAATGAAGCGCGGGCGAGGAGGACTGCATGGCGGACGCTGCGTCCGCGGACACGTCGACGCATTCCACGTCGGCGCGAAGGCGCGTCGGTCTGCTCGTGACCTGCCTCGTCGATCTGATGCGGCCTTCGGTCGGGTTCGCGGCGGCAAAGCTGCTCGAAGACGCCGGCTGCAGCGTGGGAGTTCCGCGCCAGGCCTGTTGCGGGCAGCCCGCCTACAACTCCGGCGACCGCAAGACGACGCGGGAGATCGCCGCGCAGGTGATCGAGGCCTTCGCGCCCTATGATTACGTGGTGGTGCCCTCGGGTTCGTGCGCCGGCATGCTCAAGGTGCATTACCCGCGGCTGTTCCGCAACGATCCCAACTGGCTGCCGAAGGCGGAAGCGTTTGCGGCGAAGACGTTCGAGCTCGTCTCGTTCCTGGTCGACGTGCTCGGCGTGACGGGCGTTGCGGCGAGCTACGAGGGTAGCGTCACCTATCACGACGCCTGCTCGGGATTGCGCGAGCTCGGCGTCAAGGCGCAGCCGCGCAAGCTCTTGGCGACGATCGACGGGCTGCGGCTCGAGGAGATGCGCGAGGCGGATGTCTGCTGCGGGTTCGGCGGGACCTTCTGCGTCAAATATCCGGCGATCTCCAACGTGATCGTCGGCAAGAAAACGGAAAACATCGCGGCGACGGGGGCCGACGTGCTGCTCGCCGGCGATCTCGGTTGCCTGATGAACATGGCGGGGAAATTGCAGCGCGAGGGCAGCAAGATCGCCGCGCGTCACGTCGCCGAGGTGCTCGCCGGCATGACCGAAGTTCCGCCGATCGGCGAGAGCCGCGCGCGCCGGGCGCAGGCCGAGCCATGACGCTCGCCGTCACCTCGCCGGCTTTCAAGGCGAACGCCAGGGCGGCGATCGCCGACCCGCAGCTGCAAGGCGTGCTCCGGCAGGGGCTCGGCTTCGTCGACCGGCGCCAGGCCGCGATCGACCGGCTGCCGGAATTCGATGCGCTGCGGGATTCCGCCCGCGACATCAAGGACCACACGCTGGCGCATCTCGATCTCTATCTCGAAGCCTATGAGGAGCGGGTGCGCGCCGCCGGCGGCCACGTGCATCATGCGGTGACGCCGGAAGAGGCGCGCGGGCTGATTCTCGACATCTGCCGCAAGGCGGGCGCCAGGACGGTCACCAAGGGCAAGACCATGATCGCCGAGGAGATCGGGCTCAACGATTTCCTCGAGGCGAACGGCGTCGTGCCGGTCGAGACCGACCTCGGCGAATATATCATCCAGATCCGCCACGAGGTGCCCTCGCACATCATCGCGCCCGCGATTCACCTCAACAAGGCGCAGGTGGAGGCGGATTTCCGCCGCGTGCACACGCATTTGCCGGAAAACCGCAACCTCGCCGAGCCGGCGACGCTGCTCGCCGAGGCGCGAACCATCCTGCGCGAGCGCTTCCTCGCCGCCGACGTCGGCATCACCGGCGCGAATTTTCTCGTCGCCGAGACCGGCACCTCGATCATCGTCACCAACGAGGGCAACGGCGATCTCACCCAGACCCTGCCGAAGGTGCATATCGTGCTCGCCACCATCGAGAAGCTGGTGCCCACCCTCGAGGACGTCTCTCAGCTGCTGCGCGTGCTCGCCCGCTCCGCGACCGGGCAGGACATGTCGGTCTACACCACGTTCTCGACCGGGCCGCGCCGTGCCGATGATCCCGACGGGCCGGCCGAATATCACGTCGTCATTCTCGACAACGGCCGCTCGACCATGCTCGGCGGCGAGTTCCAGGACATGCTGCGCTGCATTCGCTGCGGCGCCTGCATGAACCATTGCCCGATCTTCGGGGCCATCGGCGGCCACGCCTACGGCTGGGTCTATCCGGGGCCGATGGGCGCCGTGCTCACCCCGGCGCTGATCGGGGTCGATCTCGCCGGCAACCTGCCGAACGCGTCGACGTTCTGCGGCAGATGCGAGGAGGTCTGCCCGGTGCGCATTCCGCTGCCGCGCATGATGCGGGATTGGCGCGAACGGGAGTTCGAGCGGCATCTCTCGCCGGTGACGGTGCGCTCTGGTCTGGCGTTGTGGGCGTTTTTCGCCAAGCGGCCGCGGCTCTATGGGCTCATGACCGCGATGGCGGCGCGCGCGCTGGCGCTCCTCGGCTCCCGCAGCGGTCGCTTCCGCTCTTTGCCGCTCGCCTCGGCCTGGACCCGCGACCGGGATTTCCCGGCGCCGCAGGGCGCAACCTTCCAGTCGCAATGGAAGCGACGAGCGATGATCAAATACAAGCGATGAGCAAATAAAGGCGATGAACAAGGTGCAGAGCAGAGCCGTGCCGCATGCTCCAGCCCCTCAAGGGGAGAGGGGAAGAGCGCATGCGGCTCGTTGAGAGGATCAAATGGAAGAAAACCGCGCCATGACCGCGCGCGACACCATCCTGGCCTCGATCCGGCGCTCGCTCGGCGTGTCCGGCCGCGAGGCGCCGCGGCGCAAGGCGGTCGCGGATCGCCTGCGCGAGCATCCGGAAGGCGTGGTGCCCGCACGCGGCAAGCTTGCGCCGAAATCGCGCGCCGAGCTGTTCCGCAAAATGGTCGAGGCCGCGGCCGGATCGATCGAGGAAGTCCCGCGCGCCGCCGACGTGCCGGGCGCGGTCGCGGCGTTCCTGCGCGCGCACAATCTGCCGATGGCGGTGCGCCGGGGCGAGGACCCGCGCCTTGCCGCGATGCCGTGGCAGCGCGAGCGCACGCTCGAAGTCAAGCAGGGCGCTTCGGACGGCAACGATCTCGCCGCGGTCTCCCACGCGTTCGGCGCGGTCGCCGAATCCGGGACGCTGATGCTCACCTCGGGCAAGGACAATCCGACGACGCTGAATTTCCTGCCCGACACCCATATCGTCGTGGTCGACGCCGACGACGTCGCTGGCGATTACGAGACGCTGTGGCGGAAACTGCGCGAGCGCTTCGGCGCCGGTGCCATGCCGCGCACCGTCAATTGGATCACCGGGCCGTCGCGTTCCGCCGACATCGAGCAGACCCTGATCCTCGGCGCCCACGGCCCCCGCCGCCTGCATGTCATGGTGGTCGGCGAGACGGAATAATCCCGCTCTCGTGGGCGATTCAGAGGATGTCTCTGCAAAACCGCGTTACTCCGTTCGGCGAGCTCGTCGCCGTTGTCTCCCGCGGATTGTTCATGGGCAATCGCGGCGGCCGGTTGCATCGCGACGATCGCACGCTCGGCGCGCGGCGCTGGGTTTCCCGCCAATGGATCTGTTGCGTGACGCGATTCAAGGGGCGCCATCGCGCGGTCTGGGGCAGCGGCTATACCGAGCTGTTCTTTCTCGACGAGCCGACCGCGCTTGCGGCCGGGCACCGGCCCTGCTTCGAATGCCGCCGCCGCGCCGCCGTCGCCTTTGCGGCGAGCTGGGCCGCCGCGCGGCAGCAATCAGTGGCCCCGCGCGCGGCCGACATGGACCGCGTTCTCCACGCCGAGCGGCTCGACGGCCGCGGCAAGCGCCGCCACTCGCTGCCGATCGATGATTTGCCCGACGCGGCGATGCTCGCGCTCCCAGGGGAGCCAAATTCCGTGTTCGCGCTGCACGGCGAATCTCTGCGGCGCTGGCGGCCGGAAGGCTATGGCGATCCGCGGCCACGCCCGCGCGGGATCCTGGTCGATGTGCTCACGCCGCCGAGCATCCTCGCCGCGCTGGCGCAAGGTTACCGGCCGCAATGGCATCCGAGTGCGCAAGCGCCGGATGTCTAGGCGGCTCTGAGAATGTTGCTTTGGCTCGCGTTGCGTCCGCATGCCCGCTCCGGCCGGCCTTGTCGTCGGGCCCATGGCCAAAATAAGATCGGTCCGCGATGCGGTGCGCCTTGCGCAAAGTCAAGGTACCGCGCTCCCACTGCAGCAAGCTGCCGGCATCCGCGGGCGTCCGGCGTCGGGATCCGGCAAGTCGAGAGGTTGGAACATGACGACGTTGCCGCATGTGCTCAAGCGCATCCGGCTCAACCTGGCCCGCTCGAAGGAATTTCCCTCGGGCTCCTCCCGCCATGGTTACGAGTTCGTGGCCCCACTCGATGCCGGCGGGCATATCGATGTGGAGCTATGGCGAAAGCACCGCGACCATTGCCGCGTGCGTCGCTTCTGGGAGGGCGAGCCGGACGAGGTGGGACGTCTGGTGCACCGTCCGGGGGGTGCCGGCCACGCCCGCTGGGTATTCGATTACGAGGACGTTGCCGAGGAGGACGACGAGGCCGGCTACCGCTTCGGCGCCCATGCCTTCATGCCCGGCGAATACGTCTCGATCCGCGACGAAGACGGGGAGATGCACACGTTCCAGGTCGTCTCGGTCGAACCCGCGACCTGAGCTCTCAGTCCGGCCGCGCGTCGGCGCAACCGACGTTCCGCAATCGGCATCCACCCGCAGCCTTACACGGAGATGAACGCATGCGTGCGAACAGCAATGCCAGGACGGGTGGCGAGATTCTGGTCGATCAATTGTTGGCCCATGGAGCGCGGCACGCGTTCTGCGTTCCCGGCGAGAGCTATCTGGCCGTGCTCGACGCGTTCCATGATCGCGATGTCATGGTGACGGTGTGCCGGCAGGAAGGCGGCGCCGCCATGATGGCGGAAGCGGTCGGCAAGCTGACCGGCCGGCCCGGCATCTGCTTCGTCACCCGCGGTCCGGGCGCGACCAATGCGTCGCCCGGGGTCCACATCGCACGCCAGGACTCGACCCCGATGATCCTCTTTGTCGGGCAAGTCGCGCGGGGGACGCGGGATCGCGAGGCCTTCCAGGAACTCGATTACCGCGCGGTGTTCGGTTCGATGGCCAAGTGGGCGACCGAGATCGACGCGGTGGAACGGATTCCGGAGATCGTGTCGCGGGCGTTTTACACCGCCACCAGCGGCCGGCCCGGCCCGGTCGTCATTGCACTGCCCGAGGACATGTTGAGCGAGCGCGGCGCGGTCGCCGATGCGCTGGGGTCCGAACCGGTCGAGACCTGGCCGGGGGCGACCGACATGACGCGGCTGCAGAAGCTCATGTGGGCGGCCGAGCGCCCGATCGTGCTGCTGGGCGGCAGCCGGTGGTCGCAAGCGGCTTGGGCGGCGATGGGGCGCTTTGCCGAGCGCTTCCGAATTCCCGTCGCCACCACGTTCCGGCGCGCGCATCTTTTCGACGCCACCCACCCCAGCTATGCTGGCGATCTCGGCATCGGTCCCAACCCGAAGCTGCTCGCGCGCATCCAATCGGCCGATCTCATCGTGCTGGTCGGCGGCAGGCTCGGCGAGCTGCCCTCCCAGGGCTACACGCTGCTCGACATTCCCGATCCGCAGATCAAGCTCGTCCACGTCCATCCGGGCGCGGAAGAGCTCGGCCGCGTCTATCGTCCGGACCTGGCGATCCACGCCGCGCCGACCGCCTTTGCGGCGACGCTCGAAGGACTGGAGCCCCCCAACGACATCCGCTGGCGCGAGCAAACGCGCGCCGCACATGCCGATTACCTGGCCTGGTCGGAGAAGCCGACCGCCATTCCGGGCGCGGTCAACCTCGGCGAGATCATGGTCGACCTGCGCGAGCGGCTCGAGCCGGAGGCGATCCTGTGCAATGGCGCCGGCAATTATGCCGGCTGGATTCACCGCTTCTATCGCTTCCGCCGCTTCACGACCCAGCTCGGACCGGTCTCGGGCTCGATGGGTTACGGGGTTCCCGCCGCGGTCGCGGCCAAGCGGCTCTATCCCGAGCGCAGCGTAGTGTGCTTCGCCGGCGACGGCTGCTTTCTCATGAGCGGCCAGGAGTTCGCGACCGCCGTCCAATACGAGCTGCCGATCATCGTGATCGTGGTCGACAACGGCATGTACGGCACCATCCGCATGCACCAGGAGCGTGAGTATCCCCGGCGCGTTTCGGCGACCGCGCTCAAGAACCCGGATTTCGCCGCCTATGCCCGCGCGTTCGGCGGCTTCGGCGCCACAGTGGAGACGACCGCCGCGTTCGCGCCGGCGTTCGATGCGGCGATAAACTCGAAAAAACCCGCCATCCTCCATCTCAAGCTCGACCCGGAGGCGATCACGCCCGCGACCACGCTCGGCGCCATTCGGGAGAAGGCGCTCGCGCAGCAGCGCGCATAGGCGAGGCGAAGGAGCACCTGAACGTAAATTCAATATTGTACTTGGCGCATGAATCATGACTCACATGTTGCCATGGTGTACCGGCGCACGGAAAAAACGGTTCGCCGCTTGGCCCAGCGGCACGGAGCGATCATTGCGGCGGCGCGCGCATCCGCTGCCGAGGGCGGCATGGCGGCCGTGCAGGTCGCGCCGGTGGCGGCGCGCGCCGGTATCGCGGCCGGGACCGTCTATCGCTATTTCCCTTCGAAGACGGACCTGGTCGCGGCGCTGGTTGCCGCGGTTTCCGAACATGAGATCGGCACTCTCCAGCGCGCGGCGGAGGCGGCGCCCGGCCCGCTTTCCGCGCTCGCCGCGGCGATTGCGACCTTTGCGTCACGCGCGATGGCCCAGCGCCGGCTTGCCTGGGCGGTGATCGGCGAGCCCGTGGATGCGCAAGCCGACGCCGTCCGGCTGGTCTATCGCCAGGCGCTGGCCGCGGAGTTCCAAACCCGCATCGAGCGGGCAATCCGCGGCGGACACCTGCCCGCCCAGAACGCGCACCTCTCCGCGGCGGCGGCGGTCGGGGCCTTGCTCGAGAGTTTGATCGGGCCGCTGGCTTCCGCAACGGCCGAGGGCGAGCTCGAGCCGGTGGAGGCGCTTATGCTGTACGTGCTGCGCGGATTGGGAATCCCCGATGCGCGTGCGCGGGGGCTCGTGGTGAGTCGGACGAGGGAGAATGGAGGAGAAACCGCCGCGCAAGCGTAGCGGCCGTTGCGTTCTCCGTCCCCTCATCCGTCCTGTGTTCTCCGCTCAGTGCGACATCAGGGTGGGGACCGTCATCGCCGAAAGGATGCCGCGCGTCGCGCCCCCGAGGATGAACTCGCGCAGGCGCGAGTGGCCGTATCCGCCCATGACGATGAAATCGGCCCCCGCATCGGCCGCGTAGGACAGGATGGTGCTGGCCACGTCGGTGCCGCCCGAGACGATGCGCCTGAGGTCGACCTCGAGCCCGTGCCGCGCCAGATGCTCGGCCATGTCGGCGCCCGGCAGCTCGTCGCTCTTCGGCCGCTCGGTCGCCACCACGACGACGTCGACCGCCTTGGAGCGCCGCAGGAACGGCATGGCGTCGGCGATCGCGCGCGCGGCGTTGCGGCTTGCGTCCCAGCACACCAGGACGCGATCGAGCTTGAGGCCCCCCTTCTGGATGTAGGGCACGACCAGCACGGGGCGGCCGGACTCGAATAGCGCGGCCTCGATGATCAATTCCTGCGGTGCCAGCGTATTGGGCTGCGCCTGGCACACCACCGAGAGGTCGAACCGCCGCGCGATCTGGCCGAACAGATCGGCGGCGCCGGCGAGGCTGGTGGGGATCATGCGCGATTGCGCGGACAGCCCGGCGCGGCGCGCCGATTCCTCGAATCTGGCGATCAGGACGTTGGCGGCGTCCTCGCCTTCGGCGCGTTGCGCCTCGATGATGTCGGGCGGCAGCCCGCCCATGACGCTGGGGGGCAGGATCGGCTCATACGCGAAGGCGATGCCGAACGCATGCGCCCGGAAGGCGTCGGCGACCGAAATCGCATAATCGCTCGCAGGGTCGGCGCCATTGCGGGCCGAGAGGTTGACGACGAGGTCTTTGATCATGGCGGGCCTTTGCTCGCTCGCTGCGGACTTGGCGAGCATAGAATAGCCGTGGGCTCGCGGGCAAAGTTGAGCGAGGTCGAAGCCCATGCGCGCCGGGCCCGACCCGGACATCCGAGCCGGACGGCCGCGCCGTCAGGCCGCATGATCGGCACAGGCCTCGACACCTCACTTTGCATCGGCCTTGGTGTTTTCGCGCTATAAGGGGCGAAGCATTCCGTGGAGCTGTTCGATGCCAGTGACGATGCCGGCGCCGGATGCGGGCCTTGTCTCCCGCCGCGACGAGATCGTGGCCGGGCTGCGCGCCATCGTCCCGGGAGAGGGCGTGATCGCAAGCGAGCCCGAGATGCGCCCTTATGAGTCGGACGGGCTGACCGCCTACCGCCAACTGCCGATGGTCGTGGTCCTGCCTTCGACGACCGACCAGGCGGCGCAGGTGCTGCGCTATTGCCATGAGCGGGGCATCAAGGTGGTCCCCCGGGGCGCGGGGACTTCGCTCTCGGGCGGCGCGCTGCCGCTCGCCGACGGCGTCTTGCTGGGCATGGCCAAATTCAATCGCATCCTGGACATCGATTTCGACAACCGCGCCGTGGTCGCCCAGCCCGGCGTCACCAATCTCGGCATCACCGAGGCGGTCGAGCACGCCGGCTTCTACTACGCGCCGGATCCGTCCTCGCAGATCGCCTGCACCATCGGCGGCAACGTGGCGGAGAATTCCGGAGGCGTGCATTGCCTCAAATACGGGATGACCGCCAACAATCTGCTCGGCTTGGAGATGGTACTGATTTCCGGGGACATCATTCGGCTGGGCGGCAAGCACCTCGACAGCGACGGCTACGATCTGCTCGGGCTCATGACCGGCTCCGAGGGCTTGCTCGGCGTCATTACCGAGATCACCGTACGCATCCTCAAGCGGCCGCAGACCGCGCGCGCGGTGCTGATCGGCTTTGCGTCCTCCGAGGCGGCCGGGGACTGCGTCGCGAAGATCATCGGGGCCGGCATCATCCCGGGCGGCATGGAGATGATGGACGGGCCCGCCATTCGCGCCACCGAGGAATTCGTCCATGCCGGCTACCCGCTCGACGTCGAGGCTCTGCTCATCGTCGAACTCGACGGGCCGCAAGCCGAGGTCGATCATTTGCTCGAGCGGGTCTCGGCCATTGCCCAAGGCTGCGGCGCGGCCAATCTGCGGGTGTCCAATTCCGAACAGGAGCGGCTGACGTTCTGGGCCGGGCGCAAGGCGGCGTTTCCGGCGGTGGGGCGCATCTCGCCGGACTACTATTGCATGGACGGCACCATTCCGCGCGGCAAGCTGCCGCTGGTGCTGGCGCGGATGCGGGAAATGTCGGCGAGCTACGGTCTGCGGGTCGCCAACGTGTTCCACGCCGGCGACGGCAATTTGCATCCGCTGATCCTTTACGACGCCAATACCCCGGGCGAGCTCGAGCGCGCCGAGGCTTTCGGCGCCGACATTCTCAAGCTCTGCGTCGAAGTCGGCGGCGTGCTCACCGGTGAACACGGCGTCGGAGTCGAGAAGCGCGACCTGATGCCGGAGATGTTCAACGAAATCGATCTGGCCCAGCAGCAACGCGTGAAATGCGCGTTCGACGACCAGGGTCTGCTCAATCCGGGCAAGGTGTTTCCGACGCTGCATCGTTGCGCCGAACTCGGGCGGATGCACGTTCGCGGCGGTCGGCTGCCGTTTCCGGACATCCCGCGGTTCTAGATGGTAGACCGGTTCACGCCACGGGACCAAAAGGACGTCGCGGCCGCGGTCGAATGGGCGCTCGCCGGCGGCAAGACGCTGGAGATCGTCGGCGGCGGATCGAAGCGCGAGATCGGCCGCGCCGCGCAATGGGACCTGACCCTCGATCTCTCCGGGCTCTCGGGGGTCACCCTCTACGAGCCGGAAGAGCTGGTGCTCTCGGCCAAGGCCGGCACGCCGCTGGCGGAGATCGAGGAACTCGTCGCCTCGCGCGACCAGGAGCTCGCCTTCGAGCCGATGGATTACGGTCCGGTGTTGGGCCGATCGATGGGCCGCGGCACGCTGGGCGGCGCGCTCGCGACGAATCTCTCCGGTCCGCGCCGCATCAAGGCGGGCGCCGCGCGCGACCATTTCCTCGGGGTCTCGGCGGTCTCCGGCCGCGCCGAGGTCTTCAAGTCCGGCGGACGGGTGGTGAAGAACGTCACGGGTTACGATCTTTGTAAGCTGCTCGCCGGCTCCTGGGGCACGCTCGCGGCGATGACGGAGGTCACGATCAAGGTCTTGCCGCGCGCGCCGGCCGAGGAGAGCCTGCTGGTTCTCGGCCTCGACGACCGCAACGCGGTCGCCGCGATGGCGGCCGCCGTCGGCTCCTCCAGCGACGTTTCCGGAGCGGCGCATCTGCCGGCGAATATTGCCGCCCGGATGCTGGGCGCGGCCGCCGCCGGCAGCGCCATCACCGCGTTTCGGCTGGAAGGCGTGCCGCCATCGATCGCCCAGCGCAAAGCGATGCTGGAGCGGCTGCTCGAGCCCGATGGGGTCATGCTGACGATCGGCGAGGCTGGCTCGCGGGCGCTGTGGCAGGCGGTCCGCGACGCCACCGCGTTCGCCGCGACGGATGGCGCCGGCCGGCCGCTGTGGCGAGTGTCGACGGCCCCGACACTGGGGCCGCAGGTCGCGGCGGAGATCGCGGCGGAGGTCGAGGCCGAACTGTTCTACGATTGGGCGGGCGGGCTGATCTGGATCGCGCTGCCGCCGCTCGAGGATGCCGGCGCGGCGCTGGTGCGCGGCGCCGTGCGCTCGGCCGGCGGTCATGCGACGCTGGTGCGCGCCCCGGCATCGGTGCGTGCGGCCATCGATGTATTCGAGCCGCAGCCCGAGGCGCTGGCCGCATTGACCCGGCGCGTCAAGGAGAGCTTCGATCCCAAGCGCATCCTCGGACCGGGACGGATGTACGCGGGCGTGTGAGTGGATGAGATTGAAATAAATGCAAACGAGCTTCACATTGGATCAATTGCGCGATCCGGCGACTGCCGAATCCGAGCGCATCGTTCGCACCTGCACGCACTGCGGCTTTTGCACCGCAACATGCCCAAGTTATGTGCTGCTCGGGGACGAACTCGATTCGCCGCGCGGCCGGATTTACCTGATCAAGGACATGCTCGAGCACGACCGGCCGGCGACGGCGGAGGTGGTCAAGCATATCGACCGTTGCCTTTCCTGCCTCGCCTGCATGACGACGTGCCCGGCTGGCGTGCATTACATGCATCTCGTCGACCATGCGCGGGTGCACATCGAACGGACCTATCGCCGGCCGGCCCTTGAGCGCCTGTTGCGCGCCTTGCTGGCGAAAATCCTGCCGAATCCGGCTCGGTTCCGGCTGGCATTATGGCTGGCATGGCCGGCAAGATGGCTTGCTCCGCTGCTCTCGCTGTTGGGATTGCGGTCGCTTGCGGCCCTGTCGCGCCTCATCCCCGCCACGCCGCCGGCTTGGCCGAAGGTTGGAAGCAAACGGCGCTTCCCGGCGATCGGCGAGCGCAAAGGCCGGGTCGCGATCCTGTCGGGCTGCGTCAACCAGGTGTTGGCGCCTGCGGTCAACCAGGCCGCGATCGGACTGCTCAACCGCCATGGCATCGAAGTCGTGGTGCCGCAAGGCGAGGGCTGCTGCGGAGCACTGACCCATCATCTCGGCCGCGAGGGCGAATCGCTCGATTTTGTGCGGCGCAACATCGACGTCTGGGCGCGTGCGATCGAGCGCGAAGGGATCGACGCGATCCTGGTCACCGCGTCCGGCTGCGGCACGATGATGAAGGATTACGGTTTTCTGCTGCGCAACGACCATGTCTATGCGAAAAAGGCGGCGCGGGTCGCCGAGTCGACGAAAGACGTGTCGGAATATCTGGCCACGCTCGACCTGATGCCGCCGGTGCGCGACGGCAACCTCGTGGTCGCCTATCATTCGGCCTGCTCGCTGCAGCACGGCCAGAGGGTGCTGCACGAGCCGAAGGCATTGCTGGCGAGGGCCGGATTCGAAGTCCGCGACGTGCCGGAGGGACATCTGTGCTGCGGATCGGCCGGAACCTACAACATGCTTCAGCCGATAATTGCTCGTAGACTTGCGGAGAGAAAAGCAGCAAACATTGCAAGGGTCGCTCCGGATGTCATTGCTGCTGGCAATCTCGGTTGTATGACGCAGCTCGAATTGGTAACCGAGATCCCGATCGTCCATACCGTGGAGCTGCTCGACTGGGCGACGGGCGGACCGCAACCGCAGGCCTTGCAACGCTCGCGGAAGCAGAAAGGATGAGCCGGACGCTTGCATTCGGACGCATGAACCGGGCGTGAGTTGGGGGATCGGCGGAGACGATTCCGCATGCCGCGCCCCGCGTGATGAAGCCTGACCAACAAAGCAGGAGGACGTTATGGCTAAAGCTGCTCGCAAATCGAAGTCGAAGACGACCAGGACCAAGAAGAAGGCCGGAAAGCGCTCGGCGACCAAGCGCAAGGCCGGTGCGAGGACGGCCGCGCGCCGCGCGGGCGCCGCTCGGCGCGGCAAGTCGGTCAAGGCGAGGAAGCCGGCCCGCAGGGCGACCGCCAAGAAGGCCAAGCGTGCGGCTCCCAAGCGTGCGGCTCCCAAGCGCGCCGCCGCCCGGAAATCCTCGGCGCGAAAGCCAGCGGCCGCGAAACCCGCTGCGGCTCCGGCAGCTCCCCGACCCGCGGCTCCGGCAGCGCCGAGACCCGCCGCTCCGGCGGCCCCGAGACCCGCTGCAGCTCCGGCACGGCCCGCGCCGAGCCCATCCCCGGGCATGCCGCGCCCATCGCCGAGCCCCTCGCCGGGATTTGGCTCGACCCCGCCGCGGCCGGCTTCGCCGTTCTCGGGGACTCCCTCGTCTTCGCCTGGCTCCAGCCCGGGTGGCTATCGCCCCTTCGGCTCGCCCGGTATAAGGCCCGGCGAGGAGACCAGCCATGGCCCGAAAACCGACGAGACCAAGAAGGAATAAGGCGAGAAACGCCAGGGCCGCCAAAGCGGCATCGGCCAACAGCTCGGCAAAGGCCGGCGCCAAGGGCGCGCGTCGCGGCAAACCCGCAACGAAGTCGCGAAGATCGGTCGCGACGCGCAAGCCCGCCAAACGCATCACCTCTCGCAGCTTGTCGAAGGGGCAGCGTGGCACGCGCGCGAGCGGCCGCGCCGCCGCGGGACGCCGTGCTGCGTCCGGGCGCAACCCTCCGCGGCGGGGCGCGGCACGGCTGCGGCGCACCGCCGCAAAGCCCGCGATGGGGGCCGCCGTCGCCGGCGTTCGGGTCACGGGCAAGCCCGGGCCGCGCCATGCGGAAATCCTGAGCCCCGACGCGCTCGCGTTCCTGGCCGAGCTGCACCGCAGGTTCGACGCCACCCGCAAGCGGCTGCTGGCCGGCCGCGCCGCCCGCCAGGCGCGGTTCGACGCCGGCGAACTCCCCGACTTCCTGCATCAGACCCGACACATCCGCGAGGGCGACTGGAAAATCGCGGCGATCCCCAAGGATTTGCTCGATCGGCGCGTCGAGATCACCGGTCCGGTGGATCGCAAGATGATCATCAACGCGCTCAACTCCGGCGCCAATGTCTACATGGCGGATTTCGAAGATGCGAACTCGCCGACCTGGGCCAACAATGTCGAGGGCCAGCTTAATCTGAAGGACCGCTGGGCGGGCCGGCTCGCCTTCACCGATGCGGCGACCGGCAAGAAATATGCGATCGGCAAGAATCCCGCGGTGCTGATCGTACGCCCGCGCGGCTGGCATCTTCCCGAACAGCACCTGACCGTCGACGGCGAGCCGATCGCGGGGGCGTTATTCGACTTCGGCCTGTATTATTTCCACAACGCCGAGGCGCTCCGCGCCCAGGGCACCGGCCCCTATTTCTATCTGCCCAAGCTCGAGAGCCACATCGAGGCGCGGCTGTGGAACGACGTGTTCCTCCACGCGCAAGCGCGCTTCGGCCACCCGAAAGGCACCATCAAGGCCACCGTGCTGATCGAGACGCTGCCGGCCGGCTTCGAGATGGACGAGATCCTGTGGGAGCTGCGCGACCACGTCACCGGGCTCAACGCCGGCCGCTGGGATTATATTTTCTCGTTCATCAAGAAATTCGCCAAAAGCTCGAAATTCGTGCTGCCGGACCGCTCCCAGGTGGTCATGGGCAAGGCGTTCCTGCGCGCCTATGCGCTGCTCCTGATCAAGACCTGCCATCGCCGCGGCGCCTTCGCGATGGGCGGCATGGCGGCGCAGATCCCGGTCAAGAACGATCCTGCCGCGAACGAGGCGGCCTTCGCCAAGGTGCGCGCCGACAAGGAGCGCGAGGCCAACGACGGCCACGACGGCACCTGGGTCGCCCATCCCGACCTCGTGCCCATCGCCAAGCAGGTGTTCGACCGGCTGATGCGCAAACCCAATCAGCTCGACAGGCTGCGCGAGGACGTGAACGTGACCCGCGACATGCTGCTCGAGATCCACGAGGGCACCAAGACCGAAGCCGGATTCCGCGAGAACATCCGCGTCGGCGTGCAGTACATCGAGTCGTGGCTGCGGGGCCGCGGCGCGGTGCCGATCTACAATCTCATGGAGGATGCCGCGACCGCCGAGATCTGCCGCGCCCAGATCTGGCAATGGCTCACCTACGGGGCGGCGCTCGAGAACGGGGTCAAGATCGACGACGATTTCTTCGAGCGCGCGCTCGAGGAGGAGATGGGTCGCGTCAAGCGCGAGGTCGGCCCGCGCGCGTATGCGAGCGGCCGGTTCCCGGAGGCGATCGGGCTGTTCCGGAAATTGTCGCTGGCGGAAAAATTCGAGGAATTCCTCACGATCCCGGCCTATCCGCTGATCGTCTAGGGCAGTGTCGTTCCGGGGCGCCGCGGAGCGGCGAACCCGGAATCCATGAACACCGCCCGGTGTCACATTCGCATGCTCGGTGTTCATGGTTTCCGGGTCCGCGCCTGCGGCGCGTCCCGGAATGACGAAAACCGAGATTTCCCTTCACTCCGCCGCTTCGAGCGCAACCTCGCGCACCTTCTGGCGCTCGCCGTCGCGGGTGAGGGCGAGATGCCGGCGGTGGAAGGCCCGCAAGGTCGAGCGGTGGCCGATCGACACGATGCTCGAATTCGCGAGCCGCTGCTGCAGCAGCCGGTAGAGCGCGGCTTCGGCGGGCTCGTCGAGCGAGGCGGTGGCCTCGTCGAGAAACAGATAGTCGGGCGCGTGCAGGATGGCGCGCGCCAGCCCGAGCCGCTGCTGCTCGCCGAGCGAAAGCATGCGGTTCCAGTGCGCGTCCTCGTAGAGCCGCGGCGCCAGCGACGCGAGCCCGACCGCTTGCAGCACTTCGCGCATGGCGCCGGCATCGAAGCTTCCCGGTGCGGCCGGATAGGCGATCGCCGCTTCGAGCGAGCCGATCGGCAGATACGGCCGCTGCGGCAGCACCATGACGCGCGCGCCCTCGGGGATCGCCACGGTGCCCGAGCCGAACGGCCAGATGCCGCCGATCGCCCGGAACAGCGTCGACTTGCCCGAGCCCGAGGGCCCCGTCACCAGCACGCGCTCGCCGGACCCAAAGGCGAGGTCGTCGGCGCCGACCAGCGGCATCCCGGTCGGCAGATGCACGTCGAGCGCTTCCAGCGCGAGTTTCGGGCTCTTGCCGGCCGAGACCAGGCGAATGACCGGCGGCGTCACCGCCGCCGCCGCGCCCACCGCGATCGACTTGTCGAAGCCCGACAAGCGCTCGATCACCGCGCGCCATTCGGCGAATTCGCGATAGACCGTGATGAACACCGAGAGCGCGCGTTGCACGCTATTGAAGGCGGACGCCGTCTGCGTGAGCACCCCGAGCGGGATATTGCCGGCGAAATACGCCGGGCTCACCACGATGTACGGAAACACCACCGAGGCCTGGGTGTAGCCCGCGGTCAGGAACGTGAGCCGCTTGGTCCGCGTCATGATCGCGAGCCAGTTGCCCACGACCGAGCTGAAGCGGTCCATCAGCCTGATCTGCTCCGCCGGTTCTCCGTGCAGCAGCGCGATCTGCTCGGAATTCTCTCTCGTGCGCACCAGGTTGAAGCGGAAATCCGCCTCGAAGCGCTGCTGGTTGAAATTGAGCCCGATCAGCTGCCGCCCGATCAGGTGGGTGAAGACGGTGCCCAGGACCGCGTAGATCAGCGCCGCCCACACCAGATATCCGGGGATCGCCCAATCCGCGCCGAACAAATGCAGGGGGGCCTGCGCCGACAGTGCCCACAGGATAACGATGAAGGAGACGAACGACACGATCGCGCTCAGCACGCTGACGCCGATGTACATCGTGCGTTCGATGAACAGCCGGATGTCCTCGGCGATGCGCTGGTCCGGATTGTCAGCGGCGTCGCCGAGCAGCTGCATGCGGTAATGGTTGGAATGGTCGAGCCAATGACCGAGGTAACGAATGGTCATCCATTGCCGCCAACGGATCTGCAGCCATTGATTGAGGTAGAGCTGATAGACGGCGAGCACGATGAAGATCGCGGCGAGCACGCAGAAATACAAGAGCTCGCCGACGAAGGCATCCCAATTGTGGTCCTGGATGGCGTTGAAGAACCGGGCGTTCCACTGGTTGAGCAGCACGTCGATGGCGACGAGGCTGAGCTCGATGGCGATCACGCTGCCGAGCAGGACGCGGCCCGCCCAGCGGTCCTCGGAGCGGAAGTACGGGAAGGCGAGGCCCCAGATGGTGCCGAGCGTGGTGAAAAAGCCTCTCACGGGGTGCTCCTGTCCTGTCGACCGGGTTTGCCGGGGCCTTTTAATACGAATTTCGTGGGCGGAACTGCGACATCACGGCCAAGTGACGCCGCAGGCGTCATCCCGGAGCCCGAGCGAAAGCGAGGGCATCCGGGATCCCGAGAGGCCTGCGACTACGGAGGTGCCAAAATCTCGACCCGAATCGCCCGCCGCGACCGTACTCGTAGCCCGGATGGAGCGACCGCAGAGCGCTCGCGAAATCCGGGGCAGGCCGTTCCCGGATTACGTTGCGCTGCGCGCCACTCCATCCGGGCTGCAAGGAAACTGGTCCTTTCGGAGTGCGCAACGAAAAGGGGCCGCGTCGCCGCGGCCCCTTTTCGCAATTCTTCTGAGCGGCCTTTAGTAATCCATGCTGCCGCCCGGCATCCCCGGCGTGGCCGGCTTGTCCTTGGGCAGCTCCGCCACCATCGCCTCGGTGGTGACCAATAGCCCCGCGACCGAGGCCGCGTCTTGCAGCGCCGCGCGCACCACCTTGGCCGGATCGATGATCCCGGCCTCGACGAGGTCGACGTAGTTCTCGGTCTGCGCGTCGAAGCCGAAGGTCTCCGAGCGGTTCTCCAACACCTTGCCGACCACGATCGAGCCCTCGACCCCGGCGTTCTCCGCGATCTGGCGGATCGGCGCCTCGAGCGCGCGCTGCACGATCTTGATGCCGGCCTGGATGTCGGCGTTCTCGGATTTGAGCTTCTCGATCGCCTTCCTGGCGCGCAGCAAGGCGACGCCGCCGCCCGGCACGATGCCTTCCTCGACCGCGGCGCGGGTGGCGTTGAGCGCGTCCTCGACGCGGTCCTTCTTCTCCTTGACCTCGATTTCGGTCGCGCCGCCGACGCGGATCACCGCGACCCCGCCGGCGAGCTTGGCGAGCCGCTCCTGCAGCTTCTCGCGATCGTAGTCCGAGGTGGTTTCCTCGATCTGCTGTTTGATCTGGGTAACGCGCGCCTCGATGTCCTTCTTCTTGCCGGCGCCGTCGACGATCGTGGTCTTCTCCTTCTCGATGATGACCTTCTTGGCGCGGCCGAGCATCTGCAGCGTCACGTTCTCGAGCTTGATGCCGAGATCCTCGGAGATCAGCTGGCCCCCGGTGAGCACCGCGATATCCTCGAGCATCGATTTGCGGCGATCGCCGAAGCCGGGCGCCTTGACGGCCGCGACTTTCAGGCCGCCGCGCAGCTTGTTGACGACGAGGGTGGCCAGCGCCTCTCCCTCGACGTCCTCGGCGACGATCACCAGCGGCCGCCCGGACTGCACCACCTGCTCCAGCACGGGGAGTATCGCCTGCAGGCCCGGGAGCTTCTTCTCGTGCAGCAGCACGTAGGCGTCCTCGAGCTCGGCGATCATCTTCTCGGCGTTGGTGATGAAATACGGCGAGAGATAGCCGCGGTCGAACTGCATGCCCTCGACCACTTCGAGCTCGGTCTCGAGCGCCTTGGCCTCCTCGACGGTGATGACGCCCTCGTTGCCGACCCGCTGCATGGCGCCGGCGATCATCTTGCCGATCGATGCATCGCCGTTGGCCGACACCGTGCCGACCTGGGCGACTTCGGCGGACGAGCTCACTTTGCGGGCCCGCCGCTCGATGTCCTTGATCACGGCGGCGACCGCCATGTCGACGCCGCGCTTGAGGTCCATCGGGTTCATGCCGGCCGCGACCGATTTGGCGCCTTCCTTGACGATCGCATGCGCCAGCACCGTCGCGGTGGTGGTGCCGTCGCCGGCGCGGTCCGAGGTCTTCTGCGCCACCTCGCGCACCATCTGGGCGCCCATGTTCTCGAACTTGTCTTCGAGCTCGATCTCCTTGGCGACGGTGACGCCGTCCTTGGTGATCCGCGGCGCGCCGAACGACTTGTCGAGAACCACGTTGCGGCCCTTCGGGCCGAGCGTGACGCGCACCGCACTGGCGAGAATGTCGATTCCGCGCAGCATGCGGTCGCGGGCGTCGGCGGAGAATTTTACGTCCTTGGCGGCCATGGCATTCTACTCCGGTTCTTTCATTCTGGTCTGGCTGGTCTGGGTTGGAAGGCGCCGACGCGGATCGGCGCGGGTATTTGCAGGCGGCACCGCCCGGTTCAGGCGATCACGCCCATGATGTCGGATTCTTTCATGATCAGCAGCTCTTCGCCGTCGAGCTTGACTTCGGTGCCCGACCACTTTCCGAACAGCACCTTGTCGCCGGCCCTGACGTCGGGCTTGATCAGCTGCCCGGCCTCGTCGCGGCCGCCCGGGCCCACCGCGATGACCTCGCCCTCCTGCGGCTTCTCCTTGGCGGTATCGGGGATGATGATGCCGCCGGTCGTCTTGGCTTCGGCCTCGATGCGGCGGACGACGACGCGGTCGTGCAGGGGACGGAACTTGAGCTTGGCCATGTCTTCCTCATCGGCGCGAAACGCCCTGGGGTTGGACCGAGAACGTCGATCGCGGAGGGGTCGTTAGCACTCGCCCATCGCGAGTGCCAGAGGCCGGGAAATATGGCCCGCGCCGGGCGCTGTCAAGTCAGGGCGCGGAAATCGGTAATTTGTGGTCGCAATCGAGCCCCGAGGCGGACCCTAAGATCTGTGCTCCGTACGACCTCTGACCCCCGGGGCCGACCCCCAGGCCGCCCCCCGGGGTCTGTGCTCGGTACCGACCACTGTCTACTGACGCCCGAACCTTGCGAAGTGCACCGATTCCAGTTCGATCCCGGCTTGCGCCGGAATCCGGGGGGCAGTAGCTTGCGCGCGGGGGAAGGGTTGGAGGCGTTCCAGGCATGGACGTCCGCGCCCTCGCGCTTTCCTCCTTTCCATCCATATCGGCGTGCCGGCCCGGCATCGGGCCATGTTTCGATGCCGGCAAGCGCGCGCAAGCGCTGCTCTCTCCGCCTTGCCCCGCGCCGCCTCTCCGCGCTTGGCCGATTCGCCAGCTCACGTCTCACCCCATCGCCCAGGAGTGAACCCATGCAGCAGCCCAACCGTGAGGCCGTTGCCGATGCAGACGCCGCCGTTCCGCCCGGGGTCGCGCCGGAAAAGAACGGCCCGGACGCAATGAATGGCGGCGCGGATCCGGCCATGTACGATTTCCTGCGCGCGCTGCAGGCGATGCGGGTGGGCGATTTCTCGGTGCGGATGGCGGGAGACCAGGTGGGCCTGGCCGGCAAGATCGCCGATACCTTCAACGAGATCGTGGCCGCGAATCAGCGCATGGCGCAGCAGCTCGAGCGCGTCGGGCAGGTGGTGGGCAAGGAGGGCAAGACCCGGCAGCGCGTCAACTTCGGGCTCCCCAGCGGCGCCTGGAGCGAGATGGAGGGCTCGGTCAACAGCCTGATCGACGATCTCTTGTGGCCGACGACCGAAGTCACCCGCGCGATCGCCGCGGTAGCCCAGGGCGATTTGCTGCAGACCGTGCGCCTCGACGTCGACGGACGGCCGCTCAAGGGCGAGTTCCTGCGCTCCGCCACCATCGTCAACACCATGATCAAGCAGCTCAGCGTGTTCACCTCGGAGGTGACGCGGGTCGCCCGCGAAGTCGGCACCGAGGGCAAGCTCGGCGGCCAGGCGCAGGTGCGCGAGGTCACCGGGGTGTGGAAGGACCTGACCGAGAGCGTCAACTCGATGGCGAGCAATTTGACCGCCCAGGTCCGCAACATCGCCGATGTGACGATCGCGGTCGCCAACGGCGACCTTTCCAAGAAGATCACCGTCGACGTGCGCGGCGAGATCCTGCAGCTCAAGGAAGCCATCAACACCATGGTGGACCAGCTGCGCTCGTTCGCCTCGGAAGTGACGCGGGTCGCCCGCGAGGTCGGCACCGAGGGCAAGCTCGGCGGCCAGGCCATCGTGCCGGGCGTGGCCGGCACCTGGAAGGATCTCACCGATTCGGTGAACGCCATGTGCGGCAACCTCACCGACCAGGTCCGCAACATCGCCCAGGTCACCACCGCGGTCGCCCGCGGCGACCTGTCGCGCAAGATCACGGTCGACGTGCGCGGGGAGATTCTCGAGCTCAAAGACACCATCAACACCATGGTCGATCAGCTCAACGCCTTCGCCGGCGAGGTGACGCGCGTCGCGCGCGAGGTCGGCACCGAAGGCAAGCTCGGCGGCCAGGCCTATGTGTCGGGCGTGGCCGGGACCTGGAAGGACCTCACCGACAACGTCAACCTGATGGCGAGCAATCTGACCGCCCAGGTCCGCAACATCGCCGAGGTCGCGACCGCGATCGCCGGCGGCGACCTCTCCAAGAAGATCACCGTCAATGTCAGCGGCGAGATCCTGCAGCTCAAAGAGACCATCAACACGATGGTCGACCAGCTCAACGCCTTCGCCGGCGAGGTGACGCGCGTCGCGCGCGAGGTCGGCACCGAGGGCCGGCTCGGCGGCCAGGCCAACGTGCTCGGCGTCGCCGGCACCTGGAAGGATCTGACCGACAGCGTCAACTCCATGGCGAGCAATCTGACCGCGCAGGTGCGCAACATCGCCGAGGTGTCGACCGCGATCGCCAACGGCGACCTCTCCAAGAAAATCACGGTCGACGTGCGCGGCGAGATTCTCCAGCTCAAGGAGACCATCAACACGATGGTCGACCAGCTCAACGCCTTTGCATCCGAGGTGACGCGCGTCGCGCGCGAGGTCGGCACCGACGGCAAGCTCGGCGGCCAGGCGGTGGTGCGCGGCGTCGCCGGCACCTGGAAGGATCTGACCGACAGCGTCAACTCCATGGCGTCGAACCTCACCGGCCAGGTGCGCAACATCGCCGAGGTGGCGACCGCGGTGGCGCAGGGCGATCTCTCCAAGAAGATCACCGTCAACGTCAGCGGCGAGATCCTGCGGCTCAAGGAGACCATCAACACGATGGTCGACCAGCTCAACGCGTTCGCGGCCGAGGTGACGCGCGTGGCGCGCGAGGTCGGCACCGACGGCAAGCTCGGCGGCCAGGCCCAGGTGCCCGGCGTCGCCGGCACCTGGAAGGACTTGACCGACAGCGTCAATTCCATGGCGGGCAATCTGACCGCGCAGGTGCGCAACATCGCCGAGGTGGCGACCGCCATCGCCGGCGGCGACCTCTCGCGGAAAATCACGGTCGACGTGCGCGGCGAGATCCTGCAGCTCAAGGAAACCCTCAACACCATGGTGGACCAGCTCAACCGCTTCGCCGGCGAGGTGACGCGGGTGGCGCGCGAGGTCGGCACCGAGGGGCGGCTGGGCGGCCAGGCCAACGTGCCGGGCGTCGCCGGCACCTGGAAGGACTTGACCGACAGCGTCAATTCCATGGCGGGCAATCTGACCGCGCAGGTCCGCAACATCGCCGAGGTGACCACCGCGGTGGCGCGCGGCGACCTTTCGCGCAAGATCACGGTGGACGTGAAGGGCGAGATTCTCGAGCTCAAGAACACCATCAACACCATGGTGGACCAGCTCAACGCCTTCGCCTCCGAGGTCACCCGCGTCGCCCGCGAGGTCGGCACCGAGGGCAAGCTCGGCGGTCAGGCGCAAGTGCCCGGCGTCGCCGGCACCTGGAAGGACCTCACCGACAACGTCAACTTCATGGCGAGCAATCTGACCGCGCAGGTGCGCAACATCGCCGAGGTCGCGACCGCGATCGCCAGCGGCGACCTCTCGAAGAAGATCACGGTCGACGTGCGCGGCGAGATCCTGCTGCTGAAAGAGACGCTCAACACCATGGTCGAGCAGCTGCGCTCGTTCGCGGCCGAGGTCACCCGCGTGGCGCGCGAGGTCGGCACCGACGGGCGGCTGGGCGGGCAGGCGGTGGTGCCCGGGGTGGCCGGCACCTGGAAGGATTTGACCGACAACGTCAACCTGCTGGCCGCGAACCTCACCACCCAGGTCCGCAACATCGCCGAGGTCACCACCGCGGTGGCGCGCGGCGACCTCTCGCGCAAGATCACGGTGGACGTGAAGGGCGAGATCCTCGAGCTCAAGAACACCATCAACACCATGGTGGACCAGCTCAACGCCTTTGCGTCCGAGGTCACTCGCGTCGCCCGCGAGGTCGGCACCGAGGGCAAGCTCGGCGGCCAGGCGCAGGTCTCCGGCGTCGCCGGCACCTGGAAGGACTTGACCGATACCGTCAACGTCATGGCCGCCAACCTCACCGAGCAGGTGCGCGGCATCGTCAAGGTGGTGACCGCGGTCGCCAACGGCGACCTCAAGCAGAACCTCGCGGTCAAATCCAAGGGCGAGGTCGCGGCGCTCGCCGAGACCATCAACAACATGACCGACACGCTGGCGACCTTCGCCGATCAGGTCACGACGGTGGCGCGCGAGGTCGGCGTGGAAGGCCGGCTGGGCGGCCAGGCCAACGTGCCCGGCGCCGCCGGCACCTGGAAAGACATGACCGGCAACGTCAACCTGCTGGCGGCCAATCTCACCACCCAGGTGCGGGCGATCGCCGAGGTCGCCACCGCGGTCACCAAGGGCGACTTGACGCGATCCATTCAGGTCGACGCCCGCGGCGAGGTCGCCGAGCTCAAGGACAACATCAACACGATGATCGACAACTTGCGGCTCACCACGGACCGCAACACCGAGCAGGACTGGCTCAAGACCAACCTGGCCAAGTTCACCAACATGCTGCAGGGCCAGCGCGATCTGACGACCGTCGGCCAGATGCTGCTCACCGAGCTGACCCCGCTGGTCAGCGCCCAGCTCGGCGTGATCTATCAGATGGAGGGCGAGGAGGGGCCGAGCCTGAAACTGCTTTCCGCCTATGCCGACGGCGGCAGGAACGGGCACCCCGAGCGCATGCAGGTGGGCGAGGGCCTGATCGGACAATGTGCCGCGGACAAGCGCCGCATTCTCGTCGCGGAAATGCCGAGCAATGCCGTGACGGTCGGCTCGGCGCTGTTCAAGGTCGCTCCGCGCAACGTCATCGTGCTGCCGGTGCTGTTCGAGAACCAGGTCAAGGCGGTGATCGAGCTCGCCTCGGTTACGGCGTTCACCACGCTGCAGACCACGTTCCTGGAGCAGCTCACCGCCAGCATCGGCATCGTGCTCAACTCGATCGAGGCGAGCATGCAGACCGAGGGGCTGCTCAAGCAATCCCAGCAGCTCGCCGGCGAGCTGCAGGCGCAGCAGCGCGAGCTGCAGCAGACCAACGAGCAGCTCGAGCAGAAGGCGCAGCAGCTCGCGGAGCGCAACGTCGAGGTGGAGCGCAAGAACCAGGAGATCGAGCAGGCCCGCCGGGCGCTCGAGGAGAAGGCCACCGAGCTGGCGCTGACCTCGAAATACAAGTCGGAATTCCTCGCCAACATGTCGCACGAGCTGCGCACGCCGCTCAACAGCATCCTGATCCTGGGCCAGCAGCTGATGGACAATCCGGACGCCAACCTCACGCCCAGGCAGGTCGAGTTCGCGCGCACCATTCACGGCGCCGGCACCGACTTGCTGAACCTGATCAGCGACATTCTCGACCTGTCGAAGATCGAGTCCGGAACCGTGACGGTCGACGCCGAGGAGATCTTCTTTTCCAATCTGGTGGACATGGTGGCGCGCCCGTTCCGCCACGAAGCGGAAAACCGTCAGCTTTCCTTCGACGCGATGATCGATCCGCATCTCGGGCGCAGCATCGTCACCGATTCCAAGCGCCTGCAGCAGGTGCTCAAGAACCTGCTGTCGAACGCCTTCAAGTTCACCGAGCAGGGCGGCGTGCGGCTCAGCGTCTCGGCCTCGCTCGGCGGCTGGAGCGCCGAGCATCCGGTGCTCAACCAATCGCCGACCGTGGTCGCCTTCGAAGTCTCCGATACCGGCATCGGCATCCCGCTGGAGAAACAGAAGATCATCTTCGAGGCGTTCCAGCAGGCGGACGCCTCGACCAGCCGCAAGTACGGCGGCACCGGTCTCGGCCTCGCGATCTGTCGCGAGCTCGCCAATCTGTTGGGCGGCGAGATCCATTTGCGCAGCTCGCCCGGCGCCGGCAGCGCGTTCACGCTGTACCTGCCGATCAAATACGCCGGCGCTTCCAACCCGGTCCGGATGCTGCCCGGCGGCGACCAGGTCTTCCCCTCGGTCGCGTTGCAGACCGTGCCCGACCGGCCGGTCGAGCAGATCCCCGATGATCGCCTGGAGATCGAGCCCGGCGACGCCATCCTGCTCATCGTCGAGGACGACCCGCATTATGCGCGGGTGATGGTGGATCTGGCGCGCGACAAGGGCTTCAAGGTGCTGGTGGCGATGCGCGGCGCCGACGCGCTCGATCTCGCGCGACAATATCAGCCGAGCGCGGTGTCGCTCGACGTGTTCCTGCCCGACATGCTCGGCTGGACGGTGCTCAGCCAGCTCAAGCAGAATCCCCTGACCCGGCACATCCCGGTGCAGATCATCACGCTGGACGAGGATCGCCAGCATGGGCTCGCCCGCGGCGCGTTCTCGTTCGTCACCAAGCCGACCACGACCGAGGGGCTGGAAGATGCGCTGGCGCGAATCAAGCAATACACCGCGCGGCGGCGCAAGCGCCTGCTGGTGGTGGAGGACAATCCCGACGAGCAGCTGAGCATCGCCGAGCTGCTCGGTCACGACGACATCGAGATCGCGACCGCCGCCACCGGCGCCGAGGCGCTCGCCGCGCTGAAAGAACAGCCGAGCGATTGCGTCGTGCTCGACCTTCGGCTGCCGGACATGTCCGGCTTCGAAGTGCTGGAGCGGATCCGTAGCGACGCCGAGATCTCCGACGTTCCGGTCGTGGTGTTCACCGGCCGGGAACTCTCCGCCGAGGAAGATGCCCAACTGCACACCATGGCGCGCAGCATCGTGGTCAAGGGCGTGGAATCGCCCGAGCGCCTGCTCGACGAGACCGCGCTGTTCCTGCATCGGGTCGTGACCGACCTGCCGGCGGAGAAGCAGCGCATGCTGGAGCGGCTCAACAGCTCGGACGAGGACCTGGTCGGCCGAACCGTGCTGCTGGTCGACGACGACGCCCGCAATATCTTCGCGCTCTCCAGCGTGCTGGAGCGCCGCGGTATGCGGGTGCTCACCGCGACCACCGGCGGCGAGGCGATTCAGCTGATCGACTCGACCCCCGACCTGGCGATCGTGCTGATGGACATCATGATGCCAGAAATGGACGGTTATCAGACCATCGAGGCGATCCGCGCCAAGCCGGCGCTGCGCCGTCTGCCCATCGTGGCACTCACCGCGAAGGCCATGAAGGGCGACCGCGAGAAATGCCTGGAGGCGGGTGCTTCCGATTATCTCGCCAAGCCGGTCAACACCGAACAGCTGCTCTCCGCGCTGCGGATGTGGCTCCATCGCTAAGTCGAGGAACCCGATGAAGGATGAAGTCAACATCCTGCTGGTGGACGACCAGCCGGCCAAGCTCCTGAGCTACGAAGTGATGCTCCAGGAGCTTGACGAGAACCTGATCAAGGCGAGCTCCGCCCGCGGCGCGCTCGAACAGCTGCTCAAGCGCGAGATCGCCATCGTGCTGGTCGACGTGTGCATGCCGGAGCTCGACGGCTTCCAGCTCGCGGCCATGATCCGGGAGCATCCGCGGTTTCAGAAGACGGCGATCATCTTCATCTCCGCGGTGCATCTCACCGACATGGATCGCCTGCGCGGCTACGCGATGGGCGCGGTGGACTACGTGCCGGTCCCGGTCATCCCCGACGTGCTGCGCGCCAAGGTCAAGGTGTTCGCCGAGCTCTATCGCAAGACCCGGCAGCTCGAGCAGCTCAATCAGGAGCTGGAGCGGCGGGTCGCCGAGCGCACCGCGGCGCTGGAAGCATCCACCACGCGCCTCATCGAGAGCGAGCGGCGCCGCACGCTGGCGCTCGCCGCCGGCCAGATGGGATCGTGGGATTGGGACTTGCTTCGCGGCGAATGCGCGTGGGACGAGGGCCAGTGCCGGATCTTCGGCGTCGATCCGCGGACGTTTGCGGTCACGCCCGAGCACGTTCGCACCCTCGTTCACCCCGAGGATCTGGAGCGCCTGGAACAGGTGCTCCAGCGCATTTCTGCCGACGCGCAATCCTACCAGACCGAGTTCCGGGTGCGCCGCCCCAATGGGGAGCTGCGCTGGTGCATCGGCACCGCAGCCGCCACCCTCGATGCGGCCAGGCGCATGGTTCGCGTCAGCGGCGTGACGGTCGACATCACCGAGCGCAAGCTTGCCGAGGAGCGCCAGGTGCTGTTGGCGCGCGAAGTCGACCACCGGGCACGCAATGCGCTCGCGGTGGTGCAGTCGATCGTACGGCTCACCCGCGCCCGCGGCATCGACGACTATGTGGTTGCCGTGGAGGGCCGCATCCGCGCCTTGTCGCGCGCGCACATGCTGCTGTCGCGCTCGCGCTGGGAGGGCGCGGATCTGCACAAGCTGGTCGCGGAGGAGCTGGCTCCCTATCGCACCGGCGAGGCCGAGAGCGTCGCGGCGATCGGCCCGCAAGTGGTGCTGCAGCCGGCCACGGCCCAGGCGCTGGCACTCGCTTTGCACGAGCTCGCCACCAATGCCGCCAAATACGGCGCGCTCTCTACCGCCGCCGGCACCGTGAGGCTGGCCTGGGAGCTCGAGCCCGCCACTCTGGTGCTGCAGTGGACCGAGACCGGCGGACCCTCGGTCGAACCGCCGTGCTCCGAGGGCTATGGCACCCGGGTGATCGGCGCCAGCATCGAGCGCCAGCTCGGCGGCCGCGCCAGCTTCGACTGGCGCCCCGAAGGCTTGCATTGCGTCCTGTCGCTGCCCCGCGTCGGCGAAAAAGGTCCGGCGTTGCGCATCGCCGGCGGCACCCATGCGGGCGCCGAGAGGGACACGGTCGCTCCCGCGAAAGTCGTGGCCGGGCGTGTCCTGCTGGTCGAAGACGAAGCCCTCGTCGCCATGATGATGCGCGACATTCTGTTGGAGCTCGGGCTATCGGTTGCGGGTCCGTTCTGCACGCCGGCCGAGGCGGTGGCGGCGGCGCGGGACGACGGGGTCGACGCGGCCATCCTCGACGTCAATCTCGGCGGGGAGCTGATCTATCCGGTCGCCGATACGCTCGCCGCCCGCGGCGTGCCCTTCGTCTTCGTCACCGGCTACGGCGCCGAGAGCATCGACGGACGATTTGCCCACGTCCCGATCCTGCAGAAGCCGATCGAGCGGCAGGTGCTGCAGCACCTCTTCGTCGCCCCGGGCAACGGCTCGCTCAAGCTCGCCTGGACCAAGCCGGAGCCGCCGGAACCGCTCTATCCTCCCGCCGCGGCAGTGGCCGGTTCGCGGCCCGGTGTCGGGACCGCATAGTTTCGGCCTGCGCGGCCGGGTCCGGGCGCATTCCAGCTTGCGCGGAACGCCGCGGCCCAGCAGAGTCGCGCCACGGCACGTCGCCAGGATCGGGGGAGGCCTTGCTGTCATGCTCAAGTTGTTTCCGCAACGCTGTGCGGTGGGGCTGATCGGCGCGCTTGCGCTTGCCGGCTGTGCATCGTTCCAGAATCCCTTTCAGCGGGAGAGTGAGGCCGCGCCGCCGCCGGCCGCGCCTGCCGTCCTGCCGACGCTTCCGCCGGGGTTCCAGCCGGAGGAGATCGTCGGGCGCTGGGGGTTTGCCTCCTATCACAAGGAAGGCGACCGGACCCGCACCGAGGCCGCCGCGAAAGCCCAATGCAACAAGCCCTATGTGATCAACCGTGGCGCGAGCGGCGGGGTGATGATGCATCTCGCCGACGATGCCAAGCCGAGCGAGCTGCGCCTGAAGGGCGCCCCCGGCGGCAAGACCTATGTGGGTCCCGAGGGTCCTCCGGCCAGCCCGCAGGATCGCGAGGTCGTCACCTTCGACGGCCGGGTCCTGGTGCTGCGCTGGATGGATCCGGAAGTCGCGAGCCGGTACGGCACCGGGGTCTACGTGCGCTGCGGCGCGCGCGCCTGAAGATAGGTTTCGCAGCGGCTGACGGATCTTCGATGATGGCCGGATCGAAACCGCCGCGGCTGTTCGCGCATCCCTTGAAACTCGGCGAGCGCGGCGGCCTGTCGAAGGCGCTCGTCAAGGCGCGGCTGCCGGTCGACGACCTCGAAGCGCCCTCGGTTCGTGACTCAATCAGCTGGAGAAAACGATCATGAACGAAGACGCATTGAATTCGAGCGTGCGGAAATTCCTCAAGAAGGTCGGTATCACCTCGCAGCGGGAGATCGAGAAGGCGGTGCGCGAAGCGGCGGCGCGCGGCGCGCTCAAGCCCAATCAGAAACTGCCCGCCACGATGCGGCTGCACGTCGGCGGCATCGAGCTCCTGCTGCAGATCGACGGCGAGATCGACCTGGACTGACACGCGATCGTCATTCCGGGGCGCGCCGAGGGCGCGCACCCGGAACCCATGAACACCGAACGCAAGACGGCACGCGCCGTGGTCATGGCTCCCGGCTCGCGCTCCCCGGACTAGGTCCGGGTCGCTGGCCGGGACGACGGCCGAGCGTGTTGATCGGTGCTACCTTGCCTCTCCACCCGAACATTCGCTGCCCATGAGCAAATTCCCCCTCTTTCTCGTCGGCCCCTGGCGCGCCGTCGCGGTGCTGGGCGTGACGCAGATCCTGGCCTGGGGAACCATGTTCTACACCCCGGTGCTGATGCTGCCGCGGCTCGCGGCGGATCGCGGCTTCACGGCGACCTTCGCGATGGCGGGATTTTCGGCGGGCCTGCTCGTCGCCGGCTTCGTCGCGCGCTACGTCGGCATCCTGATCGATGGCTATGGCGGGCACCGCGTGATGCCGGCCGGCTCGCTGCTCGGTGCGCTCGGATTGGTCGGGCTGACGTATGCCGCCGATCCGTTGGCGTATTTCGCCGTCTGGACCGTGCTGGGGCTCGCCATGGCCGCGTCGCTCTACGACCCGGCGTTCGCCAGCCTCGGCCGCATCTTCGGAGCGCGAGCGCGCCGGCCGATCACGGCATTGACGCTCGCCGGCGGCTTCGCCTCGACCGTGAGCTGGCCCGCGACGCAGGCGCTGCTCGATGCGCTCGGCTGGCGCGGCACGTATCTGGTCTATGCGGCGCTGCTGGCCGGGATCGCGGCGCCGCTGCACGCCCTCGCCCTGCCGCGGCGCCGGGCGGAATCCGAACTGCGTCCGACCGGGGCCGCCGAGCCGGCGCCAACGCTGTTCCCGGCCAAGAGCCGGGCCTTCGTGCTCGTCGCCGCGGCGTTCGCCGCCTATGCCTTCGTTCCCTCGGGGCTCTCCGCCCACCTGCTCGCGATCTTTGCCCGCCACGGCATCGACCCGGCAACCGCCGTGATGATCGGTGCGCTGTTCGGACCCTCCCAGGTCGCGGCACGGATTTGCGAGTTCGCCTTCGCCCGGAACGTGCATCCGTTGTGGGTGGTGCGGTTTGCGTTGAGCGTGCTCGTCGCCGGTTTCGCGCTGCTGGCGCTGTTCGGATTCCCGGTCGCGGCCGCGGCGGCGTTCGCGATCCTGTTCGGCGCCGCCAACGGCTTGGTCACGATCGCCCGGGGCACCGTGCCGCTCGCCTTGTTCGGCGCGGCTGGCTACGGCCGGCTGATCGGCCGCATCGCCGGCCCTTCGCTGCTGATGCAGGGCGTGGCGCCCCTGGTGCTTGCCTTCGTCGCCGAACGCGGCTCCGACCCGATGGCGCTCTCGCTCGCAGCCGGCCTCACCTTGATTGCGCTTGCCTGCTTTGTCGTGATCAGGGAACAGAGGCCGGCAGTCGGTCAGCAGTAGACGCATTTCCGATTACTGAATTCTGATCTCTGATTCCTGTTAACCATCCCGCGTCACGAAAAAGAAACCCTAATGCGAAGAAAACGCTCGCCTCGCAATCCTGCCGACCGCGTCGCGTAATCTGTTTACCAAACGGTGGCGGTTTCGGCGTGTATTGCGCGGCAAGGGTGCCGCTCGCCGGCATCCGATCCGACGAACCAGTCACGAGTACGTCGATGCAGCGCCTCATCCTCTCCGCGCTCGCCCTGAGCGTCGTTGCGGCGGATCCCGCCATTGCCGGTCCGCAGTCGTATCCCGTCGACACGTCAAGTCCGGGGCCCGGCTGGGACGCCGCCGAGTTTCGCCAGGATGCATCACGGCAGAGAAATCTCGGCGGCGGCTTCCTCGAGTTCCTGTTCGGCGGCGGGCGTGCCCCGCGCGCCGCCCCGAATGATCCGGCAGGTTACCAGCAAGCCGCACCGTCCTGGCAGCAGGCGCGCGGCGAGCCCGCCGAGCGCTCGGAGTGGTCGCGGCGCGCTTCCGACCCGCGCTTCAACCGGCAAGTCGTCGATTATTCCGGCGGCGAGAAGCCGGGCACCGTCATCATCGATACGCGCGAGCGTCTGCTCTACCTCGTCGCCGACGGCGGCAAGGCTATCCGCTATGGCATTGGGGTCGGCCGCCCGGGGTTTGCCTGGTCGGGCGTCAAGGAAGTCTCGATGAAGCGTGAATGGCCGGACTGGACGCCGCCCGACGAGATGCTCCGGCGCCGTCCGGATCTGCCCCGCTACATGGCCGGTGGTCCCGAGAATCCGCTCGGCGCGCGCGCGCTCTACCTCGGGTCCTCGCTCTATCGCATCCACGGCTCCAACGAACCGTGGACGATCGGCACCCAGGTGTCGTCCGGCTGCATCCGCATGCGCAACGAGGACGTGATCGACCTCTATGACCGCGTCAAGGTCGGCACCAAGGTGGTGGTGATCTAGCGGCGATTCAATTGCACCCCACCCGGCTCGCGTCTCACGACGCTCCATAGCCGATGCTTCGCATCGGCGTTGCTCGAACGGCGGCCGCAGGCCGCCTATGCCTCCCCTAACGGGGAGGTAGATTCGCCAGCCTGACCCCCGCCGCGGCGAGCGCGCGCGGAAAAACATCGCCCGCGAAATATCGGTATTCGGTCTCGCGCAGATCGGTCAGCGGATCGAGCCCGCGAAGCTCCGCGTCGACGTGGCCGGGATGGCACATGACGAGGCCGCCCTCCGGCAGTCCCTCGAGGAAGCGCGGAAACAGCGCGGCAAAATCCGTCTCCGGGTCGAGATCGTAGACGCCGGCGAATGCCGGGTTGGTCTTAAGTCCGAGCGCGGCGGCACGCCGTCGAAAGCCGCGGCTGAGCACGCTCAAGGCCAGCGTCTTGAAGTCTTGGAGCAAAATCCGCAGCGGGAGCGCGCTGCCGCACTGCCGCACCCAGGCGGCGGGCGCGGCGCGTTTCACCGCAGCGAGCATTTCCTCGCAGATCTGCGGAAACAGATGCACGTGCTGATGGCCGTCGACGAAGTCGGGCGCGCGCCCGAACGCGGCGGCGAATTGCGCGAGCTGTGCCTCGATCTCGCGGGCGAGCGCGGTCTTGTCGAGCCGGCGGAAGAATGCGAGCCGCGCCATCGCGGCGAGCGGTGGGAACGCGCGCTCGCAGAGCGGCCGGAACGCGGTGAGCGGCCGGAACGGTCCGGTCAGGGTCAGGTGCAGGCCGATCGCGGCGCGCCGCTCGGCAATGAGCGCCGCGAGCGGCGGCGCCTCGGACGAAAAACTCGGCGCGACCGCCATCACCGAGGTCGCATTGAGCCGCCCGCGCGTAAGGAGATCGCGGATCGCCGCGTCGACCGCCGGCGCGATGGCGTAATCGTCGGCGCACAGCCAGATTTTTCGCATCCGGCCTGCGGCCTATTCGGCCGCGGCCTGCGCCGTACCCGTCGCGCCCGCGCCGGTCTGCGCGGCTTTGACGCTGTGCTCGGCGACGAAATAGACCGGGCGCTGTTTGAGCTCGGAGAGGATTTTCCCGATGTACTCGCCCATGATGCCGATCATGATGAGCTGGACGCCGCCCAGCACCATCAGGCCGACGATGAGCGAGGGATAACCCGGAACGGATTCCTCGTAGATAAGCGTCTGCACGAGGATGATTCCGCCGAAGAGCAGCGCGGTCGCCGCGAGCAGAAGGCCGAGCAGGCTGGCGAGCCGCAGCGGCGCCACCGAGAACGAGGTCAGGCCTTCGATCGACAGGCCGACGAGCGAGCGAAGCTGGAACGCGGTCGAGCCGTGGGCGCGTTCGGCCGGCTCGTAGTCGACCCGGATCTGGCGAAAGCCGATCCAGCTCGCCAGCCCCTTGAAGAACCGGTTGCGCTCCGGCAGCTGCCGCAGCGCCGCCGCGGCGCGCGGCGAGAGCAGGCGGAAATCGCCGGCGTCCACCGGAAGCTTCTGTCGCGCGCCCCAGTTGATCATCGAATAGAACGTCTTGACGCCGAGCCGGCGCAGCAGCGGCTCGTTCTCGCGATTGGCCTTGGCGGTATAGACGACGTCGTAGCCGTCATCGAGCCAGTGGGCGACCAGCGTGTCGATCAGGCCGGGCGGGTGCTGGCCGTCGCCGTCCATGAACAGCACGGCGGATAGTCGAGCATGATCGAGCCCGGCGAGCAGCGCCGCCTCCTTGCCGAAATTGCGCGACAGCGCCACGATCTGGACGTCGGCGGCGCTCGCCGGCAGCGCCCGCGCGATCGCCAGCGTGGCGTCGTGGCTGCCGTCGTCGACATAGACGATCTCGCTGCGCAATCCGCGGGTCTCGCGCAGGCGGCGGAGCACCTCGCAGACGCGCTGGTTGAGCCCGGGCAGGCCCGCGGCCTCGTTGAACAGCGGAATGACGATCGAGAGGCCGGGCTCGCCGGGCTCGCCGGGCGCCGGCGGCGCGGCATCTTTGGCGATGGCTCGGCTCGTGGCTGCCGGGGTCATGGAATTCCCGTCGATCTACCTTTAACGCAACGGCTGCCGCAGCTTCGGAACCGAACCCGGCAGGCGGATACCGGGCGATCTATAGCGCAATCGCCCTCGGGTGTCGCGATGGCCGCCGCCCGACAATAGGGCTCGGTTAAGGCCGGTGAAAATGCTAAGCGACCGCCATGGCTTCCCTCGACCGATTCCAGCACCTGTCGGGCCGCGTCTTCGCCCTGCTCGGCGGCCGCGTGCTTGTCGGTCAGGCGGCGAGATTCGCGATGATCGGCGTCGTCAACACCTCGGTCGATTTCGGGGTATTCCTGTTCGCGATCACGTTTCTCACGTCCTCGCTCGTTGCCGCCAACGTGCTGTCCTGGACCGTCGCGGTAACGGGCTCCTACGCTCTGAACTCGTTGATCACCTTCGCGGCGGAATCCGGCCGTCGGCTGCGCTTGCGGGCCTATGCCGGGTTCGTCGGCTCGGGGCTGGCCGGGCTCATCGCCAATACGGCGACGCTGCTGATCGCGGCCAGATTGCTGTTGCTGCCCGTGGTGGTGGCGAAGCTGCTCGCGATCGGCGTCAGCTTCCTGGTCAATTTCTCGCTGGCGCGCTTCATCGTGTTCCGGCCGCGGCCTTCGCCTGCGGAGTGAGGGCTCAGCGCTGCTCGCCGCGCACCGGTGGTGCGGCGCTCGCGCTGCCAGGCAAGGCTCCGGCACTGCGCGAGAACACGGCGCTGGCCCGCACCAGGCGCTCGCCATTGACCATTAGGAACGCATTGGCGAAGGCGAGCCGGCTGCCGACCTTCTGCACGTCGACGTGCGCCTCGACCCAATCGCCGACTTTCGGCGCGCCGGCGAAATCCGCGGTAACGCTGGCCGTGGTCAGCGCCGCCGGAGGATCCTGGCTGAACGCGGCCCGATAACCCAGTGCCACATCGATGAGCGTGAGCAACAGGCCGCCGTGCGCGTTCCCGCGTGTATTGGCGTGTTTGGGGAGCACTCGCAGGCCGACGACGAATCCGCCGTCCGGCTCCTTGCGGTAGAACAACGGACCCACGGTGTCGAGGAACGGGCTCGTGCGGAACAGCGGCTCGAACCCCGGCGGCGGGCGCGGCTCTTGGTTCTGCATGTCTGTCTCTCAGCAGCGATGACCGCGGCAGCGAGTGGAGTCGGCATCTTTCACAACGCGCCGAGCCCGGCCTCGAGCCGCGCGTAGAGCGGATTTTCGCTGGCGAATACGTATTCGAGCTCGGCGACCGAAACCATGGCGGCGCCGTTCTCGCGCAAAAAACTCGCGAGCGCGTGGATCGCCGCCGGGGGACAATGAAGCGTCAGCATGCCCGACGAGGTCGGGCCGCCGAACGGCGCCACCACCCCGAAGCGCTCCCGCGCGCTGGCGAGGAGGCGCGCGTCGCACTCGGGGAACCGGACGCGCACTTCGCGGAATTGCCGCGCGCGCGCCTCGGCCGCGATGCGGTCGAGAACGGCGCGGGCGATCTCGCGCTCGGCAGCGCCCCACGACGCCTTGCGGGCGGCGACGAGGTTCGCCTCCGAGCGCAGGATCACGCCGTCCTCGACGACCTTCAATCCGTTGGCGGCGAGCGTCGCGCCCGTGGTAGTGATGTCGACGATGAGCTCGGCGGTGCCGGCGCCCGGCGCCGCCTCGGTGGCGCCGAGGCTCTCCACGATGCGATAGTCGGCAATCCCGTGGCGGGCGAAGAAGTCCCGCGTCAGATTCACATATTTGGTCGCGACCCGCATCTTGCGGTTATGACGCAAGCGGAATGCGGTGGCGACGTCGTCGAGGTCGGCCATCAAGCGTACGTCGATCCAGGCCTGCGGCACGGCGACGACCACGTTGGCGTGTCCGAACCCGAGCTTCTCGAGGAGCACGACGCTTGCCTCGGTGTCCGGGACCATCTCCCGCACCAGATCTTCGCCGGTGACGCCGAGCTGCGCGGCGCCCTGCGCCAGCTGGATGGTGATCTCCGCCGCGGACAGATAGGCGATTTCCACGCCGGCGATGCCGTCGAGCGTGCCGCGATATTCGCGCGGGCCGCGCGGCTGCACCAGCACCAGCCCGGCGCGGCGAAAGAACGCCTGCGCGTTCTCCTGCAGGCGGCCCTTCGAGGGCACCGCGAGCACGAACGGCGTCGTCATGGGTGGCTCCCGATCGCCTGCAGGCGATCGATCCAGACCGCGAACCCGACCGCGGGGATCGGATTTTCCGCGCCCAGCCGCGACAGCAACGCGTCGTAGCGTCCTCCCCCCACCAGCTGGCCGGGGACGCGCGCGTGCGCATCGTGAATCTCGAACACGAAGCCGGTGTAATAATCGACGCCGCGCCCGAATGCGGTCGCAAAACGCATGCGCGAAACGTCGATGGCCTGCGCGGCGAAAAATCCGGTGCGGCTTTCCAGCAGATCGATCGCGGGGCCGAGCGCCGCGCCGGTTTCCTCGGAAAACGTTCGCAGATCCGCGGCGGCCTCGTCCGGGTCGCCGGCGATTTTCAGGAAGCGCTCGATCACGGCCTGGGTTTGCTGCGGCAGCCGCGCGCCGGCCCCGAGCGCCGCCTGTTCGAGGAACCGGTCGGCAATCTCGCCCACCGTTCGCCCGCCTACCGTAGTGATGCCGGCGATCGACAACAGATCGGTGACGAGCGCATGCGCGGCGCGCAGGTCGGAGCCCGCGAGCGCCGCGAGCAGCCCCTGGTAGTCCGGGCCGCTCTGCGCCGCATCGAGCCGCAGCCGGTCGAGATCGTGCGCCAGGCTTCCGGCGCGGTGGAAGTCCTTGGCGAGGCGCCGCCGCCACGCCGCCGGCAGGTCGAGCGCTTCGATCAGCGCCGTGAACAGGCCGACGTCGCCGATGCGGATCTCGGGAGCTTCGATGCCGTATTGCGCCAGCGCCTCGAGCCCGAGCGCCAGCATTTCGGCGTCGGCCGCCGCGGTATCGCGCCGGCCGAAGGATTCGATGCCGGCCTGCAGGAACTCGCCCGGCTTATCCCCGCGCTGGCGGAACACCGGACCGAGATAGCAAAAGCCGGCGGGCTCGCCGGCCGCGCCGGCGGGCGAGGCGAGGTAGTCGCGCGAGACCGGGATGGTCAGATCCGGCCGCAGGCACAGCTCGCGGCCGGAGGGCTCGCTGGTGAGATACATGCGCCGCCGGATGTCCTCGCCGGACAGATCGAGGAACGGCTCGGCCGGCTGCAGGATGGCGGGCTCGGCGCGCCGATAGCCGGCGCGCGCGTAGGAAGCCACGAGCGCTTGCGCGCGCGCGTCGGGCCGGTTCGTCGCTGCTGCCGCCTCGGACATGGCGCTGTTCGCGTAAAAACTTGTTGCGCGGAGCGCGCCCTTTACCACGCCGCGGTTAAGGTTTCGACGGCAATTGCTTGGGGTCGTGAAGGAGGGGTCTTGCCGGAACGGGTAAGGTTAACGT
>WNGD01000722.1_pt1 | contig 38377 bp, 30 predicted proteins | sample 5400671 | NCBI WGS metagenome assembly WNGD01 (sample SAMN13153369, study PRJNA577476) | soil metagenome | isolation source: 40 cm soil or saprolite under grassland replicate 2 | place: USA:California | collected 2016-06-15 | reverse complement strand
CAGCGTCCCATGAGCCTGCAGGCCGAGGAATTGCCCGTCGAGGAACAGCCCGGCGTCGTGCCGGACCCGGACGAGGAGCGGCTGCCCGCCGCGTACCAGCGGCAGCTGGTGTTCTTCCGAGATGATCGACCGCCAGCCGTATCTGCCGCGGTTCATGGCCGGCGGCCCGGGCAATCCACTCGGGGCGCGTGCCCTTTATCTCGGCAACACGGTCTACCGCATCCACGGCACCAATCAGCCGCAGACGATCGGGCATGCGGTTTCGTCGGGCTGCTTCCGCCTGGTGAATGGGGACGTCATGGATCTCTACGACCGGGTTCCGGTCGGGACCAAGGTCGTCGTGCGCCAGAGTCCGGAATTGTAGGGGGAGGGGCCATGCCAATTGATTTGCCGAACCCGAGCTTGGCCGCATTGCCGTCGGCAGCGGGCCGTACGCGACGTTCCTTGCCGATCCGGCAGCCGCGAGCTCGTTCCCGGTGGAGCTTTCGCGACCGGCTCCTCGCCTGGGCGTCCCTCCTCCTGGCGCTCGCATCGGCTCAAGGGATGGCTTCACCCGCCGCCGCACAGACTCTCGACGCCGTCCGGGAAAGGGGCGCGCTCGTCTGCGGCGTGAGCCATGGGCTGCTCGGCTTCTCCAGCGTCGACGACAAGGGCAACTGGAGCGGCTTCGACGTCGATCTGTGCCGCGCCATCGCCGCGGCCATTTTCAACGACGCCGGCAAGGTAAGGTTCGTTCCGCTCGACGCCGCCGCGCGATTTGCCGCGCTGAAATCCGGCGACGTCGACGTGCTTTCGCGCAACTCGACCTGGACCATGTCGCGCGAGACTACCTTCGGGCTGATCTTTGCGGCGGTCACCTATTACGACGGGCAGGGATTCTTGGTCCGCAAGACGCTCAACGTGGAGTCGGCGCTCGAGCTCGACGGCAAATCCTTTTGCCTGCAGACCGGAACGACCGGCGAGCTCAACGTGGCCGACTATTTCCGCGCCAACAACATGACCTATTCGGCGGTCGAGCTCGCCAGCTTGGACGAGATCCTCACGGCCTATGACGGCGGCCGTTGCGACGTATTCGCCACCGACGTCTCCCAGCTTCACGCCGAGAGGCTCAAGCTCGCCAAACCGGACGAGCACGTCATCCTGCCCGACGTCATCTCCAAGGAACCGCTCGGTCCCGTGGTGCGGCAAGGCGACGATCAGTGGTTCACCATCGTGAAATGGACGCATTTCGCCATGGTCAATGCCGAAGAGCTGGGGGTCAGCTCGAAGACCATCGAACGCGCGATGCAGTCGGAGAAGCCGGAGGTGAAACGGCTGGTCGGCACCGCGGGGAATTTCGGCGAGCAGGCGGGTCTGGCCAGCGATTGGGCAGCCCGGATCGTCAGGCTGGTCGGCAATTACGGCGAAGTGTTCGAGCGCAACATCGGCACGAAATCCCCGCTCGGCATTCCGCGCGGCCTCAATCACCTCTGGACGATGGGCGGCATCCAATATGCTCCGCCGATCCGATGAGTGCCGGAGCCGGGATTCCGGCGTTCTTCCGCCGGCGCGGAACTTCTTCCCCAAAACCGCCGTTTTATAAGCATTGATTCACCACAGCGGGCGCACCCTGGGGGACAGCCCCCTTTCCTCTCCGGCTCCTCATGAACGCGATCCTGGTCAAGATTTTCGCCACTGCCCTTGCGCTCAGCCAGGTGACCACCCAGCCGGGGGCCGTCAGGACGCAGTTCGACCCGGTGCGGGACCGAGAGGAAGTGGTGCAGATCCTGCGGGCGGGCTGCGCGCATATCCGCAAGGCCTTCGACATCGAGGACGTCAACGTCGATGAGCTCATCGCGACCGCGATGGACGATCCTCAGGCCTTGAGCGGGGGCATCAAGGCCCTGCACGGACTGAAGTTCGAGGACCTGTTCACGGCCTATCGGCAGTTTTGCAAGAACGAGACCGTGGAGCATTCCTCGGTCGACATCGGCGAGGTGATCGCGTTTTACGACAAGGCGGCGTCCGATCTTCCCGACGAGACCAAGCTCAAGGGCATGAGATCGCGCGGGATGAGCGTGGTGCTCGATCGCATGGGCAGCCGTTTCGCCGATCTGGCCGCCCCCGATCAGCGGCGTGTCCCCGTGGCGCTGAGCGATGTTCCCGAGCTTGTCCGGAAAGCCTTCGTCTCGGCGGAGGACAAGCGTTTCTTCCAGCACCACGGCATCGACGAGCGCGGAATGGTGCGGGCCTTCCTGGGGAATCTGGCGGAACCCGGACGGCCGCAGGGCGGGTCGACCATCACCCAGCAGGTGACCAAGAATCTGCTGGTGGGAGACGACGTTACCTACGAGCGCAAGATCCGGGAGATCCTCGTTGCATCCCGGCTCGAGCGCGTGCTCGGCAAGCCCGAGATCCTCATGCTGTATCTCAATTCGATCTATCTCGGTCGCGGGTCGTGGGGCATCGAGATGGCGGCGCGGAGCTATTTCGGCAAGCCCGCCAGCGAGCTCAGCTTGGCCGAGGGCGCGCTCCTGGCCGGCCTGACCAAGGGCCCGAATTATTTCAGCCCCGACCGGCATCCGGACCGGGCGCGGGAGCGCGTGGCCTACGTACTCAACCGGATGCAGGAAGACGGCGCGATCGGCGCCGAACAAGTGCGGCAGGCGATGGCGAACACGCCGCAACTGGCCGCCTACGAGCGCGTCCGCCGCGATACCGGGTTCTACTTCGTCGATCACCTCGGCCGTGAAGCCAAGACCGCGGCCGGCATCGATATCCTCGCGGGGGCCTCGTACACGATTCATTCGACGCTTCATGCCGGCCTGCAGCGCGCGACCGAAGCTGCGCTCCAAGAGGGCCTGGCGGCCTATGAGCGCCAGGCCGGGCGCGTGCGCTTCAGCGGACCCGAGGCGAATTTGGCCGACGCGGTGCGGCGTATCGAGGCCGAGCGCAATTCGGCCCCTGCCGATCGGCGGGATTCGCCGCAGCCGCTTCAGCTGCAGATGCCGGCCTGGCAGCAGGCGCTGCAGTCGGCGCATCTGCCGCTCTACGACGTGCACTGGCCCGCGGCTGTCGTGGTCGCGATGCCGGGCGGCAAGAATGCCGGCATTCGCGTCGGCTTGGCCGACGGGCGCGTTCTGCCCCTCGCGAGCCCGAATGCCGCGATCCGGCGGGCGCTGAAGCTCCATGACGTGATCTTTGTCCAGATCATCGAAGCCAAGGGAAAATCCGCGGAGCGGGCCGAGCTGCGGGTGCCGCCCGCGGTGCAGGGCGCCGCGCTGGTGCTGGAGAACAAGACCGGCCGCATCCTCGCCATGGCCGGCGGCTTCTCCTACCCGCTGAGCCAGCTCAACCGCACCACCCAGATGCGGCGGCAGCCGGGCTCCGCGCTCAAGCCGATCACCTATCTGGCTGCGCTCGGGGCCGGCTTGCAGCCCAACACGCTGGTGCTCGACGAGCCGATCACGTTTGCGCCGATCGGCAATGCAGCCTTTGCGCGGGAACGTGATTATTGGTCGCCGAGGAACTACGACCGCGGCGGCTCCGGCGTGGTCACGCTGCGCCGGGCGCTCGAGAACTCGAAGAACCGGGTGACCGCCCGGCTGCTCGACGGCGGCATCAAGAGCAGCCCGGAGGAAAGCTTGGAGCGGGTCTGTGAGATCGCCCTGGAAGCCCAGCTCTACGGCGAATGCGTGCGTTATTATCCCTTTGTTCTGGGCGCGCAGCCGGTGCGGATGGTCGATCTCGCCGCGTTTTACGCGGCAATTGCCAACGAGGGCGCGCGCCCGTCCCCGCACGCCATCGATTCGATCGAGCAGAACGGCCTGGTCATCTATCGCCACGAGACGAAGCCGACAGGGATCGGATCCGCCGATCCTGCCGCGTTCTATCAGTTGAAGACCATGCTGCAGGGCGTCGTCGAACGCGGTACCGCGCGTCCGATCCGGCATCTCGCGCCCTATGTGGGCGGCAAGACCGGTACTTCGGAGAACGAGAATGACGCCTGGTTCGTCGGCTTTTCGAACGAGGTCACGATTGCGGTGTGGGTAGGCTATGACAATGCCGGCGACAAGCGGCGCACCCTCGGCAGCGGCGCGACCGGCGCCAAGGTGGCGGTCCCGATCTTCGCATCGATCGTGCAAGCGGCGTGGTCGGAGTATGCGCCGCGCACCTTGTTGAGCCCGCCGTCGCCTCAGGCCCGGACCCAGCTCGTCGACCTGCCGGTCGACCTGACCACTGGCGACCGGCTCGCCTACGGCGGCGCAAGAGCTTTCGTCGAGCATTTCCGTCTCGATCGCCAAGGGCAGCTCGAGGATACCCAATACCGTCTGGTTTCGCGCGGCGAGATCTACGCCTATCGCGACGGCGACACCTTCGGCGAAGGCGAGCGGCCGCCAGGCTGGACCTATGACGACAGCGGCGTGCCGCCGCCGTCGCCCTGGCGAATGCCGCCGCGACCGCGGCTGTCGCCCTGGGGCGGAATCTTCGGCGATCCGTACGGATGGTGGAACGACGGCAGGCCGCGCCCGCGCCGCGTCGATCCGGATTATCTCTGGGGCAACCGCGGCTTCTGACGGGAGGGCGTGGATGGGGAGATCTCGCGCGCTCGCGCCGCTCGTTGCGCTCGCGGTTTGCGTCTCGGGATCGACGGCGCGCGGCGAGGAATTCCGGATCGCGGAAGTCCGCTCGCTCGGCGCCGCGGGTGCGCCTGCGCTCCAGCCGCACACGATCGCATTCACCGATCACCACGACGAGCCGCTGGCCGATCCCGCCACCGGGCTCATCCGGTTCGAAGATTGGGCGGGGGCAATGCCCGTCCAGAAACAATCCTTGAGTCTCTACCCGAGCTTCGTCGAGCCGATGGTCGATCTCACCGAGAACGGCGTCACCAAGCCGTACAAGGAAAAGCTGCACATGTATGTGGCCGAGGCTCGCTTCATGTTGTCGAAGCCCGCGCCCTCGATCGACCTCGCCCATTACGTCACGACCGCGTTCCTCGAGCGAATGGATCCGAAGGTCAAGCATCGGGTAATCGCGGCTGCCGATATCGATGCGGCCGCGAACCGCAATCCGGACCGGGAGTGGTGTGAGGCCAAGCCTCACGTGCTGTGCATCGAGTCGCACTACGAGCTCGAGGGCAAGCTGCCCGCCGGTATTCGCGTCGCCAATCAGCTCGTGGAGAAAAAGAAGAAAATCGACGACTTCCTGCGGTTCCAGAGCGAGCTGCGCCTGCTCTCGCCCGCGGAGCTCGATCAGCCGGGGCTGGGAAAGCTCACCGGCATCGACGCGCCGATCTTGGGCGCGATCGAACAGAATATCTTTTACGTCAATCAGGTCATGCAGTTCGCCAAGTTTCTGGCCGTGCTGCAACCGGATGCGACGGACGGCGGCAAGACCATCGTCAGCGCGTTCATCGCGCTCGCGATCAAGACCAGGGTGATCGAGAACAAGAACAAGTATGCCAACGTGCCGGTACTGCGCAATCTGGTTCCGGGCCAGGTCCTGGTCGGCAAGAGCTCGTTCAACACCGGCAATTCGCTCAGCGGCGGACTGCCGAGCTACGCCCGCAACGAGATCAAGGCCGTCGCCGGCATCCTCGACCAGGAGTAATTCGAGCTTGCGGCATCGACGTCACGCCACTCTCGGCTCGACCGCCGCTGCAAACGGAACGAGCGCCCGTTGTTCGGCCGGATCTGATCGCCTCCTGTCTGCAATGCGAAGCCATACGGGAGACCGGCACCGCGTGCAACACGGCGAGCGGCATGGGCGCGAATAGATCTGCGACGGAAATTTCGTTCCCCGCAAAGCTTCGCCCCGGGACCAGCAGATCTTTGATCGAACCAAAGCCGCTCGGCACGAGGGAGGCCCTCCAACTCGCGGCTTGCGGCCATTCGCGTCCATCGTGGGTGAAACGACAAAACTGCCGGCCGACTGCCACGATCACCGCCTCGCGCCCGCGGCAACGCGCGAACGCGAGCACATGGTCGCGGTGCTCGCCCTCGACCCGAACCGGCGCATAATCGCCGTTGCGGAACAGCGGCGCGAGCGCGTTGCGCAGCGCGAGCAGCCGGTTCGTGAGCGCCAGCTTGATCCTTCCGTCTTCCCAGCCGGCCTGCAGCGCTTGCCAATCCGGCTCGGCGGCAAGCGCCGCGAGCGCCGTCTGGCGCGAGGCGAAATCGACGGGGCGGCGATTGTCGGGATCGACGAGGGAAAGATCCCAAAACTCGGTCCCCTGGTAAAAATCCGGAACGCCCGGAATGGTTGCCTTGATCGTGAGCTGCGCCAGCCCGTTGAGCGCGCCGAGCAGCGCCACGCGGCGGGCGAGAGCGTGGAAGGATTCGAGAAAAGCCGCCGATCGCTTGGGATCGAGGATACCGCCGACGAACGCCGTCAGCCCGCGCTCGTACGCCTCGTCCGGATCGATCCAGCTGGTTTCGAGCTTGCTCTCGCGCGCGGCCTTCACCGCATAGGCCCGCATGCGCTCGACGAAGCTTGCGTCGGGTCCCGCCGGCGGCCAGGCTCCGAGCAACGCCTGATAGAGCAGATATTGATGGCCCGGGGAGGGAGCCGGCCTCCCCGTTGCGCGATCGACGAAGCGGCGATTGGCATCTCCCCATGCATGCACCTGCTCGACCCATTCCTCGGCCAGCTCGGAGAGCGCCAGCAATCGCGCGCGTGCGTCCTCGCCGCGCTTGGTATCGTGAGTCGCGGTTGCGGTCATGCCGAACGGAGCATCGCTCGCTCGCGCCGCCATGCGCCGATGAAATTCCGCGATCGAGAGCGCCGGCGCCGCCGGGTAGCCGCCGACTTCGTTGAAAGCGAGGAGCCGCAGGTACCGATAGCACGCGGTGTCTTCCAGCGACTTTGCCATCAACGGCCCGGTGAGTTGTTGGACTTTCGTGGCAAATTCCCGGACGCGTGTTCGGCTGTAGCCGCTGCGTTCCGGCGCGATCAGGTCGAGCGTGAGCGCAGCCTGCAGGAAATCGAAAACCGGCTCGGACCCGGGCCCGCGCGCTCGTGCCTGGCCGATGGCTCGCGCGATGGTCGCCCGATCGACCGGCGAGACGCGATCGGGGCCGACGTAGGTCCGGTAGACCGGAAAGTGCAGCAAATACAGCCTGAGCGCCTGCTCGAGCGCCGCGCGCGTGAAATCGCGGCTGTGCCAGTGACCGCCGGCGATCCGCGCCAGCCGACGCACGAGCATGTCGAACTCGGCCGCGAACAGGGTTTCGAGCACGATGCGTCTCGATTCCAGCAGGATCTCGGGAAAATCCGCGTCGTTGCCCGGAACCTGCCGGCGATAGCGCTCGAGGGTCTCCAGACCGCGCGCATCGACCAATAGGTGCGCGATCACGTTCAGCCATTCGTAACCGGTCGTGCCGGCCACGCCGGCAAGTTCCGGCATGGGTTCGCCGTCCCCGAGAATCTTCTCCACCACCACATAAAGCGGCGGCTCCGCCGCACCCCGCGCTTTCGTGATGAGAGACTGGAGCGATCGGCAGTACTCGATCGGATCGGAGAGCCCATCGATGTGGTCGATTCGGACTCCGTGCAGGCGGCCCTCGCCGAGGAGTCGGGAGAGCAGATGATGCACGGCCGCGAAAGTGCCGGGGTCTTCGACCCGGAGCCCGGCGAGGTCGTTGATATCGAAAAAACGCCGATAGTTGATCTCGCTCGCGGCGAGCCGCCAATGGGCGACGCGGTAGTGCTGGCGCTCCAACAGGCGATGCAGCCCGCGGACGCCTGCGGAACCGCTGGCCTTGGGTCGGTAGGCTTCCAGTCCCCGCTCGATCAGGTCGGCCGCTTCAGGCGAGCCTGCGACAGCCCCCTTGAGCGCCACGGCGTCCTCCCGCGTGCGTACCCGGTGGCCTGCGGCGATCTCGAGCAGCCGTTGTCCCGCGGCTGTTTGCTCCGCGCCGGCGGCGGCAACGAGAGTACGGATGAGGCGCGGATAGAGATCCGGCCGGATCGGCAGCCGATGCTGATGATACCAGGCCGAGAAACTCCCCTCGCTGGCGGCATATTTCAGCACGATCTCACCACCTTCGAGCGCTTCGCCGAAGGGCCGGCCCAGAATTGGCAACAGTATCCGGCCGCGGCTCGATGGCGCGTCCCAGTCGATGTCGAAAGATGCGGCATGGGGCGAGTCGATCCCCCATTCGAGCACATCGAGCCACCAGGCATTGTCCGCGCCGCCGATGCCGACGTGGTTGGGCACGAAGTCGAGAATCAGTCCCAGATCGGCCCGCGCCAGGGCTTGCGACAACCTTGCGAATGCCGCCTCGCCGCCGAGTTCCGGATTGAGCGCATCGTGGTCGACGATGTCGTAGCCGTGTGCGCTCCCGGCACGCGCTTTCAGAAAAGGCGAGGCATAGAGATGGCTGACGCCGAGCGCCTTGAGATAGGGCACGAGATCCGCCGCGGCATCGAAGCCGAAGCCGGCGGAAAGCTGCAGCCGATAGGTCGCAGTCGGAACATCGGGCGGCATCACGCGAGGCTCCAGAACACCGTCCATGGCGGCAGCTCCGGCGGCGCCGCTCCGCCCCAGATGGCGCGGCCGTAAGCGGCTTGCGGCGGGCGGTTGCGCGGCTGCTCGCCGACATTGGCCACGAGCACGAGCCGGCTGCCGTCGTCGAGCCGCCAGTGGGCCGAAATCACCCCGTCGCGCCAGTCGGCATGCGCGTCGTTGCGCCCGAGAGCTTGCAAACGCGGCGTAACGTCTCCGCGGCGCAATGCGAGCAGTTTTCGGACGAGCGCCAGCCGCTCCTTGTGCGGCGAGCGATCGAGCGCGCTCCAGTCGAGCACGGCGGAGCGAAACGTCTCTTCCGCCATCGGATCCGGCAGCGCCAGCTCGGTGAGATCCGAATAGGCCGCCGCGAACTCCGCCTTGCGGCCGCGTCGCACCGCGTCGGCAAGCTCGCCGGCGAAATCGCAGAAGAACGGAAATGGCTGCACCGCGCCCCATTCCTCTCCCATGAACAGCATCGGCGGCATCGGCGCGAGCAGCATGATTTGCAGCGCTGCGTCGATCGCCGGCGCGGATGCGAGCACGACGAGACGCTCGCCGAGCGGCCGATTTCCGATCTGGTCATGGTTTTGCAGAAAGCTGATGAAGGCGGCGGGCGGCAGCTCGGCGCTCGGCTCGCCGCGGCGAGCCCCGTTGCGATGCGCCGAGGGCTCGCCCTGATAGGCAAATCCGGACGACAGAATCCGGGCGAGCTGCTCTCCCGGCGCATGCCGGTAGTCGCGATAATATCCGGTTTGCTCGCCCGTCAGCAGCACGTGCCAGGCATGGTGATAATCGTCGTTCCACTGTGCGCGAAACTTGCCTTGCGGCGGATCGGCGAGCGGATCGAGCAGGCTCGCGCGATTGTCGTCGTTCTCGAGCATCAGATGAATGCTGCGGCCGGTCTGCGCCGCGAACGCGCCGACCGCCCGGCTCAGCTCGGCGAGGAGCGGCGGCTCGCCCGGCTCGACGATGGCGTGAACCGCGTCGAGCCGCAGTCCGTCGAAGCGGTAATCGCGCAACCACGCCAGCGCATTCTCGACGGCGAAGCGCCGCACCTGCGGCACGTTGTAATCGATGGCCTTGCCCCAGGGCGTGCCGTGCGCCGTCGTGAAGAACGCCGGGGCATAATGACCGAGGTAATCTCCCTCCGGCCCGAAGTGATTGTAGACGACGTCGAGAAACACCATCAGGGCGCGCTGGTGTGCCGCATCGATGAGCGCTCGCAGATCTTCGGGGCGGCCGTAGGCGCTGTCGGGTGCGAACGGCAGCACGCCGTCGTAGCCCCAGTTCCACCGTCCGGCGAAATCCGCGACCGGCATCAGCTCGATCGCGGTTAGCCCGGTGTCGACGAGGTGATCGAGCTTGTCGATTGCCGCGCGGAAAGTGCCGGCCGGCGTGAAAGCTCCGACGTGGAGCTCGAGGATCGCCGCTTCCGGCCACGGACGCCCGCGCCATTGCGGCGCGCGCCAGGCATAATGCGGGTCGACCACTTCGCTCGGCCCGTGGACATCTTCCGGCTGAAAGCGCGAAGCCGGATCGGGCACGATGAGATCGCCATCGATACGGAAGCGATAGCGGGTGCCCGGCCCGGCGTCCGGCATGGTCGCCTCGAACCAGCCCTGCGCTTGCGCCCGCATGGCATGGAGATCGTCGAGCACGAGCTCGACCCGCTTCGCGGCGGGAGCCCACAGCCGGAACGTCACGCCGCCTTCCGGGTTCAGCCGCGGTCCGAAACCTGCCGCGGTCATTCCGCTCCCTCGAACACCAGGACCGAGCGCGGCGGCGCTTCGCAGTGCGCTCCGACCCGATAGTCGGCGCCTGCGGGCTTTTTGGACACGGGCACGGTGGCGAGAGCGCACAGCCAACGGGAGCACCGCGGCCACGCCGGCAGGATGAAGTCGATCGGCTGCTCCGCCGCGTTCAGCACGATGAACACCGGCGTGCCGTGCTCGCCGGGCGGGCCGAGCACGTAGGAAAGATAGCGCGCCTCCGGAAACACCCAGTCGCGGTCCGTCATCTGGGTCGCGCGCGGGGTGAGCCAGAGCACGTCGAGGGAGCCATCCTGGCGGCGACCGACCAACCAGTGCCGCGGCCGGAGCTGCGCGAATTTCCGGCGCAGGGCCGCCAGGCTGGCGATGAGCTCGCTAAGATCCTCGCCCGGGCGGCCGAGCCCGGACCAATCGACCCAGCCGATCTCGTTGTCCTGGCAGAACGCGTTGTTGTTGCCGTTCTGGCTGTTGCCGACCTCGTCGCCGGCGAGCAGCAGCGGCACCCCCTGCGCCAGGAACAGCGAGGCGAGCAGATTGCGGCGCAGCGTGCGGCGCAGCTCAAGCACCTTGGCATCGTCGGTCGGTCCTTCCACCCCGCAATTGGTGCTCCAATTCTCGTCGGAGCCGTCGTGATTTTCCTGGCCGTTGTCGTCGTTGTGCTTGTTCGAATAGCTGACCAGATCGGCCAGCGTGAACCCGTCGTGCACCGTCACGTGATTGATGCTGGCGCGCGGCGCGCGGCCGCGGCGGCGAAACAGGTCGGAGGAGCCGGTCATCCGCGTGCTGAGATCCCCGATCAGGTCTCCCTCGCCGCGCCAGCAGCGGCGCAGCGTGCGCCGGAACACGTCGTTCCATTCCGACCATTCCGGCGGGAAATTTCCGACCTGATATCCGCCGGAGCCGAGGTCCCAAGGCTCGGCGATCAGCTTGACTTTTGCCAGCACCGGATCCTGGCGAACGGCGCCAAAGAACGCGCTACGCGCGTCGAACCCGTTCGGACCGCGCCCCAGCGTGGTGGCAAGATCGAAACGGAATCCATCGACGTGACACACCTCGACCCAGTACCGCAGCGAGTCCATCACCATCTGCAGGACGCGCGGGTGCTGCAAATTGAGTGCATTCCCGACGCCGGTGAAGTTCTCGTAGTAGCGGGGCTTGTCGGCGGCCAGCCAGTAATACGAAAGATTGTCGATACCGCGGAACGACAGCGTCGGACCCAGGTGATTGCCTTCGGCGGTGTGGTTGTAGACGACGTCGAGGATGATTTCGATTCCGGCGTCGTGCAGCCGCGCCACGGTCGAGCGGAACTCGTCGAGCGCATGGTCGACGGCGTAGCGCGGCTCGGGCGCGAAAAATCCCAGCGTGTTGTAGCCCCAATAGTTCCGTAACCCGCGCTCGACCAGCAGCCGGTCGTCGACGAAGGCTTGGATCGGCAGCAGCTCGAGCGCGGTCACGCCGAGCCGTCTGAGGTGGTCGATCACGGACGGCGCGGCGAGCCCGTAGAAGAACCCGCGCCACCCGGGCGGCACGTCGTCGCGCAATTGGGTGAGCCCCTTGACGTGGGCCTCGTAGAGGATGGTGTCCTCCCATGCGATCCGCGGGCCGGCTCCGGCCCTCCAGGTGAAGGCTTCGTCGACCACCACGGATTTCGGCATGCCGCGGGCGTTGTCGCGACGGTCGTAGGAAAGGTCGGCGCGCGCGCTGGCCGTACGATAGCCGAAATGCACGTCGCTCCAAACCAGGCGCCCCGACAGGCGCTTGGCGTAAGGATCGACCAGGAGCTTGTTCGGATTGAACCTGTGTCCGCGCTCGGGCTCGTAAGGCCCGTACACGCGGTAGCCGTAGAGCTGCCCCGGAACCACATCGTCTACGTACCCGTGCCAGACGTCCTCGGTGCGCTCGGGTAAGGCGAAGCGCTCGAGCTCGCGCCGGCCCTGCCGATCGAACAGGCACAGCTCGACCTTCTCCGCATGCTCCGAGAACAACGCGAAATTCGTGCCGCGTCCGTCCCATGTGGCTCCCAAGGGATGCGGGGTTCCGGCCTCCACCCGCATGCTAGCGCTCCGGGATTGAACGCAAGTCGCGGATTTCTTTATGAGCGTCCAACGGGTTAGCCTGCTTTGCGGGGGACAGTTCGGGACTTATTTCGCGACTCTGCGCGCCGATTGCGTTCCCAACGTCCATCCTCGGCCAGCTGTTCCAAGGCTTCGGCAATGTATGACAAGGTGCAGAATCGAGAACCCCACTGATTCGTCATGGCGGTGGGTCGGTGCGGGCTTCTCGCGGAAGAGTCAACCCATGACCGATATTGAAGTGGTGGCAATTTCAACGGACGGACGACGACTGACGGTGAAGGCTGACGGTTCCTATGCCGTGTTGGTCCGCAAGTCGCCAAGAGACAAGTCGTTCGTCGGCAAGATTGCCGGCAAGAAGGTGTCGGTTGCGGTCACGGCCGCCAAGGGTATGCGGGGCGGGTGACGCAATCTCGTTGTCTCTATCGGCGCTGCCATTGCTCGCTCTGTGGTCAAAAATGTCAAGAAGGATTACCTCGGAGAACAGAATGATGAGAGCGAGCCCCACCCAGAGCCCTACCATCGAGGCGACCTGAGTGAACACGAGACACATCTTGCCCCGAGAACCTTAGCAGCCGCGACATATACTCTTCAGCTTTTTGTCGAGCGCCTCGTCGAGTTCCTTTTGCTTCTTTTCGGCGGCCGTCTCCTGATCTGGCAAAGACTGTTCAGGGGATTTATTTGGTCGGAGTGGTGCGGGTGAAATGACCGGCATCTAGCCCTCCGGAACGAGGAACAATCCGGCCAGCGGCGGAACGGTGAGACTCAATTCCGGACCCGAACCTTTGGCTTTTGTCGCGATCGATCCGGCGTTCCCCACGTTGCTGCCGCCGTAAATCGCCGCGTCGCTGTTGAGGATTTCGCGCCAGCGGCCGCTCCTGGGGACCTTGATGCGGTAATTGTAGCGGACTTCCGGCGTGAAACTCACGACGACGACGCACGGCGCGCGGCCGTCGCGCGCCTTGCGCTGCCAGGCAAACACGCTGCGGTCGGTATCGTCGGCGACGATCCATTCGAATCCTGCCGCCTCGCAATCGAGCTCGTGCAGCGCGGGAACCGAGCGGTACAGCCGGTTGAGATCGCGCACCAGCGCCTGGATGCCGGCATGGCGCGGCTGGGAAAGCAGGTGCCAGTCGAGGCTGCGCTCGTGACTCCATTCCTGCTCCTGGGCGAACTCGCCGCCCATGAACAGCAGCTTCTTGCCGGGGTGCCCGTACAGGAACGTGTAATAGGCGCGCAGGTTGGCGAATCGCTGCCACTCGTCGCCCGGCATCCTGCCGAGGATCGAGCGCTTGCCGTGCACGACTTCGTCGTGGGAGAGCGGCAGGACGAAGTTCTCGAAGAAGGCGTAATGCAGGCCGAACACCACGTCGCCGTGGTGGTGCCTGCGATGGATCGGATCCTTGCTGACGTAATTGAGCGTGTCGTGCATCCATCCCATGTTCCATTTGTACCCGAAGCCGAGCCCGCCCCAGTCGACCGGGCGCGACACCATGGGCCATGCGGTGGATTCTTCGGCGATGGTGGTCGCGCGCGGATGTTGCAGGAACACTTCGGTATTGAACTTCCGCATGAAATCGATGGCTTCGAGGTTCTCGCGGCCGCCGAAGCGGTTCGGGATCCAGCCGCCGGGCGGGCGGCTGTAATCGAGGTACAGCATGGAGGCGACCGCATCGACGCGGAGCGCATCGATGCGGTATCGCTCGAGCCAGAACAGGGCGTTCGCCAGCAGGAAATTCGCGACTTCGACGCGCCCGAAATTGTAGACGAGCGTGTTCCAATCGAGATGACGCCCCTGCATCGGATCGGCGTGCTCGTAGAGCGCGGTGCCGTCGAACTGCGCCAGCCCGTGCGGATCGTCGGGGAAATGCCCCGGCACCCAGTCCAGCACCACGGCGAGCCCGGCGTCGTGGCACGCATCGACGAGATGCAGGAAATCGTCGGGGCTGCCGTAGCGGCTCGTCGGTGCGTAGAGGCCGGTCGGCTGATAGCCCCAGGATCCGTCGAACGGATGCTCCATCACCGGCAGGAACTCGACGTGGGTGAAGCCGAGGTCGCGCGCGTAGGCCGGCAATTCCTCCGCGAGCTCGCGGTAACTCAGCCAGCGATTGCCCTGCTCGGGGCGGCGTCGCCAGGAACCGAGGTGGACCTCGTAGATGGAGATTGGAGCACTCAGCGCATTGACGCCGGTAGGGAAGGGATGCGGCTCGAGCCGCTCCACGTCGAATACGACCGAGGCGGTCGCCGGACGCGGCTCGGCCGCGAACGCGAACGGATCGGCTTTGCGCGGCAGCAGCGAGCCGGTCGGCCCGAGGATTTCGAACTTGTACTTGTCTCCGACCCGCGCGCCGGGAACGAAGATTTCCCAGAACCCGTTGCCGCGCACGCGCATGGCGTGCCGCCGCCCGTCCCAAAAGTTGAAATCGCCGATGACGCTGACGCGCCGCGCGTTCGGCGCGAACACCGCGAATCCGATGCCATCGACGCCTTCGAGCGAGAGCGGGTGAGCACCGAGCTTCTCGTAGGCACGCAGATGCTTGCCCTCGCCGAGCAGATGCAGATCGAAATCGGAAAGGATCGGGGGAAACCGGTAGGCGTCCTCGAATTCGACGGGATGCTCCCCGAACAGCGCGCGCAGGCGATACGGCCGGTCCACCGCCTCGACCCGTCCGGCGAACAGTCCGGCCGGATGAATGCGCGCCAGCGGATGCTCCTCGCCGCCGCTCTCGAGCACCGACACCTGCCGTGCGTCCGGGAGATAGGCCCGCACGATCGGCACGCCGTCGTCGAGATGCGGACCGAGATAGACGAACGGATCGGCGTGACGGCCCTCGATCAGCGCGATGGCCTCTGCGGAGAACTGGCTCATGGCAGATCCGCTGCGGGCGGGGACGGGAACAGGATGCGCGAGGCCGCCGCCAACGGCACGCGGACCCAATCGGGGCGGTTCGTCAGCTCGTAGCCGATTTCATAGACCAGCTTTTCGAGCTTGAAGAATTCGAGCAGGCGGTCTCCGACCGTTTCCTGCTCCGGCCACAGCGCGGCGACCCCGGTGACGCCGCGGTAGGCGGCGAGGAACGCTTCGGTCGAGCGCTCGCGCCAATGCTCAAGCGCCCGTTCGAGCCTCGCGTAGTCCTCCGTCGAGACCGGAATGACCCGGCCGAGCGCCGCCGTGGTGGCGTAATCGATCGAGCGGATCAGGCCGGCGGTATCGCGCGCGGCCGGCATTTTGCGCCGGCGCTCCTGGAGACTGCGGCGCGGCTCGCCTTCGAAATCGAGCACGAATACGTCGTCCTTGACGATCAGGATCTGGCCGAGATGGAAGTCGCCGTGGTGACGCGCCTTGGGCGCATCCACGGTTTCCGGCAACAGGCCGCGGATGCGCGCCAGTGCTTCGGACCGGTGGTCGAGCAGGGCCTCGGCCGCAATGCGCGCCGGCTCCGGCAGATCCGAGCGACGGCGCGCCAGCAGCTCGAATTGGCGATCCGCGTCGTGGGCGAGCGCCTCGGTCCAGCCCTGCAGGTCGTCGGCACGGATCGGCTCGGGTGCAAAGTCCGGTTCCGCCCCGCTGCCGAGCGCCAGCTGCAACTCCGCGGTGCGCTTTCCGATCTGCTGCATGCGCGGCAGATAGGCGGCGTGCTCCGGGCTCTCGGTCGCATTCTCCGACACCAGCACCTTTTGCTCGTCGAGAAACCGGTCGAGATAGGCCGCGGTCAGCGACCAGGCGTCGCCCTGGTTCTCGACGAACCGATGAACGACGCCGATCGAGGTGGTCACCCCGTCCTCCACCAGTTCGATCGACCCGAGCAGCGCCGGCGCATTCTGGTATCCGGCGGTTTCGGTCAGGAAGCGTCCGATCTCGATCTCGGAATGGATGCCCCGCTCCAGCCGTCGATACAGCTTCAGCACGAAGGCGGAATCCGCGATCACCGTGGTGTTGGACTGCTCGGTCCCGACGGCATGCGCCGCCTCGATGGCGGGAAGCGACGAGAGCGCGAATGCCCGTGTCGGCCGAAACTCCAGCCGCCGGCCGGCGCGGTCGAGCCTGGCCCCGGCATGCAGTTGTGCGATCAGCCAGGAGACGAAATCGCGATCGGCGCTGGCATCGATCAGCACGCCTTCGCGAGCGCCGCGGCGCACCGGGCCCAGCATGTGTCGTTGCAGCTGGCCGGCGCGGTCGAGGCGGCTCCATTTGATCGTCAACGGCAGGGCGTAGTGCGACGTTCTGTCCGCCGTCGACACTTCGGCGATGCCGAGCGCAAATCCGGGATCGCCCTCCGCGACGGGAAGCACGGTCCTGAGCTTGGCGTCGAATCGCTCCCCCTTGTCCGCGAACCATCGGCTTGCCGCCAGGAACGCCGGCAGCACCTCGCGCTCGAGGACCTGATGGGAGCGGCCTTCGATCAACGAGCGCCAGCTGTGGCTGAACACCAGGGTCACCAGCTCCGGAATGATCGAGGGCGCCTCGACGGTGCCGGCATCTTCCGACAGCAGGAACCAGAAGAATCCGTACGGGGCGAGCGTGATCAGGTACGGCGCCTCGGAAATCCGCGGGAACCGCGTGCGGCCGAGCATTTCCACCGGCACGAAGCCGCGCCACGCCGACAGGTCGATTTCCGCCGACTGGGCGGAGCGCGACAGATTGGCGACGCACAGCACGACCTCGTGCTCATACTGGCGCAGATAGACCAGTACGGCGCGATTGGCCGGGCGCAGGAACGTCAGGTTGCCGCGGCCGAACACCGGGCTCGACCGGCGCACCGCGATCAGTCGCTTCATCCAGCTCAGCAGCGACGACAAGCTGTGCGATTGCGCCTCGACGTTGACGGCCTGATAGCCGTACACCGGATCCATGATCATCGGCAGGAACAGCTTCGCGGGATCGCAGCGCGAGAACCCGCCGTTGCGGTCCGAAGTCCACTGCATCGGCGTGCGCACGCCGTTGCGGTCGCCCAGATAGATATTGTCGCCCATGCCGATCTCGTCGCCGTAATAAATGATCGGCGTCCCGGGAAACGACAGCAGCAGCGAGTTCATCAATTCGATCTTGCGGCGGTCGTTGTCCATCAGCGGCGCGAGCCGGCGGCGGATGCCGAGGTTGAGCCGCGCGCGCGGGTCGGAAGCATAGGTCGACCACAAATAATCCCGCTCGACGTCGGTCACCATTTCGAGCGTGAGCTCGTCGTGGTTGCGCAGGAACAGCGCCCATTGGCAATTGCCGGGAATGTCGGGGGTCTGCCGCAGGATATCGGTGATCGGATGCCGATCCTCCTGGGCGATGCCCATGTAGATGCGCGGCATCAGCGGGAAATGATAGGCCATCTGGCATTCGTCGCCGTCGCCGAAATACGCGCTGACGTCCTCGGGCCATTGATTGGCCTCCGCGAGCAGCACGCGCCCGGGCGAGGAGGCGTCGAGCGCGGCGCGCATCTTCTTGATGACGGCGTGAGTCTCGGGCAGGTTCTCGTTGTTGGTGCCCTCGCGCTCGCACAAGTACGGAATGGCGTCGAGCCGGAACCCGTCGACACCCATGTCGAGCCAGCGCCGCATGACCTGCACCATCGCCCACAGCACGCGCGGATTGTCGTAATTGAGATCGGGCTGATGGCTGAAGAAGCGGTGCCAATAATACGCGCCGGCGACGGGGTCCCAGGCCCAGTTCGACTTCTCGGTATCGTTGAAGATGATGCGGGTGCCGAGATAGCGCTGGTCGGTGTCGCTCCAGACGTACCAGTTGCGGGCGTCGGTGTGCGGCTTGCTGCGGCGCGCGCGCTTGAACCACGAATGCTGATCCGACGTATGATTGACGACCAGCTCGATGATGACCTGCAGGCCGCGCCGCTTGGCTTCGGTTATGAACCGGCGGAAGTCGCGCATGGTGCCGAAATCGGGATTGATGCGGCGATAATCGGCGATATCGTAGCCGTCGTCGCGGCCGGGGCTCGGATAGAACGGCTGCAGCCATAGCGTGGTGACGCCGAGCTCCTGCACGTAGTCCAGGCGATCGGTCAGGCCGGCGAAATCGCCGATGCCGTCGTTATTGCTGTCGGCGAACGCCTTGACGTGCAGCTGATAGAGAATCGCGTCCTTGTACCAGAGCGCGTCCCCCGCCTTGGTCGTCGTCCTCGCGTTCGACTGCATGTCCACGGCGATCCCCTACCGGGCCAAACAGCGCAACAGCAGGGCGGGATCTTCGGTCGGATTGATGTTGAGCCGCACGCCGCCCCACGCGATCGCATGCCGCTCGCCCGTGACCAGATTCTCCACGGCGGCGACCTTGGTTCGCGCGCCGTCGGGGCCGATCTCGAGATCTCCGAAATGCAGCCAGAATTCGCGCGGGCGCGCGCCGCTGAGCGCGATCGCGACCGCGACAGCGTTGTCGCGCGAGGCCGACTCCTTGACGAAGCCCATGACCTGGTCGTCGTCGACCGCAACGAAGCGCAAATTGCCGGTCTGCAGCAGCGCCGGATTGGCCCGGCGCAGACGATTGAGCCGTCCGATATAGTCCTTGATGTTGCCGGGCCGGTCCCAGTCGCGGGTCTTGAGCTCGTATTTTTCCGAATGGAGATATTCCTCGCGGCCGGGGATCGGCGTGTGCTCGATGAGCTCGAACCCGCTGTAGACGCCGTAGCTCGACGACAGCGTCGCCGCGAGCGCGACGCGCGATTTGAAGATCGCCGGATCGCCGGACTGCAGATGGAACGGCAGAATGTCCGGTGTATTGACGAAAAAATTCGGCCGGAAATATTCCCGCACCGGGTAAGCGGTCAGCTCGCTCAGATAGGACTGCAGCTCCGATTTCGCCGTCCGCCAGGTGAAATAGGTGTAGGATTGCGAGAATCCCAGCTTGGCGAGAGCCCTCATCACTTTCGGCCGGGTGAACGCCTCGGCCAGGAAGATCACGCCCGGATGCCGCATTTGCACCTCGCGGATCAGCCATTCCCAGAATGCGAACGGCTTGGTGTGAGGATTGTCGACGCGGAAGATACGCACGCCCTGATCGATCCAAAACAGCACGATGTCGCACAGCGCGTTCCAGAGCCCGGCCCGGTCGGCGCAATAGAAATCCGGATTGACGATGTCCTGATATTTCTTCGGCGGGTTCTCGGCGTAACGGATCGAGCCGTCGGGCCGGTAGCGGAACCAATCGGGATGCTGGACCAGCCAGGGGTGGTCCGGCGACAATTGAATGGCGAAATCGAGTGCGACTGCCATGCCGAGTCTGCGGCATGCCTCGACCAACCGGCGAAAGTCGTCGAGCGTGCCGAGCTCGGGATGAATGGCGTCATGGCCGCCTTCCTGCGCGCCGATGGCATAAGGGCTGCCCGGGTCACCGGGGCCGGCGACGAGCGCATTGTTGGCGCCCTTGCGATGCGTGCGCCCGATGGGGTGAATCGGCGGAAAATAGATGACGTCGAATCCCAAGGCGGCAAGCTCGGGCAGGCGCGCGATGCAGTCGTCGAAGGTTCCGTGCCGGCCCGCGACGCGGGATTGGCTGCGTGGGAACATCTCGTACCAGGCGCCGGCGCGCGCCAGCGGCGGATCGATCACCAGGGGAAAACCCGGGCTGCGGGTCAGGTCGGGACGGGGTTGATGGTCGGCCATGACGTCGCGGAGCGCTTCCGACAACAGCGGCTCCGCATCGCCGGTTCGGTCGAACCCGCCGCGCGCCGCCTCGATGATCGCGCGCGCGCTCTTGTCCCGCGGCGCGACGTCGGCGAGCAATTCGCGGCCCTCCTTGGCTTCCAAATCGAGCTTCTGCCCGGCTTCGCGCTTGAGCAGGAAGTCGCGCCGCCAGGTGGCGAACGTATCGGTCCAGGCTTCGATCGCGTAAACATAGCGGACCGGCTCATCGGGAGCGAAACTTGCGGTCCAGCGATCGTTGTCGTGGAGGCGCATGGCCCCTCGATGCCAGCTTTTCTCGCCATCGCGGCGCCAAACGAGTGCCGCCGCGATGACGTCATGGCCATCGCGAAAAATATCGGCCCACACCTCGATCGGCTCACCTTGAATGCGCTTCACCGGATAACGGCCTTGCTCGATGCTCGGGTAGACGTCCTCGATCAGGAACCGGGCACGCGTGAACTCGCGTGTCGAAGCTGTAACTGAGGAGATCGGCGGGAAAGCGGGCTGGACGGTCATGATTTGGTCTGGGGTAGCCGGACGACGGCCCAGTAACCACCAACGACGAAGGGCGACCCCGGGTTCCGGAGCGGCGCGGGTGAAAACCCGCAAGCCTTTGATTTTATTACCAATCGCACATCGGCGCCCGCTCGGGCAAAGTCACAGATCCGCACGGCAATCGGCTCCTGGGACGGTCCGCTTGTTTCGTGCTGGCGTGCCCCGGCTTGCGTGTCATGCTCCCCGTATGTGAGTTGGCGGGATGGATGCGTTAGCCGAACTCGCGGCCGAATGGGGTATCGAGCCGGATTATGTCGATGGACGGGGGCTTTCGCGCACGGTCGATCGACATATTCTGCGCCGGATCGTCGAGATTCTCTCCCGCGGCCAAAGCCCACCGAAGCGTCGCTGGTTGCCGCCAAGTGTCGTGCTTCGGCGCGGGCGTTCTACCGCGGTTGCGCTCCGCGACACGCCGCCGTCCGCTTCGATCCATTGGGCGGTGGTTGCGGGCGACACCGAGATCGCGAGCGGCACGGCCGGATCGGCCGCTTGGCGTTTGCCCGACGATCTTCCGGTCGGCACGTTCCGGCTCGACGTCGAGGTGAAATCCCGCGCCGGTCGGGCAGGTGAGGGCGCGGGGCTGCTGGTTGCGCCGGAACGTGCCTATGGGGGCAAAGACTTTGCCGATGGCCGCGGGGTCTGGGCGCTCGGGGTTCAGCTGTATGGGGTGCGCTCGCGTCGCAATTGGGGGCATGGCGACTTCACGGATTTGCTGGGCTTGCTGGAGCTCTCGGCCGATCTCGGCGCCGCCGGAATCGGTCTCAATCCGCTACACGCGCTCTTTGCCGACGAGCCCGAGCGGGCAAGCCCTTATTCGCCCAACAGCCGGCTTTTTCTCAATCCGCTCTACATCGACCTCGAGGCGGCGCCGGAATTTCCCGGGCTGGCTCGCGCGGGCCTGACGCAGGAAGTCGCCCGTCTGCGGGGCGCGGCGATGGTGGATTACACCGGCGTTGCCGCGGCGAAACTTGCCGGGCTGCGTCTGGCGTTTGACAGCTTCCGCGATCGAGGTTCGGCGCAACGTCGCGAGGATTTCGAAGCGTTCCGGCGGGAGCAGGGGCGGGCGCTCGCGCTGTTCGCGAGCTTCGAGGTCTTGCGCCGGAAGTTTGGAAGCGATTGGCCGGAATGGCCGTCATCCTGGCGCCGGCCCGGCAACGGCGCCCTCGATGCGCTGCGCCGCTCCGCGCGCGAAGATGTCGAGTTCCACGAATTCGTCCAATGGCTGGCCGACCGGCAGCTGCGCGCCTGTCGGGTCAGGGCGCAAAGCCTGGCGATGTCGCTCGGGCTTTACCTCGATGTCGCGGTCGGCGTCGATCCTCATGGCGCGGATGCGTGGAGCGAGCAGTGCACGATGCTGGCCGACGCATCGATCGGAGCGCCTCCGGACCTGCTCAACACCGCGGGCCAGAACTGGAGCCTGGTCGCATTCAATCCGAAGGCGCTCGAAGGGCAGGGATTCGCGCCGTTCCGCCGGATGCTCCAAGCCGCGATGCGCCATGCCGGCGCGATCCGCTTGGATCACGTGCTCGGCCTCAACCGCCTGTATTTGATCCCGAACGGTGCGTCCGCGGGGGGTTATGTCCGGTTTCCGCTCGAAGCCATGCTGGCAGTGGTTGCCCAGGAGAGCGTGGGGCACCGTTGCGTAATCATTGGAGAGGACCTCGGCACCGTGCCGGAAAATCTGCGCGAGACGCTCGCCGATTGGGGCGTGTGGTCCTATCGGGTGATGTTGTTCGAACGGGACGAGGATGGCCGGTTTCGGCCGCCGGATCATTATCCCGAGGACGCACTGGTCACGTTCAGCACGCACGATCTTCCGACGTTCGCGGGCTGGTCTTTAGGCCGTGACTTGCAGGAAAAACGCGCGATCGGCATCGATCCCGGCGAGACCGATACGGATCGCGCGGCGGCCCAAGCTGCGCTGAGCGCGGCGCTCGCCAGGCGTCGAGGCAAGCAGCGGACCGGGTCGGGCTTCCTGCCGGTCGCGTCCTATCTCGCCGCCACGCCCAGCCGGATTCTGATGATTTCGATCGAGGACGCGCTCGGTGTGCCGGACCAGCCCAACCTCCCGGGCACCATCGACGAGCATCCGAACTGGCGCCGCCGGCTCCCGCTCGCATTGGAGAACTTGCACCACCATCCGCGCATACGCGCGCTGGCGCGGGTGCTGCGTGGAGCCGGTCGAAGCGCCGGGACCCTGCCGCCCAAAAGCTGACGGCCACCGCAGGGGTGGCCGCCAACTCATGACCGAACGTCACGTGGGCTCAATAACCCCCGTAATAACCCCCATACGGGTAGTCGCCGCAAACCCAGACCCGCCGCCAGCCGCCGTAGTAGGTCGGGACGATCCGCCAGCAGGAATCGTAACCGTAATCATAGTACGGTCCGGCGAAACCCACTCCGAAGAAGAACCTGTCGTGCCGGTGGTGGTGCCTACCGCCTGTCCAAGTGTTGCCGCTGGGACCCATAGTTTGGCCGCTGGGACCCTTAGGTTGCACCTGACTTGGACCCATGGTTGTGACAGGGCCTGGCGCACTGGGGCTGATGCTGCTCTTGCCGGGGCCGGGGCCGCTGCCGCTGCCGCTCGGGACAGACATGCCGCTTGCGCCGGCGCCGCTTGCTCCATGCCCCCCGTGCGAGGCAGCCATGGCGCCCGAGCTCACCCCCAGCGCGGCCGCGGCAGATAGTGCGATGAGTGTCTTGCGCAACATTGCATTCCTCCTCGTCGTTGCACGACAACAAAAAACACGACTTCACTTCCGACGGATCATAACGCCGAAGGGCGCCGAAGAGTGCCGGCCGAGAGCATCAAATATCTGAGAGTGCAGGGTTTTTGCCGCAGCAACGTGAACGGATGTTCATCGTTGGCCGTCGATGCGGATTGATGCCGCTATGTGCCGAGCACCGGCGTCCGAACGATTTGCCAACCCGGGTCTCGAGACAGAAACGCCGGTGCGCATGATCCGATGCGCCAGTTCCACTTGGGGTCCGCGCTGACCAGCGCGGCGGTATCGGCCGAGGTTCGCAGCTGCCGGACCCGAGGAACTTTTGCCGGTTCGGGGCGTTGGCCGCGCGACTATTCGGGAGGAGCTTTTCCATGGCCAATCAGGAACGTTCCGCCGCCAACAAGGAATACGACAAGGCCGCAGGCACGGTCGACGAGATCCAGCACGACCTGCAGGTAGTGCGGGACGACTTGTCTCGGCTCGCGCAACAGGTGGCAAGTCTGCTCAGCGTGACCGGCAGCCAAGCCCTTCGCGAGGTCAAGGCGCACATGAGTCGCGCCAAGCAGAACCTCGACGGGGTGCTCTCCGAGGCAAGCGAGAAGGGCATGGAAGCCGCGGACACGGTGCGGGACAGCACCGACACCGCGCTCGAAGCGATCGAGGACGCGGTCCGGCAGCGCCCGTTCGCAACGCTGGCAATCGCCGTAGGCCTGGGATTCCTGTTCGGCGCAAGCTGGCGGCGCTAGGAGGGCGGCGTGCTCCCCGGCGTCAGGGATCTGAGAGAACGGCTCGACGCCGCGGTGAAAACCAGCGCGTGGTCGGCCGTCGCGGGTGCGGCGGCGCTGACCATGCTCGGCTTCCTGTGCGCCGCGCTGTTCCTTTATCTGCAGAATTGGCGCGGGCCGATCATCGCCTGTCTCATCCTCGCCGGCGCCTTCCTGCTGGTGGTGCTGATCGCGATCGCGGCGGTTGCGCTGGTGCGTCAGCGCCAAGCGCGCTTGGCGCGCGCCCGCGCGCAGGCGAGCCAGGCCGCCGGGCAATGGCTGCGGGATCCCGTGGTGGTCACCACCGCCCTGCAGGTTGCCAGGATGCTCGGGTTTCGCCGCGCGGCCCCCGTGTTGCTGTTGGGCGCGTTCGTGGTGGGATTGATGCTCAGCCGGACGGCCGCCAAGACCGCCCCCCCTGCCGGCCCCGAATCGTAGCCCGGCGCCTTCGCCGCTCGATGCCGGCCGACACCACGCCGACACCGGCGCATCAATGCAGCGAGACGGATTCCTCCCCGACCAGGCCGAGCATGATGAACTTGTCTTCCGCGATCTTGATGATCGCGACCATCGCCTCGTCCGGATCCTGGGTCGGCTCGGCGCAGGCGTCGTACATTTCATAAAACGGGCGGGTCACACCGTCCGAGCAGTAGGCGGTGCACTCATCCATGTTCACGTAAACAACGTCGATGTCGATCACGACACTACATTTACGCCTACGCCCACCCGCTCCAATATTGCCGCAAAGGTTAACTCGGATCCCGGTTGGAGAGTTCCGATACGCCTCTCCATGGATTGGATCAAGTCGCCCCTCCGGCGCCGTTGCGGTATTGGGCCTTTTGCAGGCGTCGGCCGCGGCGGCCTGCGAGTAAATCGCATCACACGGCCCCCGCTCACATGGGAATTGCAATGAACGCGCTTGCAACGAACCGGCCCGAATGGTGGCATACCACGACCATTTATCAGATCTATCCACGCTCGTTTCAGGACAGCAATCGCGACGGCGTCGGGGATCTGCGCGGCATCCTGCGGCGCCTGGATTATCTCGCCGAGCTCGGGATCGGTGCCATCTGGCTGTCACCGATCTTCCGCTCGCCGATGGCCGATTTCGGTTACGACATATCCGATTACACCGACATCGACCCGTTGTTCGGGACCCTTGCCGATTTCGACGAGTTGCTGCATGCGGCGCATCGGCGCGGGCTGAAGCTGCTGCTCGATCTCGTGCCGAACCACACCTCCGACCGGCATCCCTGGTTTCTGGAAAGCCGATCCTCGCGCGACAATCCCAAACGCGATTGGTACCTGTGGCGCGATCCCGGCCCGAACGGCGGCCCGCCCAACAACTGGCTGTCCGAATTCGGCGGCAGCGCCTGGACGTTCGACCGGCCGAGCGGTCAGTACTATGGCCACGCGTTCCTGGCGCGGCAGCCCGACCTGAACTGGCGCAACCCGCAGGTACGGGAAGCCGTCCACGACGTGATGCGGTTCTGGCTCACGCGCGGCGTCGACGGCTTTCGCGTCGATGCGGTCGGACATCTGCTGAAGGACGAGCAATTCCGCGACAATCCGCCAAATCCCGACTTTCGCGAGCACGACCCTCCGTCCAAGCGGCTGCTGCGACTCCACAGCGCCGATCTGCCGGAGGTGCACGGCATCATTGCCGGCCTGCGTTCCGTCGTCGATGAATTCCCGAACCGGCTGCTGATCGGCGAGGTGTATTTGCCCTTCGACCGCCTGTCCGCCTACTACGGGCGCGCGCTTTCCGGCGCGCATTTTCCCTTCAATTTCGCCCTGCTGTCGACCGCGTGGAACGCGCGGGCGATCGCGCGCCTCGTCGACGAATACGAGGCGGCGCTCCCGCCCGGCGGTTGGCCCAATTGGGTTCTCGGCAATCATGACAAGCCGCGGATCGCCAGCCGCGTCGGCATCGACCAGGCCCGCATCGCCGCGATGCTGCTGCTGACGTTGCGCGGCACCCCGACGCTGTACTACGGCGACGAGATCGGAATGAAGCAGGTCGCAATCCCGGCCGAACGCGTGCAGGATCCGTTCGAAAAAAATGTTCCGGGACAAGGCCTCGGGCGCGACGGCGCCCGCACGCCGATGCAATGGGATGCAGCGCCCGGTGCGGGTTTTTCCGAGGTCGAGCCGTGGCTGCCGCTCGCCGACGATTTCCACAGCGTGAACGTTGCCAACCAGCGCGACGATGCAACGTCGATCTATCACTTGTATCGGCGCCTGATCGCGACGCGCAACGCGCGACTCTCGCTGCAGATCGGCGCTTATCAGCCCGTGGTTGCCGGCGGCGAACTGCTGCTGTTCGTTCGCGCGCATTCGCGCGAGCGCACCCTGGTGGCGCTCAATCTCGGCGATGCGGCGGTCGCGGTCGAGTTCCGCACCGGCAGGCTTGCCGGAAGCGTGCTGGTGTCCGCTCTCGGCGATCGCGCTGGCGAAGCCGTCGATCGCTCAATCGACCTGCGCGGCAATGAAGGCCTGCTGATCGAGCTTTCGGCCGAGGCGGAGATTCCGGCGAGCGTGCTCTAGCGCTCGGAACATTGCCGGCCACGCCGACGTTCAAAAATGCATGATTTGCCATATAGATAATCCGCACTTGTGCGCCGCCGCCCGCAGGCGGCTAGAATGCCGCAGCTCGGTGGCGCGCCTTGGTCCAGCCGAGCTCGGCCGGCGCACGTCATCCGGCTTCGTCGCCAGGCCCGGATAGCAAGGGATCGTGTTCGTGCCGCCACCCCGCCGCAAGGCCAAATCCTCCTCACGCGCCAAGGCTGAGGCGCGGGGGCGGCGCGATGCGCTCAAGACCTATCGCGAGAAACGGGATTTTCGCCGAACCGCCGAACCGGAGCCCCGGCGCCAGCGGGGCACCGGCTGGCAATTCGTGGTGCAAAAGCACGCCGCCAGGCGGCTGCACTACGATTTGCGTCTCGAGCTCGATGGCGTGCTCAAGAGTTGGGCGGTGACGCGGGGGCCGAGCCTGGTTCCGGGCGAGAAGCGCCTGGCGGTCCAGACCGAAGATCATCCGATGGATTATCTGGAGTTCGAGGGCAACATCCCCAAGGGCGAGTATGGCGGCGGCTCGGTGATCGTCTGGGACCGCGGTCGCTGGACGCCGGAAGGCGATCCGCATCAGGGCCTCAAGAAGGGTCATCTCACGTTTTCGCTCGACGGCGAACGGCTCAAGGGCCGCTGGCACCTGGTGCGCATGCGGCCGCGTCCCGGCGAAAAAAAGCAGCAATGGCTGCTGTTCAAGGCGCGCGATGAATACGCGCGCGAGACATCGGATCCGGCCATCGTCGAGGAGGCGACGACCTCGTCCCTCACCGGACGCGACATCGAGGAGGTTGCCGCCGCAGACGAGCTTCGCCCGGATCATGCCGAGCGCGCCGAGGTCGCGCGCAAGCGCAAGGCGGAAATTCCCGATCCGGCGCGGCTTCCCGGAGCCAAGAAGGGCATGCTCCCGGTGTTCGTCGAGCCGAGCTTGGCGCAATTGGCTGACCGGCCCCCGAAGAGCAAGGACTGGATTCACGAGATCAAATTCGACGGCTATCGCATCCAGGCCCGTATCGACGGCCGCAGCATCAAGCTGCTCACCCGCAAAGGGCTCGACTGGACCAAGCGCTTCCAGCCGATCGCCGACACGCTGAAGAAGCTGCGGCTCGGCTCCGCCCTGATCGACGGCGAGATCGTCGTCGAAACTGCGTCCGGCATCCCCAGCTTCAGCGAACTGCAGCAAGCGCTCAGTTCCGGCAGCATGGATCGGTTCATCTATTACGTATTCGATCTATTGTATGGCAACGGCGCGGACTTGCGGAACGTGCCGCTCATCGACCGCAAGGCTCTGCTGCGGCGCGTCCTGGAGTCGATTGCCGGCAGCACCAACGTCCGCTTCAGCGAGCACTTCGAACAGGACGGCGCGACGATGCTCGCGCACGCCTGCCGGATGGGACTCGAAGGGATCATATCCAAGCGCGAGAACGAGCCCTACCGCTCCGGCCGCGGCGAGCACTGGATCAAGAGCAAATGCGTGGAGCGGCAGGAATTCGTCATACTCGGGTACGTGCCTTCAACCGTGTCGAAGGGTTCGGTCGGTTCGTTGGTGGTTGGTTATTACGAAGGCGGAAAGCTGATGTATGCCGGGCGGGTCGGGACCGGCTTTTCCGCCGGCGTGGCGCGCTCGCTCCGGCAGCAGCTCGACAAGATCAAGGCGGCAAAGCCCGCATTCGGCAGGCCGCTTCCCGCCGGGGCCGACAAGGGCGTGATCTGGGTCGAGCCGCGTCTCGTTGCCGAGGTCGAGTTCCGCGGTTGGACTCACGACGACGTGCTCCGGCAGGCATCGTACAAGGGGCTGCGCGAGGACAAGCCGGCGGAGGAAGTCGTGCGCGAGAAGGCGCCAGGATCGGAAAAAAAGGCCCGGCCGGCGCAACGCGCCGATGCCGCGGACGTGATTGCGGGGGTTCGCCTCACCCACCCGGATCGCATCCTGTGGGAAGGCCAGGGCATCACCAAGCAGGGCCTCGCCGAATTCTATGTCGAGATCGCCGATTGGATCCTGCCGCATCTCATAGGACGGCCGCTCAGTCTCGTGCGCTGTCCGACCGGCGCAATGCATCAGTGCTTTTACGCGAAGCATGCCTGGGCCGGGCTCGCCAAGGCCATTCGGCCCGTGGACGTCGGTGAGACGAAGCCGATGCTCGCCATTTACGACCTGGAGGGTCTCATCGGCTTGGTGCAGGCAGGTGTGCTCGAGATCCACCCGTGGGGATCCACGGTCCAGGATCTCGAGCATCCCGACCGGCTGATCTTCGATCTCGACCCGGGCGAGGGCGTCGCCTGGGACAGGGTGGTGGCTGCCGCCGCGGAGACCCGGCAGCGGCTCGAGGATCTGGGCCTGGAGAGCTTCGTCAAGACCTCGGGCGGGAAAGGTCTGCATGTCCTGTTGCCGATCGAGCCGGAGTTCGATTGGGAGCGCGTCAAGGCATTCACCAAGACCATCTCCGACGCGATGGCGGCCGATGCGCCCGACCGTTACGCGGCGACCATGTCGAAGCAATTGCGGCGCGGGAAGATCTACGTCGATTATCTGCGCAACAGCCGCGGAGCGACCGCGGTCGCCCCCTATTCGACCCGCGCCCTGCCGGGCGCGCCGGTCTCGACCCCGCTCGAATGGCCGGAACTGTCGGACACGATCAAGCCCGATCATTTCAACGTCGACAACCTGCGGCAGCGGCTCGCTTTCCTCAAACGCGATCCCTGGCAGGGCTTCTTCGAGATGCGTCAGCGTCTGCCGCGGTCGGCAATGCCGGCCACCGGCAAGAAATCCCGGCGTCGCCGCTCATGATGGCCCGGCGCATCCTCGCGTTCGCCCTCGCCTTGGCGGTGCTTGCTCCGGCGGCCATCGCCGAAGAGCAGCCCGCTCGTTCGCCCCCCGGTGCGCAACGCGACGAGCCGCAGCACGGCCCCGGCGTCCTGCGGCTGCTGCCGGGCGATGCGGTCAGTGAGCACTCGATCGAGCTTGCCTCCGGCAAGCTCGCCTACACGGCGACGGCCGGCACCTTCTCGCTGATCGATCAATCCGGCGAGCGCAAGGCCGAGGTCTTCTATACCGCCTATGTGGCCGGCGGCGGCGACACGGCGAACCGGCCGGTGACGTTCGTGTTCAACGGCGGCCCCGGCGCCGCATCGGCGTTTCTGCATCTGGGGCTGGTCGGTCCCAAGCTGGTCGACTTCGGCCCGCAGGGCCACGATGGCGCTGCCGCCCGGCTGCGCGACAATCCCGAGACGTGGCTGGCGTTCACCGACCTCGTTCTGATCGATCCGGTGGGGACGGGCTGGAGCCGCGCGCCGAAGCCGGACGACGCCAACGCGTTCTACAATATCCGCCGCGACGCGGAATCGATCGCGAAGATCATCGCGCTCTACGTCGCCAAGAACGGCCGCAGCGCGTCGCCCAAATATCTGCTGGGCGAAAGCTACGGCGGCTTCCGCTCGGTCAAGGTCGCCAAGACCCTGCAGCGCGAGCAGGGCATCGTCGTCTCCGGCATCCTGATGGTATCGCCGCTGCTGGACGCGGAATTTCTGTTCGGCAGCAGCCGATACGCGCTCGGCGCGGCGCTGCAGCTTCCCAGCCTGATCGCCACCGAGCTCGAGCGCCGGCACGCCTTCAGCGCCGCCGCGCTCGCGGAGGGCGAGCGTTTCGCCATGACCGAGTATCTCACCACGCTCGCCGGGCCGCCGCCAACCGGAGACAAGGCCGATGTGTTCTACCATCGTCTCGCCCAGCTCTCCGGTCTGCCGGCGGAGACCGTGGTCAAGACCCGCGGATTCATTCGCGACGTCTATTTGAAGAATTTGCGCGCCGGCCAGGATCAAGTGGTGAGCCGCTACGATGCGAGCTTCGCGACGCCCGATCCGTATCCCGAGGCCTACGGGCCGGAGGGTCCCGATCCGATCCTCGACGGCTTCGTGCGGGCGCTCGGCGGGACCTTCGTGGGCTACGCGCGCAACGAGCTCGGGTTCAAGACCGACATCACGTACGCGCTGCTCGCCTCCGAGGTCAGCCACAAATGGAGCTGGCACGAGGGCGGCGGCTGGTCGCCGCCGAGCGTGCAGGACGACATCCGCGATCTTTTGGCGGTCGACCCCTCGCTGCGCATCCTGATCGCCCACGGCTTTAGCGACATGGTGATCCCCTACGCGGTCAGCCGCTATGTGATCGAGCACCTGCCGCAGATCGGCGCGCCCGGCCGGGTCGAGCTCAAGCTCTACCGCGCCGGGCACATGTTCTATCTGGACGACGCGGCGCGCCGGGCGTTCACGGCGGAGGCGAGGGCATTCTATCAGTCGCTCGCTTCCAATCCCTCGCGCTGAGGCAAAGGGGGATCTTCGGCGCGGCCGCTGTCGGTGTTGCGATCTCTGGGAGACGGCGCCGCCTTGATGTCCGGCATCGTTCCCGGTAGGTTTGCAACGGGAATTTCCACGATGAGCTGAGTTGTCATGCAAGCGTTTTTTCGTCGGCTGAGGCATCTGTGGATGGCGCTGGCGCTCGCGCCGCTGCCGGTCGAGGCGGGGACGGTGCGCATTTATGTCACCAACAGCGCGGGCGACGGCATTCACGTGATCGACGCCGCCACCAACAGGGTGGTGCAGGTGATCAAGGGAATCGAGGCGGCCCATGGAATCGCCTTCGCGCCGGACGCCTCCAAGGTTTATGTGAGCGACGAGGCCGACGGCACGCTCGACGTCTTCGATCGCAAGACCGGCGCGCCGATCAAGAAGGTGCCGCTGAGCGATCATCCCAACAATATCGCCATCACCAAGGACGGCGGGCGCGTCGTCGTCGGCATCGCCCGGGACCCGGGCGCGCTCGATGTGATCGATACCGCTTCGCTGACGCGGACCAACAGCATCCGGGTCGACGGACCTCTCCACAACGTCTATGTGACGCCGGACGGCAAATACGTGATCACCGGGTCGATCCGGACCAAGACCATCACGGTCATCGATGTCGCGACCGAGCAGCCGGTCTGGGAACTGCAGCTCGACCGCGGCATCCGCCCGATGGCGATCGAGGCGGGTCCCGACGGGGCGACGCGCAGGATCTTCGTGCAGCTTTCGGATTTCGACGGCTACGCGGTGGTGGATTTCGCCGCGCGCAGCGAGGTCGCCAGGGTCGGGCTGCCCGACCCGTCGGCTGCGTTCGAGACGGATCCTCGGCGCGCCGGCGCGCCCTCGCACGGTATCGGCGTCGCGCCGGACGGCCGGACACTTTGGGTCACCAGCGTCCCGAGCAACGCCGTGTTCGTGTACTCGCTCCAGGATCTGAAGCTGCTGGGCCGGGTCGCGCTCCCGGACCTCCGGTTGCCGGGGCGCGGCCCGATCGCCGCGGTGCCGAACTGGGTGACGTTTACGCCCGACAGCAAGACCGTCTACATATCCAATTCCGGGCTGCGGAGCGTGTCGGCGATCGACACGCAGGCGATGAAGCTGATCGCGGTCATTCCGGTCGGCGAGGTGCCGAAGCGGATCAACACCCTGGTGATACCCGAGAATTCCGAGCGCGCCGCTACCGCTCCGACCCCGCCCCGAGCTTCGCTCCGCTGACCCAGCGGGCCAGAGTCTTCCAGTCCGGATCGTGCTTGGAGGCGAACTGTCTGCCGCCGGAATGGAACGGATTGCCGCCCCGCTCGGGCGCCAGCGGCTGCAGCAGCAGGCTCGCGGCCGGATCGGCGGGATTGACCAAGCTCGAGACGTTCTCGAAGTTGCGGCGCGATTGGTCCTCGGCCCAGAAGCTCGATCCGGGCGACAGTTTCTCCAACCGAAACGCATTGTTGCTTTGCGAATGGCAGACATAGCACCGCGCATGGCCGGCGCGCTTCTTCAAGAAAATAGGCTCGACCCGGCCCTTGAAGAATTCGTAATCGAGCGCAGGCGCGGCGTGGGACGTCGGGCCCGGCCCGCCTGCGACCGCGAGAAGCACCCCGACCAGGACGCAGAGGCGAACCGCCGCAAAAAACTTGCCACGCCCGTTAGCAACAGGTCGGAGCGGTGACGACGTCGTGGTCGACCGCCGCCGAATTCCGAACCGGCATTGTCCGATCGCTCGCATCTTCAGCTGGACTAGCGCACATTGATCGTGAGCGTGGTCGATCCGCTCTTGCCGTTGCCGTATGTGACCTTGTAGGCCAGCGTATCGGTGCCGCGGAATCCCGGATTCGACTGATACATGATCTGGTTGCCGGCGACGGACTTGCCGCCGCAGTGCCCGGTGCTCGCGGACTGCGGCGTGCTCACCGCGATGATGCTCACCCCCGGGACGACCGTCACCTTGCCGTTGCTCGGTTGGCTCGTGATCGTGACCGAGGTGGCCAGCGGCTTGCAGCTCGCGTCCCAGGAGCGTTCGTCCACGAGCGGCGATTCGACGCCGGAGGCAGCCGGACGGGTCAGCCGGATCTCTTGGGCGAGCGCAGCCGCGCCGATGAGCAAAGGCGCCAGCAACGCGATTGCCGCAATGAACGTGCGAATGGCGCTCCCTGCGGATATCCGGACCATGGCAATTCCCCTCGTTAGCCGTTCGTCGATCGGCGGCCGCGAGCAAGCTGCGGTGACGAGGTCGGCATCGCAACGGCTATTCGACCCGGTGCGACAGCGTGCCGGACCCTTCGAGGGTACCGTCGTTGTGGTACCACTCGACGCTGCTGCGATCCGGTGAAAACACCAGGCGAACATTGTCGGGCTTGTAGTTGGGAGAGGAATTGATCACGGTCGTCTTGCCCTCGAGTGTCCGGTCATCGGTCATCTTGCCGACCAATCCGATCTCGTTGAGGAGTTTTCCCTCGAGATCGTAGATGAGCACTTTAGCCGTATTCATATCCGGGTTCATGGTCAGGCGGTAGGTACGGGTCGCCTGGGGCTCGCCGTTGATGTACCGGCGGTCGACCTTGCCGGCATAGGTGCCCGCGATCGTAGTGGACGCTGCCGCGTTTTGGGCAACGAGCAGGCCCGCCCCGGGGGTGCCGTGCGCGACCGGTCTGCCGGGCTGCGGCGCCGTCGGATGCGCGCGGACGATCTCGACGGCATTGGCCCGGACCGATGCCGGCGCAAGCAGCATGGCTGCGGCGATCAGCAAGATTTGAATCATGGCACGCGCCCCGGAGCCGCGCGATCGAGCCTAGCGGAGGCGATTTAGCGCTTCAAGACGGCTCCCGGAGGCCGATTGCCTAACTTCGCGGCAGCGGCGTTCACCCGACGTTCAGCTTGCGAGGCTCAATGCGAACACGGGGCGAAACTCGGATCTTGTCAAGCTCCCTGCCGCACTCATATCCTGTTGCGGGGATGTCGGGGATGATTCGGGGGCGACCCAGGCATGCGGGGGCCATTTGGGGCTACAATTTTGCCAGATTTGGTCCATAGCAGGCCTGTGGGCATTGGGAAGGGGATCCCTTCATGAAGCCGTTGCGGATCGAGATGACCCGGGATGTTGAATCCGGGCGCGCCGGCAATCCGGCCGCCGATGCCCGGCTTGCGCGACGCGTTCTCATCGTCGAGGACAATTACTTCGTCGCGCATCAATGCGAGAGCGCGCTGGTCGAAGCCGGTTACGACGTCGTCGACATCGTCGAAACCGCGGACCAGGCCGTTCAAGCAGCGATGGACCGCCGGCCGGAACTGGTCCTGATGGACATTTATCTTCCCGGCAAGCGCGACGGCATCGACGCTGCGGTCGAGATCTTCCAGCGTTTCGGCATCCGCAGCATCTTCGCTTCGGCGCTGGCCGACGCCGCCGTGAAAGCGCGGGCCGAGTGCGCGCGACCGCTGGCGTGGCTCGCCAAGCCGTTCAACGATCGCAAGCTGGTTGCGACGGTAGAATCCGCGCTCGACGAGGTGAATGCTCTGCCGCAGACGCAACCCTGATTCCTGTTCGGCGCTCGCCTCGCGGACCCTGCCATCGGCTCAGCCCTAGTTCCGGAAAACCCCGACCGCGGCATTGCAGCCGGACTTGTCCGGAACCCTGCATCACCCTGCATACGCTTTTCGTGTTAACGTCCCGATCCGCCGGAGAACCATATGCCCAAGCTCGGCACGGTGGCGCTGATCGGGGTATCGGGGAGGCGCTACGAGTTCGCCGTCTATCTGCGCGAGGACGCATTCAAGCCGCTGGGCGCCGTGTATTTTCTCGCCAAGCGCATTCCGTTCGCCGAAGCGGAGGCGGAATACACCTGGATCTACGTGGGCGAGAGCGCCGACATTTCGCGGCGGCCGCTGGCCGGCAAGCACAAGCCTTGCATCGACGCCAACGAGGCAAACTGCCTCTGCCTCCACCTGGAGGATGACGCGCAGGCCCGGACCGCCATCGTGGCCGATCTCGCCGGGGCCTATGACCCGCCGTGCAATCGCGATTAGGTCCGGATCGCGATCGCACCGCGGCCGGCCGGGGAACCAGGGGCCGGATCGGCCGTTGCCTTGAGCGGTCTTTGGCGGGACCGTACCCCTTCCTTGGGGTTTCCTCCCTCGACTTGGGCCGCTCCGGTCATGCCCGGGCGGCCTCTTCCGACGGCACGCGCGGAGCGCGGCGTAATGACGCGAGCGCCGCCGAGCCGGCGCCCGGAACTGCCGGTGTACTCGATGTCGCCGAGAAAAAATCCCAAGCTCGATCCGCAGCCGGCGTCCAATGCGGAGAAGGCGCCGCAGGAGCGGGTGTCCGGACAGGAGCCGATGACCGGGGCACAGGCTTCCTATCTCAAGACGCTCTCCGAGCAGGCGCGCGAGCCGGACGCCTACGATGAAGCGCTCACCAAGGCCACGGCCTCGGGGCGCATCGCCGCGCTGAAAGCCAAGCTCGCCAAGGAGAAGAACGCCGGATCGGAGCGCCCCGGCTGAATGCCGGATCGGCGTTTCGCCACGGCAGCAAGCAGAGCGCCGGGCGCCGGGCCCGGCGTTGCCGTTTGTTGCCAGGATCGAGCCAAGCACGCAATCGCCGCTCAAGTCCGCGACCAGCATCGGCGGTCGCTCTCCCTGAAACGGCGGCCGGCCGTCGGCGCGGTAGAGGCTGATCACGCCGGCGAGACGCGCGTGATGCTCGTCCTGCGCGGCTACCTGCAAATTGTTGATGAGATGCCGCGTGGTGGTGTGGCCGCGCTGCCGGCGCCAGGCATAGAACGCGCGGATCTTGTCGTGCCCCCGGAACTGGTTGTCGCCGACCGCGAACAGGCCGTCGCTCAGGTAAAACTCGTGAGCCTTGGATCCCGCATTGAAATCCACGTCATGCCAGTAATTCGTCTCCAGGCAATGGAGCGCGTACCACAGCGCCGCTTCGTCGCGATCAGGCATGGCCACGTCGCATCGGTTGCGTGCGGGACGATGCACCTCCGGATCCCCTCGCAGCTAGAACAACGTTCCTTCGCGCGCGGTTCCACTTCCCACGCCGCCGGGCGGGCGACAACCTCATGGGGCCGGAGCCACCGGCCCCGACATCAGCCGCGCTTGCGGGTCCTCGCCCGCGTAGCCCGCGGACGCGCCGGGGCGCGCTTCGGGCTGGGCTTCACGCGCCGCTTCGCCGCGCGCGGGGGCGAACGCTTGAGTTGCGATGCCGGCCTGACGAGCTGGCTCTCGCCGACCACGCGATCGTGCGGCTCGCGCGCGCTCTTGATCTGATAGAAGAACTCGCCGTTGTGATCCGGCAGCTGGCGCACGATCTGATATTCGGTGGTGGGAGCGGATCGCTGGTGAAAAGCGGGAACGAAGTCGACTTTCTCGCCAACGCCGAATTTGTGACTACTACTCATATAAGCCGGACAAACAAGAGGATCGATCCGCCACCTTATCCGGTTCCATTGAAATTGCCAAGACCGATCAATGTCTTGCGTTGCGTGCCGCCGAGATGGTTAAGGCCGCGGGCGGCACGTTCCAAGACCCGGAATCCACGTCTATTTGACGATTCGGAGACTTATTTGGACGAAACCGGATGCATCGAGCTTTGTGCAGTGCAGCATTCGCCGCGCGACGGTTTGCGCCGGGCCAGTCCGGCACCCGGACGGAAACGGGAGGCCATTTTGAGCGGAGGCCCGTCACGGCCGCTATGCCCGCGGCGGTTTCTTGGCGAGGCGTTCGTTCACCCGTGCGATGTCGACGACCATTCTGTGGTGAGTCCCGCGCCCGATTTCCTCGCTCTCGTCGCGCGCGCTCACCGTGAACTCGACGCGGCGCCCCTCGACCTTGGTGACTTCCGCCTCGGCGCGGATTTCATGACCCGCGGGGGTCGCGGCGAGGTGCCGGACGTCGACCGCGGTTCCGACCGCGGTTTCGCCGGCGTCGAGAAAGCCGCGGATGGCATCGAGCGCGGCGTTCTCCATCGCCAGGATCATGACCGGGGTGGCGAGCACGTTGGGGAGCATCGGATCCTTGAAGCGGCTGGCGAGGTGCTCGGGTCGCACGCGCAGCATGAAGCTGCCCCTGGCACCTACGGGAATCGGGCGCATGCGCTCCTCGCGATCTCGGCGCCACGCGCCCGGATCGGCCGGTACATCGACCCAGCGGCTTCTTCCGTCAGAACCCCGTTACGGTCCGACGGGTGTGCTCGACCTCCGGCGCAGCGGCGAAACAATGCCCCACGAGCTTGCGCCATTCCTGGAAGTCCTCGGAGCCTCTGAAGTCGACCGTGTGGTTCTCGACCGTATCCCATTTGACGAACAGCCGGTACCGCTGCGGCTTCTCCACCGAACGCTGCAGCTCCATCCCCTGGCATCCGCGGGCGCGCTTGAAGATGGGCGCCGCCTTTTTTACGCCCGCTTCGAACTCGGCCTCGAGGCCGGGCTTGATGTCGATCTGAGCAATTTCCAGCACCATGGCTTCCGCTCCTCGTCAAAATCTTTGCGTCACAACGCCGGCCGGCGGGCCGGCAGCAGTCGCGCGGGCAAGCGCGAGGCGACCAGCCCGACGATTCCCCTCGGCATGTAGATGATGAAGATCACCAGCAGGATGCCGTAGATGGTATTGGCGGCGCCGATCCAGGTGGTGCCGAACCAGACGCGCAAGGCTTCGCCGAGCACGATCGTGAGCACGGCGCCGACCGTCGGCCCGAGCATGGAGTACATGCCGCCGGCGATCGCCGCAAACACGATCTGCAACGACACGCCGACGCCCGCGAGCGTGTCGGGATTGAGATACATCACGAACTGGCCGTACAGCGCGCCGCCGAGCGCCGTCATTGCCGCGCTGATGATGGTGACGGTGAGCTTCTGGCGGGTGACATGGATGCCGATCGCCGCCGCGGCGCCCTCGTCCTCCGAGATCGCCTCGAGCGCCGCGCTCGCCATGCTGGTGTCGACGCGGCGCCAGACCCAAAGCCCGAACAGCCACAGCCCCAGCGCCAGAAAGTAAAAATACCGCTTGTCGGCAAATTGAATTGCGATCCAGGAAGGCGTTGGAACACCGTTCGGCGTCATTCCCAGCGATCCGCCGGTGATGTCCCGCGCCGCGACGATGGAGAGCCGCGCCACTTCGGCGAGCGCGAGCGTCACCAGCGCGAAATAATGCCCGACCACCTTGAGCCGGAAGCACGGATAGCCGATCACCACCGCGATCAGCACCGCCAGCGCCACCCCGATCGGGATGCCGAGCCAGGGCGTGAGCCCGGCGAAGTTCCACAGCAGGCCGGCCGTATAGGCGCCGGTGCCCAGAAACGCCCCGTGGCCGAGCGAGACCAGGCCGAATTTTCCCATCAGCGACCAGGCGGTGTAGATGAACCCCCAGATCAGGATGAGGATGACGATGTGTAGAAAATACGCGGAGGGAGAAAGCCACGGCAGCGCCGCGAGCGCCGCGAGTCCGGCGAGCCATGGCGCGCGCGTGCTCATGATCG
>WNGD01002116.1_pt1 | contig 38393 bp, 46 predicted proteins | sample 5400671 | NCBI WGS metagenome assembly WNGD01 (sample SAMN13153369, study PRJNA577476) | soil metagenome | isolation source: 40 cm soil or saprolite under grassland replicate 2 | place: USA:California | collected 2016-06-15 | reverse complement strand
GCTTGCGCCACTTGCAACTGCTCATCCTTCAGGCGCAATTGTTCCAAGACTTGGGTCAGCTGCTCTTCTAGCCTGGTAATCTGTTCTTCTGCTGTCATGCCCTCAGTATATCAAACAAGGCTCAATCTGAACAGTATCCCATACAGATCGTATGAAAAGAGTGGGTGAAAGTATCTTCGGCGACAGGGAAAGAGGAACGACCTGATGAATGTTCTCGACGCGACGTTTGGTCATCCGCGAGGGCCTCTGGGCCGCTTAGGGGGGGTGATCATGGCTCGCTCAACCCGACAGCGCAATGCGTGGACGGTCTCGCTCCTCGATATTCGGCAGGATGATCACATCCTGGAGGTGGGCTGTGGCCCAGGCGCGTTGATTCAGGCTCTCGCGGCAAGAGCAACAGAGGGGTTGGTTGTCGGCGTCGATCTTTCGCCAACGATGCTGCAGCAGGCTGAAAGACGCAACGCTCGGGCCATCCACGAAGGGCGGGTGCGATTGCAGGTAGGTTCCGCCACGGCTTTACCATTTGAAGATGCCTCGTTCGACAAAGCGCTCTCTGCCAACTCCGTGCCATTCTGGCCGGATCAAGAGGCCGGGGTGAAGGAGATGTGGCGAGTCCTCAAGCCCGGGGGAGCGATCGCCATCATCCTCCAGCCCATCTGGGCCAGGACGGAGAGCGAGGTTAAACAGATCGGCGCAGGGCTCCTCGCATTGCTCGCGACGGTCGGTTTCCAACAGGTCAGGTTGGAGTTCAAGCCGATGAAGCCGATTGCCAGCGTCTGTGCGCTTGGCATCAAAAGATGAATGTACTCGTGGGTATTCGAGATGCCGGACGAGTGCGAGGGTGCGGGTAGCCGCCAAGAGTGGGAGGGTGTGGCGATGCGCAACCCATCACACCAGAACTGGAAGTGGATGGGTCAGTCATCTCACCGCTCGTCCGGCTTCATCCGTCCACTCTCAGTCTTGTTGGTGATCGCGCTGAGCCGTCTTCTGAAGGGCAAAGCACCTATAGAGCGCGAACGGACTTCTTCCCGTTCGCACCAGCCGGTGCTTGAGCGGGGTTTCCGCAAAGGGTGTGAGGGCCTTGGCCTTCTCCAGCGTCTGCGCTTTGACGAAGCGGAAGTCATAGATCCACACCCGTCCGCCTGGCCGTAGCACACGGTAGAGTTCCCGCAGAGGCTGCTCTAACTCATACCAATGGTGCATGCTGATGGTCGACACCACCACGTCAAAGGACTGATCCGGGTAGGGAAGGTGCCCCACATCGCCGCTCTCGAACTGCACCCGCTCCTCTAGCTGCTCGCGCCTGGCATGCGCGCGTGCTATCCCGATCATATCTTCCAACAGGTCAATGCCGTAGACCTGAAGCCCTGGAAGCCTTCGGGCGAGTTCCCTTACTAACGTGCCCGGACCGGTTCCGGCATCCAGCACCTTCCCCTCGACGAGCCGGAGGGCGGCAAGGTCTGCGATGACCCGCTGATACAATCTCCTGGTCAGTCGCACCATCACCACATCATAGACGCGACTCCCCCAGCCAGTAAAGAGGGAGTTAAAATGGCTCAAGTGGCGGACTTCCGCATGTTCCCTGACCTCATGCCTGTGCATATCAGTGCTCCTTATATGTTAATATTTTTCCAGACCCTTTCGACCAAGGGTCGGCAGGGTTTATCCCTGCGTGATACCTACTGCCGGGGAAAGACTCCTTGCTCCACACGGCTTGACCGGTATTGAAAAATCGTTCTTCGCCTTCCAGCCTTCCTGGGCCAATCGATGATTGGAGGGACGCGCTTCGAGCGCCCGTTATAGAAGGACCCGACACTCCCAGGAGGTTCTCCAGAAAGGAAACGCACGTATGTGGTACGCCGGATTGGATTGGGCCGATACGCACCATGATGTGGAAGTGATGGATGAGACGGGAAAGCGAGTGGGTGCACAGCGTTTTGCCCACAGCCACAAGGGCTTGAATGAGTTGAAACAATTTTTGCTGAGTATTGCGTCTTCGCCCGAACACCTTGCCTGCATGGTTGAAACCAACCATGGATTGCTCATCACCTTCAGGCTTTAGGCTGGCATCCCGGTCTATCCCGTCAACCCGAAGATGGCTAACCACTTGCGCAAAACAGCAGGGGCCAAAACTGATCAAATAGATGCCCATCTGTTGGCCAAAATGGGCCGTCTGGACCTGACTGAGATGCGCCGCTTGGAGCCAGATAGCCCCATCGTGGCCGAGTTGAAAACGCTCACCCGCGATCAAGATGCCTTGATCGGGATGCAAACGCGCCTGGTCAACCAATTGACGGCCTGCCTCAAAGAGTACTATCCCGCCGCCTTGCACCTGAAGGCCTCGTTGCAGCAGCGCTCCACCCTGCTGTTTTTGCAGGCCTATCCCACTCCACAAGCGGCTCAGGCAGCCTCGGTGGAAGAGATCACCGCCACCTTGCAAACGAGCAAGCATACACGATCGACGCAGCTTGGGCCCAAGATCTTCGAGGAGATGCACCGCCCCCACCTGGTGGCCAGTGAAGTCATCGTGCGGGCCAAGTCGCGCCTGATGCTGTCTCTGGTCAAACAACTGCTGGTCGTGATCGAGGACATTGCCACCTACGATGAGGCCATCAGCACCCTTTTTTTGACCCATGCTGACCAGCAGATGTGGAGGTCTCTGCCTCGTGAGGGCCTCCGCCTGGCTCCGCGCATGCTCGCAGAATGGAGTGATGACCGCAGCCGCTATGCCGATGCCACCAGTGTCCAGACCCTGGCCGGGACTGCGCCGGTGCCGTTCCAAAGCGGCAATTATGCCAAAGCCCACAAACGCTTCGCCTGCTCCAAGCCCCTGCGCAACGCCCTGCACCAGTTTGCCTGGCAATCGACGCTGCAAGAGCAGTGGGCACTCGTCTATTACAAGCGCAAACGATCGGAGGGCAAGACCCACAGCATGGCCGTCCGAGCCCTGGCCAATGTCTGGGTGCGTATCCTGTATTGCATGTGGCAGAGCAAGAGTTGTTATCAAACCCAGACGTTTGAAGCCGCCCAACGCGCTCACGCCCAACGCGCGGCCTGACCAGGGCTGTGCTCGCATCGCACGCTTTCGTTGACAAAAAGCTGAGATCAGGCTCCGCTCTTTGCCTTCAACCAGCCATGCCTTTTTTGAGCTTCCTTTTCCCATCGCTTTCACTCTTTTTTTAGCTCTTCCTTTTAGGACTTGACATAGAGGACTTGACATAGAGGGTCTTTCAAGACAATGGCAAGTACTGCATCTGGAAGCAGTTGCCTCGATCTACATAGTTGCACGATACAACTGTATGGTTGTAGTATACAACTATATGGTTGCTTTATGCAACTGTTTCATGGTAGAATAGCGGCATGGATACCAAGCAGTTACAGGACTTATTTGGCGAGTTTCTCCAGACGCTGGGACTGCACCGGCCTGACCAGGTGCCGACCGGCTTCTCCCTCTCGCTCTCCGAGATGTTCGCGTTGATGGCGCTCTCCGCTGAGGCGCCGATGTCGCAACAAGTGCTGGCAGAGCAGCTGCATCTGGAGAAAAGCACAGTGAGTCGCCTCATCAAGCATCTAGAGCAGCGGGGGTGGGTGAAGAGAGTGCGCGATCTTCACGATACGCGCATGTTTCGACAGCATTTGAGTGATGCAGGGCACGAGCAAGCCTCACGTCTGACCAGGAGTCTCGCAGAGCGACATCAGCGCCTGCTGGCAGCACTTAAGCCGGACGAGCAGGAGGCCCTCGCGTATGGACTGTCTGCGCTCGTTCGTGCTCTCCGCACCGTCTGAATGCAGCTTGCCACTGCGCCGGGTGCTCTTAAGCCCTTTCCCCCAGTCATCCATGGCCCGGATGACTTTGCCGAGCGCTTCCCCACGTTCGGTGGCAGCGTACTCGACATGCAGCGGGAATCCCGGAAAGACCTTTCTGGTAAGAATCCCCGCTTCTTCCAGCGCTCTTAAGCGTACCGTGAGCGTCTTTGGGCTGATTCCTGTCATCGCTCGCTGGAGCTGGCCAAAGCGGTTGTTCCCCTGCACAGTCTGATGAAGCAGGTGAAGCGTCCATTTCTCACCAAGTACGCTGAGCGTTGTCGCTGCTCCCTCATGTGTATGTTCGTGCGAGCACTCCATCGGAGGCACCTCCTGGAACGCGCAGCCTTGGCGCTACGTGACCATGCGTCTGCTCTGGTGAGCGGTTCATGGCGATGCACCTTGGAGGAAGATGGAAGTCGGCCTCAGCTCTCTCACGCACACGCAGCGTCCCATTATAGCACCTTCGTAGAAGTACTTTCCTCAAAGTAAGTACTGTACACGGGAAAGAATCACGGGTATGCTCTTGACGAAAAGGAAGTCAGGCCTAGCCTGCGAGAGCAGCTTCCGTTCAGAAAACACAGGAGCAGTGAAATGAATAGGTTGAGCTTTCCCACCCCAGGGTTTGGGATCACCCTGCACACCACGATACGGCCTGGCCTGGATCAGGTAGCAGAGGCTCTGGATGCCGAACAGCTCGGGTACGACGTGGCGACGCTGCATCGCGACGCTATCCACGGCGATGACCTCTCGTTCGAGAACTGGACACTCCTCTCCTGGCTGGCGGCTCATACGACCAGGATCGGCGTGACCCCGCTCGTGCTGGCTCTTCCCCACCGGCACCCGGCGGTGCTGGCCAAGATGGCCGAGACGCTCGACCGTCTCTGCGGTGGTCGGCTCATCCTCGTCCTCGGTGGCGGGGGGCCGATGAACGAGCCAGCCTATCAAGCCCTGGGCCTCGAAAGCCGCTCGCCTGGTGACAAGGTGGAGGCGCTCGAAGAAGCTATCGAGATCCTGCGCGGCCTGTGGAGCACCTCCGGCTTCACCTACCCCGAAAAGCACTTCCGGACCGAGGGAGCCACCATCGAACCGAAACCTGGTCACGCGATCCCCATCTGGCTCGGGGTGTTCGGGGACCGCATGCTCGACCTGGTGGGCCGAAAGGCGGACGGCTGGTTGCCCACCTACCAGTTGCTCGCGCCGGAGCAAGCCTACCGGAAGTTAGAGCGCCTCCGCAAGGTAGCGGAACACGCGGGCCGTAACCCGGGCCAGCTCACGTATGGGTATACGATCCCAGTGCATGTCGAGAAGGGGAGTGTGACCACCAGGGGACAGATCGCGGGAAGTGCCCAGGAGGTGGCCGGGCAATTAGCCGATGTGGTCCGCCACGGCTTCACCTTTTTGAACCTGTGGCCGGTCGGTGAGGCAGCCACACAGCGCGGGTTACTGGCCAGGGAAGTGCTTCCCATTGTCCGCGACCTCATGGTATAGGCCTCGCCTGCGAACGCGCTCCTGCTGCTTTTTCAATGGACGCCTCCAAGAGCTTCCTCTGCTTCGTGGAGAAGATCGAGCGTCGAGTCACAACTACCTATCGCGACATTGGGGCAGTCGTGTACTTTCTGAAAGCGGTGCCCTGGATGATCATTGACTTCGATGTCAATCGCTATCGTGAGCGCCTCTACAAACTTCACCAACGGATGAAGGCTGAGGGAGGCTTGACGACGGGCGTGCATCGTATCATCGAAGTTCGTAAGCCGTAACACCTGGTGCTTGAGCAGGAAAGGTGCGGGAGGAGCCTCGGCTTTTGATGCTAGAGCGCCGGGAAAGCGCGTCGAGAAAGAACGGGAATAGCCTGATGCTCGACACGTAAAGAGCCCCTTAGCCCGATGTTCGGGCGCGCAAACCGCGACTACCAGGTGCTCGCTTCCTTGAAGAGTGCGGAGGCAAGCAGGGCGGCTCTCGTGGCGATCTCTTTGGGGGGTGTAGGGTCGCCCATGCTCAAGCCACCAGGTGATGGCTTCCACAAACAGCGTGGACACCAGGTCTGGCACAAACTCATCTGAGAAGGTGTGGACGGCCCGCGAGCTCGCGTCCGGTCCGTGAGGAAGGTGCCCACGTTCTTTAACCAGGCCAGCCAGAGACGCACGCATCTTCCTCACAAACCAGGGGCTTCCCGTACTTCCAAGCAGCGCTCGATAGAGCCGTTCATAGCTTCCTCAAAGATCTGCTCCACCAGGTCGTATTTATCCTGATAATTGCGATAGAACGCGGCCCGGCTCAACATCGCGCGCGAGGTCAACTCGCCGATGGTGAGCGCCTCGAAACCCCGCTCCTCGATCAAGGCGATCAACGCTTCCCGCAATAACGTCTGCGTGCGCCTGAGACGTAAATTCTTGATCTGCTGAGTCATTTTGCGCTCCTTGTCTCATGTGGGACAGATCTTCCTGATTGATCCTTGTTTTTGTGTCCTCGTCCGACTACACTGAGAACCAGATACATGAGTCCATCTGAGATAGTATGTCTCAACCCGGTCGTCTTGTCAATTTGTAGCTCTGAACCATCCCTGATGCGTCAAGAGCAACCACATGTTGATCCTTGACCTCCGAGGCGAGAATCGCCGACATCGATGCAAAGAAGGAAAGCTGATGGGTACCCTCAAAGTGCCCGGTGTCCAGTTGTTCTATGAGGTGAGCGGCTCCGGGCCACTGTTGATCCTGATCCCAGGGGCCAGGGGGGATGGAGCGGTCTTCCGCCCGCTCGCCCACCACCTTTCGGCCCAGTACCAGGTGGTCACCTACGACCGCCGGGATTTTTCCCGCAGCTCGCTCGCTGGGCCAGCCGATGATGATCACCGGCTGGCCACCGATGCTGATGACGTCCGGCGCTTGATTGAGCACCTGACGGGCCAACCAGCGACCGTTTTTGGCAACAGTTCCGGAGCGCTTGTCGCGCTTGAGGTCATCAGCCGCGCGCCTTCGCGGGTCCAGACCGTGGTGGCCCACGAGCCGCCAGCAGTGAAGCTCTTGTCCGATGCAGCGCAATGGCTGGCTTTTTTCGACGGGGTCTACGACACCTACCGCAAGGATGGGATTTCCCAGGCCATGCACCAGTTTGCCAACAGGACCATGGGAAGCGCCGACCACCAGGTGATGGAGCGCGCCTTGCGCGAGCACCCCAACGAGTCCACCCTACCCAACGTCACGTATTGGCTAGAGCACGAATTGCGCCAGTATCCACGGGTTGAGCTGGACCTCGCCGCGCTGGCGACACACGCCGAGCGGATCGTGCTCGCCTCAGGACGTGACTCTCGTGACCACATGACCTCCCAGCCGAACCGGGTGCTGGCGAGGCTGTTGGGCAGCGATGTGATCGATTTCCCTGGCGGGCACCTCGGCTTCCTGGCCTACCCCGCCGAGTTTGCCAAGGCACTCCTTGACGTGCTCACAGACGTCTGAGTGCCAGGATGGGACGCGACTGCATGCTCTTGCGCATCTGCGCGAGCTTTGCCTGTGGCGTTCCATCCTGCACAAGGACAGATCGATCAACGAACCTGATAAAAAGGGGTTATGCAATGATACCATGCCACAGGGACGGTCGACCATTTTCCCAACCAGGTGTTTCGCGGCCTGACTGCTCTGCCATTGACGTTTGAAGCAAGCTGATCTGCTTATCGAGTATATGTTGGAGATGTTCATACGAACAGTGTTTTCATACCAGAAGAGAAGGTCTCTCTGAAAGGAGCAAAATGTATGCATTCGTTCGCACGTCACCGCCACAGCCCATCGGGCGAGGCGCCAACTAAAGAGACCAAAGGGCTGATCGGGAGCGGGGGCTGGCGCTACGACCTGATGGGATGGTTCCTCGATACCTTCCTGTTCCGTGGCCAGTTGCGGGAGCTGCGGAATCGCGCCGCCACCCTGGCCCGCCTACACCCCGGAGAGGCGGTGCTGGATGTGGGCTGCGGCACGGGAACACTGGCGCTGGAAGCGAAGCGCTGCGTAGGCCAGGCGGGCCGCGTCGCAGGCGTTGACCCCAGTCAAGAGCAGATCGCCCGTGCCCACGCGAAAGCGGCTCGGCGCCACTTGCCTATCGATTTTCAGATCGGGGTGATCGAGCAGTTCGCCTTCCCCGATCAGACGTTCGATGTGGTGTTCTCGACCTTGATGATGCATCATTTGCCTGCGAGCCTCAAACGTCAGGGACTCGCGGAAATCGCCCGGGTGCTCAAACCAGGGGGGCGCCTGGTCATTGCCGATTTCACGCGCAAGCAGGAACGCCAGGGCCAGGCGGCGCGCTTTCACGCCGGGGGAGCAGCCTGCACGATCTGGCTGCCATGGTCTCGGATGCCGGTTTCGAGCATCTGGAAACGGAGGAGATGCGGCCCCCACGCTTCTCTGTTTTCCCAGGAGCAAGCATAGTCCGTGCATACAAGAGCTTATAGGAATGTGCGAGTCAGCAGAGAAGAGGAGGATCTCTCAAGAGCACATGCTTCTCCATGAGAACACGCTGAAGAGGACACACACCAATACCCATGAAAAGCGAAAGGGTTCGTGGCAAAGGCGCAAAGAAAGGAAGACGCTATGTCTCAGCATACCCCCAACATGCATAGTCACTCCCCGCTGGCGGCATATGAAGTCGCTCTGAAGGAGAAAAAACAACTCGCAGAAGGCACCATCGCTTTCATTTTTGAGAAGCCGAACGGCTTTCATTTTCGGGCTGGCCAGCATATACGCATGACGTTACTGAATCCTCCCGAAACGGACAGCGAAGGCAATAATCGATTTTTCTCACTCGCCAACGCTCCTCACGAGAAAGATCTGGTGATCGCTCTGAGAATGCGGGATACGGCATTCAAGAGAGTTCTGGGACGCCTGCCAATCGGAGACAAAGTACGCATAGAAATACGTCTACACAGTCCGCACGGCTCATTTGCGCTGCATGATGATCCATCACAACCTGCGGTGTTTCTCATCGGAGGAATTGGCATCGTTCCCGCGTTCTCCATGATTAAGGACGCAACGGAAAGAAAACTGCCACACAAAATGGTTCTGTTCTATGCAAATCGTCGACCAGAGGATGCGCCGTTTTTAGACGAGCTGGAACAGGTGGCAAAGCAACATCCCTCTTTCACATTGATTGCCACGATGACCAGACCCGAACAGTCCGCCAGATCATGGCGAGGAGAAACTGGGTTCATAACTCATTCCATGCTGAAAAAGTATGTGGATGATCTGCGGTCCCCGATGTATTACCTTGCAGGACTGCCGGAAATGGCGAGCGCAATGAAAACCATGCTCACAGCTTCGGGAGTACGTGAAGAGAACATACGCGCTGAAGAGTTTACAGGATTCAATTTGAATGAAATTCACAAAGGATAGAATCCTACACAAAAGGGAAATACTTGTAAAAAAAGAGGAAAGAAGGGAAGCATATGAGTACCCTCAAAGTGCCCGGTGCGCAGTTGTCTTATGAGGTGAGCGGCTCCGGGCCACTCCTGATCCTGATTCCAGGGGCCAGCGGCGTGAGGGAGGTCTTCCGCCCGCTCGCGCGCCACCTTTCGGCACAGTACCAGGTGGTGACCTACGACCGCCGCGGTTTTTCTCGGAGCCAACTCGACGGACCTCAAGACTATGATCACCGGCTCTCGACCGATGCCGATGATGTCCGGCGCTTGATCGAGCATCTGACGGACCAACCGGCGACCGTCTTTGGCAACAGCTCGGGAGCGATTGTCGCACTCGAAGTCCTCACCCAGTATCCTGAGCGGGTCCAGACCGTGGTTGCCCATGAGCCGCCAGTGGTTTTACTGCTGCCCGATGCGGCGAAATGGCTGGCCTTTTTCGACAGGGTCTACGACACCTACCGCAAGGACGGGGTTCCCAAAGCCATGTACCAGTTTGCTAGCGGGATTGTTGGAAGTGTCGACCATCAGGTGATAGAGCACACTATGGGCGAGCACACGAACGAGTACACCATGGCGAACGCTGCGTACTGGATGGAACATGAGTTGCGCCGGTATCCACGGGTTGAGCTTCATCTCGATGCGCTCGCGGCGCTCGCCGAGCGCATCGTGCCAGCTTGCGGGCGCGACTCCCAAGACCAGATGACGTGCCAACCGAACAAGGTACTGGCGAGGCAGTTGGGGCTCGATCTCGTCGATCTGCCTGGCGGACACCTCGGCTTCATGTCCTCGCCTACCGAGTTTGCAAAGGAACTCATGAACGCGCTCAGTCGATGACGCGCAAACCGGAGGAGTCGGAGTCGGGACATGATCGGACTACCCCGCGGTCACATCGGGTATGTGATTCAACCGGCCTCGTTCGCACACGAGTCGGTGCAGGCTCTTGAGCGAACACGGCACGGCGCGATGCCGTGATGCGTTCCGGCTTCGCCACCAGTCTCGTCCTCTGGCTCAATGGAAAGAAGAGCGCCAAGACACGCTCTTCGCAGCTTGCTCGGTTGGCTCCGACGGGATGATTTGCCAACGGTATCCGTTGTTCCTCATGGGCTTTACGATGTGCAGCGCACTAATGGGAACACACTGAGCAGCAAAGCCCATGTTGGTCAAAGTGGGGACCAGAACGACTACCATCGGATGATAGTCAGATTAGCCTGGTCATTGTGAGTGGTACGCTTGGGCTATGCTCAAGCAAGCTCTGCAAGAACTGCAAAGTAGACGGTCCCCTCGTAGTCGTCATCCCAGTTATCAGACCAGTCGCGCACCCCGAATGTGGCGGTCACATTCACCGCGTTTCCACTTGGAAGGATGCTAGCATCGACTTTAATGTCAACCGTCCCAAGATGATGGTCATCACGCGGCGAAAAGCCAAAATCAGTTCCGGTGAGTATTGCTGTGGCTTGCTTAACCGTTCCGCTGAATGTGATACTTTTGCTATCGGTACGAGGACCGGATCCCTTGAAGCGGCCAAAGCTGATTGAATCGGTCTTAAATTCCATCTTGAGCATCTCCTTCCAGGCTGTAAGGGACCTGACCCGATTCGTGATCTTTCGAGGTGTGGTCAGGATATGTCAATGAAGTGTGTTTACGGGGAGTTGGCGCTTTCACTTCGAGTTGGATTGAGGTGATACTTTGACCACCATAGCCATCGGGTGTTTGGAGTGAGAGCTTATGTAATCCTGGTCGTAGGGTACTGAGGTTGATCTCTTGTCCCACTCCCAACTGACCATCGAGATCGGAAGACCACTGCATCTCAGATGGATGAGCAGAGCCAATATCTGGTGAGAACGATTCTCCTACCAAAGTCACTGTTTGTCCAGGCACGACTACCGCTCCAGTGGGAGGCGAAATGATTGTGGTTTCGCGTGGTTTCTGTAGCACCCTGAAGGGCTTACTTACTGCCATGTCGGTGCGGATGCCTTCAGTGGCTAACACTTGAAACTGGCACTTTTCCCCACCTGGCAAGCGGTCAAGGTCCACGATATATTCAGTGACTCGTAGAGTTGGTGCAACGGCACGCCAACTCTGGCCTCCGTTATTGCTGTAGCGTAACAGGTAATGAAGCAACTTATCGTCGGACTGGCCTTCCCAAGCCACACAAACCTTGCCAGAGAGCTGCCCGCCTTCTTCAGGGGACACGATTCTCACCTTTGGTGGCTCGCTTGGAACATCCACCGCCAGTAGTTCCTTCTGCTCGCAACCCTCGCCTGAATCACAAGTGAAGACAACTCGTGCAGTGCCCTCTTCAAATGGAATAGGAGGGGGGAGCATGGACGTTACAGCGCCTGGAACGCGAATCTCACCCGGTGCAGTTTTTCTCTGGCGTCGCACCCACTGCAGCGCAATCAGACTCAGCGGCAGTGCTTCAGCAAGTCAAGATCGAAGCGCTGAATATTACGGTCATTCGCGGCAGCGGCCCACAGGTGTTGAACTGGGCCAGCGGCAATGGGTTTTTTCTGAACGATGAGACCCGTGCCCACTTGCTTGTCTATGCACAGGGAAGCCCGATCTTCCTGGCCGCCAAGTACGACACCTCAGCAGCCAAAGCTCGTGGTCTGCTTCAGGGTGATGGAACGCCCATCCTGATCACCATGAAGACAGAACATATCTGGGTTCCGCTCGAGGTGCTGGCTCTTGAAGGCCAACAAGTCCAGGCCGATCTCTTCCTCCTGACGGATCAACCCGTTTATACCAGTGATGTTGCTGCAACGGTCGGGCAGTCCTCTGTCGGGAGCCAGGTGCCTGATGCATCGGGCTTCGTTGTAGCATTCCAGGAACAAGTGACACCCACGCTGTATCACGACCTGTCAACCGATCGCAATATGGGCTGGGTCAGGCCGGATAGCTGGCTGACGTACTTGACATTGAATGCTCCAGAACCCACAGTCACCTATGATCTGGGAGTTAGTTCCACAGGTGTGATACGGCTGGCCCCTTATGGCACACCGCCAATGGCCGTCGTGGACGGTGAGGTATCACATGATCTTCCAGGCTGGGTACCACGGCTGCCTCTTGGCGCTCCACAGGTATTGCTCATAATCGTCGCTCTGATAGCTGCTCTGAGCGGGGTCTTCTTGCTTGTGCGTGGCAGGCGACGTGCCAGGGTCAGAACTGCCGTGTAAAAGGTGCGCTCAATCCGCACTGTTCCCTATGAGGGCATCCCGAATGCCTGGAGATGCCCCTTATTTCATAGGCTGTGAAGCTCCTTGTCAGCCCCTCCTATGTTGGGCAGCCGGCTGCCCGTGCAGCGTCACCTCGTGTTGCGCCTCATCAATCGTCAGGTCATCCCAGCGCTGCGGCGCAGGGTATCATCAGGGGATTCTGAGCTCGTGTGGAGCGCGGTTGCTACCTGGCGGGGACGCCTAAGCCTCGCCTTGATGCGGGCCACCAGCTCGCGCGGGCTGAACGGCTTGGTGAGGTAGTCATCCGCGCCAACAGTCAGGCCGAGAATTTTGTCGATCTCTTCTGCGCGGGCGGTCAACAGAATGACATAGGGGTCGGAGAACTGCCGGAGCTGGCGACAGACTTCAATGCCGTCGAGCTCGGGGAGCATGACGTCGAGCACGACGAGGTCCGGCTGGGCAGTGCGCGCAAGATCGAGGGCGGTACGCCCGTCCGACGCCGTCAGCACCTCGTACTGCTCGCGTTCGAGATAGCCTCGCACCAGTTCCACCAGCGCTACTTCATCGTCTACCACTACAATGCGCGTCACAACCATCTCGCTCCTTTCCGCAACCGGCAGATGTGAGGCTGGGGTGTATGGTGTGCCGTAGAGCTGATCCTCACAATGCCGGAGATGAGTAAGTGAGGAGGTGACACCCCTCTGGATGTAGTATATGATATATGCTTCCCAAAACAGGTAAGATGATCGAGGTCAATGATAAACTGAGACAAAGCGGGATGTATATTCCGGGGGTACCAGGACAGGAACCCTTCTTTGCATCCTTATGGCATACATGATATAGTGCTCCCATACCCCCCTGGTAGGGGTAAAGGGGGAATGAGTCTTCCTGAGGAGAAAAGCCCCTCAAAACATGAGATGTTCAACGATCAGGCGTTACCTTCGTGAGTGGAGTGGGACGCGTACATTCGGGAATAAGATGATCCTGCTTCTCAGCTAGAGAGCCTGTGTTATCCGTTTGGCAGAGGGAAAAGGTCTATCCTAAAGAGAGGAAGATAACAACGATGAAAACTGCCATGTTGCCAGTCAAAGGTCTCAACTTTGCCGGGTGTGCGCGCGAGATCGAGAAACACCTCGGCAAGCTTGCACCAATCGCACATGTAGAAGCGAGCTATGTCTCGCAGACCGCCACGATCACCTATGATGAGACGCAACTCGACGAGGCACAACTGCGCGAGATGGTCAAGGAGTGCGGTTTTGCTTGCGGAGCACCTCTTACCACCTTTACGTTCTCAGGATCAATCGCCACCGCATCACCGCCAACAGAAGCAGCTCGTGCCCAAACGCCTATGGCGCACCCCGCTATGGAACAGCATGCACACGCCGAGGCTCCCGCCAAGACCGACATGGGTGCCATGGATCACGGGATGATGGGCCATGACATGGGTGATCCGGCCATGGCCCGTGCTATGGAAGCGGATATGCGCCATCGCTTCTTTGTCTCGCTGCTCCTCACCATCCCTGTCGTGTTGTACTCTCCGCTGGGTGTCAATTTGTTCAAGTTGCACCTACCTACTCCTTTCGGCATCAATCCGAACTGGGTATTGCTCGTACTTTCCACGCCGGTGGTGTGGTGGGGAGGCTGGATTTTTCATTCCGGTGCCTGGCGTGCTCTACGCAACCGCACGCTCAATATGAACGTGCTGGTGAGCCTGGGCGTCCTGGTGGCCTACTTCTTCAGTGTCTTTGTGACCTTGTTTGCACCCCAGGTGGAGACCAGCTACGACGCGGCAGCGATGCTCGTCTCCTTCGTGCTGTTCGGCCACTGGATGGAGATGCGCAGCCGCCGGGGTTCCTCTGACGCACTCAATGCCTTGCTGCGACTGGCACCCTCGCAAGCCAATGTCATCCGGCCCACTGGAGCGGTAGAGACGGTGCCGGTCGAGCAGGTCCAGGTAGGCGACCTGCTCCTGCTGCGCCCCGGCGAGAAAGTGCCGGTTGACGGGATCGTGACCGAGGGGGAGAGCGCCATCGACGAAAGCATGGTGACCGGTGAGAGCGTGCCCGTCAGCAAACAGCAAGGTTCCGAGGTGATTGGCGGCACGGTCAACGGGTCCGGGTCGCTGCGAATCACCGCGACCAAGGTGGGCAGCGAGACAGCGCTGGCTCAGATCGTGCGCCTGGTGCAGACCGCGCAGAACTCGAAAGCGCCCGCTTAGCGTCTGGCGGATCGTGCCGCAGAGTGGTTAGTCCTGGCAGCGGTCAGCGCCGGAGTGCTGACATTCCTGGTCTGGTTCTTCGTGATCGGTCAAACCGCTCTCTTTGCGCTCACGCTGGCGGTGACAGCGGTGGTCATTGCCTGCCCAGATGCGCTCGGCCTGGCGACACCGACAGCGGTAGCAGTTGGAACCGGCATCGGAGCCAGAAACGGCATCTTGATCAAAAACGCGACCGCCCTGGAACAGGCTTCAAAGATCCAGGCCATCATTTTTGACAAGACCGGGACGCTCACCGAGGGCAAACCGGCTGTGACCGATATGGCGGTGTTCGCATCCGGAAAATCATTGGGACTGGATGAAGCAAAACTGCTGCAAGTGGCAGCAACGGCAGAAGCCGACTCAGAACACCCCCTGGCAAGTGCCATTGTGGAGGGCGCGAAGGAGAGACAGCTTGCATTACTGCCCTACAGCCAGTTCAAAGCCATCGCAGGCGGCGGTGTACAGGCAGTCGTTGAGGCTCGTACCATCCTCGTTGGGACACCAAAGCTGTTGGCCGAGCACGCCATTCAGCTTCAGCCATCGGAACAGGAACAACTGGCAACGTTACAGGCACAGGGCAAAACGGTGATGGTCGTGGCCATAGATTCGCAGGCTGCAGGTCTGATCGCAGTAGCTGACCGCGTCCGATCGTCTTCTCGTGAGACGATCACCGAGCTACAGGCATTGGACATCCAGGTGGCCATGCTGACAGGAGACAATCGGCGCACAGCCGAGGCAGTGGGCCACGAGCTCGGCATCAACCGGGTGTTTGCAGAGGTTCTCCCTGCTGATAAGGCCAAATATGTCGGGCAACTCCAGAGCGAGGGGCTATTCACAGCCATGGTGGGAGACGGGGTCAACGATGCACCCGCTCTGGCCCAGGCGGACCTGGGGATCGCGATTGGCGCGGGAACCGGTGTGGCAATTGAGACTGCCGAGGTGGTGCTGATGCGCAGCGATCCGCTGGACGTATTGGCTGCGATTCGCCTCTCCAAAGCCACCGTCACGAAGATGAAGCAGAACCTGTTCTGGGCTGCCATCTACAACCTGATCGCCATCCCCGTTGCGGCTGGAGTCCTCTATCCCTTTGGTATCCTGCTGGCGCCAGAAGTGGGGGCCTTGGCCATGAGCGCCAGTTCCATCACCGTTGCCACCAATGCGGTGCTGCTCAAGAGCGTGGAAAAGAAATTAAGAGAATAAGCCGGCAAACAAGTTCGGCGAGGTATGGAAAAAGCGGACTGATCCGGTCTCGCTCTTGTCCCGGTGAACTTGAAGCGCTTCAGGTGCCTGCGAACCCGGCTTCGGAGGTAGCTTTATACGCGCGCAAGACCCACCCACGCCAGAACCAATCTACCGTGTACCCGTTCCCACGGGCAACATGCAGTCCCGCCTGTTCGCACAGCGACAGTGCTTCAGTCAGGGTATACGCATGCACGGGGCTCCCTTCAATCCGCTGCAACAGCCATTCGAGAGCTGCCCAGGGGAATGGAGGCTCACGCCGTGCGAAATCTTCCACTACCAATAGTCCTCCTGGTGCCAGCAGCTGCCTCAATCCCGAGAGCGTTGCCACCGGGTCCATGTGAGGGACGGATGTGAACCAACCGTGGCAGATGGCGCAGTTAGCATAGATGAGTGCTGGCGTGAGTCAACTACAACGGCTCTACTACGACACGACGTTCTCGGATCCCGCGACGGTCTTCCCTTCCTTACAGGCCTTGGTTGAGCTGTCGCAGCTGCTCTTTGGCAGTGATTATCCCTGGGCAGGCGAGGCCATTACCTCCCTCACGCTCTTGAGGCTTGAGAGCTATCAGGCACTCGACCAGCATGCGCGCAAGGCCGTTAAGCGTGACAATGCCCTGTCGCTCTTTCCCCGTCTCACCGCCGCAGCATCGGTCGCGGCAGGAGCAGTGAGGCAGTACACACCTGACAAGGGAATAAACCTGGAGGAAGATCGATAGTCCCGGTGGGAGCGAGCCTGATCTTCCTCTCAAGAGATGAGCTTTCGCGTCACAACGGACCCAAAAAGCATGGCAGAAGAACAAGAGGACGGGATTGCTATCGCCAATTGGACATAAGCATACCGTGAGCCGATTGTGATACTGTAGGCAACCGGTGTGACAGGAATGTGATAGGAGCGAGCGATACTTCAAGGTGGAAAGGACGTTTGCCTATCACCTTCCTAGTGACCAGTGGGCAACAGGCCTGCTGGATAGATGACGAAAGTGAGGAGACTCCTATGATGTGGGGATATGGTTTCGGCTGGGGGAGCATGTTTCTCATGTCGCTGGGCGGCATTCTCTGGATCGCCCTGCTGGTCGTGCTTGTCTGGGCAGCGCTGCGCTGGCTCAATGGGAAAACGAGTACAGCGGCTCCACCGACAAGCGGTCCTTCGGCGATGGAGATACTGCAGCAGCGCTACGCGCGTGGAGAGATCGACACTGCTACCTTTGAGCAGATGCGCGAGAGGCTGGAAGCTTCCGATGCGCGTCGTCAGCAGTATGGCAGCCAGCCCATCACAAGTGGGCGTTAAGCGTGTTCTCGTGCGCTCTCAACCTGAATGAAACCCAGCCAACCGCAGGCGAGCGCTCGCCTGCGGTTGGCTTATCCATAATGAAAGAGGAGCCATCCGTCTTTACCCTACAGGATAAGACGATACAAGTGGGCACTTTGTTCCATGAGCGCACGTCGGCAGCCGCTCGGCACAAATTTGCGCTTACACACAGCATGCTCGCGCCAGGGTTGCTATGACCTCCTCAACGAGCACCATTGGTTCTATACATCGTTCTGATCTCTTCAAACTGAGATCCGGTCATAACTCCGGTGGCTGAGATCCGGTCATAACTCCGGTGGAGGAGGTTGCCAGCCTTGCAGAAAGGCGAGGATATTGGGTGGCAGGCCTCCCTGTTGAGCAGCAGCATCGCTGAGGATAGCTTGGGTGGCAAGCATGTCGAGCAGACGGCGCAAGCCACGCATCAGCGTGATCTTGCCGGGACGACGATCCTTGTGTGGCACCCAGCCGCCTAACTTGGCCACCAGTTGCACCTCGGCCCATTCCAGCGTCACCCCCAGTTGATAGAGAAACCCTGCAGCCACCCACGCCAGAGCCACCAGCGTGCGAATGCCGCGCAGATCCAGCACCTGGACCTCCTCCCAGCCCAAGCATTCTTTAGTCACTTTAAAACTATCCTCCACCGCCCAGCGCTGTCGATACATGGCAAAGATGCGCAGCGCTTGCTGTTCGTCCTCCACTGGCCAGTCGGGAAGCCCGAGCCACGGCTCCCAGTGGGTGCCCAGCACCACCACCTGCACCAGCCACACCGCTTTGGTCACGAGCTTTCCTTTGCCTCCAGGACGACGCACATTGCTCCAATAGCTCAAGCGCAGTGGGCAAGCCGAGAGGTCGACTACCACGGGTTGCTGCTTGGGGCGTGCTTGCTTGCCCCGTTGCACCTCCAGACTCGTTTCCGCACGGGCTACGGGCCGCAACTGCCTACAGGCTTGGGCAATGTCCCCCTGTTGCCACTGTCCCGCATGGTCTTGGAACTCCACCCGGCGATCGGTATGGTAGAGCCGACACACCACATGATCCTGATCCTGCCAAATGGTGTGCCACACCGCAATATCGTCAAAGCCACTGTCGAGAATCCAGGTGATCCGCTTGCCCGATCGAAGCTGTGCGACGGCCTGGCTCACCGTCTCTAAAGCTTGTTGCACTTCGGCTGGTTCACGCGACATCGCCGGGTTCCTCACTGACTCTCGAGTCGATGATACAGGATGCCCCGCCGCCCAGGCGTGATGCCCAGCACATTCAGCGTGCGATAGCCCGGCACCAAACGCTCATCTAAGTCGCGCACTTGCATCAAGGCCGGCATCGCCTCGGCATAGGGCTTGCGCAGATCCGAGCCATCGGCGATCAGCCACACCTCGTCCTCGAGAGCCTGTGCTAACTGCTCCACCGCCACCTCACGCAACTGCGCCGTCAGATGCTCGGCATCGACCTGCGATCGCTTCGTACTCTCCCCAGTCGCCAAGCGGATGATGCGTTGGCCTCCATCCTTGACGTGAGCCAGCATCGCTGAACACGCGGCGATGCGTTGGCAGATCAGTGTGCCTGCCGCCATAATCCCTTTGCTGCTGGCTTGAAACGTCCGTCGGGTGCGTGCATCCAAGAGCAGTCCATCAAAACGCTGCACATAGCGAGGCCTCGGCCCTTCCCAGTTCGCTTGCCACTCCATTGCTACTTTCTCCTCCCGTTTGTTCCGTTTTTCCTGATTCTATCACCTCCCCTCCCAGTTATGACGGGATGTCAGTCCCCACCCCTTGACAATCGCGATATATTAGTGTACTGTTACCTATATCAGTATCTTAGTGTACTGTTACCTACAAATCGATCTTAAAGGCCTGATGGCGAAAGAGATCGATAGATCAGTTGTCTCTATCATAGCTAGAATGGAGGTACGCAACGCAATGAAGAACATAACTACGTGCACACGCCTGAATGCAAGTATTTACATGCTGATCGCCTTATTGCTTTCGTCAATAGCGACAGGTTGTACATCGACGACTGCCCCGTCCAACACTGTTACTATTACCTATTGGACGCATGTCAATCCTCCGGTTAACAAGATTGAACAACAACTCATTGCTCGCTATGAAACGCTTCATCCCCATGTTAAGGTTACCTATCTGCCTGTGGATATCAACAGCTTATCCACGAAGCTCACCACCGCGTTCGCTGGTGGGAGTGGGCCAGATATCTTCAATTATTTCCAATCCTATGCTCTGGCGTTAGAACAGCGGGGACTCATCGCACCTATCGATTACGTGTCTTTCGGGGTGAAGGATGAGAATGCGTTTGCCGCGCGATACCTCCCCTCCATCGTTAATGGGTTTTCTTACAAAGGGGCTGTTTATGGCGTTCCCCATGAGATCTCAAGCTATGTATTCTGGGTCAACACCGCCAGATTTCAGGCTGTTGGACTTGATCCGGTCAAAGACTTCCCCAAGACCTGGCAAGATGTAGCAACGATCGGGTCAAAACTCACGGTCCGAGACAATGGCAGGACTAAGCAAGAAGGGTTCACGCCTACCCTCTACAACAGTCTCACCGATATTCTCAATCTTGATGCTATGACGCATCAAGCGGGCGGAAGCCTTTTCAGCAAGGATGGCAAGATAGCTTCCGTGAATTCACCTGCCGCTGTCAGGGCCCTTCAAACATGGGACGACTTCGCCCATGTTTGGAAGATCTATGATCCATCATTGTCGCCCGCTAGTGGAGGTGTAGACCTGTTCGGCAATGGGACCGCAGCCATGACGAGCTATGGTGGTACATTCGAGGTCAGTGTTCTCCAACAAGACTTTCCGCAAGTGTATAAGCACTACACTATCGGCCCCTGGCCGCGCTTTGCGAATGGCCCTGATAGCGGTGCAGACCTCTATGGCTTCGGCCTGTACGTCTCCAAAACTTCGCAATACCAGGTGGAGGCGTGGAAATTCGCACGCTATCTCGCTGACAACGGTGACACTTACTTCAAAGACGCCGGGCTGTGGTTGGGTGATAACGCCACGCTGAATGGGCCGGTCACCAGGGACTTCCCGCACTGGGCAGTTTTCAAGGCTGCCTTCGGCAGCGGGGTATTTCTTCCGTCTCTCACACATTTCACACAGATAACGGACATCATCGAGAGGGCCATCCAACGATCTGTCCTCAATGGTCAAAGCGCCCAGGCGTCGCTTGATCAGGCCCAGGGCGAAATTCAATCCCTGATGTAAGCATGGAGGGGCCACCAGGCAGCCTGGTGGCCCCTTCCTCCCAATGTGCTGCGAGCGGCCACACAAGATGTGTAGGTTGAGAGGAGGCAATTATGTGTGAACAACTCGGCAAGGTAGATAGCCGACGATACTCGAAGAGACGAGTACGCACCCACATGACGTTGGCACAACGCCGGGCGATAATTGGCCTGCTCTTCGTCCTACCGGGAATCCTTCCTTTGTTCATCTTCGTCGTCTACCCGATGGTGAGTGCCCTCTACTTGAGTTTCACTACCTGGCAGCTTGTTGGAACGCCGGTGTTGCAGGGCTTCGGCAATTATAGCGATCTCCTGGGTGATACGCAGTTCCATCAATCCCTGATCGTCACACTGGAGATTGCAGTGGGGACGACCTTGCCCTCTGCCCTTCTAGCATTCGTGGTCGCCTTGCTGCTTGATACCCGTGTGCGTTTCACCGGCTGGTATCAGCCGCTGTTTTTCCTTCCCACCATTCTCCCCACGGTCGTAACCGCTATTGTATGGAGCATGTTCTACCAGGGGAACGGGATCATCAATGCTGGTCTTGGACTGGCTATCCCCTGGTTGACAGACGCCCGGTGGGCCTTGCCCGCGTTGATCTTTATGTTGATCTGGACGAATCTTGGCTACTTCACAGTCATCATGCTTGCAGGGGTGCGCAACATCCCGCATGATTACTACGAGGCTGCACGCATTGATGGGGCAGATGTCTTGAGGATGGCCTGGCATATTACACTTCCGTTGGTCCGACCAGTATTGCTCTTTGTCGTCGTCATTGCGACGTCGAATGCACTGACGTTGTTTGCCCAGCCATACCTTCTCACACAAGGAGGCCCTGCTGATGCAACCAGACCTCTGGCCGAACTCATCTACGATACGGCGTTCAGCTATCTCAACATAGGTAAAGCGACAGCAATGTCGTTTATCCTGCTCCTACTATCCTTACTCGTCGTCTATGTCCAGTTTTACATACTTCGACCGAAGGATATATGATCATGAGTGCAACGCTTTTTCGCCAACCCTATCTTAATGGATCAAAGATAAAGGTACGCCTGCGATATCGCCTTCCAGTGAAAGCTTTCCTGGTGCATTTGTCCCTCGCCCTGCTGGGGCTGATCATCGCCATCCCGCTCTACTGGACAGTCATGTCATCGCTTACCACGAATGATAGTCTTTTCACTGGTGTGATCACGTGGATTCCACCTGCATTACATGTCGAAAATTACGCCAATGCCTTTCAGGCAGCCCCGTTCGGGCGATATTTCCTGAATAGTGCGGTTGTGGCTGTGGTCGTCACCGCTACAACCCTGCTGACGTCAGCACTGGCGGGATACGGATTTGCAAAGCTTCGCTTCCCGGGACGGAATGTCCTCTTCGCGGTTGTCCTTGCCGCCCTCATGGTTCCGTTTCCAGCGATCATGATCCCGCTCTTCGTCCTCGTCCGGCAGTTGCATTTGCTCGATTCGTATGCAGGGCTAATCATCCCTGGTGCTGTAAGCGGCTTCGGCATCTTCATGATGCGGCAATTCATGAGCCGGTTGCCCGACGCGCTGCTGGAAGCAGCACGCCTCGATGGGTGCAACGAACTCCAGATATTGTGGTTCATCGTTCTCCCTTCCTCACGGTCTGCTCTTGCGGCGCTGGCTGTGCTGACATTCCTTGCGAGTTGGAACAATTTTGTATGGCCGCTACTGGTTGTGCAGAGCCCAGACTATACGACTGTCCCTCTAGGACTGGCTCTCTTCCGTGGGGCATATGCCACCAATTACACGCAGATTTTGGCAGCTTCGTTGGTTGCAGCTGCTCCGGTCGTCCTGTTGTATCTCGCCATGCAACGCCAGATCATCGCATCGTTCATATCGAGCGGTCTCAAAGGATAAGCTTGGAATGGAGAGATCTGTATGACTATGAACATCAAGAAGACAATGCACGTTCCGAGACTCAGGAGAAACCTCAACTATGTATATTGATATTCTCATTCTGTCACACTTGACCAGCCAGCCCGCGCACGGCTATGAAATAAAGAAACGCGTCGAGCGAACCTTTCGTGGAATGATCCCTCTCAATAATAAACTCCTATATCCCGCACTCAGGCGATTCGAGGAGAGGGGCGCGGTTGTCTGTGAGGTGGAGCATACGCAGGGGCGACCTGACCGTAATGTCTATTCTCTGACCAGCCACGGCGAAGAGGCCCTGCTAGGATTACTGCGCACCTACCCACTAGAGATAGCGCTCGATGACTCCGAGTTTCTGGTACGAGTCGCATTCTTTCATTTGCTCGGTGTCCCTGACCGCCTCCACATCCTACGCACGAGGGAAGCCGTGATGCGCAACCACCTGATCCACATGTCCGAAGATCTGGATGCTGACCTGGAGCCAGAGCAGCAGGGAGGAAAGCGCGTGATTTCGTTCCTCAGACATCAGATAGAGAACGAGTTAGAATGGATCATGACCCTTATGCGAGAAATCAGTGACCTCTGACTCATGACCTGGCACGATCGGGTAGCGCACCAGCGGGGAGTCGCCATCAACAATATGCAAGTCAGTGCCACATATACCACAGGCTCCCACTCGTATGATCAGTTCGTCTGGATGGGGTGTTGGGTCAGGAAGACTTTCGACCCGCACGCCTTTGGGCTTGTCGATGAGGACAGCACGCATCATCCTGCCTCCCTTGATGAACTCTACTTGAGTACGACAATCGACTTCAAGTGAGGGAAGACCAGGACCCTTGCGAAAACCATTAATAGGGCTATGAAGTCCCTTTACAAGGAGTTTCATTGTACGACCTGCGTATTATCACCCTCAAATGGGGTAGTTTCTTGAACCTTCTGCATCTGGCGAATCACATCACCTGGCACCGCTGCCGAGGACCGGCTTGTAATCTGGCGTATGGCTGCCGGGTCGAGCTTTGGTTCGCGCTCTGCAGTCAGCAGACCATTGGTTTCCTGATCGGTGTCGGTTAATTGAGTATAGCAAAAGCCAGCGATGGCCGGACTGTCCAGGATGGCATCGACGAGTTCGCGGTATTTAGAAAGGAAGGCGTCACTGCTTGTGACGGTACCGTAGCCATGCCATGGTTCGCCAGGTTGAGGATAGTAACTGATGCCACCGAACTCGGTCAGCATAATTGGCTCGTTTGTGCGCTGATAGCCAGGAAGCGCCAGAGCGCGGTCGTGCGGTTGCACCTTGTGCAGCGTGCGTTCAACTGCTTCAGTACTTCCATATCGCTCTCGCAGGATAGTCCCTTCAAAGGAGTAGTCGTGGACGCTATAGATATCGCTGATGACATGCTCCCAGCCATCGTTGCCAATGACGGGACGTGTCGGGTCCAGGGTTTTGGTCAGGTGGTAGAGGGCCTGCACATAGTGACGCTGAGTTGGGTCATCAGCCACATTAGGGATGCCCCAGCTTTCGTTACATGGAACCCATACTGCAATGCAGGGATGGCTGTAATCGCGAGCAAGTACTTCCTGCCATTCGCGTACCAGGCGCTCCACAGCACTGGGAGAGAAGACATAGGCATTGGCCATTTCGCCCCAGACCAGAAGGCCGAGGCGATCACACCAGTAGAGGAAGCGAGGATCCTCGACCTTTTGATGGATACGTACGCCATTGAATCCGAGTGCTTTCGCTAATTCTACCTCGCGACGTAGTGCTTCATTATTGGGAACAGCAAGGTGCGACTCAGGCCAGTACCCTTGCTCTAAAGCAAGACGCAGATAATAGGGGCGTCCATTAAGCAGAAAGCGTCCATGAGCTACACCAACGCTGCGTAATCCAGCATAGCTCTGTACCTCGTCGACGATTTCATTTCCTGTGAGCAAAGTGAGCGTTGCATCGATGAGGTTTGGGTACTCAGGCGACCAGAGCAACATACTTCTGTCCATCATGCCTGCACGGTCGAATGCAATCTGTCGTTGCACCTCTGTTCCTTGCACCAGGTATATGTCATCAGCAAGTGTTATACCGTGCAAACTGAGTTGTACATGAAGGTGCAGAGGCTCTTCTTGCCGTTGGAGGGTCACAGTGAGGTCGAGCAGCCCTGAATCAAGGTCAGGAGTCCAGCGCACCTGTGTAATATGTGTAGGGTCAACTGGTTCAAGCCAAACTGGCTGCCAGATACCTGTTGTACGATGATACCAGATATTATGCGGCTGCTCCTGCCAGTCCTGCTTGCCGCGAGGCTGCGCCAGGTCAAGCGGTGCATCCTCAGCACGGATAACAATGACCTGATCCTCACTCGAATGCAGTGCCGTTGTGAAATCTGCGCTAAAGGGAGTCTGTCCACCCTCGTATATTGCAACCAATTGACTGTTTACCCATACATGCGCCCGGTAATCGACCGCTCCACAGTGCAGGAGTAGCCGCTTCCCAGCGTCTACGGAGGGAACTTGAAAAGTGCGTCGATACCATACGATGGGATGAAAGCTGGTATCGCCAATACCACTTGCAGGCGATTCAGGTGGGAAGGGTAGCTCAATGGTGCGCGTGTAGACATCTGCACGCGCCTGCCAGGACTCATCAAGACCTCGCCTGTCGTCGTCATAGGCAAATCCCCACGCTCCTGTGAGATCAATCCAACGGGTACGGGTAAGTTGGGGACGTGGGTGAAGGGTGTTTTTCTTCGCCTGCAAGCTATCCTGTCTTGATCGTACCATTTGACTCCCTTGGAATAATAGAGTGGCCCTCCTCTGATACCACGATCATGTGAGGGTCACGGGCATCTACTACTGAATACCAAAGCGACTTGAAACACACATCTGCACATGGCTTCTCTATACTCTTATTCCTTCAGACCACCCGCTAGACCCTCCACAATTTGCCGCTGGAAGAAGAGGAATATGATCAACGCAGGCAGCCCACCAAGGATGGCGGAAGCCATGATCTGGGCATAGCGGATGCCGTAGGAGGTCTGCACTGTCGCCAGACCTACTGGCACGGTCATCATCTTGGTGTCAGTGACCACAATAAACGGCCAGAGGAAGTTGTTCCAGGACGCCACGAAGGTCAAGATTGCCACGGTAGCGATCGCTGGTCTCGCCAGTGGCATCACGATTTGCCAGTAGGCGCGCAAGCGGTTGGCTCCGTCCATCAGGGCGGCCTCCTCATAGTCACGGGGAATGCCGTCAAAGAACTGCTTGAAGATGAACACTGCAAAGGGGGAAGCAATCTGCGGCAGGATAATGCCCCAGTAGGTATCCACCATCCCGAACGACTGCATCAGTGTGAACAGCGGGACGATGAGTACTTGCCCAGGAATCATGATCCCTGCCAGGATGATCCAGAACAACACTCCATTCCCACCGAAGGTAATGCGCGAGAACGCATACGCCGCCAGACTCGCCAGCACGACGGTAGCCACAGAGATAACCACCGATGTCAGGATGCTGTTGAAGTACCACCGTGGTAGGTCACTACTGCTGAGTACACTTGCAAACGCCTGCAAGCTAAAATGGGAGGAAACCCAGGTCAACGGAATGATGGTGGTTTCGCTTTCAGGCTTGAGCGCTGTGTCTAAGGAACACCTGGTATGTTCCTGATATAACCGACAGCGACGGAATAGGCTCTAGAGCCCCTGACGATGATAGGATATCAGAGATGAATGTGTAAACCATCAGGAAACGGAAGGAAGGGTTCGATGAACCAGGAACTACGCGAAATGTTCGTGGCCGACAAGGACAAAGCTCCTGAATGGCTGAAAGAGGCGCTTGAACGGTGGGAACGAGAAGACTCGTGACGAGTGTATGGTATCCTGAGGGGGAGAAGAAATGCATGGAACTGACAAGGAGAAGCCCTACGATCTCCCAGCCACCTGCCGAACCCGCAGTCCCGCAGGGGCCTCTTCATCCCATTGTTCCTGAGAGGCACTTACATGGGCGCTGGTTGGTGCTGGCGCGGGTCGGCTGGATCGCAGTCACCGTGACCCTGGTGATCTTGAATCTCATTGCGCTGCCAGACACCTATGTGGCGAACTTCAACTTCACTCCCCGAGTGCTGCAAGACCTGCACCGGCTGGGCTTCTCTCCCACTCTCTACGGCATCCTGCTGTTTGGGGCGGGAGAGGCATCACTCGTCATTTTCTTCTATCTCTTTCCCTCCGGGCGGTTTGCACCGAGCTGGGCGCGCTGGTGTGCGCTAGTAGTGGTGGCCTACTGGCTGGCAGTAGTCTTCTTTCCGAATACATTAAATTGCAAGTTTGCTATGCGTTTCAATCAGCGACAGTAACTTCTGGCAATCCAGAGAGAGATGTGTTTGTGCCATCTCTTCCACTTCTTCTCAGGTATTTAAGTATTGACTTAATTAAGCAATTAGTGTATAATGAAAAGGAGAGATCATTAAGGCAGATAACCACGACAAGAGTAAATAAACGGTAACTACATACAAGGAGAAATGGACATGAGAAACGTACGTTCAAGCGACGGCACCTCTATCGCGTTTGATCGGTCGGGTCAGGGACCCGCGCTTATCCTGGTAGCCGGTGCAACCGCTACTCGGGCAGCCGAGGCAGCAATTTCGGCTCACCTTGCGCCGCACTTCACCGTCTTCGCCTACGACCGGCGTGGCAGAGGTGACAGCGGCGATACACCACCCTATGCGGTCGAACGCGAGGTCGAAGATATCGAAACTCTCATCACCGAGGCGGGCGGATCCGCGTTCGTTTTCGGTCATTCCTCCGGCGCGGTTCTTGCCCTGGAAGCAGCGCGCCTGCTCCCCAGCAAGATCGAGAAACTGGCGATATACGAGCCACCATTCATTATCGACGACAGTCGCCCCCCGGTACCGCAGGATTACGTAGCGCATCTCAACGAGCTGATCGCGGCAGGTCGCCGGGGCGAGGCAGTCGAGTACTTCATGACCGATGCGATGCTCGTGCCTGCCGAAATGGTTGCCCAAATGCGAAACTCGCCCATGTGGCCGCAAATAGAGGCTGTGGCGCATACGATCCCTTATGATGGCACCATCATGGGAGATACCATGAGAGGCAATCCATCGACACTCAGGAAGTGGGCTTCTGTCACTGTGCCCACGCTCGTCATGGTCGGAGGGGCAAGCCATGCATTTTTTCACAACGGGACTCAAACGCTGGTAGACCTCCTCCCCAATGCCCAGCATCGTACTCTGGCAGGTCAAGATCACGGCCCGGCTGACGAAGTCCTCGTTCCTGTGCTGGTGGAGTTCTTCAAAGGTCGAGACAACCGTTTCCAATAGGCAGATTTTGGATACCACTTTGAGAAGAGGACAGGGGGACTCCCTTGCACATAGCACCTCACATTGTAGTCACTCACGAAGGAGAGCAAACATGACCACAGACAAGAACCACGAGATCGGCTACGCCCCGGTCAACGGCCTGGACCTCTACTACGAGATACGCGGGAGCGGGCAGCCGCTGGTCCTGCTTCCCGGCGGCTTCATGACCGTTGAGGCGATGGGAGAGTTGGTGCCGCAGCTGGCTACGACGCGCCGCGTCATCGGCGTCGAGCTGCAGGGGCACGGGCATACAGCCGACACCGAGCGCGCGCTGCGCTTCGAGTTGATGGCCGACGACATCGCCGCCCTGATCAGGCATCTCGGACTCGAACAGGCCGACCTCTTCGGCTTTTCCCTGGGTGGGGGCGTCGGCCTCCAAACCGCCATCCGGCATCCAGAGGTGGTGCGCAAGCTAGTACTCGCCTCGACCGCCTTCAAGCGTGATGGGTGGTATCCCGAGGTCCTCGCGGGCATGGCCTCGATCAGCGTCGACACGTTTGCCGGGACCCCGATCCACGACGCCTATCTGCAGACCTCGCCCAGGCCCGAAGCCTGGCCGGTCTTCGTTGCTAAGATGAGGCACTTGCTGAGCGAGGACTACGATTGGACAGAAGGCGTTGCGGCGCTCACAATACCCACCCTGATCCTGGTCGGGGACGCAGACGGCTTGCGCCTGGCGCACGCGGTGGAGTTCTTTGGCCTGCTGGGCGGCAGCAAGGCCGATGGCGACATGGGTGGTCTGCCGCGAGCCTCGCTCGCGGTGCTGCCGGCCACCACGCATGTGGGCTGGGCTCCACCCTATCATGGGCTCATGAGCCGCACCCACCTGCTCCTACCGATCATCACGGAATTCCTCGATTCAGCCTCTCCACCCTCTTAGCTACTAGTTGGGAGGGAGTTTCCCCTTTTGACTGGTCTTGCGTAACTATGCGGCACGCGAAGGTGAAGGCTTATTCAATGCTTCCTGCACGGGGGCATCGAGAGCATCCGTCATACCTATCTCCTATTGAACGCCAGATAGTTGGCAATCGTGCTCTGAGAGCCGAGCAGATTGTGGCCGAGTCTATCTAAGCCTCATTTTAGCATATCTATGGTGGGAGGTGTCGGGACAGCTATACAATCACCTGCAGCAGAAAAGCCCATCGCCGGTATGCGTTGTGCGCAGGTATTGGAACCTTTACTCACTTGCGCAACAGGAGCGTTAGCTCACAATACGCGGGGAACTCTCTCCGGGTCATCCCGAGTCGGTGGCGACAACCTGGTCGCTCTCCTTTCAAAAAGTAGAAGAGAAGAATCCCGCGGCTGCCGAACTCCTCCGGCTGTGTGCGTATCTTGCTCCTGATGCCATCCCCGAGGAGATCTTTAAGCACAGAGCCTCGTTCCTAGGAGACATATTGGTGCCAGCAGCAGCGGATGGGTTTCTGCTAAGCCAGGCGATAGGAGTATTACTGAGCGATGAATTCCTGCGCGAAGCGGTAGAGGGAAGTCAGGTCGGTCGCGCTAAGGAAATCGATGATAAGCTCATGAATGCCAAGGGCCTCCAATGCGGCGATACGCTGGCGAATTGTCTGGGGACTGCCCACCAGAGAGGTATCTTTCAGTTGGCCTATGACATTAGCCGGGACCAAGGCGAGGGCCTCTTCATCGCTATCGGCGATGGAGCAGACGGTGCCAGTCGTGCAGTGGATAGTGGCGTAGTCACGTCCCACCGTCTCGCAATGCTCCTTGAGCACTGCCAGTTTATGCTTGATCGTCTCCAGATCTCCCAACACGTTGCAGGCATCGCCATATTGCGCGACCAGCTTGAGTGTCACCTTCTCGCCGCCTCCACCGATCAGCATCGGAATATGTGGCTTCTGCACACCCTTCGGTTGGTTGATCGCGCCGCGTACCTGGTAGTATTTGCCCTCGAAATGCGCCTCTTCCTGCTCCCACATGGCATGAATGACCTGGACCGCTTCACGCAGCATGCGCAGGCGCTCAGGCGCATCGGGATAGGGATAGCCATACGCCTTATATTCATGCTCATACCAGCCCGCGCCAATGCCAAAGTTCAAGCGACCATGGCTGAGGATATCGAGGGTGCTTGCCATTTTGGCGAGTAAGGCAGGACTGCGATAGCTATTGCAGGTCACAATCTGGCCTATGCGCACGCGTTTTGTATCGCGCGCCATGGCAGCCAGTGACATCCAGCACTCAAAGGTGACCTCTTGTGTGGGCGTAGGAACCGTATGGAAATGATCAACCACCCACACGGCCTCATATCCGGTCTCATCGGCGGCCCTGGCCACATTGGTCATCGTTTCATAGGCTGCAACAGGATCCTTGACTGCTGCCAGGTTCATTTTCCAGCCGTTGGGAATATCGACACTGTACTTCATGCCTCTGGTTTTTGTGATCATCGGTCTGCTTTCCTTCACCGAACTAGCCATGAAGCCGGGAGTTCGGGATATGCCAGGAACTCTTCGTCGTCAGTTCGCTCTTGCCAGGAGTGCTTGCGCTTGGAGCAGCGTCCTTGCTGAGCCTATTCTATGCTTTTCCTCGCCTATTGGCAAGCTTTTCCTGCTCTGGGAGTTGTGCAACAATGGAAAGGATGTGAGGAAGGGCTCTCCTGGCTCTCCCTAAGATTCGGGGCTCATCCTCAAAAAAAGTGAGCCTGCTTGCTTTGTCCTTCACCCAGCATACCCAGCCCCATACGCACACATCCCGACACGTGGGGAATTGACCACCGGTAAGAGCATCTCTTCCCCGCACTCGTGCGTCTTGGCGCATTCGGCACAGAGCCAGCCCGCCTCCTCGTAGACGCACACGGTACACACGGAGGTAGCTGGTTTTCCGCAGACGCCGCAAGGGATCAGTGGAGGCGTGTTGCGGGCCAGGAGCTGGATCGACTGGCCGGTCGCTTCCCGGGTCTCCTCTGCCAATACTTTGAGGCATAACTCGGTGGTGGTGCCGAAATCATACTCGTAGAGACAACTGAGCCCTGGATGAAACACACGGTCCAATCGCACGCGCAGGTTGTGCTCGTCTGGATCCGGCTCAAAGTAGATGCCTGCGCCTGAGACATACCGTTGTCCTCCGATCTCAAAGGCGCTCATATGCCCACAACACTCCAGCCAGGTCTCTCGGAGGAACGCATCGAGATCGGCCAGAGTGATCCCGGTGCGCACTTGCAGATGCATCCAGTACATGGGCAGATCGCGCCCTTCCACCACCACATGGAAGTGCTTCATCGTCCGCCCCGGTCTGCGGCCTGCGGCACGGGCTGCCTCGGCAGCTCTGCGCTGGCACGCCTCCAGGTGTTTGGTCATGCTGGCGCGACTCCACTCCCCCTGGCAAAGCGCACAGGTGCCTTTCGAGATCCGTTTGGTCATATACCACCTCCTCATGGGTTGGTCTTGTTCTTCTTCCCCGCGTGTAGCACAGGAGCACAAGGCAGGAAAAGGGATCGCGTGAAGGCCCGTTCAGGTCTCCTCTGGGATGTAGGGAATCAATCCTTGACGCAAGGCTGCCTCTTGGATCTCCTTCGGCGCGTGGCGCACATCGATGATCAGCCCGTTCACTTCCAGCATCCAAACCAGGGGGTTCTGATCGAGCATGGAAGGAGTCGACCAGTCTGGGTCCATGGGATACATGCCCAGCAGATCGCGGATCTGCTTGGATTTGGCCTGCATGGTCGAAGAGCTCAACGCGAAATATTCCCAGATCTGGCTGGCCACGATATGGGGAGTCTGGGAGGAATCGAAGAGAAAGTTGACCATCCCCAACGCATGGATGATCCCGCACGCCCAGGTGGGAGCCTTGCCTCCTACTAGCGGCGAAGGGCGTTTGCGACACAAGGTGGCCGTGAGCTCCCGGCAGAGTTGTCGGTACTCCTCATTCAAGTACGTGCGGCAGAACGCATCGGTGAGGTGGGTAATCTCCTCGAAGCGCGCTTGCATCTCTTTTGGGACGTGTTGTGAGGCACTCCGTTTCGGCATCGCTTCCTCCTTCTCCTGCCATTGTAGCGCAGAAACACTCCTGACGGCCAATGAGCCAGCAGCCGCAGAGCAACAGACCACTTGCTCAGCACGATAGCGCCGCGCCATCAGGCACGCCGCAGGACACGCAGCCGCAATAAGTCAAAATTGGCGCGACCGAACATGAGCCGTTTTTGCAGCTTCAAGCAGTTCACCTGAGCTTCCACCTGGCCGTTACTCCATTGTGAAGAGAAGGCTGCTTTCACTGCTGCATAATCGCGGCGAAGGCCGTGGGCAAAGCTTTTGAACTCACGAAGAGTGCTCTGTTTCGCCTGGAGGAGCCAGTCATCCAGGTCCTGGGCACGGTGTCGGCCAGCATCGAAACGAATGCCTGAGAGAGTTGGTAGGCGGTCTCGAGATCAGGGTGAGCCACGCGGAGTTGTTCGACCAGCGGTCGTTGCTGCTCGTCGAGTTTGTCCGGCTGGCACATGCATAACCAGGAAGCTCTACTTGGAGACATGCGGCGTTTGGGAGCGGGCTTTGGTGGGAGGGCACCAGAGGCGCTGACCGAGCCCTGAGCCGTGGAAAGTTCAAGGGCCAGGGCGGTTCCTGCGGCCTGATGCTGTGTGCGTACCTGGGTCAGAAAAGAGCGAAACAGCGCGTCTGAACCGGTATAGCCGAGCTTTTTGATTTCTTCCAGGAGCTGGGCACCGTTCCAGCATCCGGACTTCCAACGTTCGAGGAGGTAAGGCTTGTACGGATCAAGGATGCTGCCGCGATAGGGTGACCGGCTGCGCTCAGGAAAGGTCTCGGCTTGCAGAAACTTCCGCACCGTGTTACGCGACAGCGAGAGACGACGCGCAATCTCTCGCTGGGAGACCAGTTGTTGATGAAGCGCGCGGACAGCTTCATAGCGATTCGAGCGGCTGATGTGTGAGGGCGTTTCTTCTGGCGGGAGAGGAACTGAGCCAGAGGGAGTCGCTCGTGGATAGGGAGACATGTGCCGAAAGGATTTCTCCCCTCCCACGGGGCAGGATGAAGAAGAAGCACTGGCTGAGGGCCCTTCTCGCGCTGTGTCAGCCATGGCCTTGGAGGTGATGACTTCGACCTGCGGTAAGAGTTTCTGTTTGCGTGCCATCAACTCCTTGAGCTTCTCGCGCAGGTTGAACAGCAGATGAAATTTGTCGGCGATCTGTAGAGCTTGGGGAGCCTCTTTTTTTGCCGCTGCCGCATACTCTCCTCCCCGGTCGCGGCTAATGACTTCAATTTCCGGGTGGGTCAGCAGCCAGGCTGTGACGGTCTTCTCTCTCCGGTCTGGAAGCAACTCGATGGGCTTCCTTCGCTCAAGGTCGACCAGCAGAGTACCGTAGACCTGGCCCTTTTTCCACGCCCAGTTATCCACGCCAAGGATCCGTACCGACTGCGGGGGCGGGCAGGCGACCACCCGCAGACGACGAAGAAGCGTGGGAGCCGAAACCAACATCCCCAACGAGGGTGCCAATCGCTCACTCACCTCGGCGCTAGTGGCCAAACCGAGTGCAACCAGCGCCTCGCGCAGGCGATTGGTCATGCGCGCATACGACTGCACTAGGTCTGGAAGCCTCTCCGTGAAAATCTGGCGTGGGCAAGTAGACGTGGTACAGACGAACTTGCGCACCGTGAGGGCTAAGACGACCCGACGGCCTGCGCAGGGTAGGTCAGCCACCGTTCTCCCGTAGTGCCCATGCACTCGTTCTGAGGGCTGCTGGCAGAGCGGGCAGGCAGCGTAGGGACGCCGACAGGCGATGTGCAGCATCACTTCGGTCGTAGTCGCCCGAACCGACGAGATGACGATATCATCGGGAAAAGAGAACAAGAGGGAAGCGGTGTCCACATCCTCCATCGATGAGACCCTCCTTGCCACATGGCTGCGCCACAATTCATCGATGAGAGTCTATCAGAGAATCAGACGGCTGTCCAAGCAAGCGGCCTCACTTTTTTCGAGGATGAGCCCAATCGGCACTGGTCTGAAGCAGGTGACAGCGCAAGAACTGCAGGCGGGTGGTGCGCATTGGTCGCCTGATGGCACGCGCATCCTCTTCCAATCCTTCGGCTCCTTCCCGGATGGCACCACACCGCAGCTCTACACGATCTTCCCGGACGGCACACACCTGATCCAACTGACGAGCAAGGAGCGCAACACCTGGCCGGCCTGGTCGCCGGACGGAACGAAGATCATCTTTGCGCATCGATCCACGACGGGGCAGGACCAGAATGCGCACCTCTATGAGATGAGCGCCGATGGCAGCGGCCTGGTCCAGATCACCAGGAACGAGTTCTGGCAGCTCCAGCCTCGCGCTGGCGCCCACCTCCTTAGCGGTTGGCAGAGTTTACCTCACCTGTTGGGGTGATGATGTGAACCACCGGAGCCATCAGCCACCTCAGACCGCGAGAGTCAGGACGGGCCATCTCGCCCGTCCCGAGGGGAGCTCTTGTCACAGGGGGAGATGGAGAGCAGACGTGAGCGGTGCACAGAGCTGTACCGGGTGCAAAAGGCCACAGGATTCATAGTTGCGCACCTGTTGAACGCTGATCCCTGTGGCCCTGGCCAGGTCAATAGGGCGCAAAGAGGTGTGAAGTGCCATGTGAAACCCTCTAGAATGTATGAAGACTTTCCTTATCTCCCTACCTCTTTATATCACACGAAATCGGCTCATTGAGCCTGGATAGGACGCTACTCCGTCTATATAGATGATCTCAACCCTCCATACTGGCATCCATGTTGTAGTGTAGAGGTGTGATCCAGAAAAAAGCCTGGAAAGCTGGGGATCGGATGCAAATACATGCGAAAGTGAAAACAACGGAGGTTGAACAAATGACTCACCCCACCCCCACATATGCAACGCTCGATGACTGGATTGCGTGCGAAGCGATCCCGTTCTCTCTCGATTCCCCCACTGCCTTCAACGCTGCCGTCGACAAGGTCACCGCCTCACTTGGCGACTCGGTAGAATTGCTTGGTTTGGGGGAAGCACTTCACGGCGGTGAGGACATTCTCATCTTGCGCAACCAACTCTTTCAACACCTGGTTGAGGCGCATGGTTACAGCGCCATTGCCATCGAGAGCAGTTTCCCCCGGGCGCACCTCGTCAACGAGTATCTGGCCGGTCGCGGTCCGGCGTCGTATGAGGCTGTGCAGGACGCCGGATTTAGCCATGGTTTTGGCCGACTCAACGCCAACCGAGAACTCGTGGAGTGGATGCGGCACCACAATGCTGATCCAACGCACCGCATCCAACTCCAGTTCTACGGCTTCGATAGCCCAACCGAAATGATGGGCAGTGATAGCCCGCGCCGGGTCCTGCACTTTGCGCTCGACTACCTCGCCTCGATTGATGAGGCCCTCGGTCAGGAGTATCGAAGCCGCATCGACCCGCTGCTTGGTCCAGACGCTGCCTGGGAGAACCCTGCGGTCATGATGGAGCCGGCACAGTCGATAGGCCTCTCACCAGAGGCAACTGCGCTGCGGATTGAGACAGAGGAACTCATTGCAGACCTGCAGGCACGGCGTCCCGAACTGGTGGCCAAGAGCGACGAACGCCGCTATTTGGAAGCCGCGCAGTATGCTTCGGTGGCAAGGCAGTTACTGAACTATCACGCCGCCTTGGCGCGACAGTCGGGCGAACGGATTGTCAGACTTCTCGGCATGCGAGACGCGTTGATGGCGGATAATCTGGCGTACATGGTGCTGCGTGAGCGTGGCCGGGGAAAAGTGCTGGTCTTCGCTCACAACAGTCATCTGCAGCGCGGGAAGGCAGAATTGCAACTCGGCAGTGATGTCTACACCTGGTGGCCGGTGGGGGCACACCTCCATGAGATGCTCAGCTCGCGCTATGCCGTCATTGGTTCAGCAGTGGGAGAATCGCTTGCCAATGGCATTGGCCAACCCGAATCAGGCACGCTTGAGAGTCGCCTGACGGCTGTGCCGGGGCCAGTGCGCTTTCTTCGCACGCACCGGGGGCAAGGACTGCCAGCCTCGGCAATCGCGGCCCTTCCAACTCGCTCCGGCAGCGTGAAGAACCCGACCTACTTCGCCCTCACGCCTCAAAGCCTCGTCGACTTCGACTGGCTGGTTGTCCTGGACTCCACGGCATACACCCACGGTGGGCCACCGCTGGAAGATGCGAGCACAGGCTCTAAGCAGTAACGTCATTTCCCTCGTGCACTTCACGCGCTCATTGTTGGAGACCATTCCAATTCAAGGGCAAACGAAGGAGGCAGTTCGCCCTGTTTTGGAGCGGTCTCCCATTGATCTCTTTCCAGCAAAGTCAGCCATCTGCTCACCAAAGCGGTGGCGCAGAGTGAGACCGTGGATCTGGATGTCACGTTCGCTGCCGACGCCATCTTAGCAGCCATCACGCCGCCACTCTATGACTTACGACGGCAGTCCCGCAACTTCAGCCGTGAGCGCATCCTGGCGGGCATGCGCCGCCTGTTCATCGATGGACTACGGGTTCATTCCCAACAAACAACTGACACAAGGCAGACGTTTGGAGGTAAGACTTCCTGTGAGCGGCCCTTCGCTGCACTCAGGGTGACATGACTTGAGTGGTATCCAGGCTGTCATCCCTTCGCGTCAGGCTGTCATCCTGAGCGCATGAGCCGAAGCCCTGAGCGTAGCGAAGGGGAAGGATCTCTCCGTCGCCGCAACGATGGACTACTGCTGTGAAGACGAGATGGCTGTCATCCTGAGCGCATGAGCCGAAGCCCTGAGCGTAGCGAAGGGGAAGGATCTCTGCGTCTGCCGAGCCAGACCCCTCGCGAAGCGAGGGGTGACAGGCATTATCTCCAAATGTCTGGACACAGGGGGCAAAGGTTGAGAAGTCTCGAGTCTTGACCAGGAAGGCGGCGAGACGTTTCATTGTGGCTCCTCAATCTTGTTGCCGACCGTCATCCCTGAGGTCGATGCGCATCGTACCTCTTATGGCTCAGTAGTCCATGAGCGCACCACAGGAGATGTTGACGGTGGAGGCAGTCATGGTGCGAGCTTGATCTGAAGCCACGAAGGCTGCCACGTGGCCTACGTCGGAGAGCTGAGCCGCTCTCTTCAGCAGGCTCGCCTGCTCAATTGCAGCGGTGACCTCCTCGCGCATGGCGACACTTGCATCAATGGACTCGGGTACTCCTCCCGTTTTGATGGTGACGACACGGATGCCGTGCTGGCCTAGTTCGCACGCCCACTGGCGGCGAAGCCCCTCCAGGGCGTCGAGAGCGATTTTGAAGCCTCCCAGCCCGGGGAGCGTGTGGGGACCCGATCCGCCGAAGGCCAGGATCACTCCCGACCCGCGCCTGATCATGTGCCGGACGGCTGCCCTGGTGGTCAAGAAGTGGGTTCGCATCGCGGTGGTGATCGGCTGAAGGAAATCCTCAACCGAGATCATCGTCAGCGGCTGCTGGACATCTCCGTACGAGATGAGGTTGAACGAGATATCGATGGAGCCAGCTTGCTCAACCACCGCATCGACACAGGAGTCAACCGCCTGCTCGTCCGTGGCATCAACGACGATGGTGAAAGCAGAGCCGCCAGTGGAGCGGATCTCGTTGGCCACCGTGTCGAGCTTACTCGGAGTGCGACCAGCGAGGAACACCCTGGCCCCCTCGCGGGCAAAGGCACGGGCCACGGCCCCGCCGATGGGACCACCCGCGCCGTAGATGACAGCCACCTTGTTTTCCAGCAACATGTTTCATCCTCTCATGGAAAGTTTTCGCTCAAGGGTTTTTACTCGTTCGCCTCAAGCAGGCAACCGGTGCAACTGCTGAGGCGAACACGTGCTTCTTTTGCAGGCACAGACACCGTCCAGAGGCGTCTGGACGACGCATGTGACCAGCTGCTGTGCAGTCACCTGAAGAGCAGTGCGCGTCACACGAGCAGCTGGCAAGCGTCAACCGGCGACTTCTGCTTACTCAGCATAGCATGCCCGAACAGCAAAAACTTCTCGAATCTTGCTCTCACGTGTGGCTGTTTGCGCGGTGAAAGGCACTGCGAGGGGCTATGTTATAATCTTCTCATCATTATCCAACAGAGGAGCAGCGTGTCCGATACCCACGATCCCTACCAGGCGCTACGTTTCCGTGGTTTCCGTCTCTTACTCATTGGTATTTTTATTGGCGGGCTTGGCGAGAAGATGATCGATGTGGCTATCGGCTGGGAGCTCTACGAGCGCACAGGCTCCGCGCTTGTGCTTGGCGGTGTCGGATTGGCGCTGGTCATCCCCATTATGCTCCTCTCTTTGCCGGCGGGCCATATCATTGATCGCTTCAACCGAAAATACATCGTCATCATCTCCCAGATTGTCCTGGCGCTGGTCTCGCTTGGTTTGACGGCCTTATCCTTTACACATGGCTCGCTGGTGCTGATCTACGGCTGCCTGGTGCTGTATGGCTGTGCGACTGCCTTCAAAGACCCGGCCGCTTCTACGCTGCTTCCCCAGGTCGTTACGGAGAGCGCCTTCGAGAATGCAGCGACGTGGGATAGTAGTGTTGGGCAACTGGCCTCGGTACTTGGCCCGGCCCTGGGTGGCCTGCTGATCGCCGTCCTGGGAGGTGCGACCTTCGTGTATGCGATCAATGCCGGGGTCATCCTGGTCTTCGTGTGCCTGCTCTTCTTCCTGCGAGAGATCAGGCAGGCTGCTCCCAGGCATGAGACAACCACACTGCAATCGCTGGGAGAGGGTTTGAGGTTCCTGCGCAGCACCCGGGTCATCCTGGCCT
>WNGD01000616.1_pt1 | contig 38457 bp, 40 predicted proteins | sample 5400671 | NCBI WGS metagenome assembly WNGD01 (sample SAMN13153369, study PRJNA577476) | soil metagenome | isolation source: 40 cm soil or saprolite under grassland replicate 2 | place: USA:California | collected 2016-06-15 | reverse complement strand
CAAGCAGGTCCGGTAGGCCTGCCTTGGTGAGGTATTCCAGTTGCATGTCTGCGTCCAGTTCGGACATGCCGGGTTTCAGTTGGGCGGCTGTCAAGCCTGGACACGTCTCTGACAGACCGTAGCCGCCCCAAATATCGATACCCCTGTCCAGAGCCATCTTCGCCAGGCCCTTTGGCAGGGCTGAACCGCCGACGATCACCTTCCACCTGGACAAATCAACCGTGTTGACCGCCGGATGCGTCAGGAGCATGTGCAGAATGGTTGGTACACAGTGGGAGAAGGTGACTTGTTCCCGCTTGATCAGGGCCAGCAACATCTCCGGAAGGTAGCGACCCGGGTAGACTTGCTTGATGCCCAGGGCGGTTGTCACATACGGGACTCCCCAGGCATGGACGTGAAACATCGGAGTAAGAGGCATGTAGACATCGCCACGATGGAGGCGCTGATGGGCAACGGAACTCGCCCACGTCCCAAGCATGGCCAGGGTGTGCAACATCAGTTGTCGATGGCTAAAATAGACTCCTTTCGGATTGCCAGTCGTGGCTGTCGTATAGAAGGTCGTGGCGCGGGTGTTCTCGTCAAAATCGGGAAAATCGAGATGCTCCGAACTCTTGGCCAGCAGGTCTTCGTACTCGGCCGCAAACGCAAGGGGAGACGACGGGTGTTCAGTAACGCCGCTTTCATCGCGTAACAAGACAAAGGTTTTCACCGTTTCCAGGCGATCCTTGATGGAATCGAGGAGCGGCAAAAAATCGGTGTGACACAGGATGAAATCGGCCCCAGCATGATTGAGGGTGTAGAGAATCTGGTCCGGGGAGAGGCGGATATTCACGGTCTGTAAAACAGCTCCCATCATCGGAATGGCAAAGAAGCACTCCAGATAGCGATGGCTGTCCCAATCCATCACCGCTACCGTATCGCCTGGCCTCAGCCCTAATCCGGCAAGACCACTTGCCAACTGACCGATACGGTGGCGCAGCGTGCGGTAGGTATAACGACTCATATCCCGATACACGATCTCCTGATCGGGGGCCGTCGCCAGAGGGGTGTGAAGCAAGTGCTTGATGAGCAACGGGTAGTCGTAAGCGGAGGGAGTGCGTTCGATCAGCGATGCTGACATAGTAGTTCTCCTTTCTTTCTTCTCGAGACTGGTTGGTATTTGGTGCTACTTCGGTCCCTGGGAGACTGTTACCTGATGTAGCAGGGTTCAATCTCCCTAATAGAGATGGGGATGTGCTCGCCAAGAGTAGCTTGTCTGATCGTCCAGGTCTAGATGTGCGGGCGGGGTTTTGGCCCGAAAGCCTGTCCATACAACCTCGTCTGATCTTGCATAAGGCATCTAGCCTGTTTCTCCACACAAGTATATCACCGTGAAAGCACTTTCGGACATATTATGTTGTTTTTGGTTGCCAGGGATGGCTTTCTTGTTTTTGATCACGTACATGGGGCTCTCCGTCAATTTGGGGAAGAGCCCGAAAATGTTGCCACTTTTTGCTGAGATTATCCCCGCAAAGTTGTAGCTTCGCTCTCCAATCCAGCATTTTCAGGCACCCTTGTACATGAGTAGCAGAAATCAAAGAGGCTGCGAAATAGGATCGCTCGCTCATTGCAAATACTGCATCTCACATGTATACTGGCTTATGGCTCCCTCTCTTTTCAAGCAAGTGGTCGTTTTTCTGTCAACTCCCGTTGTCTCTCTTAGTTTCGTAAGCACACGCATCCGAAAAAGGAAGTAATAACCGCAAAGGAGATGAACATCATGGCGCTTTACATGGTTCAAGGTACTTACACCGCTGAGGCGTGGGCAGCGATGGCGAAAAATCCACAAGACCGCAGCATCCCTGTCAGGGAACTGGCGCAGAAGCTCGGTGGACGACTGATCGGCCTCTACTTCTGTTTTGGTGAGTACGATGTAGTGGTGCTCACTGAAATGCCCGACGACAACGCTGCCCTAGCAACGAGCTTAGCGGCAGTTACCCCAGGGCACCTCAAAGCTATCAAGACAACCAGGTTATTCACCGTTGAGGAAACGATGGAGGCGATGCGCAAGGCTGGAAGCCTCACGTTCCAGGGGCCAGCCAGAGGATAAGCTAGCCTGATCTCTCAGGAACTCGGTAGTGAACTGCTGCCGAGTTCTTTGGGGTTTAGGTTCTTAGGTCGGTTTCATGGAAGCTCCTCAAGGCTATTTTCGCGCCGTGAGGGAAAACATGAGCGGCATGCTGGGTTGGTCAGCAGGAAGATACCAGCGCCGTCCGATGCAGTACATCCCCTCAAAGGGATTGAAGCTATTACAGTAAGGATATTCTTTCAAACTGGTCAGAGTCAAACCGGCTTTGAGCAGCACCGTCACGATCTCGCCTATTCCCCAGAGGAACTGGTGCATCCGGTAGGGATTTTTGAAGTTTTTCACCCCTTCGGCATATTCCATGCCAGGCAGCCCCTGACCAGAAAGAGCAACATAGTCCCCGAGTCCCTGCTCAAAGATGAGGGGTTCTCCATTCGTAAAATAGGAGTATTGACGCTTCAGATCCCACGTAAACATTCGGGCGACAGGATGGTAATCGATGAGCAAGAAGCGACCACCAGAGGTGAGGATCATCGCAATTCCCTTTGCCCACGCCTGCACATCAGAGAGCCAGCAGATCACTCCATTAGAGACCACCTCATGACATCCTTTACGTAGATGGGCAGCCCGGTATGGCTAACCTCCTTGCCATTCTCTCAACAGTTCTCTGTACTGACACAGGATGCAGTCGGCTTCTCACACAGCGGGGGATTCAAGCGATTGCACATACTCGTCAAGTGCGACCACCTTCTCGGTATCTTCGTGGACCTCGTAGGAGGTGATCTTGCCCCAGGCGATTTTGCCGAAGAACATGCCCCGGTTGGTATAGACGATGGTTCCGTCTGCAGCGGTGCATCTGTCTGTAAACCGCAAGCAGAAGGTTGTGTCCCAGGGCGGCCCCGCGACGAGCATCTCAAGTGGTTCGAGTCGCAGGCCGACCTGATAGACACGCCGCACCCACCGCTCGACCTCCTCTCTGCCTCGAAACTCCCCGGCCCAGGAGTTGTGTCCGGGGAAGACGAACCAGATGTCGTCGGCATAGGTGCTGAAAAGAGGCTCAAGGTCGCCTTCTCGAAGGTGGCGCAGGTTACGACGGAGCATGAAGCGCACCGTCCATGCGTACAGCGCGGGGAGCAAGCTGAGCAGAGCGACCAACACTGCGATGAGGATGGCAGATGGGCTCTCTCTGTTGCTTGTTTCTCGTGCACCAAAGTTGGAGAACATATGTTTTTCTGGCATGGGTGCCTCTCCTTCTGGAGTTTGACTCAATTCATGGCTCACTCGCACATTGATAATGTTGGCGAATCGGTTCTCCAAGCTCAAAATGGAATGATCTTTTCGCTCAAGGGGAGCACACGTTTGGGATTCGCCAACACTCTCACATTTCGTGATAAACTGGAGCATATCCAGAATGCATACTGATAGCATCTCTCTGATAGAGCCTCTCGAACTCTTCTCGGTTCTGACATATACTAGAGCTTTCACGTAAAGGATGTCATGAGGTGGTCTCCTCCTATAAGCATCAATTTTCATGATGGATGATAGAGAGTCTCCCAGTACCTCAGCCAGTGCTCGCGAATCTCCTCCTCCGTCTTCCCCTGATCGTAGGCCGGCGAGATCAGGGGTAAGGTACGCTCGACTTTCACCAGCACAATATGCTCAATGGGGCTGACCGTCCCACGATTTCGGTAGAAGGCCAGTCCCTGCTCAAAAAGTGGCCCCTCTCTGTAGACAGTCGCCGGGCCTTTAAAACGATATCCTTTGCGGGCTACCGGATCGACCACGTTGATCTCCACTATTGGCTGCTGTTGCACATTGGCAATCGTCCCAGGTGAGCAGATATCAGCGAAGATAAGATGCTCATCATCCCAGACCGCCGTCGTCCCTTTCGGCGAGAGATTAGGCGTGCCATCCGGGCAGATCGAGGCAATAAAGCCAAGCCGCTGCTCATTAACAACGCGTTTCATATCCTCAGTCAAGCGGATCTGTGTCCTCGCTTTCATTGGTCAACCTCCTAATAGGAATAAACAGGCGATAAACGCCTGAGCGGCTCCCATTGATGGCGAAGCTGAGTGCTCAAGCCAGGATGGCTTGAGCTCGCATGGCTTTCGACCTTTTTCTCCGCCATCACGTACCTAGTTGCGCCTCTCCGCAGACGCTCTTTGCAGCCATTCGGACCAGGTGATGTGCCCACGCACCGGCTGATCAGGGCAGGTGTTATAGCCACGACGGAAGCCCTGGGCGACTTTACCTGGCACATGGATGGGAAGGATGCGGCGATGCATCCCGTGCCGAACCAACCAGACGCATGCCATCTCACCTGCTCTCAGGACTTCTGGCCCGCCCAAATCAGGCAAGCGACCACTCGGCCCGGCGACCGCGATCTCACATAACCGGCTGGCAACCTCGCTTTCGGCTATCGACTGGCATTGAAGATCAGTTGGCAGGAGCATCACTAACGGCACCTTCGTCACGGCCTGGAAGAAGCGATCGACCAGGTAGTGGAACTGCGTGGCTCTGAGGAGAGACCAGGGGATGCCACTCTGCTGGACCAACTCTTCGGCAGCGAGCTTTGCACGGTAATAATTATAAGGAATACGATCGACCCCGACAATCGAAATGTGGATTACGTGAGCGACGCCAGCGACGCGAGCCTGTTCGAGTAAGAACCGCGTCCCGTCTACGTCGATCCGCCGTGTGTGTTTGAATGGGCTGCTCGCCGCATGCACCACCACATCGATCCCAGCCACCGCATCCGCTATCCCCTGGCCGGTTTCGAGATCAGCCTGCGCCCATTCCGTGACCGAGGGCACGTTTGGAGACCGTGGCTTCCGGCTCATGATGCACACCTGAGAGCCAGTGGCAGTGAGTTCTTTTGCGACTTTGCGACCCAGCATCCCAGCGCCGCCGGTAACCAGTACTCTCTTCATAGCAACCTCCTCTCTCTCGTGAACCGATAAGCCATTACGACAACAATATCTCCCGTCGACTTCCTACGTGTCGATATACTCGTGTGCAAACAATCGTGCCGCCTCCAGTCGTGCCGAGTCAGGCAGATACAGGATGATCTCCTGTGCCCCTGCCCGCTCGTATGCTGCCAGACGATGACGGATCGTCTCAGGAGTCCCAATGAGCGCCCGCTCACGGATCTGGGCGGAGGGAGCAGCGCTGTGCGCGTCGCGCTCAATGGAGCCGAATTGTAACGCCATCAGGTCTCTTTCCTTTCCTGCTTCGTGCCGGACATCCTCAGGTTGTCCCCTGCCTGTGCAACTTGCCAGAGAGCTTGACTCAATCCTGCAGGCGAGTTGAACCAGCATATCGCCATCCAGTGGCATCGTCTGCTCATTCCTGCTCGTCTTCTCTCCGTCTTTCCCTCCTTGTCCTTTTTCACAATGGATTGCCCGACACCTTGCTGACATCCTTATGGTTTTTGTTGCTCTCTGCCTGCTTTAGCAAATCGAGAATCGCCACAGTATCCTGGTGAAACATCCAGGTTTCGATCACCTTATCATCGCGCACCTTGAACACAAACGCCTCCGGAAGGTCGATCGTTCTTTCGCTCGAGGGGGCCATTACTCTTGCTTGTGCAAGGACTGCGACGTACTCTCCCTTTGTATCAAGGATGATGGGTGGATGTGCTTGCTGGGCTTCCTCAAGCAGTTCTCTTCGCCGCAGCGTATCCCAGGTCTGGTAGAAGCCACGCACATGTTGTATGGCGCCTTCATGGCCATGATAGTCTCCCCCATAGGGCAAGGAAGGTGCGTCATGGATCACAATCTCGGGATGGTACGCCTCCAGGAGCTCAGCCTCGTCGCGTTGTACGACGGCCTCAAACAGACGCCTCACGGCCTCTAGCTTCTGCTGCGAAGAAGACTCTCCTCGCTTCCGCTCTGAGGAAGGCTGTGTAGCACGAAGATGCAGTGCCTTGAGCGCCTCGATCTCCCCAAGATGCCCAACGCACCCAAGCAGGATGCCTTTGATCAGCTGGTACGCCGTCAGGCTTTCCCCCATGGCCACGATTGACTGTGCCAGCGCCCCTTCCGGTAAGGAGAGGAGGTACTGCCGGAGGGCCTCGGCTGCCTGATCCAGGTAGGCGAGGAGGTCCTCTGCGGTAAGCTCTGGGATCGCAGCCACATCCTCCTGCGTGTAACCAGTCAGAATACCCAGGCCCCCGGTGCCGATGCCACGAGGGTCATATCCGGTCTTCTCTGCCCATCCTTTGGTGTGCCATTGCTCGGCTTCAGCAGGCTGCTGCTCTAAGAAGCGCACTTTGAGCACATCCAGCCCGCGGTCAATATGCCAGACCGTGATCCCAATGCTGTTACCCTCGGCACTGGGTCGCCACCTCAGTTCTTGAATTGACAATCCTGTCACGGCCTGGTGAATGCCCGCAGTAAGATCGACGACGAGGTCGGCCAATACTTCTCTGTCGGTCATGAAATCTCTCACCTTTCTTTGTATTGCTTCTCAATGCTCTACACGATAAGAATTCAGAAGAAATGACGGTTATGGCGCCTCCTGTTGTGCCTCCTTCAGGAACTCCAGGATCGCCACCGTATCCTGGTGAAACATCCAGGACTCGATCACCTTGCCGTCCTGCATCTTGTACACTCCAACCTCTGGCAAGTTGATCTTTCTTCCGCAATGCGGTGCCACCGCTTTATGCCGAAAGAGCACCACCACGTAATCCTCCGTCGTCTCAAGGAAGATGGGGTCTAGACCCCTCGCTTCGGGTGCAATCTGAAAAGGATCCCAGGTCCGGTTGAAGCCCGCGCCATGCCGTCTCGCTCCTTCATGCCCGTAATAGTCTCCGCCATAGGGCAGGGAAGGGGCCTCGTGGATCACGATCTCGGGATGGTACACTTCCAGCACGCTTGCTCGTCTGGCGCTGGGAGGTTGTTCCACGATAGCAAACAGGTGTTTCACGACTTCTAAGGGCTGTTGTGACATGTATGCTCCTCTTTTCCTTAGCTCAACAAGTGCATGGCCCCGCTATCCAGCATTATCTAAACTGCTTCGCTTCGCCACTGAACAGTGGCTCGTTCCGGCGAACAAAGCCGATCGTCCATTTCCGGAATCAAGGTCGAGCCCAGCGATGGGCAAGCTGACTTATCCGCCGGCCAAACCCTTCGAATTATACACGGTCGTTAATAAAGGGCCAGACGACGAAAGTGTCCTCCTTGTCGCGAGAAGAGATCGACTGACGTCTTCTCTCGGAAGCGAGACACCTCTCTTCGGTCTTTCGCCAGTTTTCCCCTCTCCTGCTCGGTTTCAATCTTTTTCTGTATCCGTGGGCGATCGCTTTTCCTCTGACCCCCTACCAACTTCTCGCCCGATTGGCTCTTGCGCGTCAGCTTCCTGATTGAGCGCTCCGAGCTTGATACTGATTGAAGTAGGCATGCCAGGGATGCAGGTGAGGTTCAACAACCCGCGCCTGCACAAAGGGATCGTGTGCGACGATTTCCCGCGCCTGCGCTTCGTTGGCGACATCGAGAATGCCCAGGCCGCCCTGATTGTCCAGAAAAGCCCCGCCCATGAGCAGCTGCCTGGCCGCAAAAACCTGTTGCATATACCTGATATGTTCGCGAAAAAAGGGTAGCTCAGCCACCGTTTTCACGGTCTGCCAAGCTGGGCCTGGGGTATAGATCACGACAAACATGACTGGCTCTCCTTTGCAAACCACTGTTGTACGAGCTGGTACAAAGCGCTGAGATCCTCGCCCTGAATGGGGGGGATGATGTGCTGGCTGCCCACGTAGAGACTGTAGAGTACTCTGGCAAGCTGCTGGGCGTAGAGACGATTGGTCCTGTTGGCAGATACCAACGCTTCGAGATACGCCAGGAGTTCCTCTGCGCTCAGAACAGGGATCGCAGCCACTTCCTCCTGCGTGTAGCCAGCGAGGATACCCAGACCGCCGGTGCCGATGCCACGGGGGTCATAGGCGGTCTTGCTGGACCAGCCCTGGATGTGCCATTGCTCGGCGAGGGCCTGCCGCTGCTCTAAGAAGCGCACCTTCTTTCTTCACACGGCTTCTCATCTCTCTCCAAAATGAACCATCAGCTCATACAAAAGATGTCGTTAATGCGATGCCGGCTGGTATGTTCCAGGAACCGTCCGAAAGCTGATGGCAAAGCGGTTCCAGCCGTTAATGGCGACGAGAGCGAGCGTCAGGTTCACGAGTTCCTGCTCGGTAAACTGCTCGCGCGCCTGCTTGTACACCTCATCTGGTACATGCTCGACGGCGATCAATGTGACTGCTTCTGTCCAGGCGAGAGCAGCCCGCTCGCGTTCGGTATAGAAAGGTGTTTCTCGCCAGGCCACAAGCTCATAGAGCCGCTGTTCACTTTCCCCTCTCGCACGTGCATCTTTCGTATGCATATCAATGCAATAGGCGCAGCCGTTGATCTGGGATGCACGCAGCTTGATCAGATCGATGAGAACTGGTTCCAATCCGCATGCGGCCAGGTATTTCTCCAGCCCATACATCGTTTTCATCGCCTCTGGGGCGATCTCCATGTACTCAATTCGTGATTGCATGGTTTTCCCTCTTGTTTCTAGCACAAGCAGCTGGTTGCAGTATGCTCGTTGTCTTCATCACTAGGAAATCTAGCACAATAATGGTCTTGATTCAAGAGCCATTTCTTCGTATAATACTGGTGCCATTTTCCTTGATGGTCTCTATAAGAAAGAGAGGTTGGAACATCCATGCCAAAAAGGGTAACAGTCCGCTCCGAGCTCATGATTGAGCTCGATACTACCTCGTCAGTCCCTCTTTATCGCCAGCTGTATGACCGCTTGCGCCTGGCTATTCTGACAGGACAGCTCGCAGCCGGGACACGCCTGCCTGCTACACGTATGCTTGCTGACCAGCTCGGAGTTGCTCGCAACACGGTCTACCTTGCCTACCGGCAGCTGCTTGCGGAAGGGTATATCGACAGCAAAGTGGGACACGGAACCTCGGTGGCGCGTGTGACTCCTGAAACGCTGCTCACTCTTCCCTCCACTTCCCAGGGGAGACGATCTGTCCAGGATGACACTTCTCGTTCTCGTGTATCACAGCGAGGGATGAACATGGCACGCCTGCCTCCTCTACCGAGGTCCAAGGTTCCCTCAGAGCCTGGTAAATCGCCCGCCTTTCGGGCAGGAGTACCTGCCCTCGATCTCTTTCCCTACCAGATATGGGCACAGATGGTGACACGCCGGGTGCGCCACTCCCTCCAGAGTGCCTCCGACAATCAGGACCCTGCAGGCTACCGCCCGCTGCGTGAGTCCATTGCCGCTCACATTGGCGTCACACGAGGTGTCCGTTGCACAGCGAACCAGGTGATTATCGTTTCAGGAGCACAGGCGGCACTTGATCTGGCTGCACGCATGTTACTCGACCCTGGTGATATGGCCTGGATTGAGGATCCAGGATATCCTGGCGCTCGTGGTGCATTAGAGGGCGCGGGCGCGCAGCTGGTACCTGTACCAGTCAATGAGGATGGGCTGGATGTGCGCGCAGGGAGAACACGGTGTCCACAGGCACGCCTGGCCTACGTCACGCCATCTCACCAGTTACCCCTTGGGGTAGCGATGAGTTTGGCCCAACGACTTGCCTTGTTGGAATGGGCAAGTCAGGCCAATGCATGGATACTTGAAGACGACTACGACAGCGAGTATCGCTTTAGTGGACGCCCTCTAGAGGCGTTACAAGGCCTTGACAGCACCAATCATGTGATTTATATCGGCACGTTCAGCAAGGTCCTCTTTCCGGCACTGCGTTTAGGCTATCTGGTCGTGCCACCTGATCTGACAGAGATGTTTGTGGCCGTGCGCCAGTTTGTGGATAGACATGTTCCTATTCTTGAACAGATGGCGCTCGCCGACTTCATCACGGAGGGACATTTCATGCGCCACATCCGGCGGATGCACACTCTGTATGCTGAACGCAGAGCAGCATTGATAGCTACAGTGGCAAGTGAGCTCGGAGAGCTGCTCGAAGTGTATCCACCGGAAGCGGGCATGCATCTTGTCGGCTGGTTGCCCTCTCACCTGGATGACGCGAAAGTCACGCAGCAAGCTGCTATGTATGGGGTTGAGGTGATCCCTGTATCCGTGTTGAGTCGTGAGCCAATGCGTCGTGGGGGGTTAGTACTGGGCTATGCTGCTGTGAACGAGCAGGAGATCCGCGACGGAGTCCACCGGTTGGCGATGGCGATCCGCTCGATGCCTCGTCCCGACAGAAGTGCAGCCCAAAGACATGAACCAAGGAGGTAGCCATTGTACAGGTGGATAGAATCCTGCCATCATCTCTTTTCTCGAGCGAGGGGAACAGGGTGACTATCACATTTCATTGTTCGCATGGTCAGAGTGAGGCGCTGGTGCGCAACGGTCGAGCGCAGGGCGGCAAACAGAAATACCTCTGCCGGGCTGCTCACTCGACACAGCCGGGAAGATCCGGCCCCGCCTGTCTACCCAGAGGAACGCGCGCGCCAGAGATCCTGTGTGCGTGACCTCGAGCGGAGCAGCCTGCGGGGGCTCGGGCGCACGGATTGCGCGTTTCGCGTACGACGATCCTGGCTTGCATCAAAAAAAGTCGCCCGCTTGCCTCCATTGAGTGAGACACTGAGAGCTCCCGATCCCGCTGACCCCGCATCGATGAAGCTAGAACTCGATGAGTCGTAGCTGGCTGGCTGACAAATTTCAGGCAGCTTAAAAAACGCTCTCGTTTACACAGCAGTTGGGAGGTCAACGCCTTTCTTCCCTCCGAGAACAGCTCGACGTGAGGCAGGAACTGGGAGGGGGTCTGGTGCAGGATCAAGCCAAAAAGGAACGAACGCCTGCCATCCACGCTGATATTGCTGCTGCCGCCAGCGCCGGCCAAGTTTCAAATAGCTCATTCCCCGATCCCAATGGGTATCGACCCAGCGATGCTTGCCCGCCCGGAAGACACCAGCTCCAATACTAGTCAAGTGCAGGATGGCAATCGCGACAATTAGCAGGAGCCGCTCCAGAGCTTCGGGTGTCGCGAGTTTGCTGGTGTGGATCTGGTATCCGCCTAGTAAATGCCCCGAAGAAATGTGAGCAGGTTTGGCCCTCAAACATGCACTTGCCCCCAAGAGTGAGCACCGAGAGGAATGTGCCTGTTGTTGTCCATCCGCTTGCCTCTTGACAAGCAGAGCATCTCGTGTTAAAGTAGTGAATGAATATATATTCAAGTTAGTGAACATTCATTCATCTTGATAAACAAGCATAGCGAGGCTGTCAGCATAGCAGCCAGGCGCATAGTGTATGAGGGTGCCTCAGAACGGGTCGCGACGCGGGCATGGGTGGGGTGCTACGGAGTCATCTTTTCATACTGAGAAAGGAAACCATGACCATGCTGCCTACCACCGTTGATGTCTTGATTGTTGGAGCTGGCCCAACAGGGCTGACCATGGCCTGTGAATTGCTCCGGCGAGGAATCTCGTGCCGCATTCTGGAGAAAACAGCGGCTCCAGCCACCACCTCACGTGCCATCGGTCTTCAAGCTCGCTCCCTGGAAGTCTTTGCCAACATGAGCATCGTCGCGCCCGTGCTCGCGCAGGGAGTATCGGGAATTCGACTGAACGCGTATAGCGGAGATGACCGTGTGTTCACGCTGGACTTTCGCTTTCTTGCCAATGAGACCATCTCCTATCCCTATGGGGTCTTACTCCCCCAGAACCTGACTGAGCAGATTCTCCTCGATCTGCTGCACCAGAGGGGAGGACGCATTGAGCGCTTGCGCGAAGTGCTCGATCTTCGACAGGAGAGCGAGCAGGTGATTGCCACGGTGAAGAATCTCCAGGAGGGGAGCAGCGAAGAGATTCAGGCTGGATGGCTGATCGGGTGCGATGGGGCGCACAGCCGAATTCGCAAAGCGGTAGGGCTTGCCTTTGAAGGAAGCACCTACCCCGAAGAGTTTCTGCTCGCAGATGTCGACCTGGATTGGCAGCGAAGCCATGACGAGGTGCATGTGTGGTTGCATCACGAGGGGCAGTTCGCGGTGATGCCGCTGCCTGGCAATCACTGGCGCTTGATAGCCGATATAGCGGCCATCCCCGGCGTACCGGTGCCAGCGGCCTCGCTAGAACTCTTGCAGTGCTTGCTCCGAGAACGCACAGGAGATACCACGACCACCATCAGCCATTCTACCTGGATGTCGAACTTCCAGATCCATCGGAGGCTGGTCACCTCCTACCGCAAGCACCGCGTGTTCCTGGCTGGTGATGCCGCCCATGTGCATAGTCCCTTTGGTGGTCAAGGCGCCAACACCGGCATTCAAGATGCCTTTAACCTGGCCTGGAAACTCGCCCTGGTTATTCATGGCAAGGCGAGCGACACACTCCTGGATACGTATCAGGAGGAACGGCGACCAGTTGCGCAGTCAGTGCTTGCTGGGACGCATTTCCTGACCAGTGTTTTTTATCAGAAGAATCCGTTCATCCGCATGTTGCGAGATGGTGTCGTTATTCCTTTACTCAAGCGAAAGGACTTCCAGCGCCGTCTACTCTGGCAGGCTTCAGAGCTTGGGATCAATTACCGCCGCTCGCGCCTTTCGCAAACGTATCGAGAGGCATTCATCAAGAGACTGACTAAAGGGAAAGGGAGCAGCAGTGTTCCCCACGCGGGAGATCGTGCGCCTGATGGCCGCTGCCTGCGTTTGCCAGAACGGGAGGAAACGACGCTCTTCCAGGAGTTTCAGAATCCGGTGGCTCATCTCTTGCTCTTCGATGGTTGTGTCCAGACAGAGGCGAACTATAGACACCTCATCCAGCTTGCCCACCAGGTTGAGGTACTGGTCAAGGATGAGATCAAGGTGCATCTGGTAGTGAGCAAGGAGCGTCCCCTGGATTGGGATGGATCGCTCCTCTATGATGCGACTCACTCCATGCATAAACACTATGGAGCACATATTCCTTCCCTCTTCTTAATCCGGCCAGATGGCTATATCGGCTTGCTCTGTCAGCCTGTGCGTGAGCAGCCACTCATCGATTACCTCCAGCGCTTTTTCCAACCATCTTTCCTGGCGGGGACCATACAATCCCTCCATGAGAGTACTGTCTAAATGTCACACGAAGGAGTACAGGAGATGCCCGATACCCACGATCCCATTCAAGAGCTGCTCATCGCTGCCCGGCGCAATCAGATTCTTGATGCGGCCACCACTGTCTTTGCCGAAAAGGGCTTCCACCGCGCGACGATCAAAGATATTGCGCGGCAGGCTGGCATTGCCGATGGGACAATCTACACCTACTTTGCGAGCAAAACAGAGGTATTGTTTGGCATTCTCCATCGCCTCAACGAGTCGACGGAACGCGAACAGCACTTTGCGCTCGGGCACGAGCAGGACCTGCGCGCCTTCTTCAAGGCGTACCTGCACCAGCGCATGTCCGTATTGTGGCCCAATGCCGAAGTCGTCCAAGCAGTCCTGCCAGAAATGCTGGTAAACGCGGAATTGCGCGAGCAGTATTATCAGCAGGTGCTGGTGCCGACCTTCAGGATTGGTGAACACTTCTTCCAGCTGCAGCGCGAAGAAGGGCACCTGCGACAGATCGATCTGCCACTGGCCGTACGTGCTATCGCCGGGATGCTCCTTGGCCTGCTCGTCATCCAATTGCTCGGTGACGAGGTGATTGCCACGCGCTGGCAGGAACTGCCAGATGTACTCACGAAGCTGCTGTTCGATGGTTTGCAACCGCACGAGAAGATCCCTCATGATCGAGAGCAATGATCGGCGGGTTGCTCCTGTTGTCGTGCGGAACAGATAGTGAAACAGTCGCAGAGATGCGAGGAAGCGAGGGTGCCAAATGCATGACCTCCATCAACAGGTGATCGGGAGACGATTGGAAAAGGTACTTATCGCCTTTTTCGTGCTGGCTGCTCTTTTTGTGGTGGTGGTGTATGTCGCTGCGCCATCCATCTACACCAAAGCGCTCTTGCTCGAGCCATCTCCGACGGACCGCTATCCCTTACCAGCGACGTTGTTTCTGGTTGCTCTTTTGATGTTTATCGCCTTCGTAATAGTCGGCGTCGTGCGCCATTGGCGTTGGCTGTTCTGGTTACTACTTGTTGCCTTTGGCTTCTCCATCCTTCAGATTCCAGCCACGATCTTACAACTGATGGATGTTGTTCCTGACCCTTTCCCTGCCTGGTACAGTCTGAGTCGGATGGGGGTTGCTCTGCTTGAGGTCGGAATCGCTGTGTGGATGATCCAGATCTATCGGCACTATGGAGTATGGGCCATGGGGAAGAAGAAAACCAGCTTATAATAGGTATCATGTCGTTACCACGATGGAAACGATGCGGCAAGAACGAGAGGAAGCATATGTTCGAGATCCGACCATATGAACCACAGCGTGATGCGTTGCGGGTGTACACGCTGTGGCAACACGCACTGGGCCAGCTCTGGCCTCTTCCATACAAGACCTTTCACTCCGTCACCGTTGACCATCCTGCCTACCGGCAGGGAGATCATTTCGTCGCCGTATCTGGTGAGGAGATCGTCGGGTGGGTTGCCACCCAGGTGAGCCCGAGGAAGCCATCCTCAGAAGGGAGTATTGTGGCCTTGCTCGTAGCCCCTGCTTTCCAAAGCAGAGGAGTGGGCAGAATGCTCCACGATCATGCGCTCTCCTCTCTCAAACAACGCGGGCTGGCCAAAATCCAACTCGGTGGTGGCTTCCACTATTTCTGGCAAGGAGTGCCTCTGAATCTGCCACAAGCATGGGCGTTCTTCCACGCCTGTGGCTGGAGAGAAGGAGAACACAGCTTTGATCTCGTGAGAGATCTGGCAGGCTATGTAACCCCTCCCGGCGTCTACGAACGTCTTCGTCCGACGATCACGATTACGCAAGCCACACCAGTCGATGCCACTGCCATCCTCTCCTTTGAGGAGCAGCATTTTCCACGGTGGTTTCCTTATTACCAACGCGTGCTCCATCATCAGGGATATGCGGATGTGGTGGTGGCGAAAGAGGTCGACCAGGGGGTCGTTGGAACGTCCTTGATCCTGGACCCTCACGCTCCAGGCTGGCACGATGATATTCGTTGGCTGTCCCTGTTGGGTAAAAACACAGGGGGAGTTGGTGCCCTCGGCGTCGCTGAGTCCATGCGTGAGCAGGGCATTGGTCTTGCAGTGGCGGCACGGGCCACTGAACTTGTGCATGAGCGTGGTCTAGAGCGAAGCTATCTTGGTTGGACATGGCTGGTGAATTGGTATGGTAAGTTAGGCTACCAGATCTGGCAAGAGTATGTCATGAGTTGGCGAATGGACCCCTAGCCAATTCGTACTCAACCCCTATCCCTGGATGACGTAACTCCCGTTGCGCCGTTCGAGTTCTGCCAGATCACCGAGTGCTTCGAGGACGGAGACTGCCGCTTCGAGCCGCGCATGCAGCTCTCCTCAGGGAGCAGAACCTGACAGTTCTTATTGGCTAAACAGCTTTTTTTGCTCTCAAAATCGTTCTATAGTTGATAAACTATATATTTATCTTGTATTTTTAGATGCTGTGAACGTTAATAAGCAAATCATTACTATGAAAGCAAGGTGATCACAAAATGTCATTATCTCTGATAGATCCTGACGATGATGGAGACGAAAAAAACAGTAAGCTTGATACCGGTCCCGATGATTCAGACCCACCTGATGAACGTATATGGGGGGTCAGTCACTCTAATCCCTAAGATGTTTTCAACGCTTCCACTACTTGTTCTCTGACAGCAAAGTAGACCGCCTGGGGATGATGTACCACAATCGCAGCAGTTGATTGCTCAGGCACCAGCTGGTATGCCACGGTCAGATTGACACCAATCGTGCTGCTGGCTGGCAACAATTGAAAGACCTTCTCATGGTCTTCCAGGTCAGGAATGGCAGGGTAGCCCCAGCTATAGCGCCGCCCCCGCTGCCTGTCCAATCGGAGTTCCTTGCAAACCAGCTGATTCGTGTATTCAGCCAGTCCCTCGGCCATCTCAACCGCCAATCCGTGTGTATAGAACGCTTCTGCGTAATCGCCCGCTTGCTGAAGACGTTGTACCATATCGCTGGCTGCCTGCCCCATTGTCACGACCTGAAATGCTACTACATCTACCTTGCCACTCTCTATCGAAGCAAAGTAATCGGCGAGGCACAGGCGCTCGCGTTCGTGCTGCCTTGGGAAATGAAAACGTACAATTTCACGTTGCCTTCCATTTTCTTCTGCATATATCTGTGGATCATAGATGATCAGATCATTACCGCTAGATTGGCACGGAAAGTAGCCATAGACAACTTTAGGTTGCAAGTAGCGCTGCTGGCGAGCATCACGCAGCATACGCCCCAGGCGCGGGCGAAACTCCTGTTCCACCAGTCGCGTAAACTCCTCGCCGTGAGCTTTACCACCCCAATGCAAGCGGAAGAGCGTGTTCAGGTCCATGCAGGCAGCCACGTCCTCAATACCGATACGTTCCAGCACACGTGGACCCCAAAATGGTGATTTGGGAATGGGTATATCCCGTTGGACGCTGGAGGAAGGGCGTGCGGCACCTCTATCAGAGCCATCAGACACATAGTCCATCCCTGACGAGGTTTTTTTCAACCGCTCATTCAACGCTTCTTCTTTAATTTGTTCAACGAACTTCGTCCGCTCTTCGGATGTGCTCGTGAGCTTATCGATAATCTCCAGTCCCTCGAAAGCATCACGAGCATAGAATACGCCGGGCTGATACGGAAGCGGCGTCGACTCCGCTGTCTGCTCATCGACGAAGAGAATACGACGTCCATAGGAGCGATTTATTGCTGCTCCCCCCACGATTACCGGAAAATTCAGCTCTCGCTTGTGCAGTTCTTTCACGCACAACGGCATCTGCTTAGAAGTGCTGACCAGGAGTGCGGAAAGGCCAATGGCGTCGGCGTTAACCTCGACAGCCTTATCCAGGATGGTGTTCAGTGGCACCTGCTTGCCGAGATCGTAGACGCTATACCCATTGTTGCTGAGGATGGTATTGACCAGGTTTTTGCCGATGTCGTGTACATCACCAAACACAGTCGCCAGTACAACCTTCCCTTTCGTATAGCCTTCCTTTTTCTCCAGGTAACGTTCCAGGCAGGCCACTGCGCGCTTCATGACCTCGGCTGATTGCAGCACGAAAGGCAAGATAAGTTCGCCCGCGCCGAAGCGGTCCCCAACGTCTTTCATCGCCGGTAGCAGCACAGTGTTGAGTACGTTGACTGCTGCTTCGCTTTGCGGAACGCCTATCTCAGCGGCGCGCTCTTCAATCACTTGTTCGATCAGCGCCTCGATGCCTTCCTTGCGGCGGTGTAATATTTGCCAGTGTGTGCGTTCCGCCACACTCATACCCTCGGTGGGATCAACCTTTGCGTTGCTCTCATCTGCTTGTGGTTCGTGAGCCTCAAAATAGGCGATGTAGTTGGGCAGGGCATCTGGACGATTGTAAATCAGGTCTTCGGCAAGCTGGCGCTGTTCAGCGTCGATTTCGGCATACGGGGTAATATGCGTTGGGTTGACGATGGCGGCGTCGAGTCCCGCTTTGACGGCGTGGTACAGGAAGACACTATTGAGGACGGCGCGTGCGTGCGGCTTCAGACCAAAGGAGATATTGCTGACGCCGAGAATAGTGAGTACTTCTGGCAGTTCCGCCTTGATGCGCTTGATAGCTTCCAGCGTTTCTATGCCTGCTGTTTGAAGCTCTTCCTGTCCAGTAGTGATAGGAAACGTCAGGGTATCAAAGATCAGTGCATTGGGTGCCAGGCCATACTCGTTTACGCAGATGTCGTAGATTTTGTGGGCTATCTCGACTTTACGCCCGGTAGTTTTGCCCATGCCGATCTCATCGATTGTGAGGGCAACGACAGCGGCGCCATGCTCAATCGCCATCGGTAAAACGCTCTCGATGCGTTGTCGGCCATTCTCCATATTGATAGAGTTGATGATAGCCCGCCCGGGGTAGATCTCCAGCGCCGCTTGAATTACATCCGGCTCCGTTGAATCAATCATCAAAGGCGCCTCGAGACCCATCGAGAGCTTCTTGAAGGTTTTAGCCATCTGCTTGGCTTCGTCTGTGCGCTCGGTAAGAGCGACGCACACGTCCAGTATATGCGCACTACCTTCGACCTGCTCGCGACCAATGCTGAGCAACGTGTCATAATCCTCGTTGAGTAGCGCCTGTTTCGCTTTACGGCTACCCTGGCTGTTGACGCGCTCACCGACCAGCAACGGTGGTGGGTCTTGCTGCAATGCCATTGCACGGATGCCACTCGAAACAAATGGTAAGGAGATAGTGGCGAAATTTTTGTTATTCAGGTTATTATCGGCGATTGGGCGCGCCTTGCGGGACGCACTGCGACATGCTTCGACAATAGCTCGCAAATGTTCATGGCTGCTACCGCAGCAACCACCGACAATATTGACGCCAAATTCGGTGATGAAATCATGCAGCGCTACAGCCATCGGCTCCGGTTCCATGGGGTAGACAGCCAGGCCGTTGACGTTCAGCGGAATGCCTGCGTTAGGAATGGTTGAAATGGGTAGTGGACAATTTTCACTCAGGAAGCGCACCGGTTCGCGCATATACTCGGGTCCCGTCGAGCAGTTGAGCCCGACGATATCCACTTGCAACCCGGCAAGTGTCGTCATCACTGCTGCAATATCGGTGCCGAGCAACATACGTCCACTGGTGTCCAGCGAAACCTGCGCTTGAATAGGCACGGTCCGTCCCACCTGCCTCATGGCATGCCGCAGGCCGGTAATCGCCGCTCGCACCTCCAGAATATCCTGGCTGGTTTCGATGAGCAATACATCGACACCGCCTTGTAAGAGTGCCGTGGCCTGTTCGCGAAAAATCTCTACGAGTTGCTGGTAGGTGATATTGCTCAACAGCGGATCGTCAGATGAGGGCAGCATTCCCGTGGGGCCAATCGAGCCAGCAACAAAGCGGGGCTGTTGTGGTGTGCTGTAACGGTCGGCTAACCGGCGTGCAAGCTGTGCGGCTGTTAAATTTATTTCATGGGTGAGTGCACCCAACCCGTACTCATCTAGCTTGAGGCGACTGCCCGTGAACGAATCGGTTTCCAGTACATCACAACCTGCTTCAAGGAACCCTGTGTGGATTTCTTCAATAACAGAGGGTTTTGTGAGCACAAGGTATTCATTGCAGCCCTCGGTGGCTTGCCCACCGAAGTCTTGCGCAGTGAGTTGATAGCGTTGTATATTCGTCCCCATGGCCCCGTCATAGATTATGACGCGCTGTGCCAGGGCTTCAAGAAACTTGCTCATGAACCCTCCAATCTTCCCAGGGATGTTCTATGGTTATGGTAATAAGTCTGAAACTCACTAGAAGTAATCTACTATGAATAGGCAATAGATCTATGACAGACTAGAATACTTAGAATTAAGCTGCTGAATCTGGCAAAGCGATATCCAAATACTTTACAGTAGTTTGAGGCGTAGGAATTGGCTCGTGATCTTCAATCATGCCTTTCAGGTGCATTTTAATTGCTTCCTGCATGTTCTTCTCGACTTCTTCCAATGTGTCACCTACAGCTACACATCCAGGTAAATCAGGAGAATAGGCACCATAGTTCTGGTTTCCCTTCTCAATGATGATAAGAAAACGGTACATCTTATTTCCTCCTTGGGAGCTGTGCTTGTTTGAAAATACTCAATAAGGTCCCTGGAGGGACTTCTTTGCTGGGGTGACCCGCAATAGTGACACGACCTCGTTTTGTTGGATGTTTATATTGTCGATGATCTCCTTCTATCTTAACCTGGTACCAGCCGTCTTCTTCAATCAGCTTAATAACATCCCGTACTTTCATCTATCACGACAGCCTATCCCAAATCCTCTTCTTTCATTAGTAATTTGTATTTATTTCTCGAGAGCTGCAACCAGTTCTCTGCAGAAATCTGGAATATCTTCAACAACCCGGCCCCACACCATATTTCCCTCACGGAATGCGGCTTCATTGACCCAGATACCACCAGCGTTCGTGATATCGTCCTTGATACCAGTTGAACCAACGGCCTTGCGTCCCTGCATAATGCCTGCCGAGATAGGAACCCAGCCGCCGTGGCAGATTGTAGCAATAATCTTGTCCTGCTTATCCATATCACGCACAAGCTGGAGAACTTTCTGGTTGCGCCGTAATTTATCTGGTGCCCAACCCCCGGGGATGATAAGTCCATCGAGTTCGTCGGCTTTTGGAGCCTCGTCTATACTCACATCCGGGGTCATTTCCAGTCCATGTTTGCCTTGCACCGTCTGGGTCGTGAGGCCAATAGAAATGACTCTGGCTCCCTCTTCGCGTAGTCGCATCAGGGGAACCCAATACTCTAAATCCTCTACTTCCTGGGCAACGAAGTACCCGATGGTTTTCCCTTGTAGTCGCATAGTTGGTATGGCTCCTTCTAGCTATGAATCGTCTATCAGACATTATACCACGCGCTATCGTGAGAAAATGCAGTCCCTATGCTAGGAGTCGAGGAACACTGCCTGCTCACATTAAACAGGTGGACGTAATCATTGGGCCAGTCAATCACTGCAAGCGTTTTCAACTCCTCAATTGAACCCATGGGATATAATAGGTTCGTAGACTCAACGGGAAAGAGACGTGCTCCGTTCCTTGACCCGGCACCATAAGAGGACAACAGTGATCTGAACGACTTTCCAGAGGAAACAACAATGGAGGGCCTGCCATGGACCAAGAGATTCTCTCACAAACACACCCCGTGAAGTCAAGAGAGCAGACGACCTGCTGTGTCGTCGGGGCAGGACCAGCAGGAGCAATCCTCTCGTTCATGTTGGCTCGCCAGGGGATCTCCGTCATCTTGCTCGAATCGCATCTGGACTTTGACCGCGATTTTCGCGGCGATACCCTTCACCCCTCTATCTTGGAGGTGATGGACGAACTGGGTCTGGCCGACCGTCTGCTCCAATTCCCCCATACCAAATTGAGCCTGGTGGCTCCTCCCGCCGCTGCTGGTGCAGGACTGCGGTTCGATCTGCACGATCTGAAGACCAAGTTCCCTTACGTTGCGATGATGCCCCAGACCCGTTTCCTCGCATTCGTCACACGCGAGGCACAGCGCTTTCCCTCCTTCCGCCTGGTCATGGGTGCACGCGTGGAAGAACTGCTCGAGGAAGATGGCCAGGTCCCTCCACTCCGCTCTCCTGACCGCGAGGCGGTAGACGCGAAAGCGTCGTGGGAGAGCGGAAGAAGAAGAGTCCGTGGAGTGCGCTATCGTGGGCATGATGGCTGGCACGAGGTGCGTGCGCTCCTGACGGTTGGGACCGATGGCCGCTTCTCACGGCTGCGCCGCCTTGCAGGTTTCGAACCCATTGCCTCTTCGCCGCCGATGGACGTGCTCTGGTTGCGTCTGTCACGCAGGCCTAATGATCCCCATGGCGTAATGGGACGTTTCGGTGGGGGGCGTGCCTTGATCTTCCTCGAACGCCAAGATCACTGGCAGATCGGCTACATCATCGGCAAGGGAACCTACCAGCAAGTCCATGCAGCCGGACTGGAGGCCTTACGCCAGGGAATTGCCGAGACAGCACCAGAATTTGCTGACCGTGTGGCAGAACTCTCCGACTGGAAACAGGTGTCGATGCTCTCCGTCGAAGCCAATCGTCTGCCGCGCTGGTATCGCCCTGGCCTGCTCTTGCTTGGCGATGCCGCCCATGTCATGTCACCAGCCGGGGGCAATGGCATTAACTATGCCATTATGGACGCCGTCGCAGCCGCCAATCTCCTCACCACCCCACTTAAGGCAGGGTTTGTGACCGTTGCCGATCTCGCCCGTGTGCAGCGTCGACGCGAGTGGCCGACGCGCATCATCCAGGCCCTGGTCAATGTCATGCAAGACCGCTTGTTGAAAGCCGCCCTCGATCCGAACGGCTCCTTCACCTTCCCCAGCTTCCTGGGCTGGCCTCTCGTGCGTAAGTTGCCACCGCTGCTGTTTGGCTTTGGCATTAGACCCGAGCATGTGCAGCAGGAAGCGAGACAGAGACCAACGTGGTCCCCTGTTGGCACCTGGATCACCGCGACCATTATGGTCCTCGCCCTGGTCTGGGTCATCCGTCGGCTCACGCGTCGGTCGTAGCAGCGAGGCCCATCCTCTCAGGAGGAAACAACATCATGCTGCCACCACTCGATCCCTCTCACATCTGTTGACAGCAGCCATTCCTCCATCCTCATATCAAATCCTGTTGCTGACTCCTGGAAATGTAGGGGCGAGGCTTGCCCTCGCCCGGGGCCGCGGCTGCCCATATACCCACTGTTCAAACGGATTTGATATCAGTTGTGCGACTTCCGCAAAGCCATAAACCTCATAGGCAAAAGGGCCTTGCTGGAGAGACCCTTTAGCCCAAGTGTTAGTGTTAAGGATCAAAAACACTGTTAAAGGCAACCACCATACACCTTATTAAACAGTGCAGCAAAAGCTGGATTCAGTGGTGAAACTGTACGATTCAGTGGAGTTACCACCAGGGCGTCGACACCTGGTTTTGAGTAGAAGCGTTCAACGTGATATGTTACGTTACTTGCATTCAGCGACATTAAAATTGCGGGGTGCAGGTCATCATGCCGTGCCAGTAAGAGTAGAGCGGGGCGGTCCGCATGTAACACAGCCATGCTATTGGCAAGAATGCGTCCGTGTAGTTCTGTCACAATAATAGCGCTGTTTGTCTTGAATGTAATAGGATCTCCGAGCCATCCCGTTGCCCACGCGTAACGAATATCTGCGTGTTGCATGTAGTTAATGATTGTATCAACATCCGTGGGATTTGCGGAAATACAACCAGTTCCCTGGAATGTGTACCACGGATTGGCCTTTATATATGCGGAACCCTGCACAATGAAATAGATAACCAACACAGCCAATAGGCTGACTTGTATTGTTCCCAATAGAGTCGATCGATTGAAGATCGGCCTGGCGGGGAGTTGTAAAACTTGCTGTGTATCTTCTCTTACCTTGTCCGATGTCATATTACTGTCCTCAGCGATCATTGCAGGGATAGTGAGGGTAGCCGCGATAAAGAATGGCAAGGCGACGACTAATGGCACAGCATAGCGTCCTGCAAGATCCCACGAGCTACAACCCGAGTAGATTGCATAAACAGCAATGGAGGCAGTACAAAATATAATAGATGCGCATAGAGAGAAGAGTAATGGGAGAACGGTAAGTTGCCGAATACGTAAGAGCAACGCATGACGCCAGAAAACAGAGACAACAATACTTGCTGCAATAATGGTGATGCACCAGACACTCACTACTAAACCAAATGTTAATATATGTGGGTTTGCTATCGTCACATCTGGTTCTGTAGGTAATGCTCCCCCAATAGCGCGTGGTACAAGACAAGTTGTATAGATATTCTGTACTTGCAGAATGGTGTGGAGACGACCATAAGGCACAGCCCCCCCTTTTTGGAAGAGATAGTGAATATTCGCCCATTGATGATGCGCACCCCAGTAGAGACCAGGAGCAAAACCAATAAGGCTTGCCGGAATAGCAGTCACTAAGAGAAGTGCCTCCTTGAGCAAGGTCAAGCGTGGCTGTGCAGCAGTTTGACGGCCTGGTTTTACTAAATCTAAGATAATATACCCAACAATCCATAGCGAGATTGTCACAAGAGCGTAAACAACCAGTGGATCTATCCATAAACCAAGTCCGGCGAGAAAGCCGATGCCAGCCCAGCGCAGCGCAAGTTCTAGCGGAGATGCACCCGCACGCCAGCGTTGTGTCAGGCGAAATGCGCAAAACAACAACCACAGCATGATTGCAAATGCCTCAACGTAACCGCCTGTGGTACGCATTTCCTCAACGGTATCGTAGAGAGGTGGAAATGCAGCTACAAGCGTGGCAATGACCATAAAGAGATTTTTAGCGCTAGTAGACAAATGAGCGGCTTCGGCTAATGCTGCGGAAAAACACCATGTGAGGTAGACGATAACGAGAGATATAAGCATAGGCTCAATGCGGATCGCCCACACTGAGGGACCAGTAATGAGAAAAATAAATGCTATGAGATAAGCCTGCAGGCTACCCAAGTAGGGCTGACTATAGTAGTAGATTGGATGTTCACCCCGCAGAATATGTTCTGCCTGTATACCCACTATGGCCTCATCACCTGCAATTACGCCATGTGTATGGGCTATTAACCACACTCGCGTAATCACAGCCAGTAGTAAACACGCCAGTAAAGGTGACCATAGAAACTTCAGCCAGTGCCATCGTTTGTAGATTGTCGCTGGTGAAGAGAACCCCTTTGATTCCTCCATAGCAGGTGTTGCTGTTGTGTCACTCATCTACAACCAAACCCCTTTGCATTATTTAAGGTCAAACTATCACGGTTGATAATCGAGTATCCACATAAGCCGCTTCACTTCCAGGCTCACGGGTATACTCTTCATGATGGCGTTGCGTACTCCAGATGCCGCGGGATTCTCCAATTGCACTACCTGCCCAATGAGTCTTGCTAGTAGCGCAATCCGATTGGTGCGTTTGGCCCGCCGTGTTTCGTAGTGCTTCAGGGCGGCAACAATATCTGTATCCTTATTGAGGCACTCTCCCAGTTCAACTGCATCCTCAATGGCCTGGCATGCCCCCTGGCCTAAGTTCGGTGTCATGGCATGTGCTGCATCTCCCAGAAGCGTTACACGCCCCCGGCTCCAGTGGCGAAGTGGCACACTCTCATAGATATCGTTGCGCAGAATATCTGTCTCCGCTGTTGCCTCGATAACTGCTGGGATTGGGTCATGCCAATCATGGAACATCTCGAGTATCTCGCGCTTTCGCCCAATAGCTTTATCCTGCGCTCCCTCGGGAGTGTAGCGTTGGGCGAACCAGTAGGCCCGCCCTTTGCTCATGGGAGTAATACCAAACTGGTACCCCTTGCCCCATGCCCATGTTTCCAGTCCTGTTCTCGTAATATGAGCGAGTCCTCGCCAGCATGCGTAACCGGCATATCTCGGCTTTGTTACGCCGAACAATTGCGCTCTAATAGTTGAGTGAAGCCCATCTGCACCAATCAACACATCACCTCGTGCTTCTCGTCCATCTGCAAATTGAACACACACTCCTGTTGCATCCTGCGTAAAGCCAGTACAGGTTGTTCCCAATTGTACCCTGTCTTTGCCGAGAGCTTCAAGCAGCCATGCAAGCAGTTCTGCACGGTGTACAACCATGTTAATTATGCCCAGCCTCTTGAGGTGTTCTTCTGTTGTCAGATCCGCCAGGATCTCGCCTCGCCAGGTACTGATGCTCCCGGCCGGCACCGTTGCCCCTAGCGTCTCATAGATGTCGTTCAGCTCTAATTTGTGAAGCGCTCTCAAAGCATTTGTCCACAGTGGTAAACCTGATCCAACCTCCTGCAGTTCTTCGGCACGTTCGTATACTGTGGCGTCGAAACCTGCTTGCTGCAAAGCAATGGCAGCCGTTATGCCTCCAATGCCTCCACCAATGATGATCGCTCTGTTGCTGCCGTTTTCTTGCATTGAGTGGTATCTCCTCTAGTTTCTATACTCATGCTTTTCTAATACTAAAGTATATGCAAACTGGATCCACGATTGCAATTACTCTGCTGTTCAGATTAAATGAGCATGATATAAAACGTTCCACGAAACGGTTAAGAAACGCTTCCCAGACTATACTCAAAATGTTCCATGTTGCTGGGACAAAAGATCCCAGCAACATCAGGAGCTAAGAAATGGCATGCTGTCCTATTTTATATCTATCTCGTAACGTTTTTCGTAACGATTAGAAGACGCTTTGCCGGTACAATGATGACTAGATAGAACAATTAAGGATTATCAATCATACTGCGAAGCTGTACCAGTTAGAAGGAAAAGACATAATGTTTACAACTAAGACACATCAAATTGATATGAAAAAATTGCGCCCAAGAATTTTCACACTTCTCGCCGCAATCCTCGCAGTTGTTTTGCTGATCGCAGGCACTTTTGAATTCATCCCCGCCTGGATCCTCAGGGATCCAGCTGATGATATTCATCTCTGGCATATTGCAGAGCTTGCTGCACTGGCAACACTCTTTTTAGGCGGTGTTATGCTCGCTTTGTTGCGACGCCCAAAGGAAAAGCCGCTCCTGGCGCAGTTCTTCCTGCTGAGTGTAGTCATCCTGGTCGTTGGTATTATGCCTTTTAACATCGATGCTTTGATCCTAGGTGTTGGTACCATGTCCTTAAACGCCATATCGTTTGGATTGTTGTTCCTCGCAGGTTTGTTTGCGCTAGCCTATCCTGATCCGCGTGCTCTACTGAATTTCTCGCAGAAAGGTAGGAAGATAAGTGTAGCGTTGTTGGTGCTCACTCTGATCTTTGCCGTGTTTCTTGACCCTGTAATCAACAAAGAAATCTACTATCAAATTCTTGGGATGGCAAATAGCGATGCGCACGCCTTGCAATACCACTGGATTGGCTCTGCCTTGCTCATGGTACTGCTGATTGTGGCAGGTTTACTAGCCTCTACAAAGCGACCCGGCTGGAAGATCCTTGGTTTCATCACCGGTGAAGTCTACATCTACCTGGGTGTAATCACTATGATCATTCCAAGCTATGCTGGCAGTTGGGGCGAGGCGAGTGGGTTGTTCGCCATCTTCGGTGGGGTACTCTACATGCTGATCGTACTGGCAGAAGCTGAGGGCACGGACGAGAAAGTATCGAAACCCGTTGATGAGACTGCGAACACGCCCGAGGTTCTGCCTGAGCTCGAAACGGTAACCCCATCTGCCTCTGAACCAGTTTTCGATCCTGAGATTCTACGTGCATATATGGCACGAGAGTCCCTAGAAATGCGCGAGCCAGAACCTGTAGGTATGGGTCGAAAGTAAGTGGGCAGTGAGATATGCCAGAAAGGAGACGAGAACTATGAAAATCGTGATTTTCGGTGCCGCAGGCAGTACTGGTCGCATACTGGTAGAGCGAGCTTTGGCGCGGGGACATGAGGTGACCGCATTCGATCGCTCCACGTCGGCTCTCAATATACAGCATCCAAAGCTCTCCCTCATCCAGGGTGACATCTTCAATACTAGCCAGGTGGAGGAGGCCATAGCTCGACAGGATGTTGTGTACTGTGTGCTTGGGGTGAAACCGGGAGTAACAATACCAGTCTGTTCTAAAGGGACGGAGAACATTATCGCGGCAATGCAGAAGCTGGGAGTGAAACGCTTCATCTGCCAGTCAGCATTCGCTGTGGCAGCACTGGATGGCGAGAGGCGGGAAGTTTCCCGGGTCTTGCCGATCAGCTTGCTATTCTTTCCAAAAGTGAAAGCCATGTTTGCAGATAAAGTAATCCAGGAGGAGGAGGTCCGGCAAAGTAGTCTCGACTGGATCATTGTGCGTCCCGCAACGCTAACCGATGGCCCAAGAACGGGAAACTATAAAGTTGGTGTGCCGCTATCAGTGGGTCTGAACGCGAAGATCTCGCGTGCGGATGTCGCCGATTTCCTGCTTAAGCAGGCGAATGACGATACCTTTCTGCATCAGGTGCCACGGCTGAGATACTAATAAAGCAGGAAGGCAGCGACTGGAAAATCGTAGGTATAGATCGCCTCTAGTCTCGTACAACTATTGGGCTGATCAACCTGGTAATCGACCTTGCGCGGAGGCCGTTTATCAGGTTAATCAGCATGATTAATGCCTTTACTAACCAGCTGGAATATATACCCTGCCCTGTCCTGTGGGTGGCATATTGGGTCCACTGCCCACCCAACGGACAGCCGTTCCGATGGCGGTGACTTCCATCCATTCACTGTTGTGCAGAAATTCCACCTTGAGGTCTACACCGATCACCCCGTCTGCTCCGAGTTGATCCGCCTCGAATTGCATGCGGCTCAGTGCCAACTCGCGTGCTTGATACATTAACTCAGAATACTCCTTCAATTCACCCTGGAAATTGCCCTTGATGCCGATCAGGAAGTTGCGTACTGCGCCCATTGAGTAGATGCAGTTGCCTATAACCAGGCCCATTGGCTGGAAGCCTTTATCAACAACCAGCCAGAACTCTTGACCAGTCAGGTCAGAGGTAAAGGCGCGGCCCCGGTAGCCAGGTCTAATGTCTATGGCATTGCGTGGATCAGCCACAATCTCGCCTCACTTTCTTATTTTGGTATAAGGAGAAGAACTCTATTGCATGCTAGCATAGGATAGTGGCTGATTGATGTCAACTGTAGAATTTGATATTGGGGATACTTCATTATCGAGGGAAAGGGAAGAAACAGGTTGTGACGTATCACTCAAATCCATCCGATACCTTCCACATTAATTTATCAGGAAAAGAGTGACACGTCACCGCGCTATAAACTTTTCACATCGCTAGTCCGTATCCTCGTCCTCATCCTTGTCAGGAGAAGAACTTACCATTTTGTTCGCTGCCAATCTGGGCGAAGACAGTTTTCGATGTTTTCGCTGGATCAGAAGCAAATTTGAAATTCTTCGTTTCTGCCGACCATTCAATAGTCGCAGTGTCTTCTATGAAGTTACCAACGAACTCGTTCTTCTCGTCGCGAACATGTACTCGCTTGGTTACTCCATTCCAACGGACGTGGAAGGCAACGTCTGCGTGTACCGAGGGACCTCGCTTCAGGGCGTTTACAAGATCGTGGTAGTCCTCGATCTCCACGTCACTGAGTTTCATCGAAGCCTCTGCTTCATCGAGGTCGACCTCTACACTATCATCGGGGATACGTATCGTCCAAAACAAGCCGCTCGAGGCGATACCGGGGTTGAAGTCGTGGATCTGATTTGGAGGGGCTAACTGCCCTTCATAGAGGTCCAGTCAGATGAAGCCGAAGGTGCCTGTGTGCTTTTCCCCGTCCACTCCGATGTAGACACCCTTCATGAAACGGGTGTCATTGTCGAAGATGAGAGAAGTGGTGGTGCCAGTACGGGTATCTGTTCCTGTCCCGGTACCCTGAGTTTCTGCAATACCAATAGAGCCATGAAAATCCGTGATCGTCGACGGCTCGGCGCCTTGCCCGGGCAAGAAGAGGTGGAAAACCTCCGTGCCTGGACCAAAGGGCTGAAGACCCCCAGGAATGGGTCTTGGAGCTTTGCCGTGCGCCAGTGCTACCCCTGGCATCCAGAGTCCTGAGCCGAGAACGACGCCTGTAGCGCCTGCCGCCGCTGTCATGAACTGGCGCCGCGACAACATGGCGCGTTCCCAAAAGTGGGCGTGACCAACGTAATGATGGTCACTGTGAGACTGGCCACCCATTGGCGGGTCTCTCTGTGGAATGATCAACTGCAACTCCTTTCTAGACACTTGTGCTGAACATAAAAATACTGTCTACAACACGTACTACATCGTTGCGGGGGCTGATTTCGCCTGCTCGTAGTCTGAGGACCAGGCAGGCGCTAAACAAAGGGGTAGGCTCTCTTCCGCTCCCCCTCAGCGGTCGAGATGCCACTTATCAAAAATAGCGTTGCTCTCAAGGTCTAAGTCGACTATACTTGCACAAGATGCATTTTGCGAGATAGAAATAGAAAAAATAGATATTGCTGAAATTGTAATGAGAGATGCGCTTGAGAAAGTATTCTATATAGATCCCCCAAACAAAGTGTAATCAATGTTCGCTGCATTGTCAATGGAATTCCATCAAAAATAATACCTAATGGCATACATAACCCTAAATTAAAGAAATTTGCTACCATACACGGTACAGCATTTTCGATACCGATTTTTGACAACATGATGAGAATAGAGTAAAGTACAAGTGTTTCAAAACAGAACACGCATATCAAACAAACATATAAGTAGAGGGTGAAATTTATGTCGACGCCCGCTCGCAGACAATACCTGCAGATGAAGAGTCAGTATCCCGACTATATACTTTTATACCAGGTCGGAGATTTCTACGAAACCTTTGATGAAGACGCTCGCATCGCTGCTCGTGAGCTACAAATTGTACTCACGCGGCGCTCCTATGGTGATGAGAAAGTACCCCTGGCCGGAATACCGTTACATGCGTTGGAAAATTATGTCGGGAAACTGATCCGTCGTGGCTACAAAGTCGCTATTTGTGACCAGGTGGGCGAAGTAAGCAAGGGACATCAACCTGTTGAACGGGCAGTGACCCGCATTCTCACAGCAGGCACGCTGTCAGAGCCAAATCTCCTGCCAATTCGGCAGAATAATTACCTGGTGGCAATAGCGTCAGCCCGCACACAAACCGCGTTGGCGGCAGTAGATGTCAGCACAGGTGAGTTTAGTGTGACCTGGTTTACACCGCACGAAATGCCCGCCGCTTTGGAAGCAGAGTTACAGCGGCTTGTGCCCTCAGAATGCCTGCTCGTGGAAGGAAGCGATCGGGATACCTATCATTTCCCCTCTGAGACCATGACAATTACCAATTGTCCTCCTTATTTCTTTGAACAAGAGGCGGCGCGAACAAGGCTCTGCCGGCTCTTTCATGTACAATCTCTCGATGCCTATGGATGCTCACAGGCACCCCAGGCCATCGCCGCTGCGGGCGCAATTGTCGCATATCTCGAAAAGATGAACGGCAAGCTTCTCTCACTTTTAACCGGGTTACGCTCATATCGCACAACCAGCTATATGGTGCTGGATGCGCATACCCAGCGCAACCTCGATCTGTTGCAGGGAGCACGTAGTGGCTCAGTTCAGGGAAGCTTGCTGAGCGTCATGGATCGAACGATCACCCCTATGGGTGCACGCCAGTTGCGTCGAGCTATTACCCAACCTTTGCTTGATCTCGGTCAACTCGAAGCCCGTTTGCAGAGCGTCGAAGAGCTTTACGAGAGTCCGGCTATGCGCAGCCGTTTCATCATGTGTTTGCAGAGATTCGGAGATCTAGAGCGTATCGCTGGCCGCATGCGCCAGGGGACAGCTATACCGCGCGAGATGCTAGCCTTGCGAGAATATCTCCTGGTGATCCCGCAATTAAACGAACTCCTGCGAGGTTGTGATTCTCAACTCCTGCTAGAACTTGCGGATCAGCTTGATGCTTGCCCGCAGGTGACAGACCTGATAGATCGAGCGCTAACTCATGTGGATGAAGAGGATGAACAGGAAAATGATGGGCGCATGATCCGCGCAGGCTTTCGTGCCGAGCTTGATGAACTTATCGCCTCCATTCGCGATTCGCGCCGCTGGATCGTTTCATTAGAAGCCCACGAACGTGAACGCACTGGTATCGCTAAATCGCTTAGAGTAGGCTTTAACAAAGTCTTTGGTTACTACATCGAGGTCAGCAATGGCAAGCTTGGCCAGGTTCCGGCTGACTACATACGCAAACAGACACTCACTAACGCGGAGCGATTTATCACCCCTGAACTCAAAGAGCACGAGGCACGCATCCTGAGTGCTGAAGAGCGTATCGAAGAGATGGAACGTAGTATCTACGCCGATGTGTTACGCCAACTGAGCGTCTACTACCCTCAGTTAATGGCGACTGCCTCGGCCATCGCGCAAGTAGATGTACTCTTGAGTTTCGCAGAGGTTGCGGCCCATCAAGGGTATGTGCGTCCAGTTTTGCAGCAGGAGAGCAGTATAGACATCACCGGTGGTCGCCATCCGGTTGTCGAATTCGCCCTGGATGGAGATGTCTTCATCCCAAATGATACAAGGCTCGAAACTGAAGCAGAGGATGGAGCACGCATTCTCTTGTTGACCGGACCAAACATGGCGGGAAAATCAACCTACCTGCGCCAGGTCGCCCTCGTCACACTCTTAGCCCAGATCGGCAGCTTTGTACCGGCGCGCAGTGCACGCATTGGACTTGTAGACCGCATCTTTACCCGTGTTGGTGCTGAAGATGACATTGCCTCAGGTAAAAGCACATTCATGGTCGAAATGGAGGAAACCGCCACTATTTTGTATCACGCGACGCGTCATAGCTTGATTATCCTGGATGAAATCGGTAGAGGTACAAGTACATACGATGGCCTGGCAATTGCGAGAGCAGTTGTCGAGCATCTACATAACGTGACGGCTGCCCGCACTCTGTTCGCTACCCATTACCATGAACTGGCATCTATGGCGGAAGAACTTCCGCACCTGCGTGTTTATACAATGGCAATTAGCAACGATGAACAGGGCGAGATTGTCTTCCTTCATCGCGTGACACCTGGCAGTATCGGTCGCAGCTATGGTGTGCACGTTGCAAAATTAGCTGGCATGCCCTTGAGCATTGTTAAGCGTGCCGAGGAAGTCCTGAAGCACCTGGAAGCTACAAAGGACAATACAGCAATAACGGCTCTAGTGGCTGCTAATGGACACAACATCATCCACTATCGCAATAATGGATCAAGGATCGCAGAGGGAAATGACCAGTATGATGGAGAGACCCAACTTATTGCAACCATACAAAACTATGAATGGCAAAGTGAAGAGGCGCGCCTGGCAGCACGAAGACTGGAACATATCGATGGAACACGACCAGGCCTGGATGAAATTGACGTGTGTGCGATTACACCGCTGGATGCACTGAATCTATTGTTTGTAATGCAGAGGAAAAGAAAATCGTAGATGCCGACAATGCAAATTTCTCGTACCCCAATACTCACCCTCTCACCAGACGTAGCGGAACGTATAGCAGCTGGTGAGGTTATTGAACGTCCCGTCTCAGTCGTCAAGGAACTCGTAGAGAATGCCATTGATGCTGATGCACATGAAATACGAGTGGAAATACGTGGCGGTGGACTTCACCTCATTCGAGTCACCGATGATGGCTATGGTATCCCCGAAGACCAATTGGAGCGAGCCTACTCCCGCCATAGTACCAGCAAAATCAGCAGCATTGAAGATCTTAGCCACCTGCACACCTTGGGGTTTCGCGGTGAAGCTCTGGCTAGCATCGCCGCCGTGTCAGAGTTGACACTCCTGAGCAGAGCCATCGAAACTGAAGAGTTAGGTGAGGAAAATGCAGCGACCTTCATTACCCTCCGAAGTGGCGAGATCACCCAACGCGGGCGCAGAGCGCGTTTGCACGGCACAACAGTCACTATGCGCGACCTGTTTTACAATGTTCCTGCCCGTCTTAAGTTCATGCGAGATACGCGTACCGAGGCCGGGCATATTACACAATTGCTGCGTCGTTTCGCTGTAGGCTATCCTGGAATACGCTTTCAGCTTGAAATTGAGGAGCGTTCCCTTATACAAACGAGCGGTAGCGGGGAGCTTGCCACGACCCTCACTGAGCTCTATCACCTGCCACTGACTGAAATGCTCAACCCGGTTACTTTTAATTCCATTGAAGAAGGCAGTACGCATTCCTTTAAATTGCACGGCTATATCGGTAACAGGGCCTTAGCCCAGGCGAGCCGGCAGTATATAACCCTCTTCATCAATGGTCGCCTGGTGCAGTCACGCCCTTTGCAGGAAGCACTCGAGGCTGGCTATCGTGGACTTTTGCCGAAGGCAAAGCATCCATTGCTCGTCCTACACATCGATCTTCCTGCTGAGGAATTGGATGCCAATGTCCATCCAGCTAAGACCGAAGTCAAATTGGTGCATGAGGCCGAGGTAACAGCGGCGATAACCAAAACTATACGTGCAGTCCTGGAACATAGCCCTGCCCTACCTGAGGATATCCAGTTTCCTGGCCCTGGACTCGTCTATCAGCGGCGTCTCCCAGGCCCCTATCGACGAGGCTTACGGGTAGCGGAATCGGCGCATGAATACCAGGCCGAGAAAGCAGGACCAGGGGCGGCTGAAATTCTGGCAACGCTTCGTCCTCTCGCACAATTGCAGCAGGCCGTCATTCTGGCCGAAGCGCCCGATGGGAGCCTCTATTTAATAGATCAACATCGGGCGCATGAGCGCGTGATTTACGAACACCTGCGTCGCGTCTATACCGGTGTAGCTGCCCAATCCGGTACAGGCGAGGAGCATTGGACTGACTCCCATCTATTGTTAGAACCTGTCATTGTGGAGCTGAAGCGTCACGAAGCAGATCTATTCGAGCAGCGCCTGCCCATTTTACGCGGCCTCGGGTTGGAATGCGAGCGCTTTGGCGGCCGCAGTTTCCTCATACGCTCGGTGCCCAACAGCGTAGGTCAGGAACAACTCGTGGGACATTTGACCGAACTCGCACACATAGCGGCAGAGGATAGCAGCGATTGGCAGGATCGCTTATTGATTGGCCTTGCCTGTCGTTCGGCCCTACGCCGTGGGCGGGAACTAGGCATGGATGAACAACGCTCTTTAATCACGGCTCTTGCGAACTCCTCAGCTCCAGCCGTGTGTCCACACGGCAGCCCGATCCTGCTGCACTACAGTCGGACCTTCCTGATCGACAAGTTCGATTGGTGAGCTCTTACTGCTTTGGCTGTGAAATTTCATCATTAGATTTATTACTAGACGTTTTTGCGTCCTCTTGGGTCGAAAGCTGCACTTTCTCATTCGTTTCATGTAAGGGGCTGAGCCAACCTAGTAGTCCATATCGCCGGGCGCCAAGCAACTGCCAGGCACGTACCAGGCCAATGGCGTATACTCCCAATAAAAGCCCTGTCAGCGTATAAAAGTTTCCCAAATTGTTAGGCTCAATGAGTATGAGTATCGCAAAGTAGAGTTCATATCCGTAGACAATAAGGCTCACTAAAATCAGAAATACCCTGCGCAAAACATTCTGCCATCTCTCACGCTTTTTCAGTAAGTTCCTGGCCAGATATAAACTATTGATCAGCCCAGTGGCACTCATCACTAGCGTTATGCTGCTCGTGCTTCCTGGAATCAGCGAACCAAGTGATATGAAGAAGGCATTGAGAAGCGCTGTAAACGAACTCGAAGCCATCGCCTGCCGCTCGATAGGCGCAGTGGACATGACGATGTGCTCCGGCGCTATTGAAACTGCCACAAAGAGCAATCCAACCAGCGCGGCTCCGGCGCCCGCGCTCGCAATAAAGAAGCTGGTGAATTCTAATGGAACCATGGTGTAAGAAACATCCCTTATAAGTTATTATGCCATCTCATGTTAACCCTAACTCCCGCTTTGCATCTTCCCAGTCCACCATTTCACCACTTTGTAGTGCCTTGACGCTTTCGCGGAAGGCAGTCATCAGTTCTTCATCCTGCAATATCTCCAGGGTCTCTTGCAGGGCTGCAATAGTTTCAAGCAATGACCTGTACGTGTTATATGGTAGAAGAGGCATTTCGATATATCTACCTCCGCATAAGCTGTACTATCGCCTCGGCAATCACAAGAAATACGATATCTAACCCCACCAGTACCAGCAGTGCAAAATCAATGTAGGTGGCAACAGACGAAGCACTGTGCAGCAAAGCATCGTTGAAAACAAGATACCCGGTGAGCGAGAGCAATGCGACCGTCACGCTGGCGAGAATCAGTATGCCACCGACCAGCCAGCGTGCTCCATGCCAGTCTTGACTGCTCGGCCAGAGTTCTGAGGTGACCGTCAAGATTAGGTAGGGAGCAAAGAGCAGGGTCCACCATGGCCAGCCTGGACGCAAGATGCTTGGCTGATTGTACACATAATCCCAGAGATTATAACCCGTGGCTACCCAGTAGAGCAGTATGAACAGTACGATGCCACCAAATAGAGGGGCAATACCGCTGAACCCGTCTCCAATATAGCTTATAAGGCGACCTTGTGGCCGGATGTATTGAACCTCACCGAGTTGGAGCGATTGTCTTCCTGCAATCCTCATGCTGCGGCCGCCATATCCAGTTCGCGCCTTGGGTCTGACATGAAAAAGGGTGATGCTGGTAATGCGGAAGCCAAATGGATAGAAAAGCAGTACTACGAAAGCGTGGCTCAATTCGTGAAGCATGACTCCAGGCGCATTCAGCCAGAACCAGATCAGCAGTCCTCGTTCTCCCCGCATTCGATAGCCAATCTCATCAACACGTCGTCTCAGCCCCTTGCGTGTAATACGAAGGAGAAGGATAAGCACAACTACCCCGGCAAGCGTAAGCCAGGGGAGATAGAGTTTCATCTGTGCTGCTAAAGTGGGATCCATCTTACACCTCTCGATGAGATATTGCTATACTTCTATCTTCTCACGCTTTCTGGTTCGGATAATTCTGCTGTTTCCTCTTGCTTATCCCCGTTATAGCCCAAATCTTTGTGCTTGCGTTCATAGTACCTGCCCCAGATTCCGAAGCTAACGATGATCGCACAAATCAGGTAGATTACGTTTGGAAGTCCAAACGCATCGGCAAACGCACCAACGAACAGGATTATCGGAATAGAGAGAGCATTATACAGCATCAATTGTAATGCCAGTACACGGCCTTTGATCCATTCGGGTGTAAGCTCCTGTATTGCTGTTTGCGCTGGAATATTGATGCAGTCAATCGCCACCCCGGCAATGAACATAAACAGAGGAACCGCTCCAAGGAAAATCGGCTTGGAACTCAAGCCATGTTGTTCCATGAAATTGGCTAATATTGTAGATAACGGCAACAGGATGATTGTAATAGCCAGACCTATACTACCGGCAAAAATGGCGAATTCCTTGCCAAGGCGTTTCAGAATACGGGGCATAAAAAGCGATCCGATGACTAGACCGATACCCGCCGGAGCAAAGACAATAGCCATAGTGCTAGCAGGGAGCTTAAACAGTTTGGTCACAAGCGGGGTAGCGAGTTCGCCAATCACCAGCAGGAGTACACCTGCGAATGAGAGCTGGATTACTGCTAAAAAGAGTCGTTTACTGTGACTGATGAAGCTCCAGCCTTCTCGCGTTTCGTCCCATACATTGTGTAAGGCGCCCAGCGATTGTATACCAATCGGCTGGTTGTTTTTGGGCTCGGGCTTCGAATCCGTGAAATTTTCAGAGGGAATAAGCTCAATCAACAGTGCGCATACCAGGTACAGCACTCCAATAAGCGCGTACAGCATTTCAACCGGGTAGAGCGGGATTTTGAAAAAGTTGAAAGTAGGCAAGAAGCTAAGTATGATTGGTGCGAAAAGGATGAAGCCAATCGCCTGTGACAGCATGAATGTAATATTGAAAAGCGAAAGCGCTGATGTTAGTTCTTCTTCATCGACCAGTAAGGGAATGGAAGCTCCTTCTGCAGGGGTGAAGAACTGACCAATGCTTGATATAAGGAATGTGAGCAAGTAGACCGTGATAAGCTCTGTACGATTGATCAATAGAGAGATCACAAAACCGAAAGTCGCAATTGCACGCAGACAATTGCTGTAGAACAATACACGACGTTTATTTCTGTGATCGACGAACACCCCCGCGGGAGCGCCGATGATCAAGGCTGGCAGGCTAAAACAGATTATTGCAAGCCCGACAAGCGTTGTTGACCCGGTGATTTCTTCGATCAGCACGAGTAGCGCGTAGTTGGAGGCATTGAGAATTGTCATGGAGATCAGTTGTGCCAGCCACAAGAGCAGGAAGTTCCTCTTCTTGAAGAGGGTCTGAAACCCTCTTTGTGGAGTGGCTGTAGCCATAACACAAGCTCCCTGTGTGTAACCCTCACTGGTTCATTTTTGAAAGGAACCGGCAAAATTTTCTACAAGGTCATTCAATCGATGACGAGGTGTCCATATCTATTGCGCGTGAAAGTATCTGCTTGGTGCGACGCTCAACTTCTGCACGTGGCAATAGTATACGACGACCACATTTTTCGCAACGTAAGCCGATGTCGGCTCCCAGGCGCACTACCAGCCAGTCATAACCCCCACAAGGATGCGGCTTGCGCAAGCGAAGCCGATCCCCCAAGTCAATATGCATTAGCGTCATGCACTTCTTCCCGTTCGTTTTCGTCTAATTTCTGACGGTATAAACCATATTGTACAATGTACTGCTCAACACTATCAGGAGTTTGATATTTAATAGGCCGCTCCTCTGCGACCCGCGTCCGTAAGTCGGTGGCAGAGATATCAAATTGAGGGGCCACCACAACCAGCAGACGTTGCGTGATTCCTGGTAGACGAGTCTCCAGGCGGTTGTAGTATTCTTCAGTTTCGTTATAGCCTGGACGCCTGACCGCCACAAGGTAAGTCAATTGCTCAAGGATACCCGCAGGGTCATGCCAGCTAAGCAACTCCTCCAGGCTATCACTACCTATTACAAAGTAAATGGCTGTTTGCTTTCCCCATAGCTTGCGTAATAATCGCAGTGTATCTACAGTATACGATGGCCCCGGACGATCCAGTTCCACCCGCGAGATGGAAAAATGCGGATTGGAGACAATCGCTAACTCGAGCATTGCCAGGCGATGTTCCGCAGCCGTGACCGCTGCCTTTGGTTTATGAGGTGGCTGCCCGGCAGGTACAAAGACCATCTCCGCCAGGTGAAGAGTAGCATACACTTCCTCGGCAGCCACGAGATGACCATAATGTACCGGGTCAAAGGTGCCCCCTAATCCACCAACACGCCGCATGTTTGCTGAGGGCCTATGATATTTCAACGTTTCTACTCTCTCAAAAGGAACGG